>Ga0316187_10000378_pt1 | contig 34100 bp, 27 predicted proteins | sample CroRivburrow1_MG_FD_204927 | JGI IMG/M metagenome (GOLD analysis project Ga0316187, IMG submission 204927) | Coastal sediment microbial communities from Maine, United States - Cross River worm burrow 1 | ecosystem: Environmental > Aquatic > Marine > Coastal > Sediment | place: USA: Maine... | reverse complement strand
TTGGTTGAACCAATAGCTTCAAGGTGGTTGTTTAACAACGCCAACTGATGTCCACTCAATGTACCAGTAAACCAGGCGGTTTTATCACCGCTACTGGTCGTCACCTTTTGCGCAATAGCAGCCATTACCTCATCCCAGCTAGCACTTACCAAGTTGCCATTTTTTCGCAGCATGGGTGAAGTAATGCGATCTGGATTGTAATGGCCTTGTACACCAGCCTGTCCCATCATGCATATTTTGCTGTTATTTATGGAAGAATCAGGATTACCTTCAAGTTTTAAAACCCGCCCTTCCCGTACTCGGCCATGCGTACCACAATTAGCGGCGCACTGGGTACATACCGACGCATACCACACACCAATACCGGGAATTACGTATTCTTCAGGCATAAGGTAAGAGACGACCTCTTCTTTACCCTCTTCCAAGGTAACGGTAGTTGGTACATCGCAGCCACTCAGTGCTGTACCAACACCACCCCAACCCATCATCTTTAAAAAACTTCTACGGTTTATCGTTCCGCTCATAAAAAGCACCTGTACTTTTTGCTATTAAACTAACAATTAAAAAGTTTTACTGTTGGTTGATTATTTATGACACTTCCAACAATCTCCTGGCCCACCATTTGCCTCATGACAACTTTTGCACCAGCCCATATTTAATGGTTTAACTTTATGTGCAACTGTCATGTTTTCGACATCACCATGACAAAAAGCACAGACCTCTTTGACGTTTTCGACTGGAAAATCTCGATCAAACACAAATTTCTTCAGATGTCTTTCATGTGTGAAGTGCACAAAATCTGGCACATCGTGTACCTTTTTCCATTTGGGCGACTGTTTCTTTTCCCAGTATTCTGTTAACTTTTGAATTCGTGGCTTATCTGTCGCGATTATTTTGTGGCAACCCATGCATTTACTCGTTGGTGGAATACCGGCCACTTTGCTACGACGAGCGTATGTGTGGCAATACATGCAATTAATCTTATTGTCCTTTACATGGATATTGTGAGGAAACTCGATGGGTTGTTCGACATTCTTCCCTTCGTGCTCACCGCCAGGTGGAAATACCTCACCCGCGAATATCGTAACTGAAAAAAACACGACACTGAAAAGTATCAAAATTTTGTTAATATTAACTGCCATCTCAATCCTCATTAACGTATTATGACCCTAACGTATTACTAGGTCGCCGTTGATTATAATAATAGAACACGTTGCCGAGTGACCCAGCAAACCATTTAAATGTTCAATTGGAAAATATAGATTTAGCATACTTGCCTTTACAAAAAAGAATCTGTCAGCTAATAAAGCGTTAACAAGAAAACAATCTGTAGCCAAGCAAACAAAAGATTAAACTTCTATAGAAATCTATTTTAACTAACATAGATGTGATCAAGAAACTCCCTAGGCTCATAATTTAAAGCACAATAGATATTTTTCGTTTTTTAATATTAGTATATTCTTATTAATTTCTAGAGACTACACAGCAACTTCTGTAAAAACCACCAAGCGATGCTAGACTAATCATGCATAGCATGTCAACGATAAAGTTAAAGTAATTCACATCACTTTTTATTTGAAAAGCTCAATCAGTTACAACATATCAAAAATTTTATAATTGATCTAAATCCACACTGAAAAACTAAACAGCCTAAGCAAATAATGCATTCACTATATTTGACCAATTTCATGCTTAAGTAAATAGAGAAAAAGAAAAAACATAGAAGGCGGAGAGAAACAGCGCTTTTAGGCACACTCAAAATATGCACTACGTACGCAAATTACCACACTTATTTGCATTTGTAATTTTTTGTACTACACGAAAAACCGACACTCTGGGCGGCACAACTACATTACTTTCATACCTTAAATGTAGTCAAAACAGAGACTAATCAATACATCTGCGACCCAAAGTATCATCAGATAATTATTATATTCTTATTTTCTTGGATTCTTTTATGCGCTTTTTGAGGGTACCGACACCGTCAACGGTATCGTCATAGGTTTCAATTTTACCAAGTAAAATCTTTGCCGTGTTTATATCTTTTTTAGATAGTGCATCATTGGCAACAATAAGCAATCTCGTCGCTCTATTTGCAGCTTCCTCAACAAGCAAACGAGTGTATTTATTAAACTGCTGTATATCATCACGCTCAGCAAAATATTCCACCAATACCTTTAGTTGTGGCATTTCCAAAGTAATGCTCTTGCTTAACTGCAGGAGCTTTGGTGCAGCGGCTTTCACATCGGTTCGTGCAACACTCATTAAACGCCATATTTGCGCTTCTGCATTGTTGGCTTTAAAGCGCTTTAATTGTTCCCACTTTTTTTCAGAGTACAATATTCTTGCCAACATACCGCGTCGCAACTGTGCGTTTACGATTCGTTTGGCCGTTTGCCTTGCTTCGGTAATTTTATTGATATCCAGTAATGCAATGGCGTGCTGATAATAGGTTTTATCCGGCCACTTATCCTGCGTTTCGTAAAGTTTAAATGCCTCAACATAGGATGCCTTGCGCCACAAGCGCTCATACTCAATTCCCCTGGCTTTCACCTCGTCAAGAACTTTCATCTGTCTCACAAGGTGTTCGATTGCAAAATCGCCCTCCCAGTCAAAAAAGTAGTTGGTAATATCATCCAGCTTTGCAACGACATCTCCAACCATATAGGGCGTTAAACTTATCTTGTAATTCTTTTTAAGAAAATCGTAGGGATTTTCATCACCTTGTCCATCACCATCCAATGCTGACAAGCGCACTTCTGATAATATATTGGTGTCAGAGTTAGCGGGAACACCTTGCGCTGCCGCCAATGCCTCCTCTCTAGATAAGGCGAAATACCACATCAAGTCTTGCGGTTTATAGATACTGTGGTAATTCAGCGCTGTTTTTACATCAGGCTCGTTTAGACGTTTACCCATACGCTCATAATCAAACACCATTTTTTGGCTTGATCCAAACAATATAAAATCGCCGGTATCCAAATTTGCAAAGGTAAAACCTTGTGGAAAAACTTCGTAAAAGGCGTTAAAAATCGAACGCAGTGTGGTTGCATCCATATTGAACAAATTTACCCACTGAGAATAAATGCCACCTTCATTTAATCTCGACTTCACCAATTGGAAAAATTCTTTAGTGAAGACATTGGACGCTCTGGCCAACCAAGGATGTGAAGGTTGTGCAGCAATTAGATCATATTGGACATTTTCAACTAACAAGGTATTTCTTGCGTCGTTAAATTCCAACGTTACTCGGGGATCGGTTAATACTTTTATTTCCCCACCTACAATAGCTCGCCCAGCCTCAACTACAGCGGGTTCCAGCTCTACTACTTTAATAGATTCCAATCTAGTTTTGGCAAACGCATTAGTAGTAATGCCACCACCAAATCCCACCACGAAAGCTGATTTGGGATTATCATGCAGCATATAAGGGACAATCGCCAGAAGAGTTTCCACCAACAAAACGTTGTTTTCGTCTTCAAGATCAATAAACGATTCGTTAAGCCCGTTATTTTGTAGTTTTACATGGCGGCCATCGTAGCTAACCATACTGATGACTCCTGCTTTCCCTTCCTTCAGAAACAGGAAGTCTGGACTTTTTCCAGCCTGAGCATCGTCATCGAACTGGTATTGCACAGAAGCAATGAGATCTTTATAGCTAATATTGGGTAAAACCAATCCCAACGAAACAATTAGTATTATTAATGATGCGAATGCCGCACGTGGGCCAGCACCTTTAATTGCAGGTATAAATAGGACGGGTGATATCAAGACGATCATTGCCACAATGATCAATAAGAAATCAGTGCCATAATAAGGGATCAACCAAAATCCCGCTATTAGCGACCCCACAATACTGGCAACAGTATTGACAGCATAGGCCTTTCCGATCCTTGCGCGCACACCGTGTAAATTTCCACAGTACAATTTCAAATTAAGTGGGAACAAGGCACCGAAGAGAAACGTTGGTGGAAAAATCAACAAAAATACAATAAAGTATTTGACCCCGTATTTAACACTGGCATAAGCAGGCAAATGATTCACCGCTTGGTAGATTGGTGGAACAAGGCTTAATCCCGCGCGTGTCAACAATAGGGACAAGCCTAATAACATCAGGCCAAAGGCCATAACTAGCTCGGGTCGTTGCCAACGTTCCAAATGGTCTTTCACCGCCCAGGAGCCAGCCGTAATACCGACTAAGAAAACCGTTAATATGGCAGCAAAACCATAAATCGTTGTTCCGGTAAATATAGACAGGTATTTGGTCCACCCCACTTCTGTCGCAATGGCCACCAGCCCTGTTATGAATAAAATCACTAAGGCCCTAAACCTGAAAGGCGCTTTTTCAGTCGTGACACTGTGATGCGGTGTGGCCGTCGTAGTCTGATGTGATACAGACACTTCCAGTGGTGGCAAGCTAATACGTTTATTGAGATACAGCCCCATTACAACAATGATTAGGTTGATGCTAAAGGCAATATAGACTGAACCGTCCAAGCCCCAATTGGGGACAAAAACAAATCCGGCTAATGCCGCTCCCAATACCGCTCCCGCCGTATTCAAACTGTATAATTGACTAACACGCAAGCCCACTTCATTACGCTTGCGTATTAATATTGAAGCCATTACCGGGAAAGTTGCCCCCATGCAAACGGTGGGCACAATAAGCAATATGATGGTTACAAAGAATTTTATGCTTAATGAAGTTCCTGAGCCTGGCACTAAAGCCAGTACGTCTGGTAAGTTTAATAATAAAGGAAGTAGCAATAATCCCGACACGCCTATAATGATTTCCAGGATGATATAAACAGATAAGCTATTGATGCGGTTTCGTGTTACCCGTTCCGCAAGATAGCTACCTAAAGCCAAACCTAAAAAAAATGCCGCCAGTACCGTACTAATAGATGCACTGGTGGATCCCATGGTTAAACCCAGCAATCTCACCCAAACAACCTGATAAGTTAGACTAGCCATGCCAGACAGTAATAAAAACAATGCCGCAAGTTGAATCATACTTCGAATACTTCCTTTAGTTATTATTATAATTAATACTAATATTATTATTAATAAAAATAATGTTCAAACACTTTCGTTGGACATATAATATACAGAATGGCCTTTTAATGCTTGAGTTTTTCTCAATATAACGAATTCGATCTAGGATTTGCAAGGCTAGCATTGAATATAAACTGCTTTAACTTACCGATACAACTACAAGATTAATAGGGGTTTGATTTAGACTAGTTCTACCAAAACGGCAATCGAGTAAAACCAAGCAATTTTGTCAGTGATAGCCTTACATAGTACAAATCCGCGCAGGACAAATCCTAGATTTTGTACTGATATTACATAGGACGTTAATCTCATTTAATTACATAGACTTAAACAATAAAGCGAAATTGAATTTGTCTCAATACTGTAGATACCCACACTCAATAAAGTACTTAAGTATCCTGTAATACCACTTAAGTATTTTTTGATATTCTCAGCCCTAATTATTATTGTTTAATTTTTACAGTAACTTATAAGCTTTTTATTTTATAGATTATACCTTACCGAGAGATAACTACGTAATTTTCGCATTTTAGTCAAGATATCGGATAAAAGCCCCATTTTTACGTGGTAAACGTTAATAAATACCCGTTTTTCGCCTAGATAATTTCAAATATGTCGGATTATTTTTCTTATAATTCATTAATTTAATACGATAACGTGGCAAAATGAGGCGTTCAACGCCGAATACTGGTTTATGGGGATTTTCTGTGCTAAAGTTGGTGTACCGAGGTCGGAAAGCTGAGGGGTTGTTTCATTAGTGCCACGAATTTTTTATTTCTGTGGTGCGGCAGAAACAACCGGATATCTTATGAAGCTTAAGATTTCCTTAATATTTCTAAATTATATTGATCGCGTGATTCATTTTGAGTCACGTAACTTAACAATTGATAAATTAAAGGAGAATATTATGGGTGGAATGGGCGGAGGCGGCGGCGGCGGCGGTGGTATGGGCGGCGGCGGCGGCGGCGGTATGGGCGGCGGCGGCGGCGGTATGGGCGGCGGCGGCGGCGGCGGTATGGGCGGCGGCGGCGGCGGCGGTATGGGCGGCGGCGGCGGCGGTGGTATGGGCGGCGGCGGCGGCGGCGGCGGCGGCATGTAAGCCAACCACAACTGCTACATCGCTTAAGCAAACTAAACGCTCATATCTATGATAGTTTAGTGCTGCTCTAGCTATATCGTTGTCAGCTCAAGCTAGCTTAGTAGCTAAGCCGACAAAAAGAAGGGACACGCAATGTGTCCCTTCTGCTTTTATACGCACAATAATTCAACAACAGTAATTCCCCTATTCCTTGTATCCGAAAATTATTTTTATGGGTTCGCAAACCTCCTATATTCACCAGTTGAAAGCTATACCGATGTCAAGAGCGGTATGGAAATGAGCGAACGCTCTCCGTGCGCACGGCGCACGCTACAGTTTGGGTATTGGGATCATTGGTAGGCATTCCCACGCAGAGCGTGGTAACGAGAATCCCAGCCAAAAAAAAAGGCCCGAAAAACGGGCCCTTTTTATTTATTTACATAACTCTAGATCATAAACGTCGGCAAAGATTGTACGTTGAATTCTTATCATAAACTGCTGACCCGCCATTGGCATTGTTAGCTGTATTGCCGCGCAAATTACCACTAACGGGCAAACCATCATCAATCTGCAGGTCAATGATCTCCGCATTTGGTCCATCAATGCCACTCATACAAATAACCATGCCAGTCATGCCGTAATTCGTTAGCTCGACACCAATGATACCGCCGAAGGCATTAAAGGGGTGTGCATATGAGCCCGTTCCGGTTGTCTCACCAGGCACTAAACCAGAATTACGCAGGTGTTGCCAAAATTTACGCGTTTCATTGCCATTATTGGTGCTAGTCCAGGTTCCTGCTAGAACACCATTACCGGTACCGTCTATTGCACCCCATCGAGTGTTGGCGCGATTATCATCACCGGGGATGGCCGAATAACGATCTTGGTAAGAAAAAACTGCCGCTGCCACACCATTAAAATCGTTTGTGACTCTTTTGAGTTTAGCGTTGGTAATCATTTCTTGACCCTTGAGTACACCGCCAAGAATTAATCCGATAATAACTAAAACAATGGCTATTTCAATTAACGTAAAGCCTGATTGCTTCTGGTTAATTTTCGGTTCAATTTTCATGTCTGCTTCTCTCCGTATTAGACTAATTCAATTACAAACAGTAATTGTGTGTATAAACTTTATGGCTGTCCCATTTCTACCTTTCTTATCGGACAAATCATAGTTAAACTTTAGTTTTGTGATGGCTTTCACATACAGAGATGTAAGGGGTTGATTTAACGAATAATTATGGCCACTTCCATTTATTGGCGGCAACCATGCGGGCTAATAACTTATTTTTTGATAACCATATCAGGATATCGTCATAATTCTCTGGAACGGTAATATCCGATACATACACTAAATTGGGCGTCCCTGGGTTTTGGCACAGAACGTTGGTATTGGCGGTACCATTGGCATCATTTTCATCATCAGGAATACCGTTCGCACCGCATGAAAATAAAATCGCGGCTGGTCCATCTGGAGCAACGGCGGTCAGTGCGGTGCCAGCCAAATCAGTCACACTTAAGCCACCCGTCATCGAGGTCGGATCAGGTATGGGTGACACCGTGTAATCAATGGAAGGCCGATAGCGAATGGGAAGTCCCCATGCATCTTTACGGCCTACTCCCAATGTTGCCCAAGGCACATTTCCTTCTACATTGCCACCTGCTGGACAAGGTGGCGTTTGTTCCAAACCGTCATTATCCGTGTCTGGACAAGGCAGACGACCATAAGTGACGGCGAATCCTATTAACGCATCGTTAACACTATTCAAAATGTCCTCAGTGGACTTTATGCGACTGTTTTGCATCTGGGTAGATAGGGGTGCTAATAATCCACCCAATAATAATCCAACAATGAGCAAGACAATCGCCATCTCCAGCAATGAAAATCCGAGCTGTCTATTGAACGAATCTCTACACTCTATTTTTTTTAACGGATATTTAAGCATGTCTTTAATTCTGCACTATTAAGGCCAGTTGTTAGCGGCTGACATTTTCGCAATGAGTTTATCTCTGGGTAGCCACAGTAAGACATCATCAAACCCACCTGCGCTATAAGTATCCTGTACGTAATCAGCTGAAGGCGTGCCTGGATTAATACAAGTCGCATCGGTATTTGCGACGCTGTCGGCATCATTATTACCATCGGGTATGCCGTTGATTCCGCAAGAAAACACAATAGCCGCAGGACTGTCCGCATCGTTTGCCAATGTGATGGGCGCATTAGAGTTATCCCGTATATTGAATTCACCGGCAACGGCAAGAGGATCAATGGGATCGGCCGTAAAGGTATTATTGCCACGATATCGAAATGGACGACCCCAACTGTCTGTACGTCTAATGCCTAAAGTGGCCCAAGGCAACTCGCCTTCCATATTATCGCAAGGAGGCGTTTCGCCGATTCCGTCACCGTTTGTATCTGGACAAGGTATTCGTTTATAACTTACAGCATAACCATGTAAGGCCTCGATAATATCATCGGCTAAAATTTTACTGACTTGGCTGTGCCGTTTTAGGGTCGGAGCAGCACCATTTAATTCACTCAAAATAAGATATGATGAACCCAATACTAATACAACCAACATAATTAAGAGCGCCGCGCCATTTTGACGCTTATTCGCATTGGTTTGCATGACTTTTTTTGTTTTAGGAATATTAATCATTTATGTCGAATAATTTTCAGCTTGCGTTTTTTGTTCGGTTTTTGGTTAACCGTTATTGATTGATGAGGATCAATAATTAGGTTTGAACCCGGCGTCCACTTTTGCCCTGGTTTCAACCTAACTAAACGACTTGTACCTACTGGCTTAACAACAACACTATTGTCTTGAGAAACATCACTAAACACCTTAGCCTTGTGTCGTTCTTCTTTGGATTGATCAAAATCCACTAACACACCATTAACCCATACAGCCGTTCTACCACTACTCCTTTTCACCATACCGTTAAATACAACGGGTTTTACCACGGGCTTTTCAATTTTCTTTTTATCTGCTTTTTTCACAGGCTCAGCGGAAAAAACAGTTTCTATTTTCTGTCCTTCTATGTAATTGGATTTAAATTGGTCTATAGAGGCTCGCTGCGAAGGCGTTGTGAATAATCGACCAAGAGACTCTGCTTTCAGTTCACTTGCAAACCCGATCCCCATAAGAACAAGGCTTAAAAAAATAAACAGTCGACAGCTTAATTCAGAACGGAATGTCTCTTGCGGCATGTTAAGCGGCCTCTTCATCCATTGGATTAGGCTTGCGTATGGTGAACCAGGTAAATTCACACTTACCACCAATATTTGCTCTTTCCATGTGCAGCGCTACGCCTTCACCCGCGCGAGTAAATTCACAGCTATCAACATGAAATAGACCTCTAGCATTGCGGTTTAAATCATCGATTAGTCGTAAGATTTCTTCCTCATGAGCCAACTGAAGTTTAAGTAACATATGGCTGGCGTATACGGTTAATTCACCCACATTGCTCAGATAACTGGCTTCAAAGGGCTCTTGTGCCGATATTTCATAACGAATAGAAGAAATTTTCATCTTTTCAGCACTATCGCGGACCACACTAACCCAATCCAAACGGTTTTCATCGCCTGCAACTCCGGCTGCGACCAACTTTTCGTAGCGTTGGTAGTATTGACGAATTAACATACCGTCTTCGACGACTTTAATATACTCTTGGTTTATCTGATCTTTCTGAGAAATTAACTGCTTATTGACATCTTGAGCTGAATGCAGCTTATATAGGGTTATTCCTAATGGGATGATTGAAACCGCCATAGCAACAAACAATACTACCATGGTTTTTTTGAGATAGATCCAGTCAATATTAGGTGTTTTCATGGCTCACACTCAACACAACTCTGATTTCAAATGAGGCCAAAGACTGCTCTTGTTTATAACCTGTTACTCCTGTCAGACTTGAAGTCGGATTGGTATCCAATGGTAATTTGAGCGGTAACACTTCTTTAAAGAGAGTATTGCCACGCAATTCATTAATAAAGCTATTCACCTGTGAAAACGCATAGTCAAAATTGCCGTCAAAAGGACTGACTCGCGCCCGAATAATGGCAATTTGATAAAGATTTGAACTTGCTTGTTCATTCTCCATATTACCTTCGTCATAAATACCCTGTTGGTTTTCACTTAATGGTGTTTTTGGGTCGTCAGACCAAACCCAATCAATTTCATCGACGAAGATATTAGGATGCGAGGCTAGACCACGACTAATGGCTATCATGGCAAACGCCGGATTAGTTCTATTTTTAGCGAGTTGGTCCGCTGTTTCAACGGTGTGTTGCATATCTCGGGCGGTTGTGGTCAAGGTCGGTAACTTGGCGAATGCCTTGTCGTGTTTTTGTTGTAACTCGTTAACGTCTTGCAATAGATGGGAATTTTGTCGCTCTATATTATAGGTGTCTAAACTATTCACAACCGACCAACTCAGACTCGATACTACTAACAAAACACTGGCTGCTAGCATTGCCTTACGAGCTTGGTACATTTTGCTATAGTGTAAATTGGAAGGCTGAGCGTAGTTAATGGCAGGTTTTGATTTACACAAAAGGTGAATAAACAAGTATTCAAAATACCCAAAACTCACTGTGTTTTTGAGACCGATTACCTCGCCAACGTCCTTCTCATCAACAAAATGGTATTTTATATCAGCAGTATCAATAAAGGTTTCATTGAGCGTTGCGTGTTGGCGCCCGTCTCCAAAAATATAGACATCGAGCGGCGCGTTGTTTTCCAAGAGTCTCAAACGCTGGAGGTATTTTTGATTGCGAAATACTTCACTAATCACAACCGAGTTATATTCGTTTTCATCGAATTGTTTGGATTGCGATAAACGGCTCACTTTAACCTGGCCGCTGTTTAAAAAAGTCTGACGAAACCCACTGAGGCTTTGTTGGGTGAACATCAAGGTATTTGCTGACTTAATATTCAACTTCTGGGTAAGCGTTTGCGCGAGTTCAGCAAGAGAATATACGCCAGCAATGGGGACTTTATGTTGCTGCGCTTGTGTCAACCATACAGAAAGTGTATCTGGATTAGTAACCCCCATATAGAGCACTTTGTCATTTCTACGCCCAGTCGATTCTCTACCTTGAACAACAGCCCCATTATAAGGCGTGTGTCGGAATAACTGTCGCTTTTTTCTTGATAGCAATATTTTGCGATCACTTCCAGAAACATGTGGAATAGTATCGTGATTAAATTGTTCTTCAACTAAATCAGCCAAACAATAAGTTAATGTATCGTTGTCATGAGATAAATATTCGGAAAACGCAGTAAGGCCATCTTTCTTTATATTGAAACAAGGCCCACTTTCAATGCGTCCCGTATTCCACAAAAATACAGACAGTGTGTTTGCCGTTATATAAAATATACGCTTAGTGGCCATATTATTTTATGTTACTAATCAAGTCATATATAGGGCCAAGTACAGAAAGCATTACCCAGCCTAAAATTAAACCCAAAACCACAGTCATCATTGGCTCAATCATTGACTGTAGTCGCTCGATAGATTCGGTGACATCTCGATTGTAGAAATAACTCACGTTTAGCAGTGCGTCATCAATTCCACCTGTACTCTCACCGACTTTTAACATTCTTAAAACTAAAGTGGGGAATAAACCCACACTTTCGATGCTCTCGCTCATACTTTTACCATCGGCGATTCCTACGCCGATTCTGTGTAAAGCATCTGCAATGACGGCATTATCGACAATATCCTCACAGATTTTCACAGCAGATAACACAGTAATACCGGATGCATAAAGCAAGGCAAAATAGCTTGCAAAACGACTCAATATAATTTTTCTAAGTATCGGACCTACGAACCATATTTTTAACTTCAACCCATCAAGCATAAACCTGACTCTGGGATTAACACGTGCCAGGTAGCGCACGGTAATAAATAACGCCACAGGAGCAATTAATACTAGATACCAATACGCAACAAGAAAATCTGACAAAATAATAAGCAATTGAGTATGTAAAGGTAATTCTTGGCCCATATTTTCAATAAACGCGACCATTTGAGGCACAAGATAAATCATTAGGAAAAACACAACTCCAAGAACAACCGAACCCACAAAAGCCGGATACATCACCAGCTTTTTAGTATGTGCGGCCAGTTCATCCTGCCATTTCAGGGATTCACTCATTCTCTTTAAAACTTCACTAAGTTCACCACTGTGTTCACCAGCCTTAACCAGACTAACAAACACTTTGTCAAAAACAGTTGGATATTCAGCTAGGGCCTCTGAAAATGATTTACCACCTTCAATTGCAGTTATTAAGGAAGAAATAATCTCACGAAAACGCGCATTGTCCATACCCTCGCACAAATCACCTAAGGCATCCAAGATAGGAACGCCCGCACGTGTCAGCTGCTCCATATGCATACAAAAGGTAATCAAATCTCTACGCGAGACCTTGGAGCTTAAACTCAGACCGCTACCTGTCTTAGCCTCTTGAAATGTTATTAATTCCAATTTCATTGGAATTAGACGACTTTCCAGATCAGCATCGTTTACTGCATCAATACGTCCGTGTATTGACTGGCCATATTCGTCTATTGCTTTGTATTTAAAAATCGGCATCGTATTTACTATTTAACACGGTCGGTTAAATCTACAACGCGTGACACTTCATCAATACTGGTAACACCATTACATATTTGCCTTATGCCATCTTCGGCTAAAGATGAGAACCCATTTTTAACGGCTAATTCATTTAACTCGCGTTTAGTGGCTTTATGTGCAATGGCTTCATCCAGATCGCTATCAATTCTTAGCACTTCCATAAGCGCTGTTCGGCCCTTAAAACCTCGTCCTTCACATTTTTCACAACCCACGGAACGATGTAATTGAATTGTGGCAGTGGGCTCTATGTCCATAATTTTGATTTCCAATTCTGAAGGACTATAAGGCTCTTTACAATGATCACAAAGTTTTCGGACTAAGCGTTGGGCTAATATTCCAATAATATTACCGGCCATTACATCAGGCATTACACCAATATCCAACAAGCGCGGCACTGCACCCAGGGCCGAGTTTGTATGCAAGGTTGAAAATACTTGATGCCCTGTCATTGCTGCACGAAATGCCATTTCTGCCGTGTCTTCGTCGCGAATCTCACCGACCAATATAATGTCTGGATCCTGTCTCATCATAGAACGAATACCATTTGCAAAATCCAGTTTTGCCGCGACATTTACCGAAGATTGTCTTATCAGTGGCATAGGGTATTCGACAGGATCTTCCAAAGTCATTATATTGACTGATTCATCGTTGAGGTGACTTAACATGGAGTACAATGTTGTTGTTTTACCACTACCGGTTGGTCCAGTTACCAATATAATGCCTTCGGGCCTAGCCATCATAAGTTTTAATAACGCACGTGTATCTTCTTGCAAATCGAGCTTGGCTAGTGGAACAATGCCCTTCTCTCGATCCAATACACGCAACACAATATTCTCACCCCAATTTGTCGGTTGAGACGCGACACGAAAATCTATTCCTCTTCCCACAAGCATGAGGGATATTCGTCCGTCTTGTGGAGCGCGAGTTTCGGCGATATTCATTTCCGCCAGCACTTTAAGTCGCACAGCCATTCCAGACCAGTATCTTTTATGTAAAGTTCGGACCTGACGAAGTACACCATCAACGCGGAAGCGAATCCGTAAAAAGCTCTCTTCGGGCTCAAAGTGTATATCTGAGGCGCCTTTTTTTACGGCATCAGCGAGTAAAGAATCGACAAGTCGTACCAATGGTTGACTATATTCATCGTTGTCTTCCTGCAAACCCTGGTAATCAACGTTACCCGTTTCCAGCTCATTTAGAATGCCTTCGATGGACAGTTCAAAACCATAAAACTGATCAATGGCAGCCTCAATTTGAGCTTCAACCGCAAGAATGGGTTTAATATCCACATGCCCGTTTAATATCGCGGAGGTTTGATCCAATGCAACAATATTAAACGTGTCAGCCATGGCAATGGTTAATTCATTGGTCTCTGTATCAATGCGCAGGGGCAGCATATGATAACGACGAGCGATTTCTTTTGGTATTAACTTTATGGCTTCCGGATCGGGAAAGACGTGACTTAGATCGACACTTTCGTGGCCGAAGGATTCCCCCAACACGTCCCGCAACATACTTTCCGAGACAAAACCGAGACGTACAAAAATCTTACCAAGGGGTTGATGATTCTTTTTTTGTTCAATTAAGGCAATACGCAGCTGATCGTTATCAATTAATCCCTTTTCAAGCAGTAAATCGCCTAAACGAATTGGTTTTTTTTCGCCGTTATCACTCATGTCAATTTTTTACGTTATTGCCGGACAAGCTATTAATGCGTTTTACTACCGTATTCGCACTAAAGTTTACATTTCGATTTTTGCTTAAAGCCAGGGATTTTTTATAGTAGTTTATGGCAGATTTTTGCTGTCCTAGATAATCTAAACTGACCGCCAGATTAAACGCGTAATCCGCGTTGCCTGGGTCAAAATGATAGGCTTGAAAATAAGCCTGTTGTGCATCAGACCAACGGGATTGCGCCGACATTAAATTGCCTAGAGTAAAATGAAGGTGTGCGGCCTGTGGTTCCTGGTCAAGCAATAGTTTAATTTGACTTTCACTTTTAAGAGCATTGGCCCCTGTAATTGCCGACATAACTCCGGATAGCGCAATGCTGTCTTTTGGATTTATTCTCAATAAATATTTATAGTGCCGATGTGCTTGGGCTAATTCACCATTTTGAAAAGCGATTGCAGCCAATCCTAAGCGGGCATCTCGATTACCCGATTCTTTACTTAACACATTTTGATACGCTTGTTTTGCATGCTGAAAATTTCCAACCTGATACAAATCATAGGCTTTTTCAAGTTGCGTAAGAATGGGATCGTCCATTTCTTGCTTGACGATATTCATGGACTCATGGCCCTGTACATTGGCTGGAATTTTTGTGGCTGGTTTAATGTTAAGCAAAGGCTTTTGGGCTGTTACTGGTTTAGCAGCTTGTTTAGGCGTAGAAACTGGCTTCGGTTTAATAACATTCTTAGGTTTCGAAAACGCTGGTTTTGAAGGCACAGATTGAGAAACCTTTGGCTTTAAATTTACGGGTTTTACTGTGTTATCAGGCTTATCTGGAACCTCGTTTTTTTCAACGGACACTCGGGGAGCGGCTGCTACTACGTTAACCGCGACTTCGTCTGCAACTGATAGCTCTGATGTTTCGTCTTGCTTAATTTCTGTAAATTCTTCATTAACTGTTAACTCGTCAGTTGCAATTTCTGTGTCGAGCTCCACAGATTGAGTAGGAAACGGTACAGATACCTGTTGTAAGTCCGAAACAGTACCTGAGTAGTAGTAATAACCTATGCCACCAACAATCGAAAATAATGCAAGCCCAAACACTATATTGACTATGGGTTGTCGTGCACTACGTTTTGGTGATACATTAAATGTTCTCTGGGTATTGACTTTTTCACTGACTGTTGACGGGTTATTCGATAAAGCTTTCGGAACTCCCAAAGAACTATCCGTCAAATCACGCGGTTGTTTTTCACTTCTGATTTCCTGTACCAATTTGGCGCTTTCAGATTGACAGGTGGTGCTGGGCTCAACAGCAGATGGTGGTACCGATTCGGCAGTATCTGCCACCGCAACGTGGTCGGTGACATTGATCGCAGAATTTTCAACTTCTTTTGGCTCCAAGCTTAGCCCAGATTCTGCTGGCTCACTCTTTACTATGGACTTTTCTTGCAGATTTAAAGCTGATTCATGTAACAAAGACAAATCATCCAGCATTTTTTCTGACTTCGCGATTTCCTCTTTGCCGTTGTCACTTAGCGCATAGTGTTCTTCATTAGAGGACTGCGTGGTAGCTTGTTCTTTCGCTTCTTCGGCCTTTTTCAGCGCATCCATTAATAAACTCATGGTTCACTTGTCCCCTCAGAATTCTGAGTTTTATTGAGTGAACCAGAGAGTTCATTTTTTCCATCTCCTGAAAAGCTAAGATACTTTCTGAAGTCCTTAAAATCACCATTTAAAGAAGGATTTTTAATTACTGTAGGCTTTATAAAAATCACAAGTTCAGTCTTGGTAAATTGTTCGTCTTTGTAGCTAAATAAATTACCAATCAGTGGTATTCCAGATAAAAACGGCACTCCGCTACTATTCTTATTGACTTTATTTTGCATTAAACCGCCGAGTACAACGGTTTTACTACTGGGTACTTGTAGCAAGGAATCCATTTCCCTAACTTGAATTTCCGGAATCAGATTGTCAAATTCAGCATCAAGTAATTTTGGAGCAGGATCAACTGCGTAGCCTGTAATACGCGTGATGGTAGGTCTAATACTTAATGTCACCGTGTCATTGTTGTTAATTTGAGGCATAACGCTCATAACCAAACCAACGGGTACGGTATGAATTTCACTTAAATAGTTACGTGACGATTCTCTTCCGTCTTGATCTTTTTCAATCTCGAGCTCAACTGTAAAATATACTTTTTCATCAACAACTTTTAGTAAAGCAGTCTGGTTATTTAAGGCCATTATTTTAGGACTGGAAATGACCTTTACATCACCAAAGTTTTCTAAGACCTTTACAATGGCAGAGATACTACCTCCACTGGAGGTGGTTTTCTGGTAGCCCAGTGCGAATACCGGAGGAGCGGCCAAATTTGCGCCTGTCATGGCTTGCAGCAAGGACAGTCCGTCAGCGACAATATTACCGGCGTCATCAAGCATATCCGTTGCCGACAGTGCTGCCCAATCCACACCGGCTTGATAGTGATCACCAAGTTCAACCTCAATAATCGAGACCTCGATTAGCACTTGTTTTTGCGCATTAACCAACACTTGATCTATGTATCCTTGTACATTTCGGTGACCGCTTTCTGTGGTATACACCGTTAAAAAACCCCCGATAGGATTGGTTAATACACTACTAGAACCAGCTTCCTCAGATTCACCGGAATTCGATTCATTATTTGGCGCACTGGCCCCCTGAGTGTTACCGCTAACAAGATTTGTGGCCTGATCGACGACCTGTCCGATGGCGCTGCTATCTTTTAAAGCTTTGGCTTTTTTTTCTTGTTCCTCCGCCTTCTTACTCACTTCTTCGTATTTATGAACAATTGCAGCTACGTTTTCAGAAACAAGATCCCAAAAATGACCCTTTGATTTATTGGTTACCTTGGTTCTGGATGAATTACCTGCGGATCCACCAGAAGCACCTTCTAACGCTACCGAACCACCAGCCGTCGCAATCTCAGTAGCGACAGTCGATTCACTGGTGCTATCTCGTTCCAAATTGACATAGTCGATTCGATAAGTACGCCAATACGGTGTATCCGGTGATATTATTAAATTGGGACCATCGAGCTGATAACGTAAAGCGGTTTGTTTAACAATTCTTTCCAAGATTTGCGGCAAGGTTTGATTTACCGCATTTAATGTCGCTCTACCACTGACACCCGGATGGATATCAACATTGATGGTCGCATCTCGTGCGAGAGTGAAGAGTAATTCCCTCACTGGTACGTCGTTGACAACAACGGTATAGGTTTCCAGCTTTGGGACGGGCTTGGGTAATGGAACGACTGGTGCATTGGATACCACAGAGGGAATATCATTATCCTGTTGAAATTCAGGTTGTACGTGGCCTATGGACAAATCAGGCGGCCGAGTTGCAGTACAACCACTTAGCAATACGGTGCTGAGTAAACCAATAACTGAAATTAGCGCCTTAAAACGAGTTTGCCGATAATTTCTATTTGTGTTTGAGCGCAATGCGCAACTTACATAATTCGGGTCCACAATAGTTTTCCAGTCCCTGTTTATAATTCGCTAAAGTAAAAATCTGATACATTTACCATACCAAGGCATATAAGCCTCTGTTTAATAAAAAAATTCGTCCAATACGACAAAAAAGCTGTGTTGCACTTATACTATCGGCATAAATCTTCAAAACATTAAATCAATGCTCTTGTTTATTAACCGCTTTTAGCAAATGGGTTAGTTCATTCTAACTATGTAAATAATCTTTGCCTACAAGGATGTAGGTAAGGGGCGTGAGCAGGAGCGGAAGCTTTGCCGTTTATGTAGCAGTAGTATTACTTAGAATTTTTATTGGGGATTGAGTCGCTGTTAGTCTTCGCATTTGCAACTGCAGTATCGGAGGTGTTTTGAAATAGTGAGCTTAATTCTGATTGTTGCATCTTGTATTTTGAATTTATAAATACCGTCCCCGCTGTCGCGGCTAACAATAATAGTATCAGTATCGCAATCATGGTAATACGTATCCTCACAAGACTATTACCAAAATCACTGTCTTTGGCAGCTGCCCAAACATGGCTTACGGAAACACAGCGTGTATTTTTTGAAAAAGCCGCCAACATCGCCTTGTCAGCAAGAATATTAATCCGTCGCATCAAACCTTTGGAGAAATAGCTCAGCATTTTAATGGCGGCCGGCGTAAAGACATTACTTCCGTTGTAACCTGATAAACCCAAACGAAACATTAGATAGTCATTGATATCTCGCTTTTCTAGAGGTTTTAAGTTAAAACTGTTGGTAATACGCTCTTTGATCTGACGAACATGTGGTGCGGCCAGATGTACATCTAACTCGGGTTGTCCGAATAAAACGATTTGCAGGAGTTTATGGTGTTGTGTCTCTAGATTACTGAGTAAACGGATCTCTTCTAGTGTCTCGAGTGGAATACTCTGCGCTTCCTCGATTAGGATAACTACAGGCTTATTTTCACTGTGTTTTTTAAGCAAATATTCGTGAAGTACCCGCATTACGTATAAGCGATCAGACTGTGGATCGATATCTAAACCCACCTCAAACGCTAGTGCGTGAAGTATGTTTTCTGGTGCTATTTTCGGATTGGGAAAATAGACCAGTTGCACAACATCAGCAAGCTTAGTGGCCAGCATGCGTAACAGCATGGTTTTACCACTACCCACTTCCCCAACAACCTTGGTAATGCCTTCACCGTTTACCACCGCATATTCCAAGGCATCAAGGGTTGCAGCGCGCTGTCCACCAGAATAAAATAATTGTGTATCCGGGGTAATACGAAAGGGTGGATTTCTCAATCCAAAAAATTCGTAATACATTCCACCCTCCTTGCGGCTTGCTATCCAGTTGATTTTAAAAGAATTGAATAATTAAGTGCAATAACCAACTATCCGACATAATTAGCGGTAATTATTCGAAAAACCTTAATAATCTTTAAAAGGGGGTAGATCCTGAGAGGTGCCCACGTTTTTAACACGCAATCCGTCTTCGAAGGTGGCTTGGTCCGGGCCGATTTGGCTTGTAGGAGCGACCTTGGTCGCGAACATATCTGGATTTGTTGCCGTCATCTTTCGCGGGCAAGCCCGCTCCTACATTCCTATTTTTATCGAAATATTTTTTATAAGCTCCAGATTTTAATGCTTTATTCCTGGGGATACCTGAGGGATCCTTTTAAACATTATTCTTTGAGCAGTTTCTGAATTTGTTTTTCGGTCTTGGCGTAATCCCCTTCGCCAATTTTCCGATAACGCAGCCTACCCTGTTTGTCGATAAGGTATATAACCGGCCAATAACGATTAGCATATTGTTTCCAAATAATAAAATCATTGTCAATCGCTATAGGATAAGTGATGGCGTTGTCTTTTACATACTGCTTTACGTTTTCGATTTTTCTTTCATGACCGAATTCAGGTGAATGCACGGCGATGATTTCCAGACCCTTGGTTTTATAATCTTTGTACCACCGCTTTATATAGGGCTGCACATTCACACAGTTATAACAACCAAATGTCCAAAACTCCACCATTACAACCTTGCCTTTCAAATCCTTAAGGGAGAGTGCGGATGTATTTAGCCAAGTATCCGATTTAATTTCTGGGGCTGGCTGGTGTACTTCTTTAAAGGGTGTATAGGCATACAGAACGGGCAGTGACAATATATAAACAAATAAAATTAAAAATAGTCGTTTAATCATATCGTTGACTCTTGGTTCAATTTTATCTCACCAACGCACAGATGCGTTGGTGAGATTCTGACTCTGTTACTACTTCATCCGTTTAATGCTGATTTTAGCAGTAGGATTACGCCAATCATAGTCAGCAGCGACTACATCAGCAATGCCATGAATTCCACCATGGATATGAATATATCCTTCACCATTGTCATTGGGGGACAGCCCTTCTCCACCAAATGGGCCAGGGATACTAGCGAATTGTTCATCATTGGTTTCACTACCGGCGTCAAAGCCGGGAGACATGACATTACGCGTTTTTTTATCTTCAGGCCCTTTGACCCCATTGACGGCGATGAAACCATCATTGGTTGGCAGCATCATGGAGACCACACTGACATAATTGAATTTATCATGCATCATGACTTCAACCGTTACAGACTCACCGGGGAACAATGGTGCGCCAGAAGATTTCGTATCGTAGGCAATACCACTCATGGTTAATTTGTCGGCTAACGGATCAGTATTACCGCTTTCCGCCACCGCGACCAATTCGTCACTTGCAGGGTTGCCAAGCATAAATAAAGGATGGCCTTTTTTATGGGTCGCCACCAAAATGGGAGTAAAGATCACACCACGGGTAATATTGGTTACGGTCACTGCATACATGCCCTCCCCGGCAACGGCAGACACGACAGGGGCACAGGCAGATATTGCCAGTAGTGACAAAAGCAGTTTCTTAGTTAGTCTCATCGATTAGCTCCTTCAATTGATTATTTAATTATTTATTACAACGTACACACAGTACGAGTTAACAATTATGAAAGAGACAGGTCACACCCTCGTCACGCAATTATCACTTTTTTATAACAACAGACGAAAAATTGTGCAGAAACTGAGCATATCGGTATAATGGGAGTTATTGCTGTCCTAGAGGCTATGCAAAAATCTTGAACGTTAATGTAGCCTGGATGAAGCTATGCGGAATCCGGGGTATTGGTTAGATTTGACCCGGATTCCGCAAAGCTTCATCCAGGCTACAATTAAGATTTTGTGAACTTGGAGCAAAAATGCTTAAAGCTTATTAAGCCGTTTGCACTGCTGGCATGATGAACGTGAAGATGGTTCCTTTGTCGAGCTTACTTTCAGCGCTAATTTGACCGCCGTGCAAATTAACTATTCGCTTGGCGATGGCAAGTCCCAGACCTGAGTTTATTTCACCTTCTTGACGACTTTTTTGCAAGCGATAAAACCGATCAAATATGTGGTTGAGTTCTTCATTTGGTATGCCACAGCCTGTGTCGGCAATTCTAACCACTATATTTCCGTGCCCCGGGGTGAGTGTTACTGCAATCTCACCACCTTTGGGAGTATATCTCAGCGCATTATCAACCAAATTATCCAATACACGTTGCATCAAGCCGATATCACCATAGGCAAAGGGTATATCAAAACCAAAATTGGCCTTAAGCGAGATACCTTTTTCTTCGGCAGCCAACTTAAACTTATATACCACGTCTTGGACTAATTCACCTAAAGAAAAAGGCTCGACATTTAATAAGGTTTCAACTGAATCGAGTTTCGCCAACTCAAACAATTCTGCAATTAGCTGGCCTAGTCGTTTACTATGATTGGTGGCAATTTGTATGTATTCTTTTCTTTCTTCCTCATTTAGTTCATGCTCTTTTAATAGCAGCGTTTCTAAATAACCATGTAGTGAAGTTAATGGCGTACGCAGGTCATGCGATACATTGGCAATAAGCTCACGCCGTTTAGCATCATTGTTTTTTAATTCTGCAACTTGTGCATCGATTCGATCAGCCATTAAATTAAAACTTTCACCGAGGGATTCGACTTCGTCTATTGATTGGCGTTTTACTGGGTAGCGAGCTTCGATTGTGTTATCTCCGTCAGCTCGCAAATAATTTTGCATCGTCGATGACAAGATTCTAAGCCTCCCGGTAAGCAAAGCAAACATTAGCAAGCCTGCAATCAAAGCAATAAGCAAACTTGCAGCCAGCCCCATCATAGTCACTCGCAAAATATAACTGCCTTCGATCATTTCAGTAACACTATCGTAGGCCTCACTGGCAAGAATAACATACAAGAATCCTTCCGCAGTGCCTTCTGGTGGGATCTGCGCCGCCGAAAATATTTTTTGTCGATCCGGATTTCTAGGGTCATCGCCGAATACTGGCATAGTGGCCGATTTATTAATAAAACTCGTAATAGGATTTATATCAATAAATTTCCGTTTTACCTTTCCTTCTGGCGCAGAATAGGCAAGAATTTTTCCCTGCACATCCAATAGATAAACTTCTATATTGGGATTTATCACCATAAGCATATGAAAAATATCCTTTAAAGCATCGTGATTAATGCGTTCCTTTTTATAGAGGATTTCATTGTGGGTAACAATATGTTGCGCAAGTGTGGCGTTGAGCTTTTGCCCTACTTCCTGTTGATACATGTCGGAGGTATAACGCACCAATATCAGAAGCAAGAATCCGGTAATACATATAACAATAAATAACACCGCCGCAAGTTTTTTATAAAGTGTATTTAGCATCATTTTTAAAATTTTCTGAGCTCAGGATTAATGCCGTGTATCGACAAATTTATAGCCGACACCCCAGACAGTTAATACGTAAGTTGGCTTAGAAGGATCGGTTTCTATTTTGGCACGCAGTCGATTGATATGAGAATTTACGGTATGTTCATAACCTTCGTGGCCATATCCCCAGACACTATCTAATAACTGATTTCGCGTAAACACCTGTCCAGGATGTGTGGCAAAGTGCCATAATAGATCAAATTCTTTAGCAGTCAAATCCAGAGCTTTGTTCGTTAAAGTCACATTTCTAGTGGTGCTATCAATGCTCAATTCACCAACATGGATAGAAGTATCTTGCTCATTGTTTAACTGATCGGTATTTGAAATATTATCGATGCGTCGTAGAATCGCTTTAACCCTGGCAACTAGCTCACGAATACTGAAGGGTTTTGTTAGGTAGTCATCTGCACCAATCTCTAGCCCCAGCACACGATCCAATTCCGCGCTTTTGGCCGTTAACATTAAAATGGGAATATAGTTTGCTTCACTGCGCAAGCGTTTACAAATCTCAATGCCATCCAAGCCAGGTAACATGATATCCAGTACAACCAAATCGTATTTATTACTGCTCGCCATCTTATAGCCGTTCAGACCATCGTAGGTATTGGTAACGTTAGCACCCATATCCTGCAAATGCATCGTCACCAATTTAGCGATATCTTGGTTATCTTCGACCACAAGGATATTTTTCATTATTCACCTACTGCTATACCACATATTTCATACAGGATAAAAGGGATCAGAGCCTTTTATAAAATAGATATTTACACTTAAATTCAAATGCTTATCTTGTAATCAAACAATAGCACAGATATTTCACAAATCTATCACATGGGGTAGATGGGTGCTTATTTTGGGAGCGAGAAAAACTCCTACATCGCTCTTAGCGTGCGCCGTGCACACGATGTCTTATCTATGGCACTGCATTTTCGATATTAATGGCAGTTAAACGTGCGCACGGCGCACGCTACGGTTATTGCCACGTTCCCACGCTCCGGGTGGGAACGCATACGAAGCTCGAATATGTGTAGCGACGTCGGGGTATTTGCAATGGGTGGTATACACTCCCACGCAGGAGCGTGGGAGCGAGGATACTTGCACAGTATCCCGGCACACATTACTTGGGTGCTAATTGTTCGGGAGATAGATTCGGTGTAAAGTATTGTTCTATTTCATCGATATCAACCTCGTTACCATTGGCATCGACCATCACCTGCTCGTATTCATTCCAGCCTTTAAGACCAGTTTTTAGCGACTTCACTGATTGATAACCCATTTGTTGCATAGTATCTGCGGCCAATACACTGCGATTACCAGATCGACATACCACAATAATATCTCGTTCATGCGCAGTGACTAATTCTGGCACGGTTTCTTCGTAGTCATACTCGCAAGCGGTTTCCAATATACCTCTCGGTACATTAAGCGAATCCTTAATACGTGCAATATCAAATTCATAAGGTTCTCGAACATCAAGAATCATTGGTTGTTGACCCTGCTCAAATATTTCGGCCAAGTCCCATGGAAAAATTTCTTCCACGCTTTCTAAGCATTCATTTATAATATCTTTAAAGGTTTTCATGGCAACCTAGTTCCTTTATCCTAAATTGATCACGTTAGTTTTCTACCCAGACCCTGCTCCACTGCAATTACCGCAGCTTCAACTCTTGAGCGTATCTTTAATTTACGCAGTATGGACTTTACATGTAGTTTTACAGTACCGTCCGAAATCCCAAGAACACGGGCAATAGCCTTGTTGCTTTGCCCCTCGGCCAAATGGCGGATAATTTCTGTTTCTCGTGGTGTCAAACTTGATAATGGTGTTTTGACTGGCACCTCGACTGGTTTATCTTGTAATGCTCTGGCCAGTATGCCTGCCAATTGTGGCGCAACTATGGTCTCTCCCGCAACAATATTATGTAATGCCACCACCAATTCTTCAGGATCCATATCCTTTAATAAATAGCCTTGAGCACCACTGCGCAAAGATTCAACCAGATCATTTTCATCACTACTGATTGTCAACATAGCGATGGGAACTTTAACACCGTTCTCACGTAGGTTTTTTAATACGGCGAGACCATCCATATCAGGAATACGCATATCCAGCAGTATGACATCAGGAGCCAATTCGGCAGCCAGTTTTAAGCCTTCCTGGCCGGTACTTGCCGCACCAATAACTTGAATATCTGTCCTTTCTAACAGGCCTTTCAAACCAAGTCTGAATAAGGTATGGTCATCGATTAAAAGTACTTGCATAAAATTCCTTGATAAAAGGGGGCAGAGCCCATTAATTTGAGCTCGCTACTTAATAATAAACTTAAATTAATGGGCTCTGCCCCCTTTTATCGTTTAAGTTACTTAGTAATGATTCTGCTTGTTGCGGGTTAATCTGAAAATCTAATTCAACTCGGGTTCCATCACCAAGCTCACTTTCTATTAGCACCTTCCCGCTGATTCGATTCGCCCGTTCTTGCATAATACTTAAGCCTACGTGTTGGCCCGGTTCTCCGTCAATAGTGCCTGCTTTAATACCCACACCATCATCCTCGATCAACACATGGTAATTCCCAGAGGGATTACTGCGCATAAGTATTCGTACATGTTGCGCGCTACTGTGTTTGCGGATATTAGTGAGTGACTCTTGTATTATATGCAGCACTTGAACTTCATGTGATGGGGGTAAACTAATATCTGTGCATTCATTTTGAAAAAATACTGAGATACCACTTTCACTTCTAAACCGTTCAATTAAACCTTCAACAGCTGGTGATAAACCTCTTTCATCCATAGGTACGCGAAAATGTACCAGCAATTCGCGCAATTCATTATTGGCTTCATCCAGGCCATTCCTTAATTGAACAATATCGGGTAAGACTGTCTTATTGCCTTCCTGCAATAATATGCGATTGATTAAACTTACTCGAAATCGGAGACTAGCGAGAGTTTGCGCAAGTGAATCGTGTAACTCATGGGCAAGCATAGTACGCTCTTCCATAATTGTGTTACGCTTGGTTTCATCATCCAGTTTTGCTTTTATCATGGCAAAACTTAGGTGCCTACCGATATTAATTAAAAGATTATCAATTTCCCAGTCGTCACTGTATTTTTTTGTTAGAAATAGATTATAAATTCCTAAGGTACGATTGTTGTGGCGCAACGGAATCGCAATGACACTGCGAACTTCGTCTTGTGGAGTATTCTTTAAACTCTGCGCTGCTCTTATACTTTTTACAAGCAGTCCGCCGCAATATTTGGAATCACTACTGCATTCTATTAATTCTTTAGAGTTGTTCATCGCACACAAACAATGTTCAATGGGTACGATTTGTTCACTTGGATCAATGTTTTTGTTTAGACCTTTACTAGCAACCAATTTAAGCTGCTCATCATTTGTCAGTACACGTACAGTAGCATAATGTGCAGACAAAATATCCGCAAGAGTCGACAAATTGCGCGAAAGTAATTCTGTGGTATCTCCCGCGGTATTACTACTTGCGGCGACATCATATAATATCTCCAGCATATTAGATTTCTGTTCGAGGCTACGTGTTTGCTCTTTGACTTTATGATCCATTTCACTCGTTAAAGAGCGCAGGGATTCACCAAGGTCATTAATGTCATTAGCCAGTAATGCAAACTCACCTTCGGATGGTATGGGTATTTTTGCCGATAAATTACCACTACGCATGCTAAGCGCCCAACTACGCAATTGTGACAGGGGCTCAGTTAATGTTTGCTTTATACGGAAATAGATTAAATACAGCAGATAAGCACCAATGCACAAGAAACCTATCTGGATGATAAGAAATGATACATTTTGTTGAGGATAAACCTGAATAAGGTAACTAAATACAATCAAATACACAAAAATAACGAATATACCCAAAATAGGCACTAATAAATCATTATTAACTAGATTTTTGTGCTTATGACTCAGATTCAAAAATGGTAGACCTATACGCATAACCTCGACCAAAATGGGTTGCTTCTTGGTAATATTAACAGATATTTCGTATGGCTGGGTATTTATACAACAATCATAGTGTTTTTGGCAAAAAATAAGTCATTGTTTTATAACAATGAGCATACAAAACCAAAAATTTTACCCATCAACTCTTTTTATCAGCAGGCGCTGCATCACCTTCGGTGGGTGGCTTATAATTTGGGTCATTTGGATTAAGAAATATAAAATTAAACTGATCGGGAGCAACCTCAACGAAATCCATATGGGCACCATTTAGGTGTTCCGCATCAGCGGGTCTTATAATGATGTCAACATTCTCAGAGCTTACGACAATATCGTCGTCTTGCTGTTCATCAAAACCCATTCCGTATTCGATACTTTCATCTTCGGGAACAATTTTTGCCGCGATACGTAGCTTGAGCCCATTACTTTTCGACTCAGTCTCTGAAAGTTTAACCTGTTTGGCTGCTGCCGGTGATATTGTAATCATAACTACTCTCTATTTTAAATTATTAAACAAACCGATAAAAAGTTTAAAAAGGGGTCGGTGCCCAATTATCCTTTTATCTGGCGAACAAAATCGACAAAACGCTTAACCCAACGATTATTTTTCACATCACGTAAATGCACATAGCTACCTAATACATTTTTATAGACTATTCCGTCAGATTTTCCGTCTATACCCGTTCCTCGATGCACTTCATAGGCAAATTTAACACCTGGGTCAATATTTTCCAAACGTGAATAATGAAACTCATGCGCCCAAAATTCGTCAATAGACGCCATAGTCGATTGCGGCCATGGATAGTCTTTGGTGGTTTTAAGGTGGACATAACCTCTGCCTTGGGGACGATCACACATAATCGTGTCAGCAGGAATCGCCCCAACCATATTATACTTGGCATTTTGCCAAGATATACTGCGTGTTAAATACATAAGACCACCACATTCAGCATAAACGGGCAAACCATCTTCTACGGCCTGACGTATGTGCTTTCTTAGGCTTTCATTTGCTTCAAGTTTTTGCATTTGAGTTTCGGGAAAGCCACCGCCAATAAATAGACCGTCAATAGGGGGCAATTGTTCATCTTTAATGGTATCTATAGGAACTAATTCAGCACCTTGAGCCTCAAACATATACAAATCATCGGGATAATAAAAACCAAACGCTTGATCTCGAGTAATTCCGATACGCAGCGGTTGTTGCGATGCGTTTGCTTGGGGAAAACCCACTACCTTGTCTAAGCTTGCCTCTAAATTCAACAAATTATCAGATTTAGAGATGCCGATTAACCTATCACAATCAACCTGTGATTCGATACTCTGGGCTATTTGCCGTATATGGGCCAAGGCAGAATTTGTTTCATTACTGGGCATCAATCCGAGGTGTCTTTCTTCCAGCTCTAGGTCAGCGTTACGATGAACAGCACCAATTACAGGAACATTTGTATAATATTCAATAACATCTCGCAGCTTTTGTTCGTGGCGTTTACCACCTAATTTGTTAAGAATAACACCGGCTATATTAAGTTTTGGCTCAAATGCCTGATAACCTAAAATCAATGGTGCAATACCACGAGTCATGCCCTGTGCATCAATCACCAGAATGACCGGCGCATCTAAATGAGTCGCTAAAGCCGCATTACTATTACTACCGTGCAAATCCAATCCATCATATAAGCCTTTATTCCCCTCGATTAGGCATAGTTCTGCATCTGCGGCGTAATGAGCATAGGTATTCATGAGCTCATCAACACCCATGGTGTTGAAGTCAAGATTAATACAATCGCGCCCAGCGGCTGCACCCAACCACATGGGATCGATATAGTCCGGTCCCTTCTTAAAAGCTTGTACTTTTAATCCTCGACGTGCAAACGCCGCGCACAATCCAATACTAATTGTTGTTTTACCGGAGGACTTGTGTGCTGCGGATATAAAGAGTCGACTCATAGTGAAACTAACCAGATTTTAGACAACTACACATTGCAGTGAAGGTGGCATATCGAAAATACCAGCGCTTAGTTAGAATGTACGTGCGCACGGCGCACGCTACCAGATATTTTGTTACAACAAGACACGATTAGGCCGCTGCACCAAACCTTTCTTTGCGGCGATTTTGCCACATTTGTGCTGCCATCGCCTCGGCATCCTCCATGCTATTAGCCTTGCCCATCATCTTTAGGGCAATGGCCGCAGTGCCGATGGTGGCCGCCTGGGCATATTCATCTTCTATTTCACCCTGCCAAAGTTTAGCCAGGCGTGTAGTGTCCATTTCCTCATCTTTAACGTGACGACGTTTAAACATGGCCGGCCAGATCTCGTCTGACATATCACCATCATGTACAGACTGAACTAAACATTCCATATCCGGATTGCGTTCGGCTTCACCACCATCACCTTTAATGACAGCCAAATGGGCTTGCTGTAAATAGATGGCCGCCTGTTGGTGGGTGGGTTGATAGCCAGGATGAAAAATACCAATCATAGAATATAACGCTGAAAACGGATTAATCATGCGCGCAATAGTATGCACAGGGGAACGTAGTCCCAGGAATGGTCTTAGCTCGATAATTTCGTGAAGCTTTGGACACAGATGCTCAATATCAATATAGGCAAAGTTATCCGATGATAAACGGCTACTCACTTCATCTAAATTTTTGCATGTGGGTAATCCCATTGTAGCAAGTACATCCTTGGTATAAACCCGACCAGCGGTATGGCCGCTAGCACCATGCATAAAAATCGTGACGCCATTTTCTGCCAGCATTAAAGACGACAGGATAAACCAAGGCAATTGTCGCCGTTTGCCTGCGTAGGATGACCAATCGAGGTCTACCGTTGGCATATCTTTAGGAATTTGAATATCAATAAAAGCCTGTACAGCTTGTACAAAACCAGCAACTTCCTCTGCGGTTTCTTCTTTAACGCGCATTAACATTAGAAATGCGCCAAGTTGTTCCGCCGTGACCTTTTCTTCCAGGATCATCATCATGGCGGTTTTTGCTTCGTCTTGGGTAAGAGGCCGTGAACCGTTTTTGCCTTTACCAAGAATGCGCACGAATGGTGCGAATGGGTGTTCCTGAGTCATGATTGTACCTTTTGGTTTGGTCTGTGTTATCTAGTGAAAAGGAGACGATGAAAGTATTCGCCGTAACGTGCACCGTGCGCACGGCGCACGCTACAAAACATCCCAAATCTTCCTCTGCACAATCTAAATGAGTTGTGTGGCGTGGTCCGATATGCATTCCCACGCAGAGCGTGGGAACGAGAAAAACGTGCGCACGGCGCACGCTACAATATGTACTAGCTTACGCGCCTTCTGTAGCGGCCTCGGCATTTTCTACAATCTCAGGTTCTTTATAATGCGGATCGACAACTGAATCGGCCAAGCTAATGGGTAGAAACCGGAGTATTTTAACCGCAAATAGCACGACGACTAATGCCATGGCAAAGCCACTTAGACCTAAACCAAATTCCCATATAGTGGGGGAATAATGTGCAACGACACCATCATAGAAACTGCTACTAACCTCTTTGCCCGGAAACATTTCGAGTGGGTAGGCTTGGCCACCAATTATGATGACGTACATTATGGAAAAACCGCCGGCTATAACCAGTATTGCAGCAGCACTTAATGCGCCTAGAGATCGTTTGAAACCTGACGAAAAACACAGTACCAAAGGAAGAATCGAACCGATTAATATAAAACCCAACCAAAATAAACCTGTGAAAACATTATTACCATCAAGGATAAAGGCTTCAATACCATGGTGTTCCGTAGCATAAAGATTGGTAAGATGGTAGATGGTCATGAAAAATAAAACCGCGGCAACAAAGACACCCAACAACTTACGTAATCTCTCGACGATTGCACCACCTAAGGGTCGCCCTGTGCCAGAATAAGCAACCGCTAATACCAAGGCATATACGGCCAAGCCAAACGCGAACGACATTAATATGAACATGGGCGCCATAATGGCCGCATCGTAGGCTTGACGGGCCACCAGGAAACCAAAGATAGAGCCGGTACCAGTGGTAAGTATCAAACGCCATACAAATGCGATTAAACCGACAGTGGAACTGTATTTATAAAATCGTCGTTCCAACATGGTCCAGATATAGACGGCGACAATGGCCATAAATCCGTTATAGAGTAAAATGTTCCAGGCAAAAATCGACTTAAGATTATAATAAGTCATAGCGACAATTAGGCGATCGGGTCGGCCCAAATCCAAAACCAGCACACACAGACCACCTAATAGTAGTGAAATGGCTAACAAAGCCGACAAAGGCGCCAAGGGTTTGTACATGGGTTTTCCAAATACCGACGCGATGGACGCTACGTTTAAGGCACCGGAAGCTGCCACAATCAAAAAAATAGCAAATATATGTGGCATACCCCACACAATCTGATTGCTCATGCCGGTAACATAATGACCATTATGCTCCATGTAATAGGCGGCCCCTAAACCACAGGCAATCAAGATGAGCAATACGCCAAACAGACCGTAATAGCCTGTACTGTTTCCATCAATTTCTCGAAATGTTAAGGTTTTTTTCATAATTTAACCTAGATTAAACGTATATAAGGTAAACTCTAGATTCCCTGATATCTAACACCAGGATCTAATCGAAGATCACCACGCACTTGGGTACTGGCTTCTGCAGCAATCCGTTTAGCGATATCGCTGTTGGCATCATTTAGGTCGCCAAACAATATGGCGCCTTTTTCCGCATCTACACAGGCTTCGGCACAAGCTGGGGTTTCCCCTCTATCGACGCGGTGAACACAAAGTGTGCAACTCTCCACGGTGCCTTTTCCACGAGGCATATCCGGTAGTTGGTCGGTGAGTGTTTCATGAACAAATGATCGCGCCTTATAAGGACAGGCCATCATACAATAACGACAACCAATACAAATATGCTTGTCAACCAATACAATACCATCCTCACGTTTCATCGACGCACCAGTGGGACACACATCCACACAGGGTGGTTCGGCACAGTGTTGACACATCATAGGTAAATTGACAGAAAAATTGGTTTGTTTATCACGCACGGTGACTTTACGTATCCACTGTGCGTCGGTCTCAGGACGATCAAAACCCGTTAATCCATTTTCTTCATTGCAGGCAGTAACACAGGCATTACAATCTGAGGCGCATTTATTGGCATCGATTAAAAATCCCCACCTCACCTCACTGGTTACAGCCTCTTCAGCGGGTTTGGCCCGTGCAATATTATGCAACAAAACACCAGGCGCAATAGTCACTGTGGCGGCCAAGGCAACGCCTTCACCTAGAAATTTACGTCGATAAGTGTCTATTTTATTTTGTTGTTGTTTCATAATGCGTCACCACCCTTTAACGAATGGGCCTCTGCTAATCCAAACTCGGAATCAGGTCTAATTGTACCAAGGCCAGTCGATACGGATTTTTTGCCAGGCTTGGAAGCGTGGCACTGAAAACAGTCGATGTTAACCGATGCATAGTCATGACACTGGCGACAAAAATGTTTAGGATTGGCTGCACTAATGGCTTGGTTATTGCTGTCTTTAACCACATGGCAGGCAATACACTCTTTAAGACTATGCTTTTTCGTACGAATACCCCGACGCAAGGTATCGTCGCGCTGATGCAGCAGCAGATCCATATGGCTCTCGCGCATAAACTGGGTATCTTCGACACACTTGTCACCCTTACCCTTTGGAATATCTGGCACAGGCGCACCGGCAAAGACCGACACCGAGATGATGCTTACCATAATCGATAATGAAGCAAACAAAGCATAGCGTCGCAAATATGCTGACCGTCGTGTTGCCATCGTTTGCCTGCTGTCCTTATGTCCTCGTGATTCCATCATTGTCTATGCTACCTATTTCTATGCACTAGCGTGGCTTAATATTGTTATTATTCGCCCAATCCCATTTGTATGTAACCAGTAGGACATACATCGGCACAAATATGACAACCAATACAGCGGCTATAATCTGTATCGACATAACGTCCTAATGTTGAATGCGCTTTGTCCACTTTGAAAACAGCATCTTGTGGGCAATAAATCACGCAGTTGTCGCATTCAAAGCACATACCGCAGCTCATGCAACGACCCGCTTCTTCCTTTGTTGCTTCTTCAGACAAACCGGCGACGCGCTCTTCAAAATGGCCCAAAACCTCATTCGCATCGGGTACAGTCTCAACTCGTTTTAATCGCTCAACATAGTCAAAATGCCCCAAGAATAAGCCATCAGAAGGAATGATCTGGTGTTTTGAGCGATCTTCATAATTGTGAATGGCATAATCATCAGAGTTTGTACCGCGCAAGCCACGATCGATAGGTCGCGTTTTATCGTCGCCGCCTTGATGATATTCCTCCGGTTGTAGACCTGTTTCGCGTAATTTATTCAATAGATCAAAATGGTGCACATCAACCTTTGGTCTGTTTTTATTTTCTATGTGGTTGAAGTAGTGGTCAATGCTATCTGCCGCAACTGACGCTTGTCCGATAACAGTGGTTAACAAGTGAGGTCGAACGATATCGCCGATGACAAAAAATCCTGGTTTGTTGGGCATTTGAAAATGTTTATCAGCGTCCATGAGACCCTTGTCATTGCCAAAATCTTCCATGCCGGCAAAATCCCCTGCTTGACCAATAGCAGATACTAACAAATCACACTCTATTTCGTATTCTGAACCTTCAACAACTTCTGCCTTACCGTTTGAATAGTTGAGTTTAGCGACTTTTAACGCCCTAGCGCGGCCATTATCGTCCAATATGACCTCAATCGGATTTAAAGAACCGTGAATATGAACGCCTTCACGAGTAGCATCATCTATTTCATGTTTTGCTGCGGTCATTCCTTCGACAGGCTGGCGTGAAATCAAAGTAACATCAGCGCCCTCTTTGCTTGCAACATCCACAACATCATGTGCGGTATGACTAAAAACAATATTTTCCGGACGATCTTTTTCCGCTATAGCGGAAATATTGCCTAAACGACGAGCAACTGATACCACGTCAATAGACGTGTCGCCACCACCCACAACAACTACTTTGCCGCTTACAGCTTGCAGTCTACCCTGGTTAAAGGCGCTTAAAAACGCCACGCCAGATATACAGTTTGATGCATCGGCGCCTTTAATAGGTAAGGCACGGCCACTTTGTGCGCCAATAGCAAATACCACAGCATCAAAGTTCTTTTCCAATTCATCCATGGAAATATCCGTACCGACACGGGTTTTCAATTTGACTTCAACACCCATGTCCACAATACGCTGTATTTCTCCACCTAAAACGTCTCTAGGGGTTCGGTATCCCGGAATGCCATACATCATCATACCGCCGAGTTCTTCATGATCATCGTATACGGTTACGGCGTGACCCTTTAGGCGTAATTGGTAGG
>Ga0316187_10000377_pt1 | contig 34128 bp, 23 predicted proteins | sample CroRivburrow1_MG_FD_204927 | JGI IMG/M metagenome (GOLD analysis project Ga0316187, IMG submission 204927) | Coastal sediment microbial communities from Maine, United States - Cross River worm burrow 1 | ecosystem: Environmental > Aquatic > Marine > Coastal > Sediment | place: USA: Maine... | reverse complement strand
GCAATATTCTGCGCAGAACAAGTGATACTCGCCGGTCTTAATTGCATTGAACCACATTGTCGTGTACATGCCTGGCACAACATCCTTTTTAACTCGAAATGCAGGCACATAAAAGCTGTGTATGACATCTTCCGTGGCCATGGTTAATTTGACGGGCTTGTTCACCGGAATATGTAATTTGTTGATTTCCCGTTGGCCGGTCGGGTGTTGTATATACCACATCCATTGCTTGCCAACCACATAGATCTCCATTGCATCTTTCGGTGGATTGTACGCGTCGAAGTATAAAGTTGCGCCCCAGCCAAATACAAAGAGAACAAGTATTAACGGGATAACCGACCAGAGAATTTCCAGTTTTAACAGGCCGGATATTTCTTTTGGAACATCATCTTCCGAGCGCCTGCGATAGCGCACTGCAAAGAGATAAATCAATGAGAAAATCAGTAGCGCAAAGAATACGCTGACCGCTATCAAAAAGAAATATAAAAGATCAACCTGTCCGGCAAGTGTTGACGCCTGCTCAGGAAAAAATGCGATATCACCCATAAATTTTGCTCTATCAGGTTCTTGCTAGTTGACTTTTGTTGCGTTTTTCACGGCGCAACATAATGATTATAAAAGAAATTAACAGCGCTACTGTCGCAGTTCCAAACACGCGAATGACATTCATAATGACCATGCCATATTTGCCGGTAGTTGGATCATAGTGAAAACAATACAGTAGTAGTTGGTCGACCGGCGAGCCTATTTTATTTTGAGACGCCTCAACCAGTCCTAGACGCAAATCTGTCGGGTCGTATTCCACGCCGTAAAAGTATCGTGAAATGCGGCCTTGCGGCGTTAATAGAATGATTGCGCTCGCATGTGCAAATTGACCTGTTTCAGGGATAAATGTAAAGGCAAAGCCGACAGCTTCCGCTAGTTTCTTAATAGATTCTTCATCGCCGGTAAGGAAATGCCATCCTTTGTCTGCGCCCTGGCGTCCGTACTGCTCAATGTAGGAGGCCTTTTTTTGCGCAGCCATTTCTGCTGTTTCACGGTGATCAAAACTTACTGTAATCGCGTCAAATTCGTCGCCAGTCGTAAACTTTAATTCATTGAATGATTCGAGCATGCCGTTGAGCATCATGTTGCAAAGCATCGGGCATTGGTAATAAACTAAAGAGAGAACAACCGGCTTGTCTGAAAAGAGTTCTTGCAGTTTGACTTTTTCACCTTTTTCATTTACAAAATCAAGGTCAAGAGGCGTTTGTCCATTCAGGTTTTGCTCAATCGTAACATTGTTGAGAAATTCCGGTTTGGTTTGTGAACTCAACATTTGCGCGGCTACAGTCGTAGCTGACGCGCAGAATGCGCACATAAGGCCGATATGGAAAATGAATCTGGTTCTCTTTTGCATTTCTCTAATCACCTTTTGCTATTTTTCAGGTTTACTTCTGACCTGAAAACCGCGTTTCAGAGCCAGCTCTTTGGCCAAATCAATCGGAATGCGCACTTGGTTTGCTTCTTTGAGCAGCCAGCTTGGCGGACTATTCAATAATGAGTCTTGTTTGGCGTTAAAGACCTCCCAATCGAGTTCAGGCTTAACCTGCAACCTGGGAGCTGGAGGGAGTTGACGTTCTCCGGCTAAAGGAGATATTGCCACTTCTTTGTTCTGCGCCGTTGTTCGATAGGAAGAAAATAATCCGGCCATTGCTATCATTGCCAGGATCACTATAAGAAAAAATCCGATAACGGATAACACCACAGGCTTGAAGGAAGCGTCAGTTAATTCATATCCGGGATTTTTATATTTTTTTTCTTCTTGCTTAGTCATGATGATGAACCTCACGCGCGCTCTGTAAACGAGGGTCTTTTATTGGCAATAATGCCCTGCGTTGAAGTTGATCTGAGAATAATGTAAGCCAAATGCCGCCAATGGCAATCGGCGCTGTAAAATCCAGCCAGTGAACATGCAAGCCATTCGGAAAAAAGTTTGGCGCGATGAGCCAAAACATATCAAGGAATCGGACTACCATAACAAGCATGGCAATTTTGGCCAGGATTACTGAACTGCGTTTATTTCTTCTTAAGAGGAGCAATGCGAAAGGCGCCACGAAATGAAAAATAACCACAAACAAGCCAAGCTGACCCCAGCCATGGTTCATTCTATGAATATACCATGGAATTTCCTCTGGCAGATTGCCTGACCAGATAATCAAAAATTGGGAAAGGTTTACATAGGCCCATAAAGAGATGAAAGCGAGCAATAAATTTCCAATATCGTGAAAGTGCTGTTTTTTTACAAAGCCTGCCAGCGGCTCAAGAGAAACAATCTGGTTTAATATGATAGCTGCGAAAGCCATGGTCGTAACGGCCTGACCCATGGCAAAAACAAACCCGTAGATGGTTGAAAACCAGTGCGGGTCAAGCGACATTCCCCAATCAAAGGAGGCGAATGTAACGGTCAAAAAGTAGAGCAGGAGTGAGGGGCCGGCTAACTTGCGCAGATTATCTGATATTGCGGGGTCGCCGGTCTCATCTTGTTTTTTCGACCAATTGTTGATGGTGAAAATGAAAATAGACCATAGACCGAAAAAGATCACCACTCGAAGCCAATATCCGGTCACATTCAGATAAGGCTCTTTGTGTTTTAGGATAGCGTCTGCGGCCATGATTTCCGGATCTGCCCAGATATAAAGTTCTTTCATCCCAAAGAAGATTGGAATAAAAAGCAACAGGAAGATTGGCAAAGTCCGTGAGGCAGCTTCCAGAATGCGCTGAATGCTAAAGCCCCAACCGCCTCCGACAAGGTGGTGAAGACTCATAATTCCTAAACTTCCCAAGGGCAGGCCGATCCAATAGAGGATGGCTGTTAAGTATGACTTGTAAAACTGCCCGGGATCTGTAAACGCGCCGAAAATTGTGGCAACGAGCGCAACGCCGCCTGCCATTAGGCTATAGCGTTTCAGGTTGTCGGTAAAATTTGTTATTTCTGAGGTGTTCCCCATAGTTCAATTATTTCGTTTTAGACTGGATTTGAGCCTGTTGCCTGACGGGCAGTTCATCCGGTGTGAGGTTTTGACTTAATTGCAGGACACGGATATAAGCAATGATTGCCCACCTGTCCTCAGGTTTTATGCGTTCTTTATAATCATACATGGCGCCAAGGCCGTTGGTTATGACATCGTAAAAATGGCCTGGGGGAGCTGTGCGCAGCCGCTCGATGTGAAAGGACGGCGGCGGTCTGAAACCGCGCTCAACGATCATGCCATGTCCATTGCCGATTTTGTCATGGCAGGGCGAACAAAATATATTGTATCGCTCCTGGCCGCGATTTAAAACTTCTTCAGTGACTGAAAATGGAAAAGTTACGGCAGGCTCACCATTGACAAGACCTTCGTAGAGATGCTTGTCGATGCGAAGTTGTCCGCGCGCAACCGTGCCTTCTATCATTGGTCGGGAAGCTCTCGCATCGCCGAAAAAATCGTTGTATTCCAGTGGCTCGAAACGCGGTTGATCATGCATGTCTTGGCGGCAGGCACTAAACAACAAAACAATCGCCAGTATGTGAAAGATTTTTTTCAAGGTTCTATTGATTTTAGACATAAAAAAATTGCGTTATGGCGAAACGTCATAAACATCCATCGGGTTGAGCGACTTTAGAAACTTTCTGGTTTCTTCTTCTTCAAATTGAGCGTCTATGCTTTCTATGCACAAAAAAAAGCGATCGCGTGAAGCCAGGGCGAACCGTGGCACATTAAAAACCGGGTGATAGGGTTGCGGCAAATTGTTCAAGGCAAACATGCCAAAAACTGCTGAAAATGCGGCGAACAGAATTGTCATTTCGAAAGTGATGACGATAAATGACGGCCAACTATTTAACGGTCTGCCGCCAATATTGATCGGATAGTGGATTACGGAAGCAAAGTATTGCATAAAGAATCCGGTGAGGCCGCCAAGTATGGCGCCAATTAATACAATCATCGGCAGCCGGTTTTTTTTGAAACCCACGGCCTCAGGCAGCCCATGCACCGGGTAAGGCGTATAAGCGTCCATTTTTGTGAAACCAAATTCATTCGCCTTGCTTGATGCTTGCAGGAGTTGGGTTTCGTTTTCAAATTCGGCCATCAGACCGTAGAGTTTGTTTTTTTCTTTCGTATGCGCCATTCTTTTTATCTCAGCTTAGCAATCAGGCTGTCGCCTTACTTCTTATCTTCCTTTTTGTCCCCGCGACCAATAACAAGTGTCTTCATCTCAAAAATGGAGATGGATGGAATTACTCGCAAGAACAGGAACATTAACGTTAGAAAGAGACCAATAGAGCCGATGTAGGTGGCCCAGTCCCAAAATGTTCCAGAGTACATGTCCCATGAGGAAGGCAGGAAGTCTCTGTGCAAACTTGTAATTACGATGACATAACGTTCTAACCACATGCCGACATTCACAAACATGGCAATTATAAAAAGCCCGACAACGCTGTTTTGAACTTTGCTAATCCAAAGCAGTTGCGGCACTGCGACGTTGCAAATGATTAATGACCAGAAGACATATCGATACGGCCCTGTCATTCGATTTAATATCATAAAACCTTCATATTCGGTCGCGCTATACCAGGCTGTAAATGCCTCAACGCTATAGCCATACGCCACAATTAAGCCGGTGGCCAACATGACTTTTGCCATATTTTTGAGGTGACGCATTGTTATAAAGTCTTGCAGACCATAAACTTTGCGCAGCGGAATGGCTAAAGTTAACACCATCGCAAATCCCGCGTAAATAGCTCCCGCCACAAAATAGGGTGGAAAGATGGTTGCGTGCCAGCCGGGAACGATGCCCATGGCAAAGTCAAAACTAACGACTGTGTGAACTGAAATGACTAGCGGCGTTGCCAGACCCGCAAGCAGAAGATAAGCTGTTTCATATCGATGCCAATGCACAGCTGAACCTCGCCATCCCATTGACAAAACGCCATATATTATTTTTGCGCCGGTTGTTTTGGTGCGGTCGCGCAGGGTTGCAAAGTCTGGCACAAGCCCTACATACCAAAAGAGCAATGAGACGGTGGCGTAAGTGCTAATTGCAAAAACATCCCAGACCAGCGGGCTGCGAAAATTCGGCCATAGCGCCATGGTGTTAGGATACGGTATGAGCCAATAGTCCAGCCAGGGGCGTCCGGTGTGAATTAAAGGAAATATGCCAGCCGCTGAAACAGCAAATAGCGTCATTGCCTCGGCAAATCGGTTAATTGAAGTTCGCCATTCCTGCCGCAGCAGTAATAGTATTGCGGAGATTAGTGTGCCGGCATGACCAATGCCAATCCACCAAACAAGGTTGATGATGGCAAATCCCCAAGCCACAGGGACGTTTACGCCCCAAATGCCGATTCCTTTAAAAAGGAGATAAGCGATGGCTAGTAGCAAAAGATTCATCAGCATGAAAGAGATGCCGAATCCGATGAACCAGAAAGTCGGGGTTTTTTTGTTTAGAACAAGACTGCTGATCTTATCTGAAACCGAGCCAAATGTATGGCCGGGTTCAATAAGTGGCGCTTGATTTTTTTGTTTGCTTTCCGTTGCCATTAACTTTCTATCAATTCAGGGTTTGGATTTCGAAGTTTTGCTAAATATGATGTGCGGGGTCGTGTTCCTAATTCTGCCAGCAGGCCGTAGTCGCGGTGTTCAGCCTTTGCTTTCGCCACACGACTGTTTTCATCATTAATGTCGCCAAAAATGATGGCGTCGGTCGGACAAACTTGTTGGCAGGCTGTGACAATATCGCCATCTTGTATGCTTCGATCTTCTTTTTTCGCTTTAATTCGGGCAGAACTGATGCGTTGAACGCAATAAGTGCATTTTTCCATTACGCCGCGAAAACGGACTGTCACGTCCGGGTTATGCATCAGTTTGGCGCTCTCGGTAATATAATCTGCGTATTTGAAGAAGTTAAACCGTCGCACTTTATATGGACAATTATTTGAACAATACCGTGTTCCGACGCAGCGGTTATAAGTCATCTCGTTTAAACCTTCATCGCTGTGCGTGGTGGCCGCAACCGGACAAACAACCTCGCATGGCGCATCTTCACAATGCATACACATTACTGGTTGATGCGCCACCTCCGGGTTGTTTTCATCACCTGTATAGTAACGATCAACCCTGATCCAGTGCATTTCACGACCTTTCAGCGTCTCCTCTTTGCCAACTATCGGAATATTGTTTTCCGACTGACATGCTACAGTGCAAGCGTTGCAACCGGTGCAAGCGTTGAGGTCGACAACCATGCCCCAGGCATAACCATCATATTTATAAGGCGGATAAAGCGACATTTCAGGATCGGGTTCGTGACCCATTTCATGGAATAATTCAGGATGGGCGACATAATCGGCCAGCGAGCTTTCGCGAACCAAATGGCGACCCTCCATGCTGCCATGATCTTGGGTTGAAGCCAACTCTACTTGCTCTTTTGTGGCCTTGACCGAGATGCCAGAGGCTGACCATTTACCGTCGGAAGTTTTCAAAGGAAAAATATTTACGCCTGCGTTTGCGCCGACTTTTCCAGTCTTAATTCTGCCGTAGCCCAGGTATAGGGTGATGGTTTCATTGGCCTGTCCGGGTACAATCCAGACCGGAGCCTTTATACTGGTATTGTTGCGTTTAATTTCAATGCTTTGACCATTCTCAAGCCCATGGACTCTTGCAGAAGCGGGACTGATAATAGCTGCGTTGTCCCACGTTAACTTGGAAATCGGTTTGGGAAGTTCTTGCAGCCAGCCATTGTTGGCAAAACGACCATCCCAGATATTCGGATCAGGACGAAATACAACCTCAAGGCCTTTTTCAGCTTCTTGAGGGGCGAGATTAAATGCTCTCAGGGTTGGGCTAATGCCTGGAAAAGCCGTGCCAGCGACAACGCCGTCATGCAGGGCAATTTGCCAGCTTCGTTCAAAGTCACCTTTCTTGAGTTGCGACAGCCAATATTCGCGCACAATTTCATAGTCGGATTTGCCGGCCTGGTCATTTAAAGCCGCCATAATTTCATGAAATGATTTACTGGCATAAAGCGGGGCGATTAGTGGTTGTATGATAGATGCGGCGCCATCAAAAGCTCTGGCGTCGCTCCAGGATTCAAGGTAATGCGATTGTGGAATCTGCCAATGACACCATTCACTGGTTTCATTTTCTTCCGGGCTGACATGCACTCTCGTTTTTACGGTTTTTAGTTTTTCGCCAAAATTCAAGTCGGCGGGCGCGTTGAAAAGTGGATTGCCGCCCAGAATAACCAGGAACTCTACAAGTCCATTTTTCATGTCATCGGTAAGTTCTCGAATGGAATTGTTTTGCACCGTCGGGCTTGCTTCGACAGATTTTGTATAACGTACTGTTTTTCCAATATTGCCGAGCGCTTTGTTTATTGCATGAGCCAAGTAATGCACTTCAGGCGCCTGAAATTCTCCGGGAATCACCACACATTTTCCGGAATTAGATTTCAAGTCGCGCACAAGGGCGTCCATCCATTTTTTTCCCGCAACGCCTTTGTTGTGCTGACTTTTTTCCTTGGTTGCGTTTAGTTGATAGGCCAAATCTTGCGCAAAAGTCAAAACATCGCCGGCCTTCATTGCCAGGCGATGATCGGCCATGGCGCCGGTTAATGTCAGCGAGCTCTCGACGGCGTATAACCGGTTCATCTGAGCGTGATGACCATCAACTTTGCGTCTTTCACCGAATTTGCGCGCATGAACCAGAGAACCTGGCATGCCGCTAAAAAAATCTCCGTCAAGCGAAAGCGCCACATCCGCGTTTTCCAGATGATACTGCGTTTCAACGTACTGACCAAAAGCCAACTGCGAGCCCAATTTGACATTGTCCCGGTTAACCGGCTCATATTGATGCCATTTTGCAGAAGGATATTTTTTTAGAAAAGTTTTGAGCTGAGCGGCAAGGGTGGGGGAGGTGACGGTTTCCGTTAAAATGCGGATTCCCGCGCCATTTTTTCCCGATTGAGCTTCCAGTTGTGTCCTGAGTAAATTCAGGAACGCTTCCCAGGAGCTGAACTGTCCAATGTTTTTGATAACCTGCGAACGATCCGGGTCATACAAGTTTAAAATGGATGCTTGCGCAAATATGTCGGTTGCGCCAAGACTGGCTGGATGTTCCGGGTTGCCTTCAATTTTTGTCGGGCGACCTTCGTGGCTTTCGGCTAAAACACCGCATGCATAGCCGCTCAACACAAAAGAGGTTGCAAAAAATAGCGGTTTTCCGAGCGTTATTTTTTCCGGGGCAATTACGTGCGGAATAATTTTTTCCGCTGGCTGCTTGGTGCAGGCATTCAAACCCGCCAATGCCAGAGAAGCACCCATAATTTGCAGAAAGTGGCGGCGGTTCAGCGAATTTTCCCATTCAACAGGGCTTTCCTTAAACTCATTTTGGACGGCTTGCTGAAATTCTTCTGTTTGGGAGAGCGCCTCCAAACTGCGCCAATAATCCTTGCCGTATTTTTGGCCGAACTTATCGGACAGTTCAGTGAGTGTTGTATTTTTTTCGATGTCTTTTTCTTTCATCAGAAATATGCTATCGGTGGCAAATTGAACAGTTTGTAAGGCTTTCTATGTGATAAGCTTGAACCAGAGAGTCGCTCAATGTCTTTTTGTCTTTCCCGGCTTTCCAGTTCAAGTCAAAAACAAATTCTCTTGGACGCACAAATTTTTCTGGCGCCCGGTGACATTCAAGGCACCATTCCATGTTTAAAGAATGCTCGCGCCAGGTTAGCGCCATTTCGCCGACGGGGCCATGGCAACTTTCGCAACCAATGCCTTTTTTGACATGAATGCTATGATTAAAATAAACAAAATCAGGAAGATCGTGAACGCGAACCCATTCGAGTGATTTGCCGGTTTGCCAGCTTTCTCGCACAGGCTCAAGTATATCAGCGGTTGTATGAATTTGTGAATGACAGGTCATACAGGTTTTGGTTGCGGGAATGCCTGCAAAACTGCTTTCTTCAACAGAGGTGTGGCAGTATCGACAGTCAATTCCCAACTGAGCGACATGATGCCGATGACTGAAAGGCACTGGTTGCTCAACTACGACCTGCGCCTGTGTGACATAAGACGATCTCTCTATAGCAAGAAGCACCCACGCCGCAAAACCAACAAAAAATACGCTGCCAAAGATGCTTACTTTCGCAATTGCGTTTGAACTTGGATGAAAGAGTTGAGACATAAATATATATATGGTTGTTCGAGATTAAGCTAAATATTTGCGAATAATGCAGTCACTTCTGACTTGTCTGTCTTTGGTCAGTTGTAAAATAAACTGAACGATTCGTTTGTGTTTAAAATGAAACTATTTTTTTTTGTGCATGGATAAAACAGAAGCTTTGCGTTTCTGATCGGAGGTCGTTTCTTCCTCTTCGTCATCCCTAACATTCCCATCATGATCCTCGTCTTGCGGAATTACAATTTTTTCTATTCTGATCGGTGTGCCGCCCATCGTAAAATCTGCGCCCCGAATTTGCTCGTCATCAAGAATCCAAGTGGTAATCTGATACGGAACCGTAAAGAAAACTAATTTGGCTTGCCACCACTTCGGTTTCATGTCTGGAGAAATATTTTCTACCCGACCGTAAAATGCGGGTTTTTCGTCGATATGGATAAGAACGATATCCCCTTTAACAATCGAGTCTTGCATAAAATGGAGCAACTTGACCAACCTTAAATTTAACAGCGGAATGATAGAGAATAGATCTTTTAGAGTCAATAAAAATGTTGTTTTTTTCTATTTGGGAAATGAAATGTCAGGTCTGTAAAATATTGCCGTCTTTTTATACAGTTGGGCTGCGTCTCAGCGAAGGTTAATTTGACTATTCTTCAAAAAATATTAAAGCCCCAGGCATAATTTGATATTACGGAAGGGAAAAAAATGATTCGTGGAGTCGAATAATTGTCACTTAAAAGTGTCGGTTATTCTCATTTAAACTAATAGTTATATATTTGTTTTTATATGAAGTTGACTCGCATAAAAATATGCACTCAGATTCATTTTCCCGCAATCTGATAAAGCTTATGATAAGAATCGGCTGAAGCGTCCCAGGAAAAATCTTCCACCATTCCCCGTTTCATCATTTTTTGCCAGACTTTAGGTTTTTTGTAGATGTCGAGCGCCCTTTTGATGGTTAGAAACAGAGCGCGCGCATCAAAATCATTGAACGTAAATCCGTTGCCTTCCTGATAATATTCATGATAATCGGTCACCGTATCGCGGAGTCCGCCGGTGCGTCGCACAATTGGCGCGGCGCCATATTTCAAGCTATACATTTGATTCAAGCCACACGGCTCATAGAGTGACGGCATTAAGAATAAATCACAGCCTGCTGTAATTAAGTGCGCCAGTTTGTCATCAAAGCCGATATGCGCAAAAAAATGATCCGGGTAATCCTTGGCTGCCTTTTCATAGAAAGCTTCCAGCTCCGGGTCGCCGCTGCCCAGAGCCACAATTTGCAAGGGCAGCCGCATGAGATCTTTCAGAATAGGCTGTAAGAGATCCACGCCCTTTTGATGCGCGAGGCGTGAAATAATGCCAATTAATGCGACCCCCGTTTGAGACGGAAGCTTTGCGTGTTCAAGCAAGGCATGCTTGTTTTTGAGTTTGTTGGCGATGCGATCAACTGAATAGTTAAACGGTATCGACTGATCTGTTTTGGGATTCCAGACGTTTGGGTCAATCCCATTTAAAATCCCATGTAAATCGTTTTTGCGCAAGGCCAACACATCGTGCAATCCGCTGCCATATTCGGGTGTTTGAATTTCAGCGGCATAGGTCGGACTGACCGTCGTAATTACGTCGGAGTAGACAATGCCCGTCTTCAAAAAACTGAAGGAGCCTTCAAACTCAAGACCGCTTCCAGTATAAAAGTCATCAGGAGAAAATCCGGCTTTAATTGCCGCATCTGCGCCGAATCTGCCTTGATAGCCGATATTGTGAATTGAAAATAAGGTTTTCGTATGTTGAAAAAGAGTATCCCAGTTGTAATTTAATTGCAAAAGCGCGGGTATTATGCCTGTTTGCCAATCATTGCAATGGATGATGTCGGGTTGCCATTGCAAGCGTTGTAAAACCTGAATGACGGCGTGTTGAAAAAGAATGAAACGTTCTGACTCATCATCCTGATCCGTATAAATACTGTCCCGGTGAAAATAGTGCGGGCAATGAATCAGGTAAGTCTTCACATCCGATTCGGGCAAAAAGCTTTCATAGACTCGAAAAGTCGCTAATCGAGCGCCAATTTGCACAGGAACTACGCCTATTGCCGTATTCTCAACCAGGTCATGAATTTCAGTCTCTATTTGCTTATAGAGGGGCAAGAACAGTCTTACTTCGCACCCGGACGTTGCAAGCGCTTTGGGCAGGGCGCCCGCGACATCTGCAAGTCCGCCTGTTTTTACAAATGGAACAGCCTCGCTGGCTACAAAACAAATTTTCACTGTATAATTCCGTTTTGGGTTATGTCAGACGCTTACTTTTTTCAAAATACTGCCTTTACAGGCGCAACACAAGTGTTATGTCATTCAAATCACTTTATTTTTTAAGTTCAACGTTGCGGCGGAAGTCTGCGCTTGAGAAAACGCAGACAAAGTGTATTGATTCGTTTTTTTAGTGGATTCAAATAGCAAAAAGTTGCTTTATTGACATGGCATTTTTTAAATGACCGCGTGTGGTTGTTTTTCCTTCCTAGAAACCAGAACAAGGGCTTACAAATGACTGACCAGAAAATTGACAAGCAACAACCAAAGAAAAAATTCTTACAACCAACATTTGTTAGAGAGTGGCTTGCAATTATCAAGAATGATGGTTTAAAGGGACTTGTGAGCAAGAAAGGTTGGGTTGTGGTAGTTGCATTTTTTTTATTTTATCTGATACGAGATTCTCTTCTCTATATTTTGGTGCCCTATTTGGCGACAAAGGGACTTTTCGGCTGTTAATATCAAAAGGTGGACAAATTATGACTGACGCAAAACGTGTGGCTGTTGTCAAGGGGCTGAGAACGCCGTTTACCAAAGCTGGCACTCATTTCAAGAACATCACCGCCGTTGACCAGGGCGTTCATATAATTAACGGCTTGTTAAAACAGTCGAATTTGCCCGTGGGGCTGATTGAGCAGTTGGCATTTGGCGTTGTTCTGCAAGACCCGTCAATGCCCAATATTGCGCGAGGAATTGTTTTCCGCTCTGATTTGCCAACAACTGTTCATGCGCATTCGGTTTCGAATAATTGTATCACCGGCATAGAGGCGGTGACATCTATTGGGCAATCAATTCTATCCGGACAAATTGAAATGGGGATTGCCGGCGGCGCCGAGTCTATGTCTAATCCGCCGATTATGTTTCATAATGATTTTGCGAGAATATTAGCGGATTTTGCCATGTCCAAATCTGTGGCCGGACGTATTTCTTCTGCTTTGCGAATTCGACCATGGCATTTTTTACCAAAAACGCCTGCAGTCGCAGAGCCTTCAACCGGTTTGACTATGGGTGAGCATTGTGAAATCATGGCAAAGCAATGGAAGATATCGCGACAGGTTCAGGATGAAATTGCGTTCAGGAGCCATGTTAATGCGAACAAGGCGACCGATGACGGCCGCCTGAAGCCTGAAATTCTTCCACTTGCAGATCTTGCAAAAGATACGTTGATTCGCGCAGATTCCAGTTTGGAAAAGCTATCTAAACTAAAACCTGTGTTTGACAAAAGTCCAGCCGGAACGATCACCGCCGGCAATTCAAGCGCCTTAACCGACGGCGCCTCCGCTGTTGTTTTGATGTCGGAAAAGCGCGCCAAAGAGGAGGGTGTCGAAGTGTTGGCCTATATTAAAGCCTTTGAATATGCGGCAATTTCGCCGGATGAAGGGCTGCTTATGGCGCCTGGTATTGCGGTTCCTCGTTTGTTAAGGAAAACGGGTTTGATGTTGCAGGATCTCGGTGTCATTGAAGCGCACGAAGCGTTCGGCGCGCAGGTCGCTTGTAATTTGAAAGCTTGGGAGAGCGGATGGCATGGGGCGTCGCCGCTCGGCAAAGTCGATTTAGAAAAACTCAATCCATGCGGCGGTTCAATAGCTGTCGGCCATCCTTTTTCGGCCACAGGATGCAGAATTATGATCACTTTAGCCAATGAAATGCAACGTCGCGACGCGCAATATGGTCTGCTAAGTATCTGCGCGGCGGGCGGCATGGCCGCCGCAATGTTATTGGAGCGTTAGAGTGGAAATGAAGCCCGCGCTTCAGATGCGATTGAACTGTGCGATCCTCTTGAAACCCGCATGAGCTGACACTATTTTATCACCAACATTTTACGCATGGCTGATAATTTTTTAGCGTTGAGCTGATAGAAATATACGCCGCTGGGCAGCCGTTTTGAGCTGAATTGTATAACGTGCGAGCCAGCGGAATACGCTTTGTTTTTGACTACTTGCGCAACAAGTTGTCCCGCTGTATTGTACACATTTAAGGTGACTTTTGAGGCCAGTGGTAAATTGAATCTGATGTTGGTCGCCGGGTTGAACGGATTCGGATAATTTTGTGCAAGTGAGAATTGGTCGGGAATGTCGGGGGCGTTTGGCGCTGATGTGACCAACTGGGCAACTTGCGTCAAATCGAGCAAAAGCGCATCGCCAATCACAGCGCTGCTATCCACATGCTCATGAAAGGCGACGTAAATGTCTGAACCCGGAGTTACGTAGTCCGCAAGGGCGTAGCGATATTGCCGCCAGTTGCGATTTCCCGGCCCCGAAAATGCCAACTGATCCACCAGAACATCAAACGCCGCAACTGAATTATTGACGGTCGTTGATATGCGAATATCGAGGCTGTCGGAGAATTGCATGTAGTATTTCAGGAAGAATGTTAAAGTGTCGGCGGTTTCGACATTGGTTAACAGCGGCGTTATGAGTAATTGCTCGATAGATTGATTGTCTGTGAAATCTCCCGTGGCATGACCTGTGACCCAGGAGCAGTAAGCCATCGCATTGCCTGCAATTTGCACGTCGGGAATCCTTGGAATTGCTATCGCCGGCTCGAAACCGGCAAGGGAATCTCCATAACTGATTTGCGCCCAGCCGGAACCGCCATAATTAGTAAGCTTTGACCATTTGTCGGGTGGGAACACGCCTTCAAATGACTCTAACTCCAATTCGGAAAAAGAAACGTTTGACTTGGCTGACAGTTTAGTCGATGTTGAGGTTGCCTGTTTTTTGAGCGCGGGAACGCGTTTGGTTTCAGAGGCATAAAGCTGGCCTAAAAAGATCAATGCAACGGAAATTTGAAAAAATAACTTTAACACCTTAGTCTCCTCCAATAAGTAAAACGCGACGCCAAAATTTTAACAAAGTAGGCAAAAATGCTTTGCCCGACAAATGTTTTTCAAAATGAGAGGATAATTTAACGGGGTGTACAGGGATATTAGGAAGGAGGTATTTTTTGAATAGACAATGAACTGTTTTTATTTGCTTATGCCAATAATTGCCAAAAGCATTCAAAGCAGGAAAGTTTAAGCAAAGAACTCTGTAAGCGCATCGCTATTAGCCACGGATTAACACTGATGGACACGGATTTTTCTTTTGTTGCTTTAAAAGGCTGTGTTCTCAGCCTGAGATCAGTTCCTGAGAATCAGATAGAAAATTGTTTTGTCTTTTTCAGACACGGACAAAAAGTTCGAAACGAATGGATAGCTTTAATTCAATTGCAAAAAAGGTCGAAATGGAATACATCTTTATCGTTTTATTATTTATAAATTTACGGCAATATCCATCTTGTACGATTTTGTAAGGAAAACAATGCTTTAGCTAAGGCATTTGATCGAAATAAACTTGCCACCTTCCACTCCATCTGAACTCATAATTCAAGATTTTCCTGGTAATATTATTTTGACCTGAACCCTAAGCGCTAAACTTGAGTCAACCAGGTGGGAGATTTGAGTTAAACAAGGATTGTGGAAATCGTTTTGCGACGCTCAATCAGGCCGCCGCCAAACCTTCCATTTCGGTAAAATTTACAGAGACAACTTTAGAAACGCCTTCCTCTTCCATGGTTACACCATAAAGTGAATCAGCTGCGCGCATGGTCAGCTTATTGTGGGTGACGATCATAAACTGTGTTTGCTTGGAAAAGTCGCGGATGGTTTTCACAAAGCGGCCGACATTTGCGTCGTCGAGTGGGGCGTCAACTTCATCCAGAATGCAAAACGGGCTTGGTTTCACCAGGTAGATGGCAAATAAAAGAGAAATCGCTGTCAGCGTCTTTTCGCCGCCTGAGAGAAGGGTCAGGGCGGAAACGCGCCTGCCTTTTGGATCGGCCTGAATAACGATATCGCCCTCCAGCGGATCGCTTTCTTCCTCAAGGTTTAAACTGGCTTGCCCATTTGGGAAAAAATCGATGAACACTTTGATGAAATTTTCCTGAATTTGTTTGAAAATAGCGGAGAATTGATCACGAGCAGTCTTGTTGATTACGCGGATGGTGTCATTTAAATTCTTTTCAGCTTCAATTAAATCATCACGTTGAGAAACCAAAAAATCAAAACGTTCTTTTTCTTTTTCATACTCTTTCAGGGCAAGCAGGTTGACCGGCCCTATTGCCTGCACGCGTTCTTTTGCTTTGGCGATTTCAAAACTTATAGCTTCGACATCCATCTCTGTGAGAGGCTGTTTTTTAATATCCAATCCATATTCTTCCTTGATGCGCTCTTTAATTCGCTCGCCATTGTGTTTTAGATCAGAAACGCGCAACTCCATGGCATGCAAACTTTCTGAAACCGAATCGCGCTCCACACGAATATCACGGATCAGCTTCTCTTGCGTTTCGAGCGTCTTTTTTTCATCTGCATATTTTCGTTCCAGCTCATCGACAGATTTTTGAATCGACTGATGCTCATCAAAATTAACCCGAATTGCTGTTTTATTGGCGCCAATGCGTTTTTCGATTTCGATATATTCATTGGAAGAGCTTTCGATTTCCTGCCCGATGCGTTTGAGTGAGACATCAAGCTCACGTTTATATTCCTGAAGCCGGGCAACCTCTTCTTGTAAATGCCGCTCTTCACTTTTTAAATTAACAAGTTGAACGCGGCTGTCCTGAGCAATTGTCCTATATTCAGCGACTTCTTCTTCGAGTTGGCTCAACTCTTTGGTCATACTGCTTAATTCAGCTTCAAATTTAGATTTTGAGTCAACGAGGTGGGTAAGCGAGGGCGACAAAGAATGAAATTCCTCCTCTAACTCCTGTTGGTGTTCAAGCAATTTTTTCTTGTCCGCCTGATGTCTCTCGTGCAGTTCATTGTCCTTTTTGGTCTCATATTCAAGTTGCGCGCCTTGCACTTCCAATTCGGTCAGACGGCTTGATTCAGTTTTTAGCCGTCCGTTTAACTCCTGTTCTTTGCCAAATGCGGCCTGATATTCTCTTTCAATTCGCAGGCGTTCATTTTCTTCATCGTCTAATTGGACAAAGGTTTCGCGGAGTTTGTTTTCCAGTTCATTCACCAAGGCTTTTCGGCCGATAATCGCAGACTCAGACTGTACAGCGCCGCCTCTAATCGGCCCCCAGGTTGTTACAATTTCACCGCTAAGCGCAATTAAATTCAGTCGGTAATCCTGGAATTGTTTCGCAAATTTTCCAGCGATTTCCATATCCTGCACAACGATATAGTCGCGCAACAATGCCTTTACCACCGGACGCAGCTCTTCAGGGCATTTGACTAAATTGTAGGCAAAATCAATAACGCCTTTTTGGTTTGATATATCTGGAAACTTATATTGTTCTGGTTGCGCCGCCAAAAAACGATCAAGGGGAAAAAAGGTGACAGAACCTTTTTTGTCATTTTTAAGAATGTCAATGCCTGCAAAAGCTTCATCGGCGCCGGAAACGATCAGGCTGACAGAGGCTTCGCCAATGGCGGTTTCAATCGCTCGCCGGTACTTTTGCTCAACAGTCAGGTTGTCGGCCAGGGTTCCCTGTAGACTATTTTTAAAATGCTCTCCAAGCAGAAGATGTTGAACGCCTTCAGGATGATCTTCGTATGATTCGATGAATTTTTTCAGAAGCTCGATGCGTTCTTTTAACGTCTCCAGTTCTGTTCGTCTGCGGAGGATTCGCTCTTTGCACTGTTCTTTAGATTTAGTCAATTCCTGCATCTCAAGCAAAATGGCCTCATGTTCTTTTTTCAAGCGGCGAACAAGAACTTCCATTTCGGTTTTTTTGTCGAGATGCCTTTCCGTTTTTTCGATTCTGATTTTTTGCAGCAGTTCATTTTCTTCCAGCTCCCGGTTGATTGACACAACGCGATCGCGGATATTTTCCAATTGGGTTTTTAGGCGCTCTTCATCGCGCTTGCCCTCAGTCAATCCCTCCACGGCTTTCAGACGTTGGTTTTCAATGCTCCGCAACGAATCACTTCTTTCCCGAATTCGCATTTCAATTTTGTTTAAAGCTGCGTTTTTATCCTGGAAGTCATTTTCAGCCGTATGGATACTTTCAAACATACTTTGCAGTTTTTCAGTTGATTTTGCAATGTCTTCGCCATTTTTTTCAGATTTCGCGGCAAACTCCGCATTGTCTCGCTGTAGTTTTACTTTTGCATTTTCCAACGCCGTTCGACGCTCGCGACCCACCAGTATTTCTTCTTCTCTTTTTTGAATTTTTTGAGAAACAGCGTTCAATTCCCTCTGTTTTTCGCTCAAATATCTTTCAGAGTCGAGAAGTTGACGGCGCGCCTCTTCCAGCGCGGCTTCTTTCTCATCAAACCTTGCGGTTAACGCCACGCGGTTGTCCTGCACCTGGCGTAAACTATTGGCAAGCGGCTCTAATTCAAACATCACTTTTGAAAAGTCATGCGTCGCTAAAGCGACATCTTTTTCTTCCAGTCCTTTGCGCAATTCCTCATAGCGCTGCGCTTTTTTGACCTGCCTTTGCAGCGAGGATACGGTTTTTTCCACTTCGTTGATAATATCATTGACCCGCAACAGGTCTGCTTCTGTCGCTTCCAGCTTCTTAAAAGCAGCTTTGCGGCGAATTTTGTATTTGGTTACACCGGCGGCTTCTTCAATAATCCGTCTGCGTTCTTCGGCGCGACCGTTTAAGATGGTCTCCACCATGCTTAATTCAATAATGGAATAAGCGTTTGGCCCCATGCCGGTGTCCATAAAAAGGTTTTGAATGTCTTTTAGGCGGCATGGTGAATTATTAAGCAGATATTGGCTTTCAAGGGAGCGAAAAAGGCGACGGGTTATCTTTACTTCGGTGTATTCAATGGGCAGGATATTGCGGGTGTTTTGGATTGTCAAAGAAACTTCGGCCATGCCTAATGGTTTGGTTTTTTGGGCTCCGTTAAAAATCACATTTTCCATTTTCTCGCTGCGAATGGTTCCGGCTTTTTGTTCTCCAAGCACCCACCGAATCGCATCAACGGTATTGCTTTTCCCACAACCGTTCGGGCCGACAATAGCCGTTATGCCATCGTTGAAAAGGAATTTGGTTTTTTTTGCAAATGACTTGAATCCGTTGAGATGGAGGCTTTCCAAATACACGTTTTAACCCTCGCAAGTTAAGCAGGTAAAATGACAGGAGATACGGAGGTTTGCTGTATAGGGTATATTCCAAAAAGGAAGGCGCCATATAAAGCCGGATAAAAAATTAACAGAAACTGAATGAAAGTCAAGAGCTTTGTGAGAGGCCTGTAACTCACGTTATAATGACGTAACTTTTGACGATTTCCCAATATACCGGCATGTAGTCGAGCAGGGCAATCTCCAAATCTAAATACCAAACAAGACCTACGCAGAATGCAGAACCTGCCAGAATAAAAATAAACGTTGATCGAATTATACTCAGAAACAGCACAATTCTGATGGCGCGGAACAAGCGTAAAAAAGTCCATGCGATGATAATGCCGAGAAAGGCCAGGGCATGTGTCTGCCACTCTGTTTGTGAGAGAACACGGTAATAAATTGGCGTTAACGGCAGCAGCCATAATACACTTGCGGCAGACCAAAAGACCAATGCGAAAAATTGCCAGAAAGGTTGTCTGTTGCCAAATAACAAAGCCAAAAGCTTAAGCAGGACAATAAAAATAAAAACCGATAGAAATAAGGATCCGGTTGTTGCGGCGACGCCGACCGTCGGTTGCCAGGCCATTAGAACAATCGCTTCTTTTACAACTTGCGCCGGAATGATGAAATTTATGAAGTTTTCGAAAAGCTCGCTGCGGCGGAAATGATGTAAAAAGCTGGCGACGAAGACCGCCATGGAGAGAATCGATAGAATTGCGAGGATGAAAATGTATTCACCGCTGGCTTTTCGATTTTCACGAATTTCGGAATAAAGGCCATGAGAATGGGTGAAAGCGCGCCGTATGTTGCTGCGAAATCTGCGATTGCGATTGAAGTAAATTAGAAATATCAGGATGACTGCAATGCCTGTCAGCGGGAAAATGTTTGGGTTAGAGCGCTGAATTGGCGAGACGGAAATTTTTAAGGTTTTACCTTCGGTGAAAGCGGCATGGACAACGGAAGCTGCAATTCGCTCACGACCATCGGCTGTATACAGACCGTTGGTATTTAACTGTAAGTCATCGGACAAACCGTTGGACAAGAGGGTAAAGTCACCGCGCCAATCAAACAGGGAGGTTACAAAAACACCGCCGATTCCCGGTTGGCTCATAAAATTTGACAGGTTGCGGTTTAAAAAATAGGCTTGCCGTTCTTCCGCATCAACAATCGTTTTTTCAGGCGTTGCAACTTTGGCGTCAACGCCTTCGGCGCCTTCAATTTCCAAAGGAAGTCCGATTGTTGGAATTCGAACAAAATCATGTTCCTTCTGAAGGGCGGGCGTATAATCAGATTTTGCCGGGTTATCAAAAATTAAATCAATGGAATTGTTCACATAGTAGTTGTTGCCTGCGATGAGATAGGTGAGTTTATCAGAGTTTTTCTTGAACTTGTTTGCCGTTAAAGCAACAAAATCATTGTCGGAATTCTGCCAATCCATTCCCAAGCCTAAACCGATCCAGGCCGGGTATTTGCGATACATTTCTATGATTTCATCAACGTAGTTCCGCACGCTTTCGCGAAACACAGGGTTGGCCAGGCGAATTGGCGGCACAAAAGAGAAAGGACAATCAAAGAAAACCATCAGGCCTTTTTGGTTGCATGCGTCGAGAAAATAGGGGTGAGGCGGCGCGCCTGCAATACGAACTGAATTGGCGCCGAGATATTTTATGCGATCGATTTGCTCAATTATAGCGGAAACAGTGGCAAGCGGGCCGGTTTCGGGGAATTGCTCATAAATGACGATGCCTTTTAGCGCTGTCGGAACGCCATTTAAAATCACTTTGCCAGAATCTAGTGAGAGGCTGAAAAAGTTCACATCCCTGACTATTTCATCGATAATCTTGCCGTTGTTTCGCAAGGCCGTCTTTAGCTTATATATCACGGGTTTATTGGGCGACCATAGCTCAATGCTTTTGACCGAAAGCGTGTCTGCAATATTCATAAAACCAGCTTCCGGCAGAACAATCGGTATTTTCATGGCGGTCAACGGCTTTCCTTTCTGATCTTGCAATTCAAAAAGGAGATCGATTGCGCCTTGCTGCGGCAAACAGGAAACGTCGTCCGATTTGTCGAGGCGCAGGTCAATTCCCAGTTGGTTTTTTTTGATATCATCGGAAAGAATTGGTTTTATGTGCAGATCGCGCAAGGAAAAGGCAGGGAGCGCTTCGATATATATTTCACGGAAAATGCCGCCATAATTTTGCGGTATGCCCGGACTGAATTTCAAAGGAATTCCGCTTCGCGGCTTCAGGCGATTGTCAACGATAATCCGCAGGAGATTTACGCCGTCCTTGACCAGCAAATCACTTGGCAACGAAACTGTAAATGGCGCCTGGCCTCCGACATGACTGGCAAGAAATCTGTCATTGAGAAAAACCCGACATTGGTTTGCCACGCCGAGCGCGACCAGTTGCAGTTTCAGGCAGAGAAAGCTTGAATCCAGGACAAAGGTTCGATTAAAAACAACTTCCTGATTATCCAGATAGTAGCCTGGCACAGACGCGTCAAAAGTTTGCCCGGATTCCGTCACAGAGGCTTGCCAAACACCGTTCAGGTCAATTGTTTTGCGTAGTGTTGGCGGCGTCGTCATCCATTGCAGGCTGTCACTTCCCGCTGGCAGGGCATAATAGGTCATCAGCCCTTCATTTCCAGCGAAACAGCTAAGGGCGGTCGTACAGATAATGATTAAGGTGAAAACACTTTTCTTGTTCATAGCATGGGTCTCTGGGTTTGGCGCGGAGCCTGATTCAGGGTCGAAAGTTAGTATAAAATGCAGCAAAAGCAAGCGCTTCGTTGTGCTATTTTCCACTTTACTTTTTTACAACATTTGCTTATCATCACCATTCACTTCCTTATTTTAAGAAAAATTAAAATATGAAACTTCGTTTTAAGCCCCTTATTTTCCTGATAATAAATGTCAGTATTTTAATCAGCGTTGATTTCTCTTTGGCTCAGGATATGGCTATCGAAGCGCGCGCCGACTCGCAACAAATTATCTTTAAAATCGATTATCCCCAAATTGTATTAGCCAATGTTCCGTTCGACATTGCGATAACCGCAACTGATTCATCTAAAACTGTTATCGAAAGTTTTAATGAAATCATTGCTATTTCGGGTACAATTTTTCAAGCTGGCGCTGATTCGCTGAAAAAAGTCTCGGAAGTTCACTTTTCTGCTGGTAAAGCCAAGTTAGAAAATCTCGTTATTCCTTACTCTGGTCATCATCCTTTAAAACTGATGACAAGGGGAACCAATCATCAAATAAACTTAAGGGTTATTCCCGGGATTTTAAGTTTGGCGCCGCCTATCATTGCGATTATTCTGGCTTTTGTTGCGCGCCAGGTTTTGGTTTCATTGTTTTGCGGTGTTTGGATTGGTTCGATTTTTATTTACGATTATAATATTATCAACGGCTTTATCAGAACGGTTGATACTTTTTTTATAAAAGCGATAACGGATTCTTCGCAAGCTGCTATTCTGCTCTTTAGTTTGACCTTGGGAGGCATGGTTGGCGTTATTTCCAGGTCGGGTGGAACAGCGGGCATTGTTGATAAATTAAGTGAGATGGCCAAAACCCGGCGCGCTGGTCAATTGGTGACCTGGGCCATGGGGCTGCTCATCTTTTTTGACGACTATGCAAACACGCTTGTGGTTGGCAATACCATGCGACCCTTCACTGATAAATTGAAAATTTCAAGAGAAAAATTGTCTTATATCGTTGACTCAACAGCGGCGCCTGTAGCCTCTATCGCGATTATATCGACTTGGGTCGGGTTTCAGGTTGGTCTGATTGAGCAAGTATTTTCGGTGTTACACCTTGACCAAAACGCATACGGCGTATTCCTTAAGTCGATACCTTTTTCAACATACAGTATATTAGCTTTGTTTTTTGTCTTTATGATTGCCGCAAGCCGCCGCGACTTCGGCCCTATGCGACAGGCTGAAATTCGGGCGGTAAACGAAGGGAAACCGCTTCGTGACGGGGCGCAACCTGTGTCTGACACAGAATCAAATGAATTTGTTCCTGCTCCTGAGATCAAAAAGCGTTGGTACAATGGATTAATTCCAATTGTGGTTGTCATTCTGATTACATTCGCCGGTCTTTATATGGATGGAAAAAATGAATTGGGCGCTGATGTGGCTAATTCAACACTGGGACAAATATTCGGAGCGGCAAATTCATATAATGTTTTAATCTGGGCAGCATTTTCAGGCATGTTTGTCGCCGCTTTTCTTTCCGTCATGCAGCGTATCCTAAAAGTAGGTCAAGCGATTTCGGCCGCTGTTTCCGGTTACAAGTCCATGCTGCTTGCCTGCATGGTGCTTATTCTCGCATGGTCTATCGGAGATATTTGTGAAACGCTCAACACGGCGGGCTTTGTGCTTAGTCTGACTCAGGATATGCTGTCGCCGCACATGGTGCCATTTATAACCTTTTTTATTGCCGGTATTATCAGTTTTTCAACTGGATCTTCATGGGCAACTATGGCTATTTTGACCCCGATTGTGATTCCCATTGCGCATAGCCTGTCCATTGACGCAGGTCTTGAAGTCGGATTAAGTTTTAATATTTTACTTGCAACGATTGGGGCAATATTGTCCGGCTCGGTTTTTGGCGATCATTGCTCCCCGATTTCAGACACCACGATTTTGTCGTCCATGGCTTCGGCTGCCGACCATGTGGATCATGTGCGAACACAGTTGCCGTATGCCATGACTGCAGGTTTTTTTGCATCTGTTTGTGGTTATATTCCGGCTGGCTGGGGCTTGCCGCCTTATATATCTATTGTGATTGGAATGACTGGTATGATTCTTTTCTTAAGGGTGTTTGGGAAAACTCAGGAAGAAACCAGCTCTCGGATATCTGTTTGACCTGACTTTTCATTCAACCTTATCTGCGTTTATCCACAACGTTTTTTTCCGGTTTCGACAGGTTCTTGCCGTCAGTCGAACGCGACTTTCGTAAACTTCATTTGCAACCAGTCTTCTATTGTATATCCTCCTTTAAGAATCACTTATCTGGAATTTTTGGAAAATGGATCTTTTTCAACAGGAAGCAGATGCGCAAAGTATTAAATCAACACCGCTCGCAGATCGAATGCGCCCGAAACGGCTGTCTGATTTTTTTGGACAGGAACACCTGATCGGCGAAAATAAAATTATCCGAAGAGCGATAGAAAATGACGAATTGTCCTCCATGATTTTTTGGGGGCCGCCTGGCGTCGGTAAAACCACTTTGGCAAAGTTGATTGCTGGGAAAACCCAATCAGATTTTTTTCTGATGAGCGCGGTTACCGCAGGCGTCGCCGACATCCGTAAAGTATTGGCAAAGGCGCAGGCGAATCGCTCTCTGGCCAAACGCAGCGTTCTGTTTATTGATGAAATTCATCGTTTTAATAAAGCGCAACAGGACGCTTTGTTGCACAGTGTAGAAGATGGAACGATTCTTCTCATTGGCGCTACAACCGAAAACCCATCCTTTGAAGTGAACGCTCCTTTGCTCTCCCGCTGTCGGGTTTATAAACTGAATCAACTTGACTTGGCGGAGATTGAGAAAATCGTTGAACATGCGTTAACGACAGATGAATTACTTACAAAACAAAAAGTCACACTGGATGAGCAAGCGCGGCGCATACTTTTTAAAATGACCGGCGGCGATGCGCGCAATGCTTTGAATACGCTAGAGTTGAGTATACGAATTGCCGCAAAAGGCAGTGAGGGTGAGGTCGTTGTCAAAGGGGCTGCTGTAAAAGAAGCCTTGCAAACAACAGCGACGCCTTATGACAAAAAGGGTGAATATCATTACGACATTATTTCAGCGTTTATCAAAAGTGTGCGCGGCTCCGATCCGAACGCCGCGTTATATTGGCTGGCTCGTATGATTGAAGCAGGTGAGGATGCACGATTTATTGCGCGTAGATTGATTATTCTCGCATCGGAAGATATTGGCAATGCGGATCCCGGAGCGCTGACGATGGCAACTTCGGCGTTTACCGCGATAAACTATATTGGCATGCCGGAAGGCCGGATTATTTTGTCCCAAGCCGCAACCTATCTTGCATGCGCTCCCAAAAGCAACGCCAGTTATAAAGCCATTGCCGCCGCGCAACAAGATGTAAAAGAGCATCCTGTTGAACAAGCGCCGCTGCATTTGCGCAACGCGCCCACCGCTTTGATGAAAAGCGAAGGGTATGGCGACGGTTATATCTATCCGCATGATCACGAGGGTAGCTTCGTTGAACAACAATATCTTCCCGATAATCTTCGCGATAGAAAATACTACCGGCCCACCCGAAATGGCGCTGAGAAAGGCATTTTGGAACGCTTGCAAAGCTGGTGGCAAAAATATCGTGATTGAGCTAAATTTCCCAAAGAAGGCTCTTTTCTAGTTCCAATCCAACTTTAAAAGATATTCATGCGCCAGCCCGCTGAACAGGCCATTTTCATTTTGCAGCAGCAATTGTTCAAATGTTAGCTGCGCTTGTGAATGTTCACCCGACTGCACCTGGCACAGACCAATCATCATTTGAATGATTTCAGCTTTCAACTGTGAGGCGGTCAGCGTTGCAGATTTTTGAAATGCCGTTATTGCCTTGTCATAGATTTTCATATTATTATAGCTTTCGCCCATCCAGTACCACCAATTTCCGGCCAGCAGGTGGCGTGGATTTTCAATAATCATTTCGCCAAACGACTTCACCGCCTCGTCATACGAGCCAGCTCTAAAAAGAAGCAGCGCTTTGTGATAGTCAGACATTTGCGGCTCTTCTGTTTTTGGCGCCTGTGTATCGTCGCCATCTTCGACAAAGGCCAATGTTCTTAACAAATCTTCAATTTCGTCAATGCGATTGCTCAGCGTGGAGGCTTTTGCCTGAAACAGACCCATTTCCTCTTTTTGCGTCACAACCGCGTATTGCAGCGCTTCACGTTTAACGAGAAAAATATTTTCAGGATTGCCTGCTTCGATCTTCATGCGCATGGCCTGCGAATCTGTATCGTCAACTGTCTCGACTTCAACAGGCTTTAAACCATTATAGGCCCAGGCGTTTTTTGTGTCGAAGTAGTAATTTAATCCGACAAAAAGGTTTAAAAAAGAGTCTGAGCCTTTGGGGGCGACCATTCCATCGAAATTGTCACCGCTGGTATAACGATAATCAACCATAAGATTCAGGCCAAGTTGCTCACTGACAAAAATCTCGGTTCCAGCGCCGAATGCGGCGTATGCATCAAATGCAGCGCGGCCGCCGAGAGTGCGAAAAGCAAGGCCGCCGCTGCCAATGTAGAGGAGTGGATTCCACTTTTCTTCCGGAAAAAAGCGATAGCCGAGCCGGAAACCGAGACTGAGTATCGGAGTGATCCGTTTTCCGCTATTGAGCGGCGCGCTCACCCTTGAATAACCGATATCGGTATCAATGAAAATATTTGGCTTCACGTTGAACCGAAAATTAAGCGGCCTGCCGCCAAATTCATAGTCGCCAATATTTTTATTGCCATATACTTTTGAAAAACTCAGGTCAAAACCAAGTCCTGTTTTCTCTCTGACGCCAGCTAATATTGGGTCGCAAAAGCAAATGCTGACCAGACCAATAACTAGTAACCACATACTCTTCATGAGTTTCTCCTGCAAAAAAATACCATGACAAAAAATTGTAAAGAGCGCTTTAAATAGTGTCAACCGAGCCTTCCTTACTATCGGGTTGATGTTACCGAAACTTAACTTTGAAGGCGGATGCTGCAAACCTTGCTAATCGTTTTATTTCTCATTACATCCCCTTGATTTTATGACCTAATCATGTTATGTTTGCACTCATTTTTTTGATGTGAATCATCCTAAAGCAAAGGAGAATGAATAGAATGTCTAACGCATACTTTAAAACACCCTTTCCACAAAATGAACCGATTTATTCATATAGCCCGCAAAGTCCTGAAAAAACAGCATTAAAGAATAAAATCAGTGAACTGAAATCGGTTCAAATAGAAGTTCCATTGATTATCGGCGGCGAGGAAATTAAAACCGGGAACACCGCTAAAATGAGAGCGCCGCACGACCATTCTGTCACCCTTGGCGTTTATCACAAGGCCGGAAAGAAAGAGGTGAGCCTCGCTATCGAGGCGGCGCTGGATGCGCGTCAAATCTGGTCTGATATGCCATGGGAACATCGCGCCGCAGTTTTTTTGAAAGCAGCCGAGCTTCTGGCCGGCTCATGGCGCCAAACATTGAACGCCGCCACACTTTTGTCGCAGTCGAAGACAGCTTTTCAGGCAGAAATTGACGCGGCCTGCGAATTAATCGATTTCTGGCGTTTCAATTGTTTTTATCTGACGGAATTGATGAAGGAGCAGCCAACCTCTTCGCCGGGAATCTGGAACCGAAGTGAATATCGCGCGCTGGAAGGATTTGTCTTTGCGGTGACGCCGTTTAACTTCACGTCAATCGCCGGGAATTTACCCACTGCTCCTGCGCTTACCGGGTGCGTCGCGCTTTGGAAGCCCGCTTCGTCGGCTGTATACTCCGCTTACTTTATTATGAAATTACTTGAAGAAGCCGGACTGCCCAAAGGTGTAATCAATTTTATTCCGGGCTCAGGCGGAGAAGTTGGAAATCCTGTAATGGCCAGTCCAGATTTGGCCGGCGTTCATTTTACCGGCTCCACCGCGACTTTTCAGCACATGTGGAAAACCATGAGTGACAATCTGATTAATTCGAAATATTATCCGCGCATTGTTGGCGAAACAGGCGGCAAGGACTTTATCTTCGCGCATCCATCCGCAGATGTAGACGCGCTGGCAATTGGCGCATTGCGCGGTGCGTTTGAATATCAGGGACAAAAATGCTCCGCTGCATCGCGAATGTATATTCCCAAGTCAATCTGGTCCGATTTCAAAGAAAAATACGTATCTGAAACAGCCAAAATAAAAATGGGCGATCCGGAAGATTTCACCAATTTCATGGCGGCGGTTATTGATGAAGCGGCTTTCAAGAGCATCACGGAGTATATTGATTACGCCAAAAATGCTAAAGACGCCGAAATTATTACTGGCGGAAATTATGATGATAGCAAGGGATGGTTTATTGAGCCGACCACAATTGTTACATCGGATCCACTGTTTAAAACCATGCAGGAAGAGATCTTTGGCCCGGTAATGACCATCTATGTTTATGAAGACGACGAACTTGACCAAACGCTCGAACTTTGCAACACAACCTCGCCTTACGCTTTAACCGGCGCTGTCTTTGCACAGGACAGAGCGGCTGTGGTCAAAATTTCACAGTGTCTTCAAAATGCCGCAGGCAATTTTTATATCAATGATAAACCGACCGGCGCCGTGGTTGGCCAACAGCCTTTTGGCGGTGGACGAGCGTCAGGTACCAATGACAAAGCTGGCAGCGCCATGAACCTTTTACGTTGGATGACGGCGCGTTCCCTAAAGGAAACGTTTGATCCACCGAAAGATTGGCGTTATCCACATATGTCTGAAAAATAGGCGGGTTCGTTCTGGGTATAACTTGCAACTAACGTCCCGGTCAGCGCACATTTGCCTGACCCGGACATTTTTTCTTTACTAAATAACCGTCGCCATGGATTGCGTTGAAAGGTTGTTGTTGTAAACCTTCTAAAGGGAAGTCGATGAAACAGATTTTAGTTCTGGGCGCGGGATTGAGCGCCACTTATCTCATTGAAAAATTATTAGCCCAATCCGCGGCCAATAACTGGTTCATAACTGTGGCTGAAAAAAACTTAAGCCTGGCTGAAAAAGCCGTTGCCCGTCATCCCAATGGCGCGGCCATCCCATTTGATATTAATAACGCTGAACTGCGAGCGACTCATATTAAGAAAGCGGACATCGTTGTAAACATGCTGCCGCCTGTTTTTCAGGTCATGATTGCAGCTGACTGTGTTCATTATGGTCGTCACATGATTTCCGCCTCTTACCAAAGCCGCGAGATGAATGACCTGAACATGGATGCTGTCCGTAAAAAGGTATTGATTTTGACCGAGATGGGTCTCGATCCGGGCATTGATCACATGATGGCCATATCGCTAATAGAGGAAGTCCGCGAACGTGGCGGAAAAATAAAAGCATTCAAATCGTATGGCGGGGCAATACCTGCGCCAGATTCCTTGACCAATCCTTTAAAATACTTTATTACCTGGAACCCCAGGAACATTGTGATGGCCGGCGAACATGGCGCGCAATATTTAGAAAAAGGCAAAGTTAAATTGGTCCCGCTGCACGGGGTTTTTCAAGACTCCTGGGGCATTGACGTAAAGGGTCTGGGTGTCATGGAAGTTTACCCGAATCGCGAATCAATGTCCTACCGTTCCCTTTTTGACATTCAATACGCTGATACTATCATTCGCGGCACTATCCGCTATCCGGGCTGGTGTGAAACATGGTCACAAATCGTCAAGTTGGGCATTCCGAACGAAAATTTGACAATTTCTGTGACAGAGGGCATGACATATCGCGACTTTGTAGAACTGTTCATTCCCATTGAAGTCAGCGGGTCGGATCTTGAACAACGAGTTGCCTACTATTTAGGAATCAATCCAACCGGAACGATCATGTCCAATTTGAAATGGCTTGGACTTTTTTCGGAGAAGCCGCTCAAAAGCAACTGTAGAACGCCCGCCGAAGTCATGATTGATCTGGTCAAAGATAAATTGGTGGTCAATGAAGGCAGCCGCGATATGGTGGTTTTGATAAATGAACTCTATGCGTTTTTTGAAGACACTCAAAAAAAGGAAAAAATCACCCAAACCTTTATTGAAAAAGGAGATGCTGAAGGACACACGGCGATTACAAGAACCGTCGGCCTGCCGCTGTCTATTGGAGTAAAGTTGATTTTGAGCGGCGATTTAACGATTACCGGTTGCCATCTTCCAACACATCGGGCGATATATATTCCAACGTTACAGGCATTAAAAAAAGAAGGTTTGGTTTTCCAGAAGAAAATAGAAACGATTTGACGCCTGTTTGAAATTGAGCTGGAAACAGGGTGTTTCCTTGCGCTGCGAAAATTTCAGACGGACTTTTCTCACATAGCGAAAATAGTCGGACATGAAAAGAAAAAGCCCGTCAATCAAACTGCTTGACGGGCTTTTAAAAAATAATAACTCAAAGCGCTAAGAAATATTTTATCCAACAACATCGCGTGGATCTGTTAGCACACCGCGAACAGCAGTGGCCGCGGCAACAGCCGGACTGACAAGATACACATTTGACTTTGTGTGGCCATTTCTTCCAACAAAATTTCGGTTGGTGGTAAAAACGCCAACTTCGCCTTCAGCCATAACCCCCATGTGCGCGCCGAAACAGGCTCCACAAGTAGGTGGTCCAATTGATGCGCCCGCTTCATGGAACACTTCAGCCAATCCTTCCTTCAGCATTTCATGATATATCGTTTCTGTTGCAGGAACAACCACCATGCGCGTTGTTGCATTTACTTTTTTGCCTTTCAAAACCGAAGCTGCAATGCGCAGATCTTCAATTTTGCCATTGGTGCATGAACCGATGTAAACCTGGTCAACCGGAACCGGCTCCGAGTCGGAGACCTGCACAACGTTTCCTGGCAAATGAGGTTGGGCAACCATGGGCTGCAAGTCGCTGATATCGTAATTCAGCTCGTCGCTGTAGACAGCGTCTGCATCAGGCTCGAAAAGGCTCCACTCTTCTTCGGGTTTTATGGCGCGGCCACGCAGATATTCGGAGGTTTTGTCATCAGGAATGACGACGCCGTTCTTGCCGCCGCATTCAATCGTCATATTGGCAAAGACAAAACGGTCATACATCGGCATGTTCGCAATGGTTTCGCCGCCGAATTCCAGCGCCTTGTACGTGCCGCCTTCGATTCCGAGATCACGGCACACCAGCAACATCATGTCTTTGGCGGAAACCCATTCAGGCAATTTTCCGGAAAAACGAATTTTGATCGACTCTGGAATCCGAAACCAGGTTTCGCCGAGCGCCCAGGCCGCAGCCATATCCGTGCTGCCAACGCCGGTTGCAAAACAGCCAAGGGCGCCGTAGGTCGTGCTATGTGAATCCGCGCCGAGAACAACATCACCAGGATGAATCAAGCCTTGTTCAGGCAGCAATTGATGGGAAATTCCCGATCGGCCAACTTCATAGTAATACTTAATATTTTGTTCGCGGGCAAAAGTCCGCATTATTTTGGAAAACTCAGCCGACTTTATATCTTTGGCCGGAACAAGGTGATCGTGAACCAGCGGCACCTTTGCCGTATCAAACACTTTTGCCGCTCCCATTTCTTCAAAAACCTTTATGGTTAGCGGCGATGAAATATCTGTCGCCATTGCAATGTCAATATCTGCAATAATCAAGTCGCCCGGTTTTACTTCTTTTTTACCTGCCCGATTGGCAAGTATTTTTTCTGTTAATGTCATGCCCATTTGTTCACCCTCGCTATTTATAGTTATATAAAAAACGCATCAAAATTCCTCTTTTATTACCTTTACTCAGACTTGCTTCTTTCTGGTTGCAAAACCAATCTTAACAATGAATAAGGTTTCGGTTTGAAAGGCAGCTGCATTTTGTATTGCATACCGCCATGTCCGGTGTCAGCCGATTCGCCGTTTAGCTTGAAAAACTGTTCAACTCGAAAAGGGATAGTCTCATTTGAAGAAAGCCCCTCCACTTCGTCGCCTTGCTTAATTCTGTTTTTCAAATCAACTGTAGCCAATTTTGTTTCTTCGTCATAATCTCTGATCACACCGGCAAACCGATGCGTCAACGGCGCGGAGAGGCCATCTTCAAAATTTTCGCCATATTCCTGTGGACGGCGCTTCATAAAGCCGGTCATCAGCGTGCGACTTGAGGCGCTGATCAGCTCATCCAAATGCTTGCGGTCAAACGGTTTGCCCTCCAGAAAATCATCAATGGCATGGCGATAGGCGCGCGCGACAACCGCGGCGTAATAGACAGATTTGCTTCGACCTTCCACTTTGAAGCTGCAAACGCCAGCTTCTCTCAGTTCAGCAAGCAACTCCACAGCGCAAAGGTCTTTGGAATTCATCATATAAGTTCCGTGCTCGTCTTCATCCAGCTCATACCAATCCTGGATGAAATCGTTTTCCTTGCCACCCGTTTCCGCCACTTTGTAACTGCCTTGCAATGGCTTATATTCATCAGAGTCAGGCTGGCGCTCGTTTTCCTGTTGCAACAGGCTGCCTTTCTCGGCTGCCAATTGAAATTCCCAGCGGCATGAATTGGTGCAGGTTCCCTGATTGGCGTCACGATGATTGATATAGTTGGAAATAAGGCATCTTCCTGAATAGGCAATGCAAATTGCGCCATGTACGAACGATTCCAGTTCAATATCTGGGACTTTTTCATGAATGGTTGCAATTTCAAAAATGGAAAGTTCACGAGGCAAAATAATGCGCTTCACACCGATGTCTCGCCAAAACTCGACCGTTGACCAGTTGGTTGCATTGGCTTGCGTTGAAAGATGAATCACCGTGTTTGGCCTTAATTTCAGCGCTTTGTTGATCAAACCGGGATCGGTCATAATAAAAGCGTCAGGCTGTAAATCATCCATCTCACAAAAGGCATTGAGGAATTTATCAACCTTCATATTGTGCGCGTAGATGTTCATGGTGAGATAGATTTGTTTGCCGAGCTTGTGCGTGTAATCAATCGCTTCAATGATGTTTTCTTTGTTAAAGTCGTTTTCACGCGCGCGCAAAGAAAAAATCGGCACGCCTGCGTAAACAGCGTCGGCGCCATAGGCCAGGGCAAAACGCAATTTTTCAAAATTGCCGGCTGGCATCAGCAGTTCAGGCGTTAGATTGGGCTGCAAGTTTTCGCTCTCCGTTGATTAATCTTGCTCATACAACTCGACAATAACTCGCTTTCAAACAAATCATTATTCTCATAGACAGAACCAAAGGCGCTGAGCCAAATTTCTGGTTTTTCCATGCAAAGGTAGAAAAAAACATCATCGCGCCAAGGTTGAAAAGCTTCGTACATGCGCTTAAACATCATGACTTTCGTCTCATCTGGATAGGTTTGTTTGCCGTGTGGATCCGCAACCAGTTGCATCTGCAAAATCTTGGTTTGATGGCCGTTGTTGCGTATTTTTTTCATGGCCGGTTTGATCATGGTAACCGAACCAAATGAAATAAAAAGCGTTTCCTGCGCATCGAACATTTCTATTAGTCTTGCGGCAATTTCCGGATAATCAACTTCCCAGTTTTTGTAATAAACCATTGGATGAAAATGAAAGGACACTTTAACGCCGCGATCAGCAATTGCTCTTGCCGCATGAAGCCTTTGCTCAAGATTGGCGGTGAAATGCTCTTCGTTGCGAATAATAACAGGCGTGTTGAGCGACCAGCTACACACCAGGTTTGGCGGAATCTCATTTTGCAGAAAATATGCAATATTGTCAGACTTGGTTTTTAGTTCAAGCACTACATTGGGATGCTCAGCCGCCCAATTGCAAAGCGCGTCAAGATTGCCATATTTATTTCCCCAGACCAACGAGTCGGAAGACTGTCCTGTGCCAAAATGATACGGTCGGTCAGCTTCAATCTCAATCTTATTCAGCTTTTCGACAAAGTTATTGTCAAATAAAAATTTATCTGTGTAGAAGGTTTGAATGGTGCAATAGCTGCAACCAAAAGCGCAGTTCTCAACAGCGTCGATGGTTCGCAAATTACAACAAACCGTTTGCGGTGAGGCGACCGGACACATCCCTTGAATCTTTTTGTCAGATTCAATTTGAACCAATTGCTTTTTTTCACGATGAGCAGGCTTGGCAAAACCTTCCTCCGGATAGCTTTTCGGTTCGCGTCTTTTCGAATTCAGATAAGCGTTCAGATGGGTCAGAAGAAGTTTGCCACTTTTTAAATTTTCCGCTCCGCCGTTCAAACTGTTCCGCCAGCCGGACAGGCCGCCTTCCTGCCACATGGTTAGATCACGACCAGCTTCGGCTAGCTGACGCAACTCTTGATAGGTCAGTTTGTGTTGCAAAGCCAGGCGGCGGACAACTTCCTGTTCCTCGGCGCTCAACAGCGGGAAATAGGTTTTGCCCTTCATTTTTTCAAATTTTTCAGAATATACAATTTTCATAAAAACTTTCAGTTTGAAAGCCCTAATAGTAGCTGATAATTGCAATAAATGCAACTGAATTCAAAGGCCTGCAGCGTGGCATGCAGCCCGCGGCAAAGCGATTGCCAGGCTAATGTCTGAAGAAAAATTGGACTAATCGGATTCGATGTTGGAGGCGCTTTGCAACAGAAATAATCGTCTTGGCATCTCAATTCAAAGTCAATTGCGCTTTGTGGTAGGGAAGTTTGGATAAATGAAAAGAAATATATGACACTGTTTATTTAGTCCATTTTTGAAAATTTTTTCAACGTAGATATTGAAGTTAGGTGCTGCAATTTGTTCAAAAAGCCATTAAATCAACAGACTCATAGATGATTGTATCTCAAAGCTGCTTCACGCCCGGCTCCGCTATCTTGACCGAGGGAAGAGTTGCCGACAAAAGAGAGGTATGGAAAAAATACTGCTGAACGGGCAAATTAAATC
>Ga0316187_10000376_pt1 | contig 34143 bp, 34 predicted proteins | sample CroRivburrow1_MG_FD_204927 | JGI IMG/M metagenome (GOLD analysis project Ga0316187, IMG submission 204927) | Coastal sediment microbial communities from Maine, United States - Cross River worm burrow 1 | ecosystem: Environmental > Aquatic > Marine > Coastal > Sediment | place: USA: Maine... | reverse complement strand
ATTCCTCGAAATGCAGATAATATTTCTTCTTCATTTTGAGGATTATACTCCTCTATCCACTCTTTTATCATAATTCTATAAGCGTTTTAATAAGCATTTTTAGACTACTTTTTTTAGGAGCATTTTTAATCCATAATTCCATAACTTCCGTATCTAGTGTGCTTAACACTTCACTATCCATACGAAGATCTTCCATTAAAAAATCTTGCGTTTGTTTGTTGCTTCTAAGATTAATTTTGGGTGTTAGTACAACTTTGTCACACAAAGCTTTTTCAGGTGAGGCAACTAATATTGTTTGCTTAGGTGAATATTCTATGTTTTTTATTCCATAGGAATAATAAGGAGTCCTTAATTGTTGGTAACTAAATCGTCCAACTGGAGTTTTATATATTTTTGAAGTTTTTATGGTTACTGAACTTATTTCATAAGTTCTTTCTGGTATCATGTTCCAATAAGACAATGCGGACTCTAATGACACATAACTCGGCCCTCTAAGGTGATTCGCTATGAGAAATGGTTCTGGTGATGGTAAGTCCATTTTAGATCCAGTTATATAAAGCCCTCTTCTAATAGAAATAAGCTCTTTGCTTTTAAGTAACTCACTAATTTTATCATTTGGACTCTGATAATCACTTAGTAGTTCTAAAATTAAATGTCTAGTTATAGGAGCTTCAGCATATTCCTTTATCATCGTTCTAAAATCCATGTCGTCATTGTTGTGTCTGATAATCGGATAATTTCCGATTAACTTGCGCAAAATTAACAATTATATGTAAAAAGCAAATACATAATCGGAATTATTCCGATTATGTATTTAAATTATTACAATTATTTTGTAGATATTCATTTAGATCTCCTTGGTTATTTCTTCGTAAGCACATATTTTGCCCTGCACGTTACAAGATGAATTCATATATCCATGTCCCAAATTTGGACAAGTTGAATAGTAGCATTTAATGACTTCCAGATGTCTAGTAAAATATATTTTAAAGTCTAAATCAAATGCTTAAAAGTATTATCAATTTCAGTTTGTTCAAACTTGTCTAGGTATGCTTTGGTAGTCGCTTCGCTACTATGTCCTAACGCTTCACTGATCACTGCAGTAGAAATTCCAGACCTTTTTAAAGTAGTTGCATACGTATGTCGTGCCCAATAGTGTGTGATTTTGTCGGCTTGATCAAGATTTAATTCCGTAGCGATTAAAGTAATATCTTTGCTGATTCTTTTGAGTCTGTTTTTAATTCTGTGTCTAATCGTTGTCGGCGTTAAGCCTGGTTCCAGAATAGGAAAAACGTAAATATTTTTTTGCGAATAACGATTTAGAATTTTTTGTATTTCAGGTTCAATCTTAATGATGTTTGGATCAAGAGTTTTTTTTGAATTTGCAGTTTTGGCTCTTATATAAACAATTCGGTCTTCCAAAATATTTTCTTTCCATTTTAACAAGGCCATGTCTTTTAAATTCATTCCTCTCGTTAGATAGCTAAAAGTGAAGAAATTCAAAGAATGCCATTTCCCTGTATTTTTTTCTGGTCTAAACTTAAGTATTTTGACCATATCATCCTTGGTCAACGCTCGCTTTGAAGGATTGCCTGTTTTGATTTTATATTTCTTGAATGGGTAATTCTCTTCTCTGATTAGTTCTTCTGAAACCGCCTTGTTATAAATAGCTCTTAGTGTTCTCATATAAATACCAATGCTATTGATTGCATTACCTTTGGCCTGCAGGTGTCTCTCAAATTCTTCTAGAAATTTAAGGTTAATGTCATGGAAAGATATTTTTGATTTAAATTCCGTCAACCGGTTTCTTGTGTCTCTATAACTGCTTGCTGAGCTAAGTCTGTTCTCGCTTTTTAATTCTTCAATAAGATGGTCAATAAAAGATGTAATGCTTTCAGTTTCGTATTTTTTAAAATATCGGTCTTCAAAGGCTGTAAATGTAAACTCACCAAATTCTAAAGCACGTAGTACCTCATTTGCCTTCACTTCATACTGGTCAAGGAATTGGTTTAATTTCTTATCGCGATTGAACCGACCTATTTGACTATTCCATTTTTTTAGTTCAGAAGAAAGGGTGCTATTGTTTCCTTTTAGAACATAGTATTTTGGTTTTCGATTAAATGTAATCCGGAGCATAACTGGGTGCTTACCTGAAGATAAAACTTTGTCCTTTCGCAATACAATTTTGGAAGATGGTTTTTTGATTTTGGCCATTTGTATTTTTGTTTTGGGGTAAACAAAAGTTTAAACAAATTAGTTAATTATCAATAAAGTTTAAGAATTTAGTTTTTATTAAAGTGCCAATAAACGCCTTAAAAGCATGTTTAGGTTAAGATTGTTAAGAATTGCTTAAGGTATAACGACTTACTCATAATCAGGGGGTCCAAGGTTCGAGCCCTTGTGGGCCCACATTGATAATCAGGCACTTGCGTTAAACCGTGAGTGTCTTTATTTTTTTGTTTGCATAGAATTTGCATACATCCTATTGCTCATACAGCTAGATCTGGGGTGTACATCAAGCATGCAATGCCTGGCAATCTACCATCCCGCCCCCCACTTTAACCTGAAATCAAAATTAAGTTATAGATATATAGCGATCGACACTATCTCCATACTTGAATACACATGTAATTTCTATATTTTCCCATGGGAGAAATGGATAAATCCTGGACAAAACCTTGACAAGTACTCCCCCTAATTTCCACCCATAACCTACAACAGTTTAAGTATATAACGATCAAACCGACAACTCCAATCCTGGTAAGCTGAAATTTCGGTGGCATGCAAGAGTAAGATACAACAATATGGGCGTGAAATGAGGCCAAAATGTACAACTCTTATTGCATTACTGCTGGATATCTACAACCACCGACCAGGAATGGTCGAAAATATACAACTCTTAAAAATGACAGAATGTAAGATGGTGCGTTTATCCCATTTAATTCTTGGGGATAAAAACCATTTTAGTTACCTTATAAACAAGTTGTGCTTCATTAAAATAGAGAATGAAAATATCAAAACTACTTTTTGAAATTTGTGTTTTGGCACTATTTTCATGCAATAGTGCTCCTGAACAAATAGCGTCAAGTTTAGGGATAGATGATAGTGCGTTTTGGATAGAAGATGGCATAGCACTCCCAGAAAGCGATTCGATGTTCTATTTGGAACACCCATCACCACTTTTCAGAAAGGAATTCAAAACGGAAAAAGCTATTAAGTCTGCTTCATTGAGTATAACAGCTGCTGGTTATTTCAAAGCATCCATAAATGGAAATGGCATTGAAGAAAATGTACTTGATCCGGCCTGGACAGACTTTAGTAAACGAATATATTATTCTGAATATGATGTTACTTCTCTGATTCAAGATGGTGATAATTGTTTAGGCGTGTCACTTGGTAACGGTTTTTACAACCCTTTGCCAATGAGGAAATGGGGAAGAAGAAACCTGAGGGAAGACCTTACAGTTGGGAAACCGGTCTTTATTGCAAAACTCCATATTTGTTATAAAAATGGTGACTCAGAAGAAATTGTGTCTGACAATTCTTGGAAATATGCTTTAGGACCAATTATAAAAAACAGTGTCTACATCGGAGTTGCCTATAATGCCAACAATGAATTAGACGGATGGGGCAAACCCGGGTTTGATGATAAGGAATGGCAAGCAGCTACCATTGGAAATCCTCCTGGTGGGAAACTCGAAAAGGCATTTTTCCCTCCTGTTGAAATAACCCAAGAAATAACTCCGGTCAATATTTCTTCTCCTGAAAAAGGAGTCTGGTTGGTTGATATGGGTGTGAATTTCACAGGGACTTATAAAATTAAATTATCTGGAAATATAAATGATACCATTGCCTTCAAGTTTGGTGAACGCGTTTATGAGGATGGAAGTGTAAACCCAATGACCACTGTAGCAGGCCAAATTAAAAGAAAGGGAGTTGGCGGTCCTGGTGCACCAGACATTGCATGGCAGACGGATAGTTATATCATAGGCAATAAAAAAGGTCAATGGTTCAGTCCTGATTTCACCTACCACACTTACCGGTACATGGAGATAAAGGGTTTGAAAGAAAAGCCCAAAATGGATGATGTCCGGGGGCTTTTTATGCATACCAATGTTATCAATGAAAATAGCTTTTCCAGCTCATCAGAATTACTTAATTCGATTCAGGATGCTTCAGAAAGGACATTTTTGTCAAATTTAGTGAGCGTTCAATCAGATTGCCCTGCCAGAGAAAAATTTGGCTATGGTGGTGATTTAAATGCTACAAGTGAAGCCTTCATTTATAATTTCGGTATGCAATCCTTCTATCGCAAAACCATCTATGATTGGGTAGATGCTATGAAAGATTCAAATTTTGTAGATACCGCACCATTTACAGGTATAGAATATTGTGGCATTAGTTGGGAATCGGCCTACTTGACTACGCAATATTACTTATACCTCTACTATAATGATACCAACATCATCAATGAGCTTTATGTTCTAAATAACAAATGGATGGATAAAGCAGCAATGATTCATCCTGAAGGAATTATTGATGATGGATTAAGTGATCATGAATCACTGGAGCCTGTTCCGGTACAACTCACTGGTACTAGTCATTATTTACAATGTGCTCGTATCATGAAGATCTTTGCTGGTGTAATAGGTAAAGAGGTAGATGTAAAAAAGTATGAAGCGTTAGCAGATAAATTAAAAAACCAGATAAGGGCTGAATTTTGGGACAAACCATTCATGGGGAAGATCAATCGACAAACGCTATTTTCAACTTTACTCTATCACAAGATTATACCGAAAGATGAGATTCCTGCGGCAAGGGATTCACTGTTAATGGCCATTAAAAATGGGCCATCAGAACATTTTAATACCGGCATTTTTGGTACTAAGTATGTGCTAGAAACACTTGCTGAAAACGGTACTCCAAATGCAGTTTTTGATATCGTAAATAGTACAACATATCCTGGTTGGGGCTTTATGATTGATCAGGGAGCAACTTCAATATGGGAAACATGGAAAGAGAGTGATAATACATTCTCAAATAGCCACCCAATGTTCGGGACGGTTTCCGAGTGGTATTATCGTTGGTTAGCTGGTATCCGACCTGATCCTGATCAACCGGGGTTTAAAGAATTCTTTTTAACACCTACTACGCCTGAAGGACTTGAATCTGTGAACTGCACTTATAATTCGCCATATGGAGCAATCGTATCTAATTGGAAAAAGATAACATCAGAGAGTTATACCTATGAAATAACGGTTCCTAATGGCACCAAGGCCAATATAACGTTGCCAGTATCCCAATCACAAATGTTGGCAATTATTAATGAACAGGGACTAAACCAATCTAGTAGGATTGATGGGTTGCAGACTGGGCAATTTTCTTTGCAAGAAGGTGACTATGTGATTACAGTAACTTCTGAAAAGGAATAGGTATTAATTTTCAGCTCTGAATCAGTCGTTTCCGCGATTGGTTACTCCATAAAACTGGGGAAGAGTATTTTCGATCAGCAAATTTGGGGAAGTATTTGGATATTTTTATCCAGTGTTACTTTTTGGAGTTTTCAGATATTCCTCGCTGCCATGATAGTGGTGTCTCTGTTTTATTCAGAAGTCAGGGATAACCTTGGAATGTCTGTACTCTATAATTTTTTTTACATCGAAGTTAATATCAGCCCTAATCTTTAGTTTAAGTGTTGGTCTATTAATCGTATTATATGGACCTTTTAAAAGAAATTTGAAAAGGGCATCACTGTCAATGTTCACTCCATTGATCGTTTGGTTAAGTTCAGCTACATGGATTTACAGTAGATTGCAAAATGCCCATTGGCAAATGTGGTTTGTTAAGTTGTTTTTGGTAATAATTGCACTGATTCTAACCTTAACTGAAAAAAATAAAAGCCATAACAAGTGCTAAAAATGAATATGCGAGCTGAGCTATTTGATAGGTATTTGCTAAATTCAAACTTTATCAGGTCTTGCAAGTGGGGCTCATACTTATTTTAACTTGTCGTTGTGCGCAAAGCAGGCAGCGACATTGCAAAATTGAAACATAAGATATGATTTTAAACTATATTCACTGGAATCCAGACCCTGAGATAATAAATATCTTTGGGATTTCGATTAGATATTATGGATTACTCTTTGTAGGTGGACTGATTCTATGTATTTATATTCTAGGTTGGATTTATAAGAGAGAAAATATCCCTTCTAAGCATCTTGAAAAATTAACCATATACGGCATGATTGGAATTTTGGCTGGAGCACGGTTAGGTCATTGTTTGTTTTATGAGCCTTCCTACTATCTTTCGCATCCGATAGAAATGATTTTGCCGATTACTTTTCCTCCTGATGGTGGAATAAAGTTTACTGGATATCAAGGATTAGCAAGCCATGGTGGTGTTCTAGGATTATTGATTGGGTTATATTTCTATTCTCGAAAGACTAAACACTCAATGATTGACACAATTGATTTGATTGCGGTTGTTTCAGGATTGAGCTTTGGATTTATCAGACTTGGAAACTTTATGAATTCTGAAATTATCGGCATTCCGACAACAAAACCTTGGGGCGTAATTTTTGAGGGAGTAGATAACATACGGAGACATCCAGCTCAATTGTATGAGGCGATTTCTTATTTTATCATTTTTGCGATTATGATGATTCTTTACAAAAAAATGAGAGATAGACTTAAAAACGGATTCTTCTTTGGGCTTGGGTCTATTTTATTTTTTTCAACAAGATTTATAATAGAATTTGTAAAGGAGGACCAAGTCGGATTTGAAGATGGAATGACATTCAATATGGGACAACTTTTGAGCCTTCCTTACATTGCAGTGGGAATTGGATTTATGATATTTGGATTATGGAAAACAAAAAAGCACGAACGCCCAACAAAGTGTATATGAAAGTAGGAATAATTGCATTTTGCATATCATAAAGCAGTAGCTGCCATACTAAATAAAACACCCCCGGCCTTAAGCTACAACATATCTGCCTCCCCCCCAGGGTAATAAAATTTGGTATGTATCAAGAAAACGGCATCGCCTGGCCAATGCACCCCTACCAATTCTTGGGCTTGGGAGGGACCCGGGTCGTCATATACATACTAAAGTTTACAAATATGGTAACGATTGTAGATTATCGTCTGAATAAAAATTCGGACGGAGAAGAATTTTACTCACTCATATTGGAGGGAGACCTAAAACAGCAAGGAGATTTGACCAAAGCATATTAAGCATTAACCAGAAATTAAGCTTTATGTTCTTTGGCAAAGGATGATTATTAGTTATGGAAGGACAATTGATATCAGAATTTTTAGTTTATTCTTAATCGAATGAACTATTTTGACTTTTAAAATGGACGTGCCAATTGAATTAGATTCGAAAAAACAAATCAAGCGAGCCATAGGTGTGCGCGTTTAAATTGGTGAAATCTCCACCTACAAGATGATACCTAAAGCTAGAGCCAAATCGACGTACATTGAAATTGAAGCCTAAAGAATACATTGATTGGAGATTATTTATTTCTTGCGAAATATTCTCATTTCGTTCAAGCTCGGGAAAGTTCAAGGTAGCATTATAGCCAATAAGACGGATGTGATTTGAAAAATCAATAAAAAGTTCAGGTTTAAAAACTTTTCCGGCAATATTAGTATGAAATGACATGGAATTATCGTGTGCATTGAACCAGCCAATTCTAATTCGTCCACCACTTTCGATGAAGGTAGACTGTGAACCAACTTTCAAGTTGTTTTCCATTGTTAGATCCACATATTTTGAATGTAAGAGAGGGAGTATGTACGTTGCGATTATATTAATGCCGACTTTATTTTGAATCTGATATTGCCATCCGGACAGCGGATCGTCATGACTAATGTTTTCATGAAAAAAGTTTTGGATCTTACCAGAAAACGAAGCGGGCCCCATAACACCAACCTCGATTTCGATTGTAACAATTTTTCTCTCAGAAATCAAGGTGGCTTTTGGACTGACATATAACCAACCGGCGAAAGGTCTGTCAAAATTACGGGAATCAATAGTATTTGGGTTCCCCGGTGTATAGGCCTCTTGTCCGATCTCGATCTCAAAAATGTGCTCGCTTTTCCGGGCATTAAGTATTTGATCCATACCCATCAAAAATCCATTTGTCGTTGACAGCTTTTTTCTATAGATAATTTTTTGACCATATGTATAATAATGATCCTGATTACGAATAGGAATAAAAAAGTCATTATCTGATTTAATTTGGATTTCACTTTTGATTTGCTGAAAAGCCGAAACACGCGTAATGGTAAAAGTCACAATAATAATTATCCAGATTAGAATATTGTAGAAATGTGATACCGAAAATGACCGTTTCGATTTGAATTTTTGGGATTGATAAACAGGATTTAGCAGCTTTTGAAATAAAATTTTGCCTGATTTATAGTGGTTTGTAAGAAGGTAAACGTGTTGGGCAATTAATAAAAAAACTGTAAACGGCATCATTAAGTGAGTGATCGCTTTTAATATAGTATTAAGTAATATAATTGATATATCAATAATCTTTTTCACTATAACATATTTATTTGATTTACTACAAATCAGTCGATGAACTTTAGATTCCTGACAAACAAACGGCAAACCGATTGTATTTGTGCTTATGCGTCTTCATTGATTGATGATAAAATATTAGAAGATTTTTAGACCAAAAAATCACTCAAATCACACAATGAAGTCAAATTCCTTACCATTTATCAGGATTTTTTGAAGCCAGGCCTGGTAAGTTCTTAGAAAAATTTAATTCTAAATTATTTAGAGGCAAGTAAATTTCTTGGAATTTATAAATATTCTAATTACCTAATTAGCAGTACCCTATGATTAGTCTAAATATAGTTGCTTAAAAGTTTTATTTTTGCTTATTAATATTTAATACCAATTCCTTATACAATTGAATTGAAAATCTATATCAAAAATATGGTCTGCATCCGCTGCCAGATGGTGGTAAAGTCTGAATTAGAAAAACTTGGCCTGCAGTATATTGATGTAAAAATTGGAGAGGCAAATGTAATTGAACAAGTCCTGCCAGAACAATTAGAACAGCTGGATATCTCATTAAGAAAATCAGGATTACAATTAATGGATAACAATAAAAGCATACTTGTTGAGAAAATAAAAACTGCAATTATCGAATTAGTCCATTATACGGACGAGCAGATTAAGGTGAATCTTTCCGATTACCTGAGCGAAACACTTAATTATGACTACACCTATCTTGCAAATCTATTTTCAGAGGTTAAAGGAATAACCATTGAAAAATTTTACCTGACACATAAAATAGAAAAAGTAAAAGAGCTGATCGTCTATGATGAACTTAACCTCACTGAAATAGCATACAAAATGCATTATAGTAGTGTTTCTCATTTATCAAATCAATTTAAAAAATTCACAGGTCTTAGCCCTTCTCACTTCAAACATCTCAAGAATAAACGTCGCAATACCCTTGAAGATGTGTGAATGATGTAACTTTTACTTTCAATTATGTAACACTTCCCCACACCATATAAGATACCTTTATGGTAATTAATTATGCAGGTACATACATGGACTTTACTGAAATCGAAAAATCGAAATCACTCATTCTTATTGAATTCATAGAATATGTACCGAACTCAGTAGTAACCAAAACCATCATCCGTAAAACTACCGGAAAGATCAGTATTGTTGCCATTGATAATGGTGAGGTATTAACAGAAAAGATTTCGCCGTTCGATACATTTATTCAGGTAATTGAGGGTGTCGCTGAAGTGATCATTGATAATATTCCAAATTTCTTGAATTCAGGTCAGGGTATTATTATTCCCGCGCATACATCAAATAGCATAAAAGCTAATGAGCGATTTAAAATGATCGTAACTGTGATCAAAAGCGGGTATGAAGAAAGCGTAATTTGATGACAATGAGGATATTTAACAAGAATAAGTTGGACTGTAAGTAGTATACCGGAAATCACAGATTTTAAACAATACATTTAAATAAAAATATCATGTCAAAAGAGAAGGAAGGAAAAAAAAAGGGCGATAAAACAGCGCCTACTAAAACGTTAAAAGAAAAAAGGGCAGCAAAAGCCGAAAAGAGAAAAAAGAAAAGCAATGAAAGTAGTTTGTAGCAGGTTTCCTGGCAGAGCTACATTTATTAATTTTCATATTCAAAAGGGAGTTTCTTTGAATATCGATTGGTATCATCTTTTAAATTAATATACAAATCATGAAGTTGGCTTTTATAGGTACGTATCCTCCCAGAGAATGTGGCATCGGCACATTTACGAATAATTTGTTCAACGCTATGTTGGATAAGAAAAGTGGGACCAAATTGAAGCATGAAGGATTTGTTGTGGCCATGAACGACAACAACCTTACCTATGAGTATCCGGAAGAAGTAAAACTCACTATCAGGCAACAGCGCCAGGTAGATTATTTAAAAGCTGCAGAATTCATTAACCATAGCGGTGCCGACCTATGCATTCTTGAACATGAATTTGGAATATTTGGAGGAGAAAGTGGGGTGTATATTCTACCCCTGTTGCACCGTTTGGAGGTGCCTTTAGTGATTACCCTTCATACTATACTGAAAACGCCATCCTACAATGAAAAGGCAATCCTTATAGAAATCTGTAAAATGGCCCAAAAAATTGTGGTCATGAGTCATAAGGCCATCGAATTTTTGACTAAAGTTTATAAGGTTCCTAAAGAAAAAATTGTCTTCATAGCACATGGGGTACCTGATATTCATTTCAGCCAGGAAAAATCGAAAAAAGAGTTCAAGCTGGAAAGAAAGAAAGTATTGCTCACCTTCGGATTTATCAGCCGCAATAAAGGAATTGAAACCGTAGTTAGGGCCTTACCTGAAGTGGTAGCTAAATATCCTGAGGTTATCTACATCATTTTAGGGAAAACTCACCCTAATGTGCTACGACACTCCGGTGAAGAATACCGTATTTTTTTGATGCGATTGGTGAAAAGCCTTCAGCTGGAGAAACATGTAGTGTTCCTCAATGAGTTTATCAATGAGCAGGACCTGTTTAAATACCTGTATGCATCTGACATTTACATTACTCCCTATTTGAATGAAGCACAGATCACGAGTGGGACACTCTCTTATGCGGTTGGTGTCGGTTCAGCAGTTATTTCCACACCATACTGGCATGCAGCGGAAATGCTATCTGAAGGAAGAGGTAGGTTATTTGATTTTAATGATTCAGATAGTCTGACTGCCACCTTAATGCAACTTCTCAATCATCCAGCCGAATTAAATGAAATAAGAAGAAAGGCTTTTGAATATGGTAAAAAAATCACATGGCCAAAGATCGGAGAAAAGTATGTCTCAATTGCCTCTAATATACTTAAAGAAATTCAACCCCAAATAATAAAAGAGGAGACAGCTTTAGACCTTCTGATCCTACCTCCATTTATGCTAACACATATTAATCGACTTACCGATGATACAGGAATAATTCAGCATGCAAAATTTGGGATCCCAAACTTGAAGGAAGGTTACTGTCTTGATGATAATGCTCGTGCATTACTCATGGTCCTGATGGCCTACCGGCAAATGAAAGATCAAGGTGCCCTGGAATTATCGCCCATCTATCTGAGCTATATTCATTATATGCAAAATGCTGATGGTACATTCAGGAATTTCATGAGTTTTAGCAGAAACTTTTTGGATGAGGTGGGTTCGGAGGATTCTTTTGGCCGGACTATATGGGCACTTGGTTATTTATTGGGTAATGCTCCCAATGATGCCTATTACCAGACAGGAAAGTTGGTGTTTTTTAATGCTGCCCCCAATTTTGAAAAATTACAATCCATCAGAAGTATCGCAAATACAATGATAGGGATATCTCTTTATTTGAAGAGTAACTTATCTGATGATATCATGACTGAAAGGTTAAGAAATCTTGCCGGTAAATTACAGAACCATTACCTTGAAAACAAATCTTCTGGCTGGCATTGGTACGAAAATTTGCTTGCCTATGATAATGGTATCCTTCCATTGGCGATGCTCCATGCTGCCGAAATACTTCACGATCAAAAAATTACCAAAATTGCCATCAGCACCATGAACTTTCTCACATCCCATACGCTAAAGGATAATTATTTATCTATTATTGGCAATGAAAAATGGTATAAAAAAGATGGAGAAAGATCAGTATATGCCCAGCAACCGATTGATGCCATGGCGATGGTATTGATGTATCATCAGGCGTATCATCTTACCAGAGATAAAGACTATTTAAGTAAATTATATACTTCATTTTTATGGTTTTTAGGTGAAAATGACTTGAGAATGAGCCTTTATGATTTTGAAACCAAAGGATGTTGTGATGGATTTGAAAGTTATGGAGTAAACCGAAACCAGGGAGCCGAAAGTTCATTGGCATACTTAATCTCCCACCTGACCGTTTTGCAGGCATATGAAGACCTGCACAAATCTGATTTAACCTCTTCATGGACATCAACAGGGATAGCGTTTAAAAAAAACAATGTGAAACCAAAAAGCTGACAATATGAAGATCGCCATACTCTCATCGATTGCCTGGCGAACGCCACCCAGAAAATATGGACCCTGGGAACAAGTAACATCTAATATTGCAGAAGGATTGATCGAAAAAGGGATCGACGTTACTTTGTTTGCCACTGGAGATTCCATAACAAAAGGCAAATTATCTTCGGTATATGAACATTCCTTTGGTGAAGATCCTTCTTATGATGCCAAGGTAATGGAATGCCTGCATATCAGTAATTTAATGGAACAAGAGGATGATTTTGACATCATTCATAATAATTTTGATTTCTTGCCACTTAGCTATTCTCGTTTGATCAAGACGCCAGTATTAACTACCATCCATGGTTTCTCGTCGTCTAAAATTTTGCCCGTATATAAGAAATATAACAGCTCGACGTATTATGTTTCCATCAGTAATTCCGATCGAAGTCCTGAATTAGATTACCTGGCAACAGTTTATAATGGGATTAACGTTCAGGATTTCATCTATAATAATGAACCATCAGACTATCTTCTCTTTTTTGGCAGAATTCACCCTGAAAAGGGAGTATATGAATCCATTCAAATTGCTAAAAAATCAAAACGAAAGCTGATCATTTCAGGCTTAATTCAAGATCAGGATTATTATAACACCAGCGTAAAACCATTTATCAATGACATTGATATAGTATATACAGGCAATTCAGGTCCCGAGGAACGAAACACATTATTAGGAAATGCCTATGCACTATTACATCCTATTAGCTTTGATGAGCCCTTTGGATTGAGTGTCGCTGAAGCAATGCTATGCGGCACACCGGTTATCGCATATAACAGAGGATCCATGCCAGAATTAATATTAGACAATAAAACAGGATTTCTGGTCAATTCAATTGAAGGGGCTGTCAATGCAGTGAATCAAATCGAAAGTATAAACAGGAAAAGTTGTCGAGAATGGGCTTCTTCAGCTTTTAGCAAGGAGAAAATGGTAGAAGGGTATATGGGGGTTTATAATACGATTCTAAATAAATTATAAATGTATGTGGGAAGGTATGCTAAACCAGTTTAACTTGTATTGCATTTAATCCTTTTTTTCCTTCCTCCAAATCAAAAGTTACTTCGTCATTTTCTCTTATTGGGTCAATTAATCCGTTTGCATGCACGAAATACTCATTTGATGAATTGTCATCCTTAATGAATCCGAATCCTTTTGAATCATTAAAAAATTTTACTGTTCCTTTGTTCATAGTATTAATTTTAATTATTTATTAAAGTTACTTTTAATAGTTCTGATATCATTTTACAAACCAGAATAATCAGCTAAATTAAAATTTTACTTATTTCTCAACTAAGTCAATTGGGTTCAATTAATTGAGCATTCTTAATGACTGTGATCTTTATTTAAATCATTAAGGTTCTTTTTTTAATCACACAAATTTCTAAAATCTATCAGTGGTCATGATAACTCGATCCCCTGGAGATTGGGCATTTACAAATTCTTCCGCTGTGACAAATATTTTTGTTGGCGTATAGGATGATACGGTTTCCAAAGATGCTTTCATTTGTTTCGACATAAAACCAGAAGAACTATTTAATTGCCCCAAGTTTTCCATTCTCCCCTGATCAGTTTCCATCCAGACTACATAAGATACTTTTGAAGTGTTCAATCTTTCGACATCAGCTAAATCACGTATTTCTATTTTGATAACATGATTGTTATTATTGTCTGATTTTACTTTTACATAACCTTTTGCTGCAGGAACCACAGACGAAGGCATAAATTTTATTTTCTTAGCGTAAGAGGTGAGTGGGAGTATCATCCCGGCGACTAGAATAACCAACAAAATACTTTTAATCTGATAATTGAATTTTTGCGTTTTCATTTTATTTGTATTTAATTTTTTCATTTTTTTCAACTTTGGTTGAAAAAGGAAGGTACAGCGTTAAGAGATTTTGTCAGAATCGATAATTTTCCATTAAGATCGATCAGAAACTCTTCTCCTGTTTTGCCAGGTTTGAATAGTGGAATAAACGAGTCTTCTTCAACCTGGTTAAATAGCTCGTATTGCATTGTCAAGGCTGGGATATTGATCCTGTTTCCAAGCTCTTTTTGGTCGTTAGCAGCTTTTTGTTTGGCCTGATTTTTCATACTGTTTAAAATGAAAAGGGATTAAAGCCAATTCACTCATGCAAAGTTGGGCAACAAAAGCCAAGAATCTGTTACATTATACTTGATAAAAGTTACATCATTCACACATCTCTAGTCACAAATTCTTTAGGTAGGATTCTTTAATTCATGCAAAAGCTCCTCCAAATTCACGCATGCAAAAGCAGAGGCATAGTCAGACATGGCATATGGAATACCAAGCATGCCATTATGGATAATGGCACCGCATGTATAGAGTACATTAGGCACATACCCCTCTCTTTCTTTTTCATTTGGTGTCATTAGCGGGGTTACCAACCTTCCAATTTCTTTCTCAGGATTATGGAGATCAAAAAGTGATGCCCCTAAAACATACTCACGCATTGGGCCGACCCCATGAGTAATCACCAGCCATCCTTCTTTGGTTTCAATAGGGGAACCGCAATTACCAATTTGAATAAATTCCCAGGGAAATTTGGGTTCCTGAATAAGCTTGGCTTCATGCCAAATATTAATATCATCTGAAAAGGCGATATAGTTATTGATGCCATCAAGCCTGCAAAGCATGGCATATTTTCCATTGATTTTCCTTGGAAACAAAGCCATCCCTTTATTTCGCCCTAATTCACCATTGATTGGTTTAATTTTAAAATGATAAAAATCTTTTGTCTCAATTAATTTTGGCAATATAGACAATCCATCATAAGCGGTATAAGTTGCATAGTATGTCGTCTTTCCGTTGTCATCAATAAATTTCACAAATCGAGCATCTTCAATCCCATTTCTCTCATTTTCTGAAACGGGAAAAATTACTCTTTCTGATATGGCCGTATCCAAGGAAAATTCAATTTCATAATGAGCAGATGCCAGCCACATAATTTGATTTAACAGCAACGACTTTGCAGTAGAAATATGTTGTTCAGTTTTTGTTTCCTTTACGGCCCTTTCCAACTCACCGTAGGTAAAGTTGTCACCAAGCTTGGAAAATACCTTTGAAGTAATTTTTTTGTTATTATGCTGTAGATCGTACAGCTGGGATTTGAATGATTCTTTTTCATAAATGTGCCGTCTTATTTTTTCGGCTTCATCCAACATTTTCCCTACAGGTTCAATACGCAAGTTATTATTCTCATCAAGTACTCCACTTCGAAACACGATTGAAGAAATATGCCCTTCTCCTGTTGCTCTGAAACTAAGGATTACTCTTTTTTCGCCCACGTGAAGTTCACTTTGATCAGGGGCCTCAATAATAGATGGATTAAAAAATGCCGCGGATTCAATAGAATATTCTTTTGTGAAATAAGAACCAATTAACACTTTCATTTGCTCCTCAATATCCTCCGGGTTTATATTCATTTCCCTAAGCACATGGGACAGTCTATTGAAGTGGTTCTCAAAAATTCTTGAAATACTCCTGTGACGTTTTGAGTATCCCCGAAGCACTTGACTTAGTGCTATTTTTGCCTCCTCATCAGGCATATCAAGGACCTTTCGGATTATATTTTTACTTCTTTCGTCAGTAGAATAATGAAAGCGGGCAATTACCCTGCTGGGATCTGGATTATATAAAACGTCTTTTCTGGTAACCGTAACTTGCATTGGCAATTTTTTAAAACTTCCTAAAGGTACTCGCATAAGTTTAATAATTTCATGAATTTCAAACAAGTTTTCATCGAGTCTTTTTCTCTTCCCAATAACTCCAAACTTTAGAGCAGGATTGCAAATTATTTACTTATGTGAGATTATTATAAAAGTAGGCCCAAAGTAAGTCCAATTAAATATAGATTTATCATGACCAACAAGAAACGAGAATAGCATAATTTACATCAGTCAGACTTAACTGTAATAATCTAATTTTGGAATCAAATTCGCCATGAACTTTCTTCTTGTTTGATCTTCAAAACTATCGAGATAAGCCTTGGTGGTATGAAGTGACTTTTCGCCAAGAGATTCACCTATTAATTCCACTGGATCTACAGTCATTTTATCTTTTTGTCAATAAAGCAAACAACTCCTTATTTATATAGTAATTTCCAGTACCTCGTCTGTTTTTTGTTAGCATCTTGTCATCTGCCAATTTATTTAAATAATTGGCTGCCATTAGCCTTGAAACACCCAAATACTGCTTGGACATAGTTCCTCTAAGACTACTGAAATAGTATACCTGTTGTAAGCCATGCACATCTATAAAACATTAAAAGCCCTTTGGATTTATAAAATGAGGTGATAAATTTATGTTAAAACTATATGATGTATAAACACAATACGTCTATAGATTCGTTGCAAACAATGTTAGATTTATAAGAACATTTATGATTAAACAGAATAAAAGACTTATCATCATCCTGCTCACTTCAGCAATTCTATTGCTTATACCATTGATAGCGATGCAATTCACAGATGAAGTAAATTGGACACTGTTCGATTTTGTTATCGGAGGAGCTCTACTGTTCGGCACAGGTCTAATGTGTGAGCTTGTAATAAGGAAGATAAAAAAAATAAAGTACCGAATCGCTATCTGTGTAGCTCTTCTGGTAGTCCTCCTCCTCATTTGGGCAGAACTTGCAGTCGGCATCTTCGGGACACCGCTCAGCGGACAGTAGACAGTAAATGGAAAAACAAAACACTACTTGCAAAAAAGGGCTATAAATCATGTCGCTACGCGTCACGATTCATAGCCAGGACCCTTAGAGATTATAAAGTATAAATTATCAACAATGAGTTTCTTTAAAAACAAGATCCCATTTTTCATTCTTATAATTATCTCATTTTTATTGGCTTGTAAGCGAGAAACTCAATGGAAAGGGCAAAAACCGATCAAGAAAGTCAGCACTCAAACAGTTCCAATCCAAATGCAGCATAAAGGAATTTTTGATCTGGGGGATGGAGTGTTCATGTCCAATGACTATAGTGGGACTCGGTTAAATGGTACGGCTCGTACGAATGATACCCTTATTTCTGTGTTGATAACGGCTGAGAATTTACCGATCAATCCAAGCCCATGGTATGGATTTAAAATTTGGTCAGAAGCTGAAAAAGATCTCTATGTGAGACTGACCTATAATGAAAATGCTTTTCATCGCTACTATCCAAAAATCAGCAAAAATGGTATAAGTTGGGAAGTACTGGATTCCATGAAGTATCAAGTGGTCATGAAAACTTTCGAGGAAAGAGAAGTAGCAGAGAGTCTTACCATGCAGATTTCTGTTAGCAAAGACACACTATGGATATCTGCTCAAGAATTGATCACATCATCGGCAGTTGATAGCTGGATGGACGAATTATTAACCTATTCTTTCGTTTCAAAATCAAAGATTGGAGAGAGTATGGGAGGAAGACCAATCAATTTGCTTAAAATTGGAGAAAGTGATGATCAAAAAATGATTATTGCGATTTCCAGACAACACCCACCTGAGGTCACTGGATTTCTTGCTATGAAGGCATTTGTAGAGACTATTTGTTCTGATAATGAACTTTCCAAGCGATTTAGAGCAGAATACAACACTTATGTTGTGCCTCTTGTAAATCCAGATGGAGTTGATAATGGACATTGGCGGCATAATTATGGTGGAGTCGATTTAAATAGAGATTGGGAGAACTTTAATCAACCAGAGACATCCGCTATCCGGGATTTCATGCAACAAAAAGTAAGACAAGCAAGTGGTAAGTTTTATTTTGGAGTCGATTTTCATTCGACCTGGGAGGATATTTTCTATACGATCAACCCTGAGCTGAAAGGTAATATGCCTGGGCTGGTACCAAAAATAATTTCCGCTGTCGGAAATGAATTCCCGGATTACAAACCCAATATTAAACCCAGCCCTGGTACTGGTATTAAAATTACATCCACAGCCTTCTTCTTTTTTGAATTTGGTGCTGAGTCATTTACATACGAAGTTGGTGATAACACTCCTCGTGAATTTGTTCGTAAGAAGGGAGAAGTGACAGCAATGAAATTGATGGAACTAATGTTGAATTGAACAATCGCTAACGATATTAATAAACTCCATTAAAACAGGCGTTTATTCATACGGTTGTGCATAATGTGTTTTTTTAATTTAAAAAAAGGTGACATGATTTTAAAATATTTAATATTCTCAGCTTTTTTTCTCCTATTCGCTTATTTCGTTTTTCGTATAGCTGTCAGGCGAGATTACAAATACTATATGAAACTCTCCCCAATTTCTTATATCCTTGAAACCTTTGTATTTGGCATTCATGCAAATTCTATTTATTTAATCCTGCCCACACAATGGCCCAACCTACCGCAGTTACCCGATAGTCAAGTTGTAAGGATTGTTTCGGCAATTATATTCCTGATTGGGATTGTTATTCTTTTTGTTGCATGGTTTGGTCTTGGCACCAAAACCAGCTTAGGAATAGATAAAAATAGACTTATTACAAGTGGGTTGTATAAATTTTCCAGAAATCCGCAATTGGTGGCATATGGATTAGTGTTGGTTTCTTTTACTATTATGTTTTTCTCATGGCTAACAATTATTTGGGTTTTATTATATTTAATAGCATCGTATTTTATGGTTAAATCTGAAGAAGAGTTTCTGGAGCAAAAATATGGACAGGAATATAAAAAGTATTATAATTCTGTGCCCAGAATATTGTAATAAACTGAAAGAATATAGAACACGAACAGACAACAATGTATATTAAAAATAGGTATTTTAGTAGTAAACCTGCCTGCCGGCAGGTAGGTTCAAAGGTTGTAGCACGCCTCAACTTTTGTTTAACTTAATAGGAAAGTGGAACACGATCGCTCACTTTTCACGCATTCACTGTTGTCATAAATGCATTATCCTATGAAAATATTTTTCACTTTATTCACTATAATTTTAATTTAATTCAATACAATGGGACAAAATAAATATCCAATGAAAATCGCAATGGTAAGCGTATTTGTTGAAGATCCAATTAAAGCGTTTAAACATTATACGGAAGTATTAGGCTTCGAAGAAGTCATGTATTCTCCTGAGAATTATATTGCTATTGTAAAATCGCCACATGATAGCAATGGAACATCTTTGCTATTAGAACCAACAGAACCAGGTGGAATCGAAATTGCAAAAGAGTATAAGAAAAAATTATATGATTTAGGAATCCCAGTAATATCCTTTAGCTCCAATGACATTCAAAAAACCGTAGATGAGCTGAAAAAGAAAGGAGTTATTTTTAAAAAAGATTTAGTAAAAACTGACTATGGATATGAAGCCATCTTTGATGATTCAAATGGTAATTACATCCAATTGATTCAATTAAATTAAAGCACATTTTGACTATATAGTATTAAGTTCATATTTTGTTCAATCCGTGCAAAAACGAAACTTTATACTCAAGGTTGTGAGCAATATATGAAATCTAAATTCATCTGATAAATGGAAAACTCAATTCAAATTGCAACTAGATTAAGAGAAGTCTTTTTCAACGGTGAATGGATTGCAAATACTAATTATAGGAATTTATTATCAAAAGTGACTTGGAAACAAGCAATAAATAAAATCGGCTCTTTAAATACTATCGCAGCACTAACTTACCATCTTAATTATTACCTGTCTGGAATATTAAAAGTATTCGAGGGTGGTTCACTAGAAATCAGAGATAAATATAGTTTTGATTTTCAACCAATTAAATCAAAAAAGGATTGGGTAAACCTATTGAATGATATGTGGACTAATGCAGAAAGGTTAGCAAACCATATCGAACTTATGTCTGAAGAAAAATTAGAAGAAACTTTTGTAAATGAGAAATACGGAAATTACAGAAGAAATATTGAAGGAATGATTGAACATAGTTACTATCATTTAGGACAAATATCCTTAATTATAAAAATGATAAGAGAGTCGGAAAAAGAGAAAAAAGCACATAACACTGTATAATAAATCATAGCACGCTAACTGGATGCTGCTTTTTATATACTAGCCGTTAACGGTCATATTAAAGCTACCGCCGAGCAGTAAGTTTAGAAAATAATTGTAGATTATTTTACAATAGATAATGAAAATTTAAGGGTAAAAATTAAATAGACAGATCACATTATCGACAACGAATATATTCATTTAAAGTTTTTTTATGGATATAATAGGTAAACCAACCATAAAACCATTTTTGTTTTATACTGGAAAGATTTCAGGATACATTACATGGCTAATATTAATTCTGCAACATACAGACATTTATTGCTTTGTATTGACAGGAAAGTATTACAAATCTCAGTTATATTTAACCCGAATTCGGCAATAGAACTTTGTAATGAGGCTTTAAAGTGCAATAAAACAGACACTTATTGAGACGAGGCATAGCACCGCTATGGTGAGTTGAAATAAGTGGGTGCAACGGACTGTTTTGCAGCAGTTTAAAGACGGAATAAATTTTCTAATGCCGATTTCGGGTTAAAGTTATCTTCTTGCCGGACTTGCAATCCTAATGATTACGATAAGTTTGTTTAATCTTGGTAAGTCAACTCGAGTAGGATTACCCACAAATAATACAGAGTTAAAAACCAGTGGATTATATAAGATTAGCAGAAATCCAATGTATTTTGGTTTTAATCTTTTGACATTATCTTCAATGATATATACTGCAAATTTGATGGTTATTGCTCTCGGACTTTATAGTATGTTAGTTTATCACTTAATTATAAAAGCAGAGGAGAGATTTCTGGAGAATAGATTTGGTGATGATTTTATCAATTACAAAACTAAGACACGTAGATATATATAAACGATAATAATAAAACACGAACCCCCTACATACGGTCATGTTCAATGCCGCTACTACTGCACATAAGACAATAACTTTTTGAAAAAGATAAAGTCACTAGCACGTTCCTGTAAGTTTGTACACCTTATAGCCGACTTCTAAATAGATCCTTTCTACTATTGCTCTATTTCAAATCAAAGAGAATAAAAATATTACCTATCTACATCTTTTTGGGACCTGGCTGAATTTGAACTTTTGAACAAAACAGTCAGGGATTGTGCATCAATTTTTAGTCTTTATCAATTCATTTCTTCATCCTGAAAAATATTCTCAATAGATAAATTAAATAGCCGGGCTATTCTAAATGCAAGAGGCAAACTTGGATCGAATTTACCTTTCTCAATAGCATTGATCGTTTGTCGTGAAACCTCCACAACATCCGCAAGCTGAGCCTGGGTCATGTCCCGCTCTGCTCTAAGCACCTTCAAACGATTTTTCATTTGTATCTGATATTACCAATAACAACACCAATCAGGTAGGTAATACCGATAAGTATAACCAGGTGAGAAATTTCTGCATTGTAAGAAATTACATTTGACTGATCCAACATGGAATAACTCAGACCACCTACTACTCCAACACCAAGTGCAATGGCCATTGCTTCCAAATTTAACTTTCGCTGCATTTCGTCCAGTCCATTGAGATATCGTTTATTTGCCAATATCATGCCTATTCCAATTGCAGTATTCATGAAAATAGCTACAACAGAAATTGTAGAATTGAAATTCCATATTAATTTCGGGCCAAAAGCAACCAGAGCCATCGTCAATGTCCAGGCTGCTGTCCAATAGGCTAGATGTCTTGTATTTCTTTTGGTTGCAAGGTTCCAATCATTTTTTGCATTCATAAGTAAAATGTATTTAACTAATTGTAAAGTTTATTTGACACAAATATATGCATTATTTTTAAAATGTCAAGTTTATTTTACTTTATGTCAATAAAACATGATATTTAGGCTAATGATTTCAGCTTATTACCTCAAGATCACCATCTCAAATAAATAAATGATAGAAAGGCTATGCTGGAATCTTTTCATCCATTTTTTAGGCTTGGTTAATATTTTAGTCGTTTCTTCCAATTATAAACACTTGCATTTCATAATAGAGGATACTTTCAAACCAATGCAGCAGATAAATTGCCCGCATCTGATTTTTTCAAACTATTTCATAGTTTAACTATGTATTATATACTATATTTTCCCATGAATGATGCGTCTAAAAATAAGTGACAATCACAGGTTAAAACTACTCCTTGTCTTTTATAGATATGAAAGTGCTTTATAGTAATAAATATCAGAGGTATGAATGCTAAAAACATTTACACTTCCAGGATTGATTTCGAGTCTTTTAAGTTGCTCGATTAACAAAAAGCATATGCCCTTACAATCAATGTTGATTTGAGTGGACAGGCAATAAAAACAGAACATATACTTGTGACAATTATATATCGACTTATATGAAGATACGATCTTTAATATTTATAGTTTTTTTAAGTATTGTGTTGATCGTACTTGGATTGATACTGTATAAGTCTAGACAATTACTCGATTTAGCATTAATGTCGGCTAAAGAATATATACCAACCAGCCTGCCTTCCGATACAACAAGACTTTTTGAATACGATGGATATATTAAATCTGATCCTGTGTTTATTTATGTACAAGGCGGCCCTGGTTGGAAACTGGAGGATAGAGAACTTAGCCCACTTTTACTAATTCCACAAAGCGGAAGGCATTTAAAAGTATACCCATACCAAGCTCAGATAATAAATCAAACAATATTTCCGGCGAAGCCAGAACTAACGGAAGCACAGGCTCAAAGAGAAGTGACGGTAAGTGCTGAGATTTTATTCAGGACAATTTCATACTTTAAAAACCGGAATAGGAAAGTGTATGTATTATGCGTCTCTCATGGCAGTCAGATTGGTCTTGAAATGCTAAGTAATAAAGTAAATATTGCCGATAAAATTGCCCTGGCCGTAATCAGGCTTGATATAGAATCGGAAGCCATAGAATTAACAAAAGAAGGTAAAATACCCCATTATGATAGAAATCACAATCTGACCAGCAGCTATTTACTTCCTTCATTTTTAAGGATTCCATTATTGAATCGAAAAATCAATAATATGTCAATGCTTTTTAAAGTGGCTAGAAATCGGTATACAAAACTGCTTAAAGAAAAAGACCTGTCAAATGTAATCTACATCTATGCAAATGATGATGAAAAAGTGGGACCTCCTACATCCTTTGAGATAGAATTTCTAAGAAGTAAGGAAACAAATATTTTAGAATTTGAAGGTGGTCATGATTGCCTTCGAAACAAAAAATATGTAGAGATAATTTTTGATTTACTAATTGAATAGTAATCAGTCAGCATTTGGATTTAATAGATTGCATCAAGGTATATATGTATTGGTTTGAATAAAATAAATAAAAAGGTTTGTGGAGCGTATCAAATTCATCTCAGACTAAAGGCAAATTGGCAGGTAATCCCTCACTATTCATACACTTATCCTTTTTAACAAAAACTAAACATAATATGCGTTCAAAAGATCATAAAAAACTTATTTATGCACTGTTAATAGTTTCATCTTTATTTTTTAACTACTGCTCAAATAAAAATGTGTTTGATTTAGTAAGTTGATTAAATATTATATCATAAGTGTTCTTTTTAATAATTAATTACTTTTATTAAATTCAATCGTAATTATCTAAATCATATAGATAACATTCAAATGAATTCTTCAAAACTTTATAACTGGTGTCTGGAACATCGTCATCCAATTTTTTTGGCAGGACTTTTTTCTTTTTTCCTCATACCTGAATTATTAGATAAATTATTTGGCATCAATTTTCCCTTCCAGATACTACTAATAGTTTTGATCGTCACAAGTATATTTATAATCCAAACTTTACCAAGAAAACGATTCCTGACATATGGTCTGGTAATTGCTTTGATAGTATTTCTCTTCATTTGGAATCGATATCAGGCATTAAAATATATTGAAGGTGCGGCTTACATATTCCTTTTTGCCTACTTTTCATTTATCACCTATTTTTTGTTCAAAGACTTATTTCGATCAAAAAAGATAACTGTTTCAGTTATTATTGGTGCATTTTCAGGTTATTTTATGATCGGTGTAATATGTTTTTTTATCTTTGGATACTTTGATCTGGCATATCCTGATACAACGAATGTAGATTTAACTAATGCTAATGGAGTTGAGGATATGTTTTATTTTAGTTTTATTACACTTACTACCATTGGATATGGAGATTTTGCCCCAACTTCGGCATTAGGTCAAAAGATAGCTATTCTGGAAGGTTTGATTGGTCAGTTCTATATTGCCATTGTAATGGCAGTTTTAGTAGGTAAATTTTTAGCTAATCCTGAAATGAAATAGTTTGTTAATATATCTCTTTGTTTTTAATCCTAACCATTATTAAAAGATGAAAAAAGAAGCCAGACAACAACTTATTAACGAGATCATGGACAAATGTCGTATAGAAAAGGAAAATAGTTTCATATTGGCAAATCATGATACAGATTGGTTAGGAACTGAAGGAATCAAACAACTCAGTGAAGATAAACTAAAGAAAAAAGCCAAGAAAATACTTAATAAAAACCTTGAAGAACTCAGTGAGGCACAAGAACTTTTATATGCTACCAATAAATATTCCATGCTCTTGATATTTCAGGCTATGGATGCAGCCGGGAAAGATGGGACCATCAAACACGTAATGTCTGGCATTAATCCTCAAGGATGCCAGGTGTTTAGCTTCAAGAAACCATCCGCGGAAGAGCTTGACCACAATTATCTTTGGCGTTATACCTCCAAAATGCCAGAATTCGGTCGAATCGGGATCTTTAACCGTTCCTATTATGAGGAAGTATTGGTAGTTAAGGTAAATCCTGAATTCCTTCAACGCATTGTGAAGGACCACAAAATAGATGAGGCTTTCTGGAATACCAGATATGAGGATATCAACAACCTCGAGAAACATCTTACCCGAAATGGCACCGTAGTTCTTAAATTTTTCCTTAATGTTTCAAAGCAGGAACAAAAGAACAGATTTCTTGAACGATTGAATGATCCGGAAAAGCATTGGAAATTTTCGGAATCAGATATCATTGAACGATCCAAATGGGAACTCTACCAGAAGGCATTTGAAGAGGCAATTAACGTCACTGCAACACCCTGGGCACCGTGGTATGTTATCCCGGCAGATAATAAATGGATCATGAGAACTATAGTTTCTACAGTCATTACTGAAACAATTTTGTCTTTACAACTTGAACCCCCGGTAGTTTCAGATCAAAAGAAAAAACTATTGGTTGACGCAAGAAAAGAACTGGAAGGATAGTGAAAAATAAGAAGGTGGATTACTATAATAAAGAATAAAATAGCTCAGAAAAGATTAATACATCGCCCTAGCTAAAAGCAAGAGCGATGCAGAAAATAACTAAGATTTCGGTTTTATATTGGCATTGATCCTGAAGAAATTATCCGGATCATATTTTGTTTTTATGTCAATCAATCGATCATAATTAGATCCATAAGAATCCCCTGCCAGGTCATCTGATCCAGTCATATCACTATTGAAATTAAAATAAACCTGGCCATTTGAATATTCCTGGAGTTCATCGAAAAATTCACGGGTCCATTGAATGCAAGTATCATTTTCGGAATCATCAGTCCACATTGTGTCAATACTGACCAGGAACCTCGCACTTCGATCTCCAAAAGCGGTCTCTTCTTCCGATACCCTGGATAATGCTCCATGCAAATTACGAATAGATATTAAGGATGATGAAGAAGGAGATTGATTGGCTTTGTTAACAATTAATTGTAACAAGTCCTCATCAATATCCTTAACATAAAGTGATTTCCAATAACTGTTTAATGTCCCTTTTACCAGAAAGGGGTCAAACATTTTATTCACTGCGGTATAGGGAATTATTCCACTCAAGTCCAATAATGGAGTGGCGACTTCTCTTAATGGTTGCAGCACTTTTTCACCTTCCTCTGCAGATCCAAAATACATAGATGCCAGTACAGTCACCTGCTTATTCTGAAGTTCAGGAGGAAAGCCGGGATGTTCAGGAATAGACCAGTGTATACAATCACTTGTTATCTCATCCGGAAGATCTCTGGTGAATTCAACCCAGAATTTCATTATTTTTTCAGCCTCAGCTCTGGGATACATACAGGCCACCATCATTACTTCCGGTCCGAGTTCATGCAATTTAAAATGAAAAGAGGTAATCACTCCAAAGTTTCCTCCCCCACCCTTAATGGCCCAGAACAAATCCTGGTTCTCTGATTCAGATGCATGCACATAGCTTCCATCTGATAAGACCATATCTGCTCCGATAAGGTTATCTATACTCATCCCTACCTTACGCCGGAACCAGCTCAAGCCACCTCCTAAAGTAAGACCTCCTACCCCGGTATCTGAAACTACACCTCCGGCACATGCCAGTCCAAAAGCCTGGGTTTCATGATCAACATCACCCCAGTTCGCACCTCCTTGAACTATGGCTGTTTTAGCTGTCGGATTCACAAGAACAGTACGCATTCTTGACAAATCTATTACCAACCCGTCGTCGATCATCGCATTTCCAGCGACATTGTGACCTCCACCACGAACGGATACTATCAGGTTATTATTTCTGGCGAAGTTTACAGCAAGGATCACATCTTGAACTCCGGTACATTGAGCAATTAATCCAGGCTTTTTGTTAATCATCCGGTTCCATAATTGCCGGATATCATCAAAGTTTGAATCATTGCTGCTTACCAGAGAGCCCCCAAATACGGCCTGGAAATTTTCAAGTGATTGACCATTTAATTGATCGATCCCAGTTGTTGCATCGTAGTTTTTCATGGTTGTAAATTTGGTTTTTTAAGTAATAATTTTAGTTGTGGTTTCTATTTCATCTATTTGAGAAGGAACGAATAATATGATTTGTTGTAATACTTCTTCTAATAGAACCTTTTAAGGTAAACATAAATGACAGGAAATACAAATTTTTGTATTTAATGAAATGTGGATATCATATGCCAACTGGTGTCAAATGCAATAATTAAATCTCTTCTTAAACAGATAGGATGAGTTATTAATCTGGTTCAAACCAATAATTATTGGGAGGAATTCCCCCATCACGGATAATCTTTTTAAAATCCTTTAATTTAGCAAGAGGCCTGGATTCATTGTAGTAGGCACCTAAATGCCAAGGGAAAGATGGATCGTGTATCTCTGATGCAGCTTTCAGAGCTTTTATAGCAATATCATTTTTCCCTAAGAAAGCTGCAGCCATAGCGGTTGATGTTGGAAGAATTAATGTATTCTCAAAATTTTTCTCAATTTCATTGTATATCTTCAGAGCCATTTCTGGTTGATCCATTTTATTATAAACTGAATACAACAAGAACAGTACATGAGTATTTTTGTTTGAAATCTGCTGACAAATTTTAAACTCTTTCAGGGCTCCTTCCAGATCACCTGTTAATAAATTACAATATCCTACGGTATTATGAGCCACTAGTCCATTCTGATCTAATTTCAAACCATATTCAGCATGTGGAATCGCTGATTCCACATCTTTAGCATAAATAAAAGCCCATGCATAACAAATAAATGCATAGGATGACAAAGGATCATATTCCGTTGCTAATTTACATTGTTCAAGCCCTTTGTCAATATCATTTTTGATGGTAAGAAGATAAAACAAGCCATACCAGATCCGAGCTTGAGTATTGGTAGGATTGAGATTGATTGCTCGTTCGAACTCTACTTCAGCTTTTGAATAATTTCGATGATATAATAGATCAATTATTGCCCGTGTTGTACATGTTTCACTCGAATCAGGATCTAATTGGCTGGCTTTATTAGATGCTATTAAAGCTTGTCCCCAGCAATCATTTGGAGCCATAATTCCCCAGAAGCCAAACATTACATAAGTATCGGCGAGGCCGGAATAAGCTAAGGCATATTTTGGATCAATATTTAAAGCATTTTCGAAACATGCAATTGCCTCTTTGATTTCGGGTCCTCTTTTGTAAAACAAGGCTCTTCCTTTAAAATACTGCTGGTATGCTTCAAAATTCTGAGTGTGGTTTCTGGTATGAGGTGTCTCCTGATCTCCGGAAAGTGTTGATTTTAAATGATTTGCTATTTCAAGAGCAATTTCATCTTGAATAGCAAAGACATCGTGAAGTTCCCGGTCATACTTTTTGGACCATAAATGAAAACCTGTAGTAGCTTCTAGCAACTGTGCCGTGACTCTTATCTGATTTCCTGATTTTCTTACACTCCCTTCTAAAATATTTCCAACACCTAGTTTTTGACCTATAATTCTAAGGTCCTCCTTTTTCCCTTTAAATGAAAAGGAAGAAGTTCTGGCTGAAACTTTAATGTCCGGGAATTGGACGATGGTGTTAATAATTTCCTCTGACATGCCATCACAGAAAAACTCTTGTTCCGGATCATTACTCATATTTACGAATGGTAATATGGCAATAGATTTCTTGATCTGAGGTAGTCCAGGTCTCTTTCTACCTCCTTCGTTGATTTCATAAATTCTAATTGGAAGTTTAACATTTTTCAAAAACTCTTCCTTTACAAAATCTGCCCCAATTCCTTTTTTATTTTGAATGTTACTGTAAACTGATTCTGATATATAAATACTGCCCGGAGGTGCCTTATCCTGAATCCGGGCTGCTATATTTACGCCGTCCCCGAAAACATCGTTATGTTCAAAAATTACCTCACCCAGATGTATTCCAATCCGGATCTTAAAATCTTTCTCCTTATTGCATATTGTCTGAATTTCATAGCCGCACTGAACCGCATCTGTCGCCGTTTTGAATGATGCCAATATTCCATCGCCCATTTCCTTATGCAAGATTCCATTGTATTTCTGGATGATTGGCCTTTGAATGGATCTGTTTTTTTCGAGGATAATAAATCCTTTTTCTTCGTCATCGCCCATGAGTACCGTATAACCCACAATATCGGTAAACATAATTGCGGCCAGCTGATGAATAGAATTTGACATAACTTTAAAGATACTTTTTTATAGAATAATATTCAAGAACATAGGGATATGTGTTATTATCCCAATAAGGAAATCTTTTGTCCAGAGCTCTAATTGCCCATGATTATTTTACGATAATATAAAACATCAACGGTTTGTATTTTATTTTGATTTTATTATTTGGTCAAAACTGCTATTATGAAAAATAAGGGCAAATCATATACTATCCATCTCTCGATAAGAATATTCTTTGCTTTTTTAATATTTATAGCTACAGCTTTCGAGCTTAAAGTACAGGGCTGCTTACCTGCAAAACTCCACCTAATCTTGGAACTCAAAATCTATCCTACCTGGTTTACGGGCAATAGGAAGTGGGTTTATCCTATCGGTTTCTTCCTTCAGATCGATATTGAAGAAAGTTTTTATCACGACGACGGAAATAGACATACTATCTCTACAGGTGGGATTCGTTTGGGAGATATTCGTCTATCGGCCAATTACTGGCTCGTCGATCCTTTGAAAAATACGAAGGGAAATGTAGCGCTTGGTTTAGGAATCAAATTCCCCACCGGAAATGAAAAACTTCAGGATTCTTATTATTTACAAAATGGAACAGAATTGAGCGACCTTGATCTCGCGCTACACCCAGGTGATGGTGGATGGGGTATTATGTTAGAAGCCTACTGGATACAAAATATTTACAAAATCTTAAGTATCTATGCATCAGGATATTACTTATTCAACCCACGTAATATGAATGAATCCGTTCAACCTTACTTCCGGCCCCCCCCAAGTAAATAATTTAACGTATGCCTAGGTCGCCGACCAGTATAACTTTAGAATAGGGCTAAATGCAGCTCTATCCCAGTTTATTTTCAGTTTAGGCATGAGGATCGATGGAATACCCGTTAACGATCTTATTGGGGAAAGTGGTGGATTCCGCAGGCCAGGAACAATTGTCTACCGCGAACCTGGGATTATTTGGAGTAATATAATGAATACAGTTAATTTTTCTGTTCCTGTAGCATTGCACCGGAATGTGAAAACCAGTAATTATGATGCAGAGCTTGACTGGGTGACTAGTGGTGGTTTGGCAGACTATCTGATATTTATTGGTTATACGAGAAGATTTTAAGATCTGCTAACTGTATAATACCCTGGCATTGAAATAATGTGCTGGCATATTGGTGTTGCACATCCTAGCCTTGGCATTGATTCATACATCACTTGAAGTTTTGCAAATTATCTGCACATAGCATAATAACTTTTTACGTTGAAAGTCAGTTATTGAATAAGATATGATACTTAAACATCAGCATTTCGAAATTCTTCAAAAAACAGTTTTAGAACGGCTAGTCTTTAATCCACCTCTAAAAGCAGACGGCACCATGCATAATGAAGCCTGTTTTCTATATGCCGTTAACGGCAATTCAAAATTGTATGCTGCTACTGAAAAACAAGGACTTAAAAGCAGTGAAGGTGTCGTGATGAAATGTGGAAATTATCTGAACAATTGGCAAAAATCAGGTACTGATGAACCATCTGAAGCTATAGCCATTCATTTTTACCCTGAGATAATGAAACTGATTTATGATGATGAACTACCAGAATTTCTTAAAACAGAAAAACAGGTTAAAACAGTGGCCATTGAAAAGGTTACAATCAATCATTTGATTGAAAGTTATATGAGTAATATCTTATTCTATTTTGAAAATCCTTCTTTTGTAAATGATGAATTAATTAAACTAAAAGTTAAAGAACTGATCCTGTTGCTTGTAAAATCAGATGAATCAGGACGAATTCTCAACATTATAAAAGATCTGTTCAATCCATCTCAATACGAATTCAAAGATATTATTAACAGCAATTTATATGAAGATCTTTCTGTGGATGACCTGGCTGTATTATCTGGTTTAAGCATGTCCTCTTTTAAAAGAAAATTCAATGAGATTTTTAATGAAAGTCCGGCACGATACATCAAAAATAAAAGGCTGGACAAGGCATCTGAACTCCTGAAGGCAACCACCAAGCGTATCAGTGATATATGCTACGAGACAGGATTTGGTGATCCGACACATTTTACAAAATCATTTTCTGAAAAATTTAAATATTCACCTTCTGAATATAGATCTAAATATCTGAGCTAAATAAACAACTGATTGAACTTTTTTGCCAAGTGATCCCTTAGATTCTATTACATCTTTGCATTGTTACAATAAAAATTAAACTAAAACTTTGTAAATATGAATACTTTAAAACTACAGAAAGAATACGACCTCCCAGCTGATAAAATATGGACAGTGGTTGCAGGTGAATACGCCACAGTATCTAATTCTCACCCAACAATTGTAGATTCCAAATACCTCAACGGACACACGGAAGTTAAACTAGGTGCAGAACGTTTTTGTGCATTTGACGACTCCGGAAAACAATATTTAAAAGAACGAATCGTAAAGTTCGATCCCGAAAACAGATCCTACACCAATGCAGTATGGGAAGCCGGGAAGTTTCCATTAGATACTTCCAAGACCCAGGGAACTTTTACGGTTGATGAATTGGATGGCAATCGTTCAAAAGTAACATTCCAGATGGATTATCAAACGAAACCAGCAATCATGGGATCATTGGTTAAAGGACAATTCAAAAAATTGATCAGAGATTATCTTATCTCAATAGATCATTATGCAAGAACAAATGAAAAAATAAATATTGACAATTTTAAAAGTATCCGAAAGCAATACAGCGATGAAGTCAGGAAGATTGTGGTTGCTTAAATAGAAAATTAAACTCATAAAACAGAAACTAAATATGAAAGACACTATATTACCTATAGTGTCTTTTTTTTTGCATAATAAACAATCTCAAAAAATAAAACCCTGATAATTGATGAAAAAATTAAGCTTGGATTCAATTTGATTTCTTAATTTCATATTCAATATAAATCAAATATTTATAATATTAAAAAGTATTTCCAGGATGAAGAACAAAATCTATTTAGCTGTATTGATCTTTATAGCTTTTCAAATCAATTGCGTTGAAAAGGATGACAAAACTGATGAAAGTTCTAGAAAGCCCAATTTTATATTTATTCTTGCAGATGATCTGGGATATCATGATTTAAGTGTAATGGGAAGCAATTATTATGAAACTCCCAATATTGATCGTATTGCCAATGAAGGAATGATCTTTAGAGAAGGATACGCCACTTGTCAGGTCTGTAGTCCTTCAAGAGCAAGCATTATGTTAGGCACTTTCCCAGCCAGACACGGTATCACAGACTGGATAGGAGCAAAAACAGGAGAAGACTGGAGAAAGGCAGGCCGCTTCAACCAACTTTTACCTCCGGAATATGTTCATAAATTGCCTTCTGAGGAGATAACATTGCCAGAAGCTCTTAAAGAAGGTGGATATAAAACATTTTTTGCCGGGAAATGGCATTTGGGTGACTCCACATCCTGGCCTTTGGATCATGGATTTGATATCAATAAGGGAGGCTGGGATGCCGGTAGTCCGAATGGGGGTTATTTTTCTCCTTTTGTAAATCCAAACCTGGAAAATAAAATAGATGGAGAAAATCTTTCTATGCGATTGGCTTCGGAGACCGTTGAATTTCTAAAGCAAAATAATCCTAAAGTTACGGGTCAGCCCTTTTTCGCGTATCTCGCTTTTTATGCCGTACATGGGCCAATTCAAACCACCCGGAAAAAATGGGCGAAGTATAGACAAAAAGCTGAAGAAGCAGGCCTTGCTGAAACCGGATTTGAAATGGGTCATTTTCTTCCAATTCGTCAAGTACAGGATAATCCGGTATATGCCGGATTGGTGGAGGCAATGGATGAGGCTGTTGGTGAAGTCCTGAAAGCCCTGGAAGAACTCGAATTGGACGATAATACTGTCATCGTATTCACTTCAGACAACGGAGGAGTATCTGCAGGAGATGCCTTCGCGACTTCGAATTTGCCATTGCGTGGTGGAAAGGGATATCAGTTTGAAGGGGGTATTCGTGAACCCTATTTTATTAAGGTGCCCGGAATTACACAAGGAGGTGAAATCACAGATATTCCAGCAACTGGAACAGATTTTTACCCTACTTTTCTTGAATTAGCAGGATTGGATTTGAGACCAGAGCAACACCTCGATGGAAAAAGCCTGGTATCTGTTTTAGAGGGAGGCGCATTAAATGAACGTCCTTTGATCTGGCACTATCCACATTATGGAAACCAGGGAGGTGAACCCTCCTCCATTATCAGAGAAGGCGATTGGAAGCTGATCCATTATTATGAAGATGGGAGAGAAGAACTTTACAACTTGAAAGACGGACTGGAAGAAACTGATAATGTAGCTGGAGAAAATTCTGAGATTGTGCAAAAAATGAGTAAAAAATTGTTTGCATTGCTTGATGAAATGGGAGCCCGATATCCTACTCATGATCCTGAATATAGTGCCGAGAATGAAAAAAAGTATCTGGAAGGTGTGATCAATAAACGCTGGCCTTATTTGGAGCAACAAAGGATGGACTTCCTATCTCCTGATTTTGATCCCAAAAATAACTGGTGGGGCAGTGAAGTGACCGTGGATTAGAATAGGTGGAGTGGTGATTCAAAATCCCTCTTTTGTCATCCCGACTTTAGGGAGGGATCTTATCAAACCTGAAATCCGTT
>Ga0316187_10000375_pt1 | contig 34205 bp, 37 predicted proteins | sample CroRivburrow1_MG_FD_204927 | JGI IMG/M metagenome (GOLD analysis project Ga0316187, IMG submission 204927) | Coastal sediment microbial communities from Maine, United States - Cross River worm burrow 1 | ecosystem: Environmental > Aquatic > Marine > Coastal > Sediment | place: USA: Maine... | reverse complement strand
CCCGGTATGAATGATTCTGCGGCCGAGCTGGATGAAATGACACGCTGGGTGGTTGAACAGCTGGGGCCGGATGTGCCGATGCATTTTACCGCCTTTCACCCGGACTGGAAGATGCTGGATGTGCCGGCGACGCCGGAGGCGACCTTGCAACAGGCGCGCGAGATCGCCATGAGCAATGGGGTGCGTTATGCCTACACGGGTAATGTCCATGACAAGACCGGACAGAGTACTTATTGTCACCATTGCGGCCAGTGTCTGATAGGCCGTGACTGGTATATCCTCAGTGAATGGAACCTGGATGCGCAGGGTTGCTGCAGTGCTTGTGGTACGCGCTGTGCCGGGGTGTTTGACTCCGGCCCGGGCGATTGGGGGGCGCGACGCAAGCCGATTTATATGGCGACGCATGAATAAACGGCGCAGCCTGATACAGTGGCCCTGAATCAGGGCAGTTTGATCTGCGGCTCCCTGGCCGGGCGATAAATAACCAGTATACGACCAATATTCTGCACCGCCGAGGCCCCGGTTCTGGCGCAGATTTCTGCACTCATTTTCTGGCGCAGCTCTTTATCAGCGCCGCCAAGTTTGATCTTGATCAACTCGTGATGGCTTATGGCGAGTTCGATTTCATTGAGGACGGCCTCTGAAAGGCCAGCGGTCCCGGTCATAACGACAGGGTTCAGGCTATGTGCCCGGGAGCGAAGAAAACTTTTCTGTTTTGTTGTCAGTATCATATTGTTGTAGCCACGTGTTTAATATGCTGGAGTTATGCCCCTCATACAGGGCCGCGCATTATACCCTGACATTGGGCTGCTGCACATGGAAAGGATTTAGAGTGAATTCAACAGTGCTGTTAACCATCCCAGTAACAGGATGACTGGCAGGCCGAGCAGGTAGAGGCGGGACGGCAGGGCACCACACAGGGCCAGCCAGCGGTATTTTGTCTTTATCAGCGCCAGGGCCTGGCTGTTGCCCAGGACATGAAAACGCTGGTCATCGGGATAGGCTTCAGCCATTTGTCGCAGGCGTATCTGCCAGGCCTTTTGAAAAAGCAGGGTGCGCCCTATAGAAAACAGCCAGGCCAGTGACAGCAGGCTGGCAATACTATATAGCCAGACAGGATTCCTGATAATGTCGTTATTGAGGCTCGCTATACCGACCAGTATGGCATTGCTCAGCAGCAGGAACTGGAATTTGATGGTTTTGATATTGTTTTCGGCCTGCCAGCATTGCAGGAGCTGGCGATAACTCTCATGATCATGTTGATTGTCAAAGCCGTTCATAGGGGGATAATAGCAATTGACCCTGGATTCATAAAGGAATGTATTCAGGGGTAGGGAAAGGGAGTGTCATGACAAAAATTGTATTATAATCCCATTCTGGTTAGCTATAGAGAGTGTACGACAAAGCCATGAAGGATCTGAAACGTTTATTGATATATGGTAGCAGCGCCGGATTAATGGTGCTGGTTCTGGCAATGTTGGGTAGATCCGATGCGATCAGTGGTGGAGTTAAGGTGTCTCTGGCACTTATTCTGGTGGTTGTCCTGCCGTTGATATTGAGTATTTTTATTGCCCGCAAAGAGCGGCGTGAGAAATCTGGCTAGCAGCTTGTTGAAACCTGATTTACCGCTGATGCCGGTTAATGGCGTGTGCTGGTGATATCCGGTGTGACACTGCTGACAAACAGGGCCTCGCAATCAACGCTATCAAAGTTATAACTTTTTTTACAGAAGCTGCATTCGACGATAACGGCGCCTTCTTCCTCGATAATACTCTGGATTTCGGCCTGTCCCAGGCTGCGCAGCGTATTGCTGATCTGCTCCCGTGAGCAGCCACACTGGAAAAACAGTTGTTCGGGGTCGAAAAGCCTGACATCTTCTTCATGGTAGAGGCGTTTGAGTATTTCACTTACCGGCAGGTCACGTAGTTCAGTGGCCGTCAGGGTATTACTCAGGTGGATGACGCGGTTCCAGCTATCCTCGTCCGGTGCGGGTGCCTGCGTCTCACCGGGCAGTTCCTGTAATAATAGTCCGGCAGCGCAGCGGTCATCAGCTGTTAACCAAAGCCGTGTATTCAGCTGTTCCGATTGCTGAAAATAATTGTCCAGTGCCTGGGCCAGTGAGTCTCGATGTAGTTCAATAATGCTTTGATAACGCTCATTGCCATCGCCGGGTTCGATGGTGATGGCCAGATGACCATGGCCACATAGGTCGAGCAGATTGCCGGCCACAAGATCGCCATGCCATTCTGCCATGCCGCGTAGATGTGACTGGTTATCGACTTGAACAACAACCAGGGATACCGGGCCATCTCCCTGTATCTGAATGATTAGATTGCCATCATATTTTAGTGTGGCACCAAGCAGTGCGGCAGCAGCCATGGTCTGACCGAGCAGATCACGCACAGGCGCCGGATAGTTGTGTCTCTGCAAAACGGCTTGCCAGCTATCATCAAGGTGTACGAGTTCACCACGGATATCGGTTGACTCAAACAGGAAACGAAACAGCAGGTCTTTAGCGGGCAGGTGGGCAGAATGAGGCATGGTTATCAGGTTTTGTGTTAGAAACTCACATTTTACAACGTTTGTGCCTGTACTGCATCCTGTCAGATGGTGCTGTGAGTGATATGATGGGCCTGCTATGGATAACAGTTATTTCAAACAACGACTGCTCAAACGGCAGGAAGAATTACAGCATATAACCGCGACCGGCGAGGAAGCTGCAGCAACGGTGGAGCTGGATCAATCGCGGGTTGGGCGCTTGTCGCGCATGGATGCCATGCAGGGACAGGCTATGTCGCAGGCGGCGCAACAGCGTCGCACGCTGGAGTTGCAGAAGATAGCCGCGGCCCTGCTACGTATCGATGAGGGAAATTATGGTTATTGCCTGTCCTGTGATGAAACGATTGCCGCGGCCCGTCTTGATATTGATCCGGCGGCGACATTGTGTATCGCCTGTGCCGAAAAGTGTCAGTAAACACCACGATGACTCAGGAAAAACACGGCGATAGAAATTTCGATGAATTGGGTGAACGTTTTGCACGTAACATCTATGGCAGTCCCAAGGGTCAGATTCGTTTACAGGTTCTGTGGCGACATTTATTACAGTCATTACCACAGTTAACTGCTGCTCCCTGCAGGGTGCTGGATGCCGGTTGTGGTCTGGGGCAGATGGCCGCACGCCTGGTTGATATGGGCCATGAACTGACCCTGTGTGATGTTTCGGATGACATGCTCGAAGCGGCGCAGAGGCTTATAGAAGAACTGTCTGAACAGTCCGCAGAAAAAACGGCCGTGTCGCCAGTGGCTGCGACATTATTCTATAAGGCCGCATTGCAGGATATGCCTGATCGTTGCCCGCAGCCATTTGATATTGTGCTTTGCCATGCGGTGCTCGAATGGCTGGCCGAACCGGAGCAGGCTATAACTGCGTTGGTGCAGCTGGTAACTGCGGGGGGCTATCTATCACTGACATTTTATAATCGCGATGCGTTGATCTACCGCAATCTTATCAATGGTAATCTGCGCAAGGTCAAGTCTGGTGATTATGCGGGGCATCGCGGCGGGCTGACGCCAGGGAATCCACTGTCACCCACAGTGGTTTATAGTTGGCTGGAACAACAGGGTTTTGAGATCAGGGCCACAGCAGGCCTGCGGGTCTTTTACGATTTTATTGCGCGCAAGACCCGCGATCGTTTACCGCTGGACGATATTATCGAGCTGGAAATGGAATACAGCCAGCGACAACCTTACCAGTCGCTGGCCCGTTATATCCATGTGGTTGCACAGCGTGTAGCGGTCGTGGAGTAAAAGATTAAACCGTTCAAATAAAATCGTGATTAATGGTGATGGTCATCATTCGGGCCATGGGCATGACCATGCTCGATTTCTTCCTGGCTGGCCTCACGAATTTCAACAACCGTAACGGCGAAGTTCAGATTAACGCCGGCCAGAGGATGATTACCATCAACGGTAATGTCGTCATTTTCGACGCTGGTCACGGTGATGACCATGGTGTCGCCTTCAGGGCTCTGGGCATGAAACTGCATGCCGGTTTCGATTTCCTGTTCGGGGCCGAACATATCACGGCTGATAACCTGCAGCATGGCTTCATCACGTTCACCGTAACCATCCTTCGGGTGTACGGATACGCTGATTTCATCACCGGCAGATTTACCTTCCAGGGCATTTTCGAGCCCCGGAATGATATTGCTGGCGCCGTGCAGATAGGCAAACTGGCTGTCCTGTGAGCGGTCGAGAATGTCACCGTTGTCATTGGTCAGTGTGTAGTCGATAGTGACGACTGTGTTTGCCGCTATTTGCATGGTGCACTCCTTGATAATGTGTGGTTTTTTTGCAGTGGTTGACTAAAACGCGAGAAATTATAGCAGAAAGCCCGGCTCAATCCTATGACCCTGCCGGGGCTTGTTTAATATAAAAAAATTTGCTGATATGACGCTATATATTGATATAGATGAAAACTAACCAGCAGGGGTAATAGTGTGGCTGTATCTCGTGAACTCATTGTTTCCAAACTCAGGGCCTTTGCCATCCATCTGGGGGGTAGCGTAACGGTTATCGCTGCTTACCTGATGCTGGTATTTCTGGTCTGGTATCCCTATCCCTATTTCATGATAGAAAAGGTCTGGGAAGTGATTCGGATTGTTGTCAGCGTCGATGTTTTTATCGGCCCATTACTGACGCTGGTGGTTTATAAGGCCGGTAAGGCCAGTCTGAAGTTTGATTTGACGGCCATAGTTGTCGTCCAGCTGACAGCATTATTGTGGGGTGTATCGGTGACCTATAATCAGCGCCCTGTATACACGGCTATCGTGGATGACATTTTTTCGGTAGTTACGGCCAGTGAAATAGATCTGGACTCTGTTAGCAATGCTGCCTTGAAAAATTCACTCTGGGCAGGTCCGCAGTTGGTTTATGTCGATCTGCCTTATGAGAATGAGGAATATGTCCGTAGGGGTGAGGAGAATCTGGCGACCGGGGTGAAATTTTCTCAATACACGGAGTTCTACAAGCCATTTGCCGAGCATAAGGATGTCCTGTTTGAGCGGGCCATTGATATTCGTCAGCGCATGCGTGAATTTGCCGAGCTGGATGATGATGTGAATACCCTGGTGAAAAAACATGGTGGTAGCCTCGATGACTATGTATTTATGTCTATCGAGGGGCGTGTGGCCCTGGGGTTTCTGATGCTGCGTCGTGAAGACGCTCAGGTCATGGATGTACTACTGGATTAGCTGTTAGCTCGCCCTGGAAACGACTGCCTGCCAGGGCGACAACAGTTTAATCACTATAAATGCAGGCCACACTCGGTCTTGGGCGAGTTATTCCAACGGCCACAGCGATCATCGCCCGGTACGGTACAATGGGCGCAGCCAATCGATGAGTACCCCTTGGAGACCAGGGGATGGAAAGGCAGGTTGTGTTCACGAATATAATTATCACGCTGTTCCTGGCTGACATCGACCAGTGGATAAAACTTGATGATACCATTTCGTTCCTCGAAGACATCCAGCGTCGAGCGATGTTCTGTCTGCCAGCGCATCAGGCCTGAAGCCCAGATATCGTATCCCTGTTTAATTTCTTCGAGCGGTTCGACCTTATTGATGGAGCAGCAAAAATTTGGATCATTCTTCCAGGTCTGCTCTTTACTCGTGAATTCATGTTTCCAGTCTTCAGCCCGAATATCCTCGACCGTAAGCTGATAAAGCTCGGTTAAGTAGGCCTTGTAATCCATTGTTTCCTGGAAATGGTAACCGGTATCGATAAAAAAAACGGTCTGTTGTGGTGCCAGGCGAGAGAACAGATGCAGGAAGAAGGCAGAGGTGGCTGCAAAAGAAGACGTCAGCATGATCTGGTCAGCTACAAAGTCCTTGTATAGCTCCAGAATGCGTTCTTCAACGCTTAGGCTGTGGTATTTCTCATTCAGGGCCTGAATTTGATCCTGAGTCAGGAATGGCGCCTTGATGTCCTTGTTTTGTGTAACGGTGTTTTGCATGGGTTAATTATAACCAAAAAAGCATAAAAAGTCCGACTTAATACGCTTTGGTTATATAATGTTTTTTTATATCCTTGAAACACAAGGTGCTATAAAGGCTTATACAACAAAATATGGCGATTTGAAGTCTGAGTGATGGCTACATCTCCAGGTGTATGGACCCTGCTGAAATGTGAGTGCCGTTAGTCCTTCCAGGTTTAAGGCACACTTGGAGCCTGACCAAAGGTGGTCTGATCCCAGCTGAAGGGATCAATAACCTCATTTGACTGCATACTTAATTCCTTTGTGCCAATAATGCCCTGGCTGATGTTGTCGAACTGCTGGTATGCGAAGCCGGGATTGAGAAGTACGCTATTATTCTGTGCCATCCAGATGGATTTTACATGATCACCGGTATTCCAGGATACGGTTTCATTATTCAGGTGCAGGCTGCCGGCCGGTGTAAATGGATCTATCTGAAGGGTGTTGTTAACGTTGGTTAGCTGTGAACCCAGACGTTCACGGCTATCAAAAACCTGCTTGAGTGGCTGATTGCCACTATCATTGGCTGCAACCATGGTCTGATTGATATCAACGCTTTTGCCAAAATGGCTGTCGCCATTGGGGAGCAGGGCTTCATGCTGGAGCAATTTAAAGCGGGTATCAAAGTCTGGTGTGGCCATAGTTTGTGTCAGTTCTACATGGGCGAGATCGACGACATCCCCGGCGGAGTCCAGGAATGGTGTTCGGTCAATGTTTGCTACCTGTTCGAACCCCTGGGGTATATCGCGGATAACCTGACGATTGACGATGTCAAATCCGGTCAAATTATTATCCGGAATAAAATTTTCGGTGGTAAAGCCAAGAGTGGCCGGTGTGCCTGTGGCATCGGGATCTGTCAGTATCATGTGGACAAAGGAGCCAGCTGCCGTTGTGACCTGTTGCTGGAGGAAACCATTATCCTGTGCCAGGACCGTGCAGCTTACCCCGGACGCCGCGCAAGCTGCTGAATTGTCGATAATGCCATTTGATACTGTCCATTGATCAAACGGAAGCGGGCCGGAGGCAGCCAATGCACTTGCAGATGTCAGCGATACCAGGCCGAATATTCCAACTATTTGACAGAAAAATAAGGGTTTTCTTGTTCCTGTTGTAAACATATGCCACTCCTCATGCAGGGGGGATCAGACAGCATTAAGGGTCAGCTAAAAAGGAACCTGGAAAATATACGCCCGGCTATTATTGTTATTATTGCCGGGCTTTTTATTATTATTATAAAAAGCCGTAGAGAGATTCCGCTGTCATGGGGTTATAGAACCCTTTAGACCGGTGATTTTGCGTCGCTGCCTTTCGGACAGGTTTGCCTTTTTTCAATGACCTCGGACAGTTATCGTCCACAAGTAACAGGACTTTAGGTATTTTCTTTATTAATGATAGGCTTGTGGCTATAAAATAAGAGTCGATATTATTATTGCTGGCTAACAGTCTGGGGATATTAAAAATATGTTTTTACAGCCTTTGTCAGGTCTTGCCGTTCTGGTATTTATTGCCTGGCTTTTGAGTGAACAGAGGCGGCGCGTGCCATGGCGCTACGTCGGGGTAGGCCTGGCCCTGCAACTGGGGCTGGCTTTATTATTGCTAAAATTGAGCCTGTTTAAAGAGCTGTTTGCGGCCCTGAATGGACTGTTGTTACATCTGGAAACGGCAACCCGGGCCGGCACGGCATTTGTATTTGGTTTTCTCGGTGGGGCCGATTTGCCCTTTGAGGAAAGCGTGCCGGGCTCAAGTTTTGTGCTGGCCTTTCGCGCCCTGCCAGTAATCCTGGTGGTGAGTGCACTCAGTGCGCTGTTGTTTTACTGGCGAGTCCTGCCCTGGCTGGTCGGGCTGATTGCGAGGTTGCTGCAGAAGTCTATGGGTATTGGTGGTGCCCTGGGGCTGGGGGCGGCAGCCAATATATTTGTGGGGATGGTCGAAGCACCGTTATTTGTGCGACCTTATTTACAGCAGATGACACGCAGTGAACTGTTTGCCCTGATGACAACGGGTATGGCGACAATCGCCGGTACGATGATGGTGTTATATGCCAGCATCATCGGTGCAGTGATTCCAGATGCCATGGGCCATGTGCTGGCCGCTTCGATTATCAGTGCGCCGGCGGCCCTGGTGCTGGCAATGGTACTCGTGCCACCGGGTGCGCTGGTCACCCGGGGAGAAAGTCAGGTGCTGCAGACGGCAACTGGCAGTATGGATGCCATTACCCAGGGTACCCTGCAGGGGGTGCAGTTGTTGATCAACATCATTGCCATGTTGATTGTATTAATTGCCCTTGTGGCATTGGCCAATGGTTTGCTGGGACTATTGCCGGACGTATCCGGACAGCCACTCAGTTTGCAGCGACTACTGGGATGGTTGATGGCGCCCGTGGTGTGGTTGATTGGTATCCCATGGTCAGAAGTCCAGACAGCCGGGGCCTTGATGGGTACCAAAACCATATTAAACGAATTTCTGGCCTATCTAGATCTGGCCGCGCTGGAGCCACAGCAACTGAGTGAACGCAGTCGTATTATCATGACCTATGCCTTATGCGGTTTTGCCAATCTCGGCAGTCTGGGGATAATGATCGGCGGGCTGGGCACGATGGCGCCAGCACGACGTGATGAAATCGTTTCGCTCGGACTTAAGTCCGTTGTTGCCGGTACGATGGCGACCCTGATGACCGCTGCCGTGGTTGCCCTGATTCTTTAGGTCGTGAGGTACCGTTCAGCCCCGGCGACGGGGCTGTTTGATCGGTACCGGTTTCATGTTCAGTTGTTGTTCTTTGCTGATCCACAGGTGACTTGATCGCAGCGATAGCGCTGCAGCAGCGCCGATGATCCCACCGAGTGAGAAGGCCAAAATGACGGATTCAATGACCAGTTCGTTCATGATGTGTGTCTCCCTGGCTGAAGGATTTTAATAACATCCGGCCTGCTTGATGCTGTGGCTCGAAGCAGTGGATGTCTGGTCACATACCTGCATTTCATATGCCAGAGTGCGCCTGGCCGGCGCATGGATCGCCGGAGAGATAAACGATTTTGCAACTGCCTGAAAGGCCGATTAAATTTGTCAGGCATAGGGCGACCGGGTCGAGTGCTGGATCGACGGCAGGGCCAGCGCGGCATTTTTGTGGTGCAGCCTGAAGTTTATTTATTGACGCTCTGTCATCTGATCCAGCAGCAGATCTTTGGCCTGGTTGACCTTGGCTGCCAGATAGTTTGATCCACCGCGGTCAGGATGCAATTTTTGCATCAGTTTGCGGTGGGCCTGGATGACGTCCTCACGCGCGTATGCCGGGTTCAACCCAAGGACGGCCTGAGCCTCGTCCCGGCTCATTACCGAGCTGTCAGTGTCCTCTGCCTGGCGCTGAGTGTCGCCGACCTGCTCACGCCATTGCGGCTGATTCTGGTCAAGAAAGGCTTCCAGCAGGCGTGCTGATTCCTGATCCTGTTGCAGCCATGTCTGTCGGCATTCGAGTAATTGTTGCAGTGTTAACTGACTCAGGCGCTGGCCTTCGAAGTTGCCCTGGAGCAGGGTGCCGTCTATCCGGCCGCTGTCATGATCGAGTGTCATACGAATAAAATGTGTTGCAACCTGTGATGTCTGGCCTGTCACTGTGCCGCTGTTTGCTGTGCGCCGGGCCTGATAACGGCGATACCAGTGATTCAGTAGCGGAACATAACGCACCAGTGGCAGTAGTTTTTTAACAAACGGCAACAGAGAGGCCAGCAGGGCATACAGCCAGTGCAGACGGCCGCTGATGGCAAGAAATATCAACAGCACGATCACCGTATATAACGCGGCCTTTTTTAATGCCTGGCTGATCTGCCGGGGCGGGTTGTTGCGGAACCAGTGGAGCAGAACAAAAAGGGCGGCAATAACTGCAAGGGCCAGTAATAGACGAATGATCATGGTTTGTCAGGCTGCCGGGCTGTGGTGGGGGCTGACAATTGTTGCAGCAGTGCCTGACCTGATGAGTGTGCGGCGCCATCCTGGTTGCTGGTGTAGTCGAGCAGGGCCTCATAACCACCGCTGGCAAAGATGGCAACGGCGCCCAGCAGATGGCGTAATTGCTCTGGGCTGTTGATATCAAACGGACAGCAGGCACCATGGCTGAGCCGGGCAATATCTTCAAAGGTCCTGCGGGCGATGGCATCATGACCTTCATGAAAAATAAACACCGGCATACCTTTCAGGCCAAGTTCACCGGCCAGGCGCCGCAAGCGGCTGGCATCCTCTTCCATGGCATCGCCGATAAACACCACGGCATTAAGCGGCAGGTTTGCCAGCGCATGTTGTAATACCCGCTCGATCTGGGTATGACCGGCCAGGCAGCGCACGGCATTCATTTCCGTGAGCAGGGTGCGGGCGTTATGGTGCCAGGGTGAATAATGAAACTCATTCAGGCTGCGATAATAACAAAGCTGTATAGCCAGGCCGCCCAATGATGCCCCGGATTCAAACATCTGGGCCTGCAGATGACAGGCGTGATCCCATGTCGGTTCACGGCTGGCAGTGGCATCCATGGCGAACACCAGTCGTCCGGCGGATACGGTCTGTTTACGCATGGCCGTGTTGCCGACCTTGTCCAGAAAGGCATCAATGTCACGGGCAGATGATTTATCTGGCAGCTTGTTTTTATTCATGCCCTGTATATTACTTGAACTTTGAGTCGGTTGTGAGGCCTGATCAAAACGGTAAACTACTGGCCCCATGTTACAATGCCACCATGCTGGATATTCATGAATCTGCCCTGGAGTGTCTGCTGGCCAGTGATCCCGATGACAAGTGTCGTTTGACCCATGGACTGTTACTGGCCAGCAGGGCGATGTCCCCGAAATCCATTGTTAGAGACAGACCGGCCGTCATTGAGCCCGGCCAGCCGACACGACCACCTCTGGTGGCGCCGCGTGATCTGGAACGTCGCCGACTCGGGACTGTCGCAGGCCGGGCGGCCCTGATCCATGCATTGACGCATATTGAATTTAATGCCATCAATCTGGCGCTGGATGCCGTCTATCGTTTTCAAGATATGCCTGAAGCATTTTATCATGACTGGCTACAGGTGGCCGATGAAGAGGCGACACACTTCCTGTTGCTGCGTACTCATTTGCGAGGCCTGGGTTACGATTATGGGGATTTCCCGGCCCATAATGGCCTGTGGGAGATGACTCAGAAGACGGCCCATGATGTTATGGCCCGTATGGCCCTGGTGCCACGCTGTCTGGAGGCGCGTGGACTCGATGTAACGCCGGGGATACGCGACAAACTGACGGGTTGTGGTGACGGGGCCGCGGCAGCCTTGCTCGATATCATATTGCGCGATGAGATCGGGCACGTCAGGATCGGTGACCGCTGGTTTCGCTATCATTGCCGGTTGCGGCAGCTGGAGCCCGAGCAGACCTTTCGCGATCTGGTGGCAGAGTATTTTGTCGGCGAATTAAAAGGGCCGTATCATCTTGAGGCCCGGCGCCAGGCCGGTTTTACGGCCAGTGAACTGCACTATCTGGAACGGGGTGGTTGATGTTGTCAGCGGACTGGATTTGATCTGGCGCCTTGATGTGGGCACACTCTGAAACACACGATACAGCGATAAACCGGAGGAAAAATGGAAACTCGGCTGATGTTGTTACCGGCAGCAAAGTTAGAGCAGTTACGCCTGCTGGAGATGCCAAAGGATTATGAGGAGCATGAGGCCTTTCGTCATGTCACGGGTATTATTGCGGCTGTCGAAGAGCAGCAGGGTACGGTGGATGACATTATCGAGGCACTGGAAGCGCAGGGTTTTCAGCCGGTGCCGTTTTTATTGGGGCCGGATCTGCCCTGATTAACGATGACTGACTCACCTGTATACCTGTTATCGGCTGGTGTTATAGTCGTTTCACTCCAGCAGGAAATTCCACATTATTTACTCCTGCGTGCCTATAACTACTGGGATTTTCCCAAGGGTATTGTTGAGCCCGGAGAGCGGCCCCTGGAGGGGGCGATTCGTGAGGTTACAGAAGAAACTACACTCGATGATCTGGTTTTCCGCTGGGGTGAAGATTATCGAGAGACGCCTCCCTATCGCGGGAAAAAGATAGCCCGATATTATATTGCCGAGACTCAGCGGCTGGATGTGGATTTGCCGGTGACTGAGGAGCTTGGCCATCCCGAACATGATGAGTTTCTGTGGTTGCCCTACGCCGAAGCCCGTATTTTACTAAATGATCGGGTCCAGATTATTCTTGACTGGGCGCATGAAGTTATCTCTAACAATAATGAGAGTTGTTAAAACTTATACCTGTCATGATTAAAGTTCCTGTTGTTTTATGATGCATCGTAAGCAGATACGCGACTTTTTCCTTCCCCTTAGTGGTAATGTTTCCTTTAAGGAAAAAATCTTGAGTGGTCTCGCGGCCTTGACAGGTATTGCGCTGGTGGCCTGGATCAGTCAATGGACGACGGGGGTTGAGGGGCTGGTATTTGTGGCGGTCTCGATGGGTTCGGCGGCAGTGTTGTTATTTGCGACTCCCCATAGCCCGATGGCACAACCCTGGCCTTTGATTGGCGGGCACCTGGTATCGGCACTGGTCGGTGTTTTATGTTATCAATGGGTCAGTTCCGTATCACTGGCGGCGGCGCTGGCCGTTGCGATGGCGATTGTGGCCATGTTTTTTTTGCGTTGTATGAATCCTCCCGGTGGGGCTGCGGCATTAGGTGCTGTGCTCGGCGGGCCGGCTATACATGATCTGGGTTTTTATTATGTGCTGGTACCCGTTGGCCTCAATGTCATGGTGATTTTTATGGTTGCGCTGGTCGTCAACAATCTGATTCCAGGCCGCCGTTATCCCCTGATGCCGGAAACAGCTGCTGAGCAACAACAACTTGATCATAGCTGGGCGCTGGGCCAGAACCTGATCAATGATAAAGATCTGGATAGTGCTATGGATAATCTGGATAGTTATATTGATGCGGATCGTGAGGATCTGAAACAAATCTATCAGCAAGCGACAATGAATGCCTATAAACGCCGCCTGGGGCACGTCAGCTGCGCGGATATTATGACGCCAAACCCGACAGTAATAACAGCAGATATGTTAATGGGGCAGGCGCGACAGATAATGACAGAACAGAATCGCCGGGCCTTGCCGGTGATTGATGAACATCACCATGTTATCGGTTTGTTGACGCAGGAGGAATTGTTGCGTGAGACACGTCAGACTGTGCCTGTTGCCGAGGTTATGCGTGCCGAGCCAGATACCGTATTGGCCGAGCAGCATGTGCTGGATATTGTGCCACTGATCAGTCAGAAAGGCTGGCGAAGGGTATCGGTCGTGAATGATAACAAAGAATTATTAGGCATCATAACCCGGTCAGATATTATTCGTGCCCTGTTGTCGTTACGTTAATAACAGGACCTGGGGCTGAGTGCGGATGAAATGGATGTTGTCCGGATTCGCCTGGAAATGGAAGTTGGAAGCAGGCTAACTAGTGGTGCAAAAGTAGGCTGCTCACCGCTTATGCAAATTTAAGGTAAGGTGAGGTGCTCAGTAATGTGTCTAGACGGTTGTTATTATAGATTTCTAAATTTATTCTGTTTTGCCTGAGGGTTAATTCTTGAACACCAAACTAACCTATGAAGAACTCCAGCAAAGGGTTGAGGAGTTAGAGCATGCCGAGATCGAACGTAAGCTTGCAGTAGATGCATTGCGGGAAAATAAGGAATTTCTTGATGAAGCCCAGGCGCTTGCTAAAACAGGGAGTTGGTCCTGGATTATTGAAACCGATACGATCCTGTGGAGCAAGGCGCTATATGAGATAACGGGGTATGATCCTCAGCAGTCTCCCCCTGGATATGAGGAGCTCTCCTCTTTTTACACAAAAGAAAGCTGGGAAAGACTGAATCAGGCGGTAGAAAAAACACTCACTAAGGGCGAGACCTATCTCCTCGATCTGGACATGGTGCGGTCGGATGGTCTTATACGCCATACTTCTACGCGTGGCAAAGCCGTGGCAGATGACAGCGGTCGTATTATCAGGCTTTACGGGACTGTGCAGGATATTACCGAGTATTTATACGAGGAGCATCTTCGTGAGATAAATGAATTCACTAATATAGCTTTGGATGCCCAAACTGACACCTTCTTCATATTTGACCCAGCCACTAATAAGGCCATTCGTTGGAATCAGGCCTTCAGGGACACCACGGGGTACACGGATGTGGAGATTGCCGAGATGCCAGCGCCAGCCTCCTATTACGGTCCTGCAGATCTGGAGCGGACTACGGCCTTTATTCCACATGTTCTGGCGGCAGGGGTAGGCACGATTGAGCTGAATCTTATATGCAAAAATGGTAGCACGGTTATCACCGAGTATCAGGTGTCTGTTATTTCTGGTGATACAGACATAAAAGGATGTTTGATTTCTATCGGTCGCGACATCACCGAGCGCAAACATGCTGAGGAGGCACTGCGGCAGAGTGAAAAACGTCTGGCAGATGCCCAGCGTGTGGCGAAGATTGGTAGTTATGTGTTTGATACCACTACGGGTTTTTGGTCTGGAACGGACATGTTATATCCCATATTGGGTATAGAGGAAAAAAGAGAATACTCCGTAGGAGAATGGGTTGAAATAATTCATCCAGATCACCGGGAAAGTCTGTTCAGCTACCAGCAGAATATTTTGGCTCAGAAAATACCCTTTGATAAAGAATATCTTATAGTAAGACCATCCGATGGTGAAACCAGATGGGTACATAGTCTAGGGGAATTACAATTTGATGAACACGGTGATGTCATTGGTATGATTGGCACTACCCGGGACATCACTGAGTCCAAACTGGCTGCGGATGAGCTGCAACAGGCAAAAAATAATCTGGAGATGCGTGTCGAAGAACGAACCCGTGAACTTTCTATCGCAAAAAAAGAAGCCGAAATTGCTAGCCAGGCCAAATCAGAATTTCTGGCCCGTATGAGTCATAATTTACGTACGCCACTGAATGCTATTCTTGGCTTCGGGCAACTGCTGGAGATGGACGCCGAAGGTCTTAATGAAACCCAAAAGGCTAATATTAAAGATATCATAGCGGGTGGCAATCATTTGCTGGTACTCATCAATGAGGTGCTGGATCTTGCTGCAATAGAGTCCGGAAAACTTAATATTTCACTGGCGGCGATAGATCTTGGTGAACTACTGAATAGCTGTATAACCCTGGTACGCAATCAGGCGCAAGCGCGCCAGATAAAGCTGACAGACAAATTAAGCAACAAGAGACATATGGTACTTGCCGACAACACCCGTCTTAAGGAGGTGCTACTTAATTTGCTTTCAAATGCTGTGAAATATAACCGCGAAAAAGGTCATATTACACTGGATAGCGAGATCATCGACGCCCGGCGTTTACGCATCAGTGTGGCCGATACAGGCGAAGGTTTGACAGAAGATGAAATTGCCAAATTATTTATGCCATTTGAGCGCCTGCAAACAACAGATGTCGAAGGAACGGGCATGGGACTGGTTATTACCAAATTTCTGGTAGAACTTATGGGTGGGACAACTGGAATCGAGAGCGTGAAGGGTGAAGGAAGCACCTTCTGGGTGGAGCTTGCGCTGGTTAATCCCAGGAAAAAAGAACGATTGTTCAGGTACTAAATATGTAATAAAGATAATCTCGTCAACATTCGTCACACACAGGTGCGGGCTCAAACTATTGAGCTGCAGTGTTCGACATCAGGCGTCAGTCTATTAATCAATCCAGTTGGCGTGCAGATCATGGTCGTCGGCGTTGTTGATTTCTACCTCGATAAAGTCTCCAATCTCAATAGACCGGCCGCTGTTATCAGAGTTTACAGAGTGATTGATAATAACCTGGCCATCGATTTCCGGGGCATCGGCATAGGTGCGGGCAATAATGGCATCATCTTCAATATCATCGACGAGCACAGTCATATGTGTGCCGATACGACGTTGTAGTTTGCTGGCGCTGATCTCTGCCTGGATGTTCATAAAACGTTCCAGTCGTTCCTGTTTGATTTCTTCGGCAACCGGGTTGGGTAGATTATTGGCCGCTGCGCCCTCGACGGCTGAATAGGTGAAGGCGCCGACACGGTCAAGCTGTGCTTTGTGTAAAAATTCCAGTAGCTGCTCAAAATCATCCTCTGTTTCACCCGGGAAGCCAACGATAAAGGTGCTGCGAATGACAAGCTCAGGGCAGACTTGCCGCCATTGTTGCAGGCGTTTGAGGATGTTCTCGGTATGTGCCGGCCGTTTCATGGCCTTGAGTATACTCGGACTGGCATGTTGAAACGGGATGTCAAGATAGGGCAGTAGGCCGCCTTCATTCATTAAGGGGATCACTTCATCGACATGCGGGTAAGGGTAGACATAATGTAGTCTTACCCAGGCATCCATTTGCGACAGTTCCCGGCACAGTTCGGCGAACGAGGCCCTGACCGGACGGCCGTTCCAGAAGCCCGTGCGGTATTTAACATCAACGCCATAGGCACTGGTATCCTGGCTGATCACCAGTAATTCACTAACGCCGCTATCCACGAGGTTGGCTGCTTCCTGCAGGACATCACCGATGGGACGACTATCGAGATCGCCGCGCAATTGCGGAATGATGCAGAAGCTGCAGCGATGATTACAACCCTCGGAGATTTTCAGGTAGGCATAATGTCTGGGTGTCAGTTTGATACCCTGCGGCGGGATCAGGCTGGTATAGGGATCCTGGCTGGGGGGCAGGTGAGCATGCACCGCTGTCATGACCTCCTGCAGGGCATGGGGGCCCGTGACGGCCAGTACGTTCGGGTACTCCGCTGTGATGGTGCCGGCATTGGCACCCAGGCATCCGGTAACGATGACCTTGCCATTCTCATTCAGGGCTTCCCCGATAGTTTCGAGTGATTCATCGATCGCCGAATTGATAAAACCACAGGTATTGACGATGACAATATCTGAATCCTGGTAATTGGCGCCAATTTCATAACCTTCGGCCCGGAGCTGGGTGACGATAAGCTCGGAATCGACCAGGGCCTTGGGGCAGCCAAGGCTGGCCAGACCTACACGCGGGGCAGCTTGTTGATTGTCGACCATCGGCGGTTTGTGTTCCATTATCAAAGTGAGGGTGGGATTATATCATGTTGAGGAGTGAGGAGTGAGGAGTGAGGAGCCTGTGGCTTGTGTATAATAGTCATCACACGATGATGGGGTGAATGTGGATGGGGTTTGATACGTGGGTCATGGATAATGAGGCGGTTATTCGGCTGGGCATGTTTGCCGGGGTATTTTTATTGATGGCCGCCTGGGAGTTGATGGCACCATGTCGACAATTAACACTGTCAAAGTCACAACGGTGGCTCAATAACCTGGCGCTGGTTGTGCTGAATACCCTGTTACTGCGGCTATTGTTTCCAACGGCAGCAATCGGGGTTGCCGCGTTTGCTGCAGAACAGGGCTGGGGTTTATTTAATTACTCGACGTGGCCTTTATGGTTGGCCGCATTGTTATCGATCGTGTGTATGGATCTGGTTATTTATCTGCAACATGTTATGGTACATGCCGTGCCGTTGCTGTGGCGTTTGCACCGAGTGCACCATGCCGATCTTGATTATGATGTGACAACCGGGGCGCGTTTCCATCCGCTAGAAATCATTCTTTCGTTATTGATTAAATTCGCCATTATTCTGCTACTCGGGCCGCCGTTAATTGCGGTCGTGATTTTTGAGGTGGTGCTTAATGCGATGGCCATGTTTAATCATGGCAATGTCTCATTGCCAGCCGTTCTGGATCGGCCACTACGGCTACTTCTCGTGACGCCCGATATGCACAGGGTGCATCATTCTATTGAAGATGACGAAACCAATAGTAATTTCGGCTTTAATCTGTCCTGCTGGGACCGGCTGTTTGGCACCTATCGCGATCAGCCTCGTAAAGGCCATCAGGGTATGGTGATTGGAATTCGAAGCTTCAGGGAAGCGAGCCGGTGCGCCACGTTGCCGGGTATGTTGGCCATACCGTTTACTGGTGGAGTACAGGGTTATGTGATTAATCGTCGTCAGTGGGATAATAGGAGTGAGGAGTGAGGAGTGAGGAGTGAGCAACACTTCGGCGAATTTTTCCGACAGCGACGTCGTTTAATTCGACTGGCAGGTTTTTCGGCAATCGGCCTGTTGGTGCCGCTCACCATCCGGGCGGCTGATAAACGGTTGCTAGCGGGTCAGGTGGTTGCTGATAAAAAACAATTTCAGTTGCGGCAGCCCGATGCCAATGGCATGCGACTATTGCCCGGTTATCAATCACGTGTTATTGCGCATTCAGGCCGGCGGCCCGTTTCGGCTGCCCGTTACATCTGGCATGATGCCCCCGATGGCGGGGCGACAATAGCATCGGCAGACGGTGGCTGGATCTATGTTTCCAATTTTGAGGTTTCTAAAAAGGGTGGTGGTGTCGGTGCTATTCGTTTTTCTGCCGATGGTACACTAATAGATGCCTACAGTATTCTGGTCGGTACCAGCCGTAATTGTTCCGGCACTATGACGCCCTGGGGTAGTTATTTGTCCTGTGAAGAATATAAGCGCGGGCAGGTCTGGGAATGTGATCCATTGGGTAAAATACGGGCACAGGTTCGTCCGGGCCTGGGTTGTTTTATTCATGAATCAGTGGTGGTTGATCCACGGACATTTCAGCTGTACCTGACCGAGGATCATCACAAAGGTCGCTTGTACCGGTTTACCGCCGCGACAAAAAATCATCAGGGTTACCCGGATCTGGATAACGGTGTTTTAGAAGCGGCACAGATTGTCCGTGGGCAAAAGAATCATACCCTGATCTGGCATAAGGTGTCAGACCCTTTGGCGCAACATCGTCCGACCCGTAAACAGGTCAAGCAAAGTACACCTTTTAATGGTGGTGAAGGTATTTGTTATCTACGCGGTTTGATCTGTTTTGCGACCAAGGGTGATAACCGGATCTGGGCTTATGATCCTGGAAGCGGGGTTATTACAGTTTTATATGATGATGACTCTTATAAAACCCCATTATTACGCGGCGTCGATAATGTGATTGCAACACCGGCCGGGGACTTGCTGATCTCTGAAGACGGTGATGATATGCAATTGGTCACTCTGACCCTGTCCGGTCAGGTGCGTCCATTCCTGCAACTTCAGGGGCATAAAAAATCGGAGCTGACGGGATTAGCGTTTTCTCCCGACGGCCAACGATTATACGTCAGTTCCCAGCGCGGGCAATCCGGCCAAAGCTCAGATGGCATGATTTTCGAGATCAGCCGATCCGGATGATGAAGATCCTGTAGCGCGGCTTATGACTGTAGCATCCCGGCATTTATTTCAGGACGGCTTAAATAGTCAGCGTTTCATCCTGCCACGTATTGAGCATGATTCGTTCATCAATGGCATCGGGGCGATTGTCCGCTGCGGCGTGATCCGCATAATTCTGCTGGCCACTGAGCGCCAGTTTTTCCAGCAAGTAAGCGGCTTCCCTGGTGCTGTCGTTGTCATCATCGCTGATGCTATCGTCGGGCTCAGTCGACCAGTGATCGGGTTCGGTAGCCAGTTTGATGCCGGATTCGTACCAGGTGTCGATGTCCATGGTGTCCAGATCGCCATTGGCATGTTGTATTTCGAGCAGCCCGGCCAGATCGTCGATATCGATAATGCAGAAGTGTAGCTGGTTATCCGTATGCTGATACCAGCTGTCGATAACAGGTTCTAGTTCAGTATCCATAGTGATCTCCCTGATCGTCCTAATGTTAGCTGAAGTATGTTTTATACGCCGATAATATTTGCTATACAAGTGCTTGTTGTGCGGTTAATGGGTGGCATATGGGTGACAGAAATTTGCCACTGTCTGAGCAATGGTGATTATCACACAGGTATCCAGGACCCAGGTCTATTTATGCAAGGTGTTGAAAAGATGTTATTTAACATCTCCAGTGAATGTAATTTAAGTATATTGGCATGTATCATGCTAGTTATTAATTGACGTAAACGGCTATAGAATAATATACGTCATTTTATCTTTCTCCTCCTCATTGTTGCCCCGGCTAGCCGGGGCATTTTTTTGAGGATTTCACCGAGCGCCGTTGATTAGAGTTCCAGGCTGATTCCAAGGCTGGCCAGGTAACGATCGTACTCATAACGGGTGTCCGTGGAATTTTTGTCAGTGAGTTTAAGCGCGGTCCAGAGTTGGTAATCACCATATTTGAAAGCACTTTTAAGATCGATGTTCAGGGCATCTGAGGATTTGTAACCCTGAGTCGGGTCTTCAAAATTAAAGGCATTGGCGTAATCAATCGTGTAATAACTGATGGCCAGGCGCGTCCTTGAATTAGCGGTTTTGTATATATTTCGGATTTTAAACTTGTTTGTGGTCGAGTCATTATAACCAACGTGACCGTCGTTACGCTGTTTGTATTGATAATCAAAATAGGTGACCCAGTCCTTGTTGACACGATTACGCAGGCTCAGGTCAATGATATGGTAATCATAATCAAGTGTCTGGGTGGTGATTACCGCTGCGCTGTCACGGGCATGGCGATCACTATAACTCCGGGCGCTGTACTGGTAGCCGTATTTAAATTTTCTGTCCTTTGACAGGCGTTTTTGACTGTTAACTCCAAGCTCAATACGGGTGTGGTCTAGCTGAGTAGTCCCAACGGGGTCGTCGTAATTATATTGTTCGATGGTCGCTGTTAATGTGTAAGGTTGTGATGAGGTGTTACTGTCATAACTGATATTGGCACCATAAGACATGTAGTTATATCTGTCAGAGATATCGCTGCCACCGCTCGTGGTTTTTGGCAGACCATCATCGCGGTCAAAATAGGTCTGCCTGTTTATATCAATAGTAAATTCAGCGTAGAGAGGATTGTCTGTGCTGTCTGGTCCGAGAGTTTTTCCGATAATAATCTCGTGGCTGTATTCATCGGCATTAGTAAGGTCGGAGTCAAGAAACTTGGCTGCACTCAGTTTATATTCACTGTTGAAATTACTCTCGGCATTATTTTCATCGGATAGTTGTGTAGTCGCCTTTACAGGTATAAAAAAGCCGGACTGTACCTTCGGGTTGATGACGGGGTTGCCGGTCTGGGCGTAATCCGTGTATGAGGTATTCGGAGTATGGTAGGGGTTGCTGTCATAGGCAATGCCGGTCTCTACATCCCAGTCGATAGAGCTTTCTGCCATAATGCCTGTTGAATAGGTCATGATTATTGAGGCCGTAATGGCGAGGGCTGTCTTGTGCTGCGTTGAAAATTTCATCATAACTCCCTGGTTGATTAGATACTGCTATTAATTAATTTTTTTTCTATATGTAATTTATTGTTGTCAGGTTCCAGCTGGATGGCCTTGTTGATTTCTATTAAGGCCTCCCCGTGACGACCGGCCTGTCTTAATGTCTGAGCCAGTAACAGGCGCGTGTCCGTATTGGCATTGTCAATTTCTATTGTTTCGGTAAGTAGAGATATCGCTTCGCGATGTTTTTTATTGCTCAGGAGGGCGCGTGATAATTCCAGTCGCGTGGCGACATTGTCACTCTCCAGTTCAATGGCATTCCTTAAAGAATTTTCTGCGGCAATGGTATCGGCGACCTTAAGTTGCAGGACACCCAGAGACATCCATGCCTCATGGTTAGATTTGTCATTATTCAGGGCCCGTTTATACAGCTCTATCGCCTGGCCGATTTTATTGGTGTCACTGTATTTGGATGCCAGGTTAAGCATGGCCCTGGTGTAGTCAGGTTTTATACTCAGGGCCTGTTGGTAGGCATTGATAGCCGCGGCATGGTTGTTCTGGCGTGAATATAGAACTCCCATGTTCAGCCAGGCCTGGTGATACTCTGATTTATGCGTCAGTGCGGTTGTAAATGCCTGTTCCGCCTTGTCGTACATTTTGCTGCGCATATAAACAATTCCCAGGTTATACCAGGCTTCCGGGTAGGCATTGTTCAGATCAATGGCGTTATTATAGGACTGGATAGCCCGCGGGTAATCCTTCAGACGACGGTAAGCAAGCCCCTTGTTAAAATAGGCTTCATGGTATTTTCCCTGTTTTAATGCAATAGCCTTGTCATAAGCGTTGATAGCGCCAGTGAAATCCTTTTTGCCGTATTTGGCCCTGCCGATATTAAAATAGGCGCTGGCATGCTTGTCATTGGTGTTGACTACCGCAAGAAAGTGGTTGAGTGCACTGTCCCAGCGTTTTTCATCGAGCAGTAGCAACCCAAGGTTGTAATGGGCCTTGCTGTATGAGGGGGACAGGGCGATGGCCTTGTTATATGAACGTTTGGCCTTTGTTATCTTGTTATGATTGGAGTTCAGAAGGCCCATGTAAAAATAGGCCTGGGGGTAATCGGGTTGTAACTTAAGCACCGTGTTGAATTCTTTCAGGGCGCGCGTGTAGCCTTTGGCGGTTAATGGTTCTGTGGCACCAATCATCAGACGCGTTTCAATGTCACCAGGCCGTATACGTAATGACAGGCGAAAGGCATCCAGTGCTTGCGGGTAATACTTTTCTCCCATGCGCCGGTAACTGAGGCCCAGGTTATAGAGCGCTCGTGATTTTTTATCGCCACCGGCAAGTTTGCTGGCTGTGGTAAATGCCAGCGCCGCTTTATCGGGTTGCTGCTTGCTGAGATGGATCAGGCCTTTGTTAAAATGGGCGTTAAAGTGTGTCGGTGTTTCCCGTATTATATCGTTGTATAATGATAAAGCCTTATTGGCATCGCCTGACGTATTCAGGGTCATTGCATGGTTAAATGCTGCGCCTTGATAAACCGGTTTGATATGTAACGCGGTTTCTGTAAATTGCAGTGCCTGGTTTATATCCCCCTGTTTCAACATGATGATACCGAGGTCGCTATAGGCCCGTGATGTTTTCTCAGTTTCAATAAAATCTCGGTAAAATGCCTCTGCAAGTTTCCATTTCTCTTCTTTTATTAAAGTAATGCCTTTCTGATAACGCCGGTCATAGAGCTTGTCATCAAATTCACTGTATGTCTGGGCGCTGGTTTCATCGGCCCCCGGTTCTGCTTCATCAAGAAGTGGCTCTGTCATCGCCGGGATATTGATGACTACTGTTTGGGCATTGATCGCGGTCGCTTTTTGCTCGCCATAATAAACCGCACCCAGCAGTACTAACAGGATGCCCAGTACCGGAACAAAACTTTCTTTAAAAAAGTGTCTGTATTTCATGATATGCCACCAATGGCATTCAGGCGTTCCAGCAAGCTGCTGTTATTGGCTGACTGGATCGCGAGTCCGGGTCTGACATTTAATTCAATAATCGTCGGCCCGGTTACGGTAACGGCGATATCGGCACCAATATACTTTAAAGGAATGGCCCCGGCGGCAGCACAGCCGATAGCTATTATTTCATGCCAAAAGGGTATCGCTTTGTCGATAAGGGCCATACCGGTATCGGGGTGATTATCTATCTCCTGATTTTGATGCAGGGCATGGTTTGTCAGGCCAGTATCAAGATCGATGCCTACGCCGATAGCGCCCTGGTGGATATTCGCCCGACCTCCCGATGCTACAGTCGGCAGACGTGCCATTGCCATAACGGGTTCGTTACGATACAGGATGAGTCTGATGTCTGACAGTCCATAGGGGCTCAGTGCGTTAATGTCATCATTCTGAATGATGCGTTCTTCGATGATGGCATGGTCCTTCATGTCAAACGAGTAAACACCAAAGATGATTTCTGTAATGTGATATTTCAACTCATCGGTACTGTATCGTTTTCCGGTAATACTCAGCCAGTCATCGCCATCCCTGCCGACGATCACCAGTATTCCGCCACCGGCCCTGCCATGGGCGGGTTTTATGACAAATTCGGCATATTGTGAAAGTTCGCTTGCCAGTTTTTCCAGTTGATAAAAATAACTGAAGACATAAAAGGTTCTTGGCGTTGGGATACCCGCGGCATCAAGGAGTTTTTTGGTCTGGAGTTTGTCATCTGCCAGCGGGTAATCCGTTCTGGCGTTATTCGGGTATATAAAAAGCAGGTTGCGTTTATTAATCGCCACCATTTTCGATGCCCTGTCTTGCAGATCGAAAAGCTTTTTTAGACCGTTTTTAATGGCTTTCATGATTGTGCAACCAGCAGGCGATGGAAACGTGCATACTCCATGACCCGCATGCCTATCCATCGGCCCAGCCACAGATTAACGGCAATGATGATCAGCAGGGTTTCGGGGAAGGCCAGTATAACGCTTTGCAGGAATAATGAATCCATAACGGCATAGGCTGCTGCGATCACGATAATGGTAGAGAATGTTATCGTTATCGCCTTGAGAAAACCCTGTTCACTTTCAATAATGGCGAAACGTTCGGCCGTAATCGCCATAATGGCTATAGGAAACAGGGTGATATGTGCCAGTTCCAGAAGGCCGAAGTTGACGCTGGCAACGGTTAATACCAGCATGATCGCAACAACACTGGTCAGCATGATAGCCATCTTCGGAGAGTGTAATAACTGTAACCAGTCGAGAAACTTTCGCAACATCGAGGCCGTGAGGATGATGGCAATAAAACCAATGATACCCCAGAGCAGGCCGGTTTCCCGGGCCGCCGCGGCGATCAGGGCTGGCAGGAAGGTACCAAAGGTCTCGACACCAATAATATTTCGGAAAATTACAACCACAACGGCCCCAATCGGGATCATCAACAGAATTTTCAGCAGGTTTTGTGAAATACCGATGTTTTCAAACAGGGTGTATACGTTATAAATGTTAAAGGTCGATTCGCCGAGAGTTTCCTGCATCTCCCATTTGGGAACCAGTTGCTTGCGCATATTGAACTGATATTTGAAATTGATGTTACTGCTGTGTGAGAACAGGGCATGGTCACCATAATACAGCGTCAGATAATGGGCCGGTATCTCGGCAAAGTGGTCATTGATGGTGTCAAAGGGTACCCAGTAGCCGTTGATATACAGCTCTACCCACTGGTGGCTGACACGTTTACTGCCGGATTCCATGATCAGCCCGCCAACCAGTCTTGCAGGTATATTCAGTTTCCGGGCCAGGGCAACAAACAGGCGGCTTTTACCATTACAGCTGGCTTCACCCAGCTTCAGGGCAGTCAGGGCGTCGGTATATCCTGAGAACTTGCGATTCGGAAAGGTGTCCTGTAGATGGCGATGGATGGTAAATGCCGCCTGATACATCGATGGTTTACCATCCGGAAACAGCTGCAGCAACAATTTGGCGATGAGCGGGTCATTGACCTGAATGCCGGGCTGCTCCACGAGATATTCCTGCAACGACTCCGGGTGTGCAGCCGGTAAGGGCAGGGTCGCAGGGATTTCATAGCGAAAATGACGGGCCCGCACTGAAAATGTATTACGAATGACAAAATGGCCCTGTGCCGATTCGGCCTGCCACAGGCCCTGGCGGTTCAGGTTATCGGTATTCAGCGAATAGTTAAAGCCGACCGAGGCGTTTGCCTCATTCGCGATAAGTTGCCGGGTATCAGATTGTGGCAGGAAGGTTCTGATCTGCATGTCCTGTCCATGTCCTGTCGCTTCCATATTAATATCGACCTGGTAACTGATGGCTGGAAACAGGCTGTCAAGGGCGTAGTCGAGGGAGACAAGTTTGTAACCGATAATGCCTGCAGGCAGTAATATCAGAAAACAGAACAGGGTATAATAGCTTGCACGTCTGACGGTGCGGTCATTAATATGCATTTATCAGGTTTTTGCTTTTTTATAGTTAGAGTGGCAGCTATTATGGGCAAAAGCTTCGTACTTGTATGTTACAGTTTTATGACATTATGTGTCGGTCTGATCAGGTAGTTTTAGCGGCGCGAGTTTTGTTTTATTTAAAAATAAGAATGCTTAAGTATTAATTAAGAGCACACTGAGACGATCTGGCCATGGTTTTTCGACGATTTTTTACTGATATCCTGCTCGGTCGGATGATTATAGGTGGCATGTCAGTTTTTTTTGCGCTGATAGCGGTACTTTTGTGCCTGATGTTGCCGGGCTGCGGTGGTACTGGAAATACTGATAGTGCTAATCAGCGTATCGAAGAGAGGCGCCTGTATCTGGCCGCTTACCAACCCTTTCTGGCTGCTGATTATCAGGCATCGATTGCGGCCCTGTCTGATTTTATCGTCACTTATCCACAGGCTCCGGAGCAGGCTGAGGCCCATTATTACCTGGGACGATCCTATTATGGGCTCGAACAGTGGCCGCAGGCGCTTGAGCAATTCAATCTACTGCTGGAGCAGTATGGCACCGGTGATTTTGGCGACAATGCCCGTTACTGGCGTGGGCGTGTATATCACCGGCAGGCGCAATACGATCTGGCCCGGACTGAGTATGCTGCCGTGCTTGGTAATTATCCGCAGAGCAACTGGCGGGACAATGCGCTGCTCTATACGGGGCTCAGTTATTATGACCAGGCCCGCTATACCCGGGCGCGAGAGTTCCTGACGCGGGTGCTGACGGAATATCCCGGTGCCAGCAGTAATGACAATGCCCGTTATTACATCGGTCGCAGCTATCAGGAAGAGGGGCAGTATGCTGCTGCACTCGAAGCGTTTAAGCAACTGGCTATCCCGGCTTCAGCCAGCAGTTATGCCGACAATGCCCATTATCAGATTGGCAAGATTTATTATGTCCAGGGCATGTATGCCGAGGCGAGGGCCCAGTTTGACAGTCTGGTGAACCAGACGGTGATCTATGCAGATTACACTGCCACTGATGAGGCACAGTATTATGCCGTCCGCAGTCAGCATTATCTGGCCACAAGCAACACGGATTTTCAGGACGTACGGGCTGCCTATGACCAGTTTATAAGCGCCTACCCGCAGCATGGCCTGACCGATAATGCCTACTACTGGCAGGCACGGACCTATTATGATGCGCAGGATTACAGTAGCGCATTGACCCGCTTACGTTATTTGTTGTCCCTGACATTGTCTGATAGCAGTGCCTTTGACAATGCCCTCTACTATATTGGCCGTTGTCTTCAGCAGATGGCCAGGGCCAGAGACCTTGATCCCCAGGCTTATCCGTTGTCTCTGTATCCGGATGCGACCTATCAGGGCGCCCGCGATGCCTATGCGATTTTGATGCAGGTCCCGCATATTACAAGCAGCACGCTGGCCGATAATGCCCATTTCCAGGTTGCGCTGAGTTATTACGATGAGGCAAGTTATGTTCAGGCCGAACAGCAACTGCTGGGTCTGATTGAGACTGTGGCCTATCCCTACATAGACAACAGCGCGCTGGATGAGGCATGGTTTTATCTGGGGCGTAGTTATCATCAGCAGGCCGGGCAGGCATTAACGGCAGCTACGGCTGATGGTTTTTATCAGCTGGCCAGGGATGCCTATCAGGCCCTGTTGAATACTTATGCGGCCAGCAGTTTATATGCCGATAATGCCCATTTCCAGACGGCCAAAACCTATTATGATCAGGCCGACATGGCGACAACGATACAGCAGCTTTCGACGCTGGTTTCGGCTCTGGTAGCCGTGCCGCCGGGTTTGGCCTACCCGGATACTAATGCGCTTGACCAATCCTGGTATTTTCTCGGGCGGGCCTATGAAAATCAGGGCCTGACAAACGCGGCAATCTCGGCCTACGAGGCCGTGATTAATCAGTTCCCGCTGAGTTTTTATCTGGCATCGGCACAGACACATCTTGCCTCACTGAATGCCGCTTTACCCTGATTTGTACTGCCGAGGCGCCAATGATTAACTTTGATGTTCAGCGTTTACCACATATTGAGTTTGGTCGTGGTTCCATAAAACAACTGGTTCCTGCCATTGCCTCGCTGGGCCACTCTGTTTTACTTGTAACGGGTGGTCATTCCTTTGAATCATCGCCACACTGGCAGCTGTTAATCGATGAACTTCGTCACCATGATATCGAATGGTGGCACTGTCGCATCGTAGCGGAACCGTCACCGGATCTTGTCGATGATATTGTCCGGCAGTTTGCCGGTAATGATGTGCGTGTCGTGGTTGGTATCGGCGGGGGCAGTGCCCTTGATGCCGCAAAGGCCATTGCCGGTTTACTGCGTAGCGGGCAATCGGTGATGAATTATCTTGAAGGGGTCGGTCCGGAGCTGGATTATGAAGGTCCGGCTGTGCCATTGATCGCTGTGCCGACAACAGCCGGTACGGGCAGCGAAGCCACCAGGAATGCCGTGTTGGGCCGACATGGCAAAGACGGTTTTAAAAAATCATTCCGCGATGTTCAGCTGGTGGCGGAACGCGTGATTGTAGACCCGGCACTACTGGTTTCATGCCCACCCGCTGTGGTTGCGGCCAACGGCATGGATGCCCTGACGCAGTTACTTGAGTCCTGTGTCTCTTTGCGGGCCAATCGACTCATGAGTACGTTGGCAGAGGATGGCCTGCGCGCCGTGCGCGACGGGCTGGTACTGTGGTTTGATCAAGGCGCGCAGGCAGAAGAGGCGCAGGGGTTGATGGCCTACGCCGCGCTGCTGTCCGGTATTACACTGGCGCATGTGGGGCTGGGTAGTGTTCATGGTCTGGCGGCCCCTCTGGGCGCCTGTAGTTCGATTCCCCATGGGGTGGCCTGTGGCAGGCTGTTGGCGGTGGCTACCGAAATCAACATTCGCGCCATGCGTGAACGCGAGCCGGACAATGCCGCGCTGGCAGTTTATGTGCGTTGCGCGGAGCTGTTATTACAACGCCACTTCCGCCAGCCAGAGCACGGCTGGCAGGCCTTGATCGAGTTGTTACATGAATGGACCCGGCATCTGGAGCTGCCGGGTCTGGCGCACTATGGTTTAACTGTACCGGCCCTGGATGATGTTGTTGCCAACGCCCGGGGTACTAGCATGAAAACCAATCCGATTGTGCTGACGGATGCCGAGCTCAAGGAATTGTTGCAACGCTGCCTGTAGCTAGCAAGGTTTGTTATGGCTTCTGCGCTTGCTGCTGCATGAGGTATGACAGTGTTCAGTGCCAGGATGAAGTCAATATTGGATCCCGCCGGGTTGGTAGCTTTAAACCTGTCGTTCAGCCGGTGATGTCTTCCAGTTTCTGCTGTCTGTTTATCGAGTAAAACACGAATAATTAATGTTAATATTCTGGTATGCAGCGGTTCGCTTTTTTGTCATGAATTTGCCATGATTATTATTAGCTGGCAGCGTCGGACATGTATTCATAAATATCATTATGTTTTATGATTATCCTTTTGTTTTAAATGTGATTATTTTGGGGGCTTGGTATGGTAGAAAACAGTAAAGACGGGTTGGATATTCCGGCCTGGGATGTGGCCCTGGCGTCATTAATCCGGGATGTATGCCGGGAAAAGGGTGAGGCATTGACGATTGCTGATTTCAGTCTCCTTGCCCGTGAGCACGCGATTCGATTTGATGACATCATGGAGACGGTATTTGCGCTGTGTATCCATGGCCAGTGGCGCTATTGTGGTGCCGATGGTCATGCCCGGCCGATTACCCAGGATGAGGTGAACCGCCTGTATGTCGATCGCCGGCTCTATGAAAAGGATTTACGGGAATATGATGGGAGCTGGAGTCCGTTGAATGCGTGATAACGCCAGTTTCCGAGCAGGCTCAACAGCGTGAGTATAGGCAATGATTGACCACGCCTATGAGGATATTGCGGCCGCCCTGGTTGATGTCGGCCGCCAGGCCTTTGGCCAGGGTTGGGTGCCGGCCACCAGTGGGAATTTTTCGGCACGGCTCGATAGTGAACGTATCGCGATCACGGTTTCCGGAACACACAAGGGCCATCTCAATACCAGTGACATCATGCTGGTCGATGAAGAGGGTGAGTCACTCGATGGTCGACAACCTTCAGCGGAAACATTATTACACACCTGGTTATATCAATGGCGCCCTGATATCAACGCCGTATTGCACACACACTCGATGCGATCGACGGTGTTGTCACGCGTGGCCGATGGTGAGGTGCTGCTGGATGGCATGGAGGTCCTGAAGGCCTTTGATGGTATTGATACCCACGAAACAGAGATTATTATCCCCGTGTTTCCCAATGACCAGGATATCGCACGGCTGTCTGAACAGGTCGGTGAATACCTGTTGCAGCACCCGGACGTGCCGGGTTATCTGATCGAGGGCCACGGGTTGTATACCTGGGGTGGCTCGATCAGTAGCGCTATGCGCCACCTGGAGGCCTTTGAGTTTTTATTTGATTGTGCACTGGAAATGAGGCGTTTGAATATATTATGAGTGTATTAACGATTTATCCGGCGGACTGGTCAGCCGCCCAGGCAGGTGATCAGCCAGCGTCTTATTCAGATGCGGCAGTGATCACAGACAGGCTCCGGGCCATCGGCGTGCAGTTTGAGGTCTGGCAGGCCGCCGCCGAACTCGCGGCCGACGCCACACAGGAGGATATCCTGGCCGCCTATCGGGCCCAGGTGGATGCCTTGAAACAACAGCATGGATTCGTTAATGCCGATGTCGTGAGCCTGGGGCCGGACCATCCCGAGCGCCAGGCCCTGCGGCAGAAATTTATCAGCGAACATACCCACAGTGATTTTGAGGTGCGTTTTTTTGTCGCCGGACAGGGTCTGTTTTATCTGCATTGTGGCGATCAGGTGTATGGCCTGTTATGTAACCAGGGTGATCTGATCAGTGTCCCGGCCGGGACCAAACACTGGTTTGATATGGGGGAACGGCCATCATTTACCTGTATCCGCTTGTTCAGTGATCCCGAGGGTTGGGTCGCAGACTATACGGGCAGCCCGATCGCCCGGCAGTTTCCGCTGCTCGAACAGTTTGTAAGTGCCGCAGCATGATCCGGGCCATCGTCACCGATATCGAGGGTACAACCTCGTCGTTGTCTTTCGTTAAGGACGTGTTATTCCCTTATGCCCGTGAACACCTCGGGGATTATATTCAGGCGCATATCGATGAGCCGGCCGTGCAGGTACAGCTCACGGCACTGAAGCATGACGCCGCAGATGAGCTTGGGTCAGAGCCGACAACGGAGCAGATGATTGCCCTGTTGGCCCGCTGGATCGATGAGGATCGCAAGGCCACGCCGCTCAAGGCCCTGCAGGGTCTGGTCTGGGAGCAGGGTTATCGCAATGGTGATTTTTTCGGTCATATCTATGCCGATGCCGTTGAGGTCCTGCGGCGCTGGCATGCGCAGGGGCTGTCATTAAATGTCTATTCATCGGGTTCGGCATATGCCCAGAAACTGTTGTTTGCGCATACCGAATACGGTGACCTGACACCGCTGTTTGACGGTTATTTTGATACCCGTGTCGGTGCCAAGGGCGAGGTCGACTCCTATCGCCGGATTGCCGAGGCCCTGGGTATTGCGGCTCATGAGATCCTGTTTTTGTCCGATATTCAGAGTGAGCTTGAAGCGGCGCAGGCCGCCGGCTTTAAAACCTGGATGCTGGTCCGGGATGGCGAGTTCGATAGCAGATTACCCTTTCATCAGGCACATGATTTTAAGGCGCTGGTGTTATGAGGGGAGGGATAATGAAGTGGCTGGTACTGATGTTGGCGGGTCTGATATTGCTGGGCTGCAGCGGTGGTGCCCAGCAGACCACACCGCCGTGGTTACTGGGTCGCTGGCAACTGAGTTATAACCCGCAACAGGATGACAATGACATCCTGTTATTCAGCCAGGGCGGCAAGGTCCGTATCGAAACCGAGGCCGGGCGCTCGCTTAACGGGCACTTCCTGATCCAGCAGGAGCAGCTATTGTTGTTAGTGCAGATCGGGCAACGCAGTGTTGAAACCCGGTTCCGGATTTCCGAGGCCAAGGATCAGTTGATCTTCAGTAATGGCGCCTATTATATGAAGGATAATGATGGCTCAGGAGGTGTGGGCGATCATTAAACATTAGAATCGAGGATGACATGGCAGATATCGTTGAATATAAAGACGGCAAAACGGGCGTCCGGTTTTCACTGGATAATGGTGTTATGCGTATCGGTCGGGGTGTAGACAATGATATCGTCATTGATGATGAATTGATCAGTAAGTCGCACGCCACTATCGAGAAGGAAAAGGTCAGCGACGACAGTGGCTTATACCGTTACACGATTCGCGACTTGAACAGCACCAACGGCACCCATGTCAATGATGAGAAGATCGCAGTAGCGTCATTGTGGAATGGGGATATCATCCGCCTGGGTATGAGCTTTTTTATGTTTATGGATGAGGCAGCGGACGGGCAGGATTTTTCCAAAACCACCGAGCTCCATAAAAGCTGGATTCCGGGTCTGTATTACACCAAAAAGAAAGACTGATCGGTCGTCAATTCTGAGGTCAGGCCCGTTCCGAAATAGTGATGGCCTCATACACCTGTTCCGGTGTTTTATTGATATCGCCCGGTGACAGCCGTTCAAACAGGGCGGCATGTTGACGGCCATGGATCAGGCGCGTCAGCCGGAAGCTTAGCTGATGCATAAAAATAAAGGCAAAGATAAAGGCAATACTGGTGATAACTTCAATCATTAAAATGCCAAACATACCGCGATCAATCAGCATTGCAAAGCTGAAAAAATAAACGGACATCAACACGCCCATCGTTACACCGCTGATCACGGCGATACGGCGCTGGGTTTTGTGAATGGCCTGAATGGCCGCAATAGTAACCTGCATTTGAGTCATCATTCCGCAAAAGATGCCAGTTTATCAGGCTCTCTACCGGGTGCCTATCTCTATTGGCCCAGATGGTACAAACACTCTCATGGCAGCGGCGCCGCCGCGATGGCTTACTGCTACCACTCAACCATCGCGGCGGCGCCGCCCCTACCAGGCATTTCCGTTTAATCGGGCTCCTTTTCAGCCTCTACCGGATCCAGCGCTACCATTCCATCCGGTACCGGGCGGATGATGGCGCGCAGATCCTGCCACTGGTACAACACCAGCCCGAGCAGGATCAGCAGTGTGCCGCTGAAAACCTGTTGACCAATGACCTCATGATTAAAGGTCTGGCCGATCATCAGCGCAATGACCGGGGTTATCAAGGTCACGAGTGCCACACGTCCGGCATGCAGGTGGCGCAGGATATAGAAAAACAGTATGAAGCCAACCACCGAACCGAATACGCCCAGATACAGAATCGATAGACCGGCCCGCAGCGGGATCTCGGTCGGCAGTGTCGCCTGGTCCACAATCACCCAGGTTAACAGGTATAACGGTGCCGCAAACAACAGTCCACCCGTCGTGATTGCCAGCGCCGGGATATCATAACCGGACTGCTTGACGCGCACGCTGCTGATGCTGTGTAACAATACCGACAACAACACGGCCAGTACTCCCTGAATGGCGATATCACTCTGGCTCAGGCTGGTATTAAAGATGATCGCCAGCCCGATAACACCGGCGATACTACCGGCCAGTTTTTCAATACCGAACGGCTCATCGTTGAGCAGGCGCATCGCCAGCAGGCCCGTGACCAGCGGTGTCAGGCCAAAGACCACCGACACCAGCCCGGACGGAATAAACTGGGCGCCCCAGTACACCGACAGCATTGCGCCATACACGGCCAGGCCCGCCGCAGCATAGGTCTGCAAGGCACGCTTGTGCAAGGGCAGGCGTTGACGCAATAATAGCATCAGCGCGACACAGAGCAGGGCGCCGAGCAGCATACGGCTGGTGACGCCGAACAAAAAGCCCGGTCCTTCGCCGCTCCATTTAATGGCCAGCGGCGTTGTGGACCAGATCAATATGATCCCGGCAAAGGCAAATGGCACGCTCATGTGTCTGTCCTCATCATAGCTACTCTAAAATATAATCCAAAAAAAAGGCCACTGCGTTGATGCAAGTGGCCTGGGGGTATTCAGTGTTGTTTCACTCTCTACTAAATATCGACCTCAGGCCACGCAGCGGCATGCCACGCCAGCGGGCGTCGCACCATAATCACGGCTTTGTTCAGTAGATTACACATGCTACCAAGACTGCCAGAGCCGCTGCGGGGTTGTCAAGGGTTAGTACTGTAATGACTTGAGCTGAGTAGGCACAATAGGGCTGTATAGGCCATGGGTATTTGAATGAATGGGTATGTCTGCTTATTTACTTGTTCCCACGCACCCACAGGGCATAAAGCTCTGCGTAGGAATGCATAACGTCGTTATAAAAGGGCTAGTACTCCGGTAATTTGACGCTCGAATAGCCGGGCATGTATGCTTCATTTGATCAGTAGTTTTTCCAGGAAAGATAAAGGCTTATGTCA
>Ga0316187_10000374_pt1 | contig 34257 bp, 57 predicted proteins | sample CroRivburrow1_MG_FD_204927 | JGI IMG/M metagenome (GOLD analysis project Ga0316187, IMG submission 204927) | Coastal sediment microbial communities from Maine, United States - Cross River worm burrow 1 | ecosystem: Environmental > Aquatic > Marine > Coastal > Sediment | place: USA: Maine... | reverse complement strand
AGTGAGGCCGCCCGGGTGGCGTTCCGGCGCGGTTCACCTCATCGCGCACGTGAGGAAACGCATGAGGAATGACTGGAAGCCGATAGACGGGCCCGGGAACGAGCAGGCGAAACGGGGCATGCCCAAAGGCGCCGTCGAGGGGTTCGTAGCATATGAGCCGATGCGAGTTGTCTATCTGTTGCATTCCTATCGGTGGAGGGTTTGGGCGCTCCCCAGGTGGACGGCTGAGGGGGGCGCGCCAACGCTTGAGGCGGCGATGATGTTTGCTGACGTCGTGTCTGCGGCGGGCAGAAACACATGAATTCTTACAAGTCCAACGAAGAGGAGAAAGTAAATGAAAACGATCATATATCACGACTCTTGAATAGGCGCGGACGCGGCCAGAGGGCGCAAACGCCCCAATCGGCGAAAAGGAGTCAGCGTCGTGAGCGAAACAAACTCGAGTCACCAACGCAGCAGGACAGCTGCAATCACCAGTTACGTCGTTGAAGTGGACCACGTAGACGGCGCCTTCAAATGGTCCGTCCGCCACAAACCAGACGACCTCATCATCGCCGGCGGTTCCGAAGCTACGCCCAAAAAAGCGCGCCAGACCGGTCGCGAGGTCGCCCTGCTCGCCACGCAGCGAGCACAGCAGCCCGTAACCGCAGCACCCGCCCAAACCGAACAGTTCGATGCCTTCGACAACCCAGCGCTTTGGGACGCCGGCTTCGTTCCGATCGAATTCCGCAAGGGCTACACCCACCTCATTCGGGCCCCTGACGACCCGGAGCGCCTCTCTCGACAGGAGCGTAAGCGACTCGGCCTTCACGATCCGGCCCCACACCGAACACTGTCCAAAACCTCGCGCATTGAGTGGCGCAGGCGAATCGCCGCTCACCTACGAAATCGTCAAGGCTCCACTGGCTACCCAACCGAGGACAAAAAGCGTGGCCTGCCCCGTCGCGCCAGCACCTTCAATCGAATCTGCGTCGAGATGCTCGGTGTCACCGCCGACATCGCCTTCACAACACCCGTCAACCATGCGCTCTGGGACCTCGTCGAGCGCAGAGTCGTCGAGCACACCTTGGTCGCACCCATCCTGTTTCGACTGGTGGATCCGTACATGCTCGGCAATGGCCCCTTCGACTACACAGACGGCGACGGTTGGCGGTGTTGCGACCTGTGCCATGAGCGACTCGCTGATCAACACGTACCCTGGGACCAGCAGGGTCGAGGGATTCACGCTTGCGCGTGTCGTGAACGCGGCATGTCTCAGTTGGACCGCGACACCGCCACTCGTACCGAACCCACCGACCACCCGGACCGTGAAGACCCACCGCCCTTCGAGAATCTCACTGTTGCCTCAACGCCAAGCAAGGAGCACAAAGCATGCAAGCAATACGAATTGCCTCTGACCAGCACTGCACCCACTGCCAGCGACTAATCCCCATGTACGCCGTGGCACTTCTGCTGGCCCGTTTTCGGCGGTCTACTTTGTTAAAGCCGACGGGACCCGGGTCTATTCGTTGCGGTCTGAGGACGATGGCGAGGATGTTTCGGCCGTTGCCAAGAACTATGGCGGCGGCGGTCACGCCCGCGCCGCTGGGTTTATGGTGAACCTGTGAATAGGCGCGGTCCGATAGACCGCGATGAGGAGAAGTGATGGCCGGTTCGTTTACACACTGCCTCAAGGTCGACGGCGGATTCACGTTCGACCTGATCGAGAACATGGGCGACGCGCACGAGGCTTGCCATGACATGTTTTGGATGGTGCGCGTGCTCGCCAAAGAAGCTGGAATGGGCCCATCCGACCTGGACGTGCTCGAATCCGAGGTTATTCAAGGCCGCCGCCCCGATCAGGTCCGAGTTGCGACCAAAAACGAGCCCAAGATGCTGCGGTGTGACTTCTGCTCAAAAACCCAGCGCGAAGTCAATCAACTGGTCGCCTCTGACTCGGGGGTTCACATTTGTAATGAATGCGCAGCGATTGTGATTGCCCTTATTTTGGTTCCGAAGATGGAATTGAAGGCTAGGCGCGATGCCGATGACCGCGACGAAGGAGGAAAAGAGGATGGCTAGGTTGGGAGATATCAAGATCACCGTCGATCCGGCGGCCAAGGCGACGCTCGAGACCTTCGGTGTTGCGGTTCGTGAGCACACCAACGCTCTCTTGCGTGCTTTAGGGGTCGAGAAATCACACGACGTTGAGCAGTGCCCAGACTGCCCGTGGTGGCTTTATTCGCCCGTCGCCGATGACACATGCGATCATCCTGAGGCCCCTGAGATGGACACGATCAAGCAACTGGGCCCAACGCCAAAATGGTGCCCGCTTAGAGACGGCCCCCAGCTGATTCGTTTCGTTCCCGATAATCACGCAGAGGTAGACGATGCCGGTTAAAGAGTTGGTTCCCTAGAATCGAACATGAGGGGAAAACGATAATGTCACCCCGGGTGTTTCTAGGGTTCCTGTTTTGTTGGGTTTTTGGGTGTGGGGCAGAACCCTTGCCGCGTCCAATCTCTCCCCGCGTTGAGTGTGACTATCGGGGCGAGGTCGTGTTGTCCGCTCGGATGGTAGACATCGAAGGGGAGGAACTCATTGGGGCCCTCGAAACCCAGCGTTTTTGGTGCGCGGTTGGCGATTCTCCACAGGCAGACATGATCTGCCGCCTAGTGAAAGGACAGGAATGAGCCCAGAATCTGCTATCATAGTGAAAGTGCAGGACTTCCGAGACCTCGCCCACAACATCGAGGACGTGCGCAGGATGTGTGTAGACCTCACCGAGAGATGTGCAATGCTTGAGGATGTGCTCGCTAGGCGCACGGCCGCCGAGTATGTGCCAAGCAACGGCACCACCGAGGAATGTGGGGATGGTATCAAGACCACATGGGGCACAAAGGCCGATAAGCTCGAGGCGGCCCTGGAGACCTGGATGCCTTGTGCGTGCGGCGACCCGTCGAGGTTCAAACGTATCGACGGGCAACACTTCTGTTCGCGTCACGTCGGCGAGTCCTTCACTCATGGGGATGATCGTGAAGATTAAGGTGAAGATTGACCTGCCCGACCTCGATGAGGTCAAGATGGATCGCGCCAGGGTGATAGCGGCGGCGGCGGCCAAGGCGGTACTGCGTATGCGACGCAGGGGCCTCGCTCACGGGGAGAACCTCCGGGGCGTACCTGCCGAGGCCGCCAAGGGCGCACAGGACGAGATGGCCGCACAGGCCCGCAGGGGGCGGCTGAGGCTCGGTTGAGACCCGCAGGGGTCAAATTGGAGGCATATGGTATTCGTCAGTAATTTCCGCGACTCCCCGCGTTTACACATCGGCCCTAGGCTTCAAACTTCACCCCGGGCCGGCCGCTAGGGCGTGCCACGAAAATACAAGAAGCGCGAACCGCGCCGGTTGATCTGCAAAACCTGCGGTCAGCCGTTCGAGCACTCGGGACCGGGTAAATCCCCAAAGTATTGTCTGGCCCACAGGAGCGCAAAAAACCGAGCACGGAACCTCCGGACTCTCGAGCGGCAGGAGGGTCGGCAGGCCGCCATCGATGCGGCGGCCTCGATGGGAATTGGTCCAGATGCGCCGGGTCCCGTGGGGTTTCGACCCATGATCATGGCCCTCGGTCTAGGGATGACGGAGAACCCGCTCGAGGCGGCGGAGGCGGTGGGGCTCACCGGCACCCCCAAGGAACTCTGCGAGCTCGCCGAGCGGGCCAAGCGAGACCACAAGCCGATCATCGATTGCGACCGGGCCGCGGTTGGCGGGATTTTCTACCGTGCCGCGGTCCTGGCCGCTCTCCATGGGATGGCGGGAGCCGCTACGGTGTCACCGGGCCAGGCCGGCCAGATGGCCCGGTCCATGGTGCAAACCCTGGAGATGCTCACCGGGGGCACTCAACCTTCATTCTCGGCGGTGACTCTCGAGATCGCTCCTGTGGTCATAAAACGCGCCACGAAGGAGGATCCGGGCGGTTGAGCTCGGCCACTAGGTACCGGCACGCGTCTAGGCAGTGATCCCGGCTGTCATCCTTTACGACGCGTTGGGTCATAGTGTGGCGTCTGGCACTGGTGATGGCGTCCAGGACTCCGTGCTTTTGACCGCATAGGCGCCGAGAGAACCTCAGGGTGGCGTTCCCTTGGGCGTCCGATAGTGAGCTCTGGAGGATTCGGATCCCTGACTCGATAGGGTGGAGCTCGTGGCCCCGGGTTCTTTTGACGATCTTCACTTCGTGGAAGTTTTGCCGGATGGCTTTGAGCTCATCCCGCCGGATCATCGGGTCCACGCAGATCACCGATCGCCTGGGTGCGATGATCCATGGCTTCTCCGTTTTGATGCGTTCGCACATTTCCCGGACCGATTGATCCCGCGTGATCAACTCGTCGACCACGAGCACCCCGGGTTTCGTGCTCACCTGGCCCACAATGTTCCGCGAGCTCATCTTGACCGGTTGGCCGAATATCACCGCGCCATGGTTGCCGATGTCGATCCCCAGGCTTGTGGGCCGCTCCTCGTCGCCCATATCGTCCGTCAGGTGCTGATCCTCGTTGTATTGGCTGAAGACCGCATCGGGCGGCAGCATCCACCCACCGCCGACGAGGCTTGATTCGTAGCCCGCCGGAACCATGGCCAGGATTTGCTCGAGCGTCTCTTTGGGAATGTATGGGTTATCCCTCGTCCCACAAAGTAGCGTGATCCGATCCTTGCCCTCGCGGTCGAACATCTCCCGCAACCACCCCGACTCAGGGATCCCGCTCACCAGGAAAGTCATGGGCGCCCGCGCGTTGGGGTCTCGGAGGCGGGCCAGGTAGTTTGTGATCTTGTCCTGGAATACCCGGTGGCTGATTTCATCCACCCACATAAGGATCAGATCCTCACCCTCGAATCCCGCTTCTCCGGACACGAGCGAGATCTCCACCCCGTTTGTGAGTAGGAACGACGGGTGCGGCATGCCTTTTCTCTGTAGAATCATCTCCGATGGCAGGGCCTCCTCGAGCGCGGGGACCGTCGCTTTTTTCAGGATCCTCGAGGTGGGAGCCATAACCACCGCCTGGGGTCGCCGGGTTCCATAGCCCTCGTGCCATCCGTGTTGGCAACACCGTTTTACAAACTTTCGGGCCGCCCCCACGGTTTTGCCTGATCCGTATCCTCCAAAGATTCCCTCAATGGAAACCTTGCCTTGTGGCTCATATTCGAAAAGCTCCCACTGCTTCTCGAGAAACTCTGAAAATCTAGCTTGCATCCTCATTCGGCCACCATACCGGATCTTGACTTCCGGATCTTTACTTCCGGGGTTCGGGGTTGTAGGTTCACCCCATGGCAGGAACTACTGGCGCATCGATGACGAGAGAGGAATTGGCGGGATCGTACGTTGAGATCCCCCTGCACGTTCAGTTGGCCGACATTTCGGACGCGGACGTGATGACCAACCTGGTGCCCTGGTTCAACGGCACGGTCGAGCGACTGATCGTGATCGTCTCAACCCCGGTAACAACCGCCGATGACCTCTCGACGGTCACGGTTCAGATCGGATCTACGGCCGTTACCGGCACTGCCACCGAGATGACCAGCGCGAACATGGCGACCCTGGGTGTGGTGAAAAACAACGCCGCAACGGGCGCGCCGGCCAATAAGGCGTTCACCACGAACGACACATTAAGCCTGGTCGCATCCTCAACCACCGCGTTTGCCGAGGGTTCCGCAACGTTCATCCTGGTCTGCCGACGGGCGATGTAGTCATGCCCGATCTCGCGGGCCTAAGAAAGGCCGACGAGTGCCGCAAGCCACCCAACGCTGATGTTGAGTGGATCCGCCTGAATCAGTTCTATGAGGACGCCGCGCGTGCGGAGATCGTCTCGAGACTCAAAGAGCTCGGCGTTGGCCTGCGCGACAACACGCGCCCGCTCGAGATCAATCTACTCCGCAGAATCATCGACCGGATCGCGGTGGTCTACGATCAGAGTCCCAACCGGTTTCTCGTAGACCCCGCCGGAGCCCGCAGGGCCGAGGACAGCCCCGAACACAAATCGATGCTCCGAGCCCTGCGGCTCGCACAGTACGATCTCGCCTGGCGTCGCGCAGATAAGTTGCGCTCGCTCATGCGACAGGTTGTGTTGCGTTTCTCTCCGTCGGACGCCCGCGGCGCCGTGGTGCTCCGCATATTCGAACCGTACAACGTGGTTCGAGATCCGAGCCCAGATGCTCCGGACGAGCTCGACTCCGATCGACGTTTCGCGCTGCTATTGCAGGGCGATCCGCTCGCAACCACCGAGTCTGAGCAGTTGTGGGAGTACTGGGAGCGCCGCGACGATCGCTGGCATATGGCCTGGGTCGACAAGGATGGACAGCTTGTGGAGGATCAGCCCCTCGATCGTCGTGAAGACAAATCCGGGCCCCCATCGTTTGACCTCGATCTAGTGTCGCCATACTCCGATCTCCCCTGTCAGGTGGTCTACGATGAATACGCGGGCGGCCGATCCTGGTTGCCGCCCCCGAGCTCTCGGACGGCGTGGGTTGAGTGCGTAAACGCGCTGGGAAACGACCTTTGGGCGTTGGTCGTGAATCAGGCCCACACGGATCGGTTTTTCAAAACTGACGACACTACCGCGATCCCATCGAAAAAAGGACCCGGCCAAGCGGCCGCGGTTCCGGCCGACACGGAAATCCAGGACATGAGTCCGAACCCGGCGATCGACGAATCCCGAAAGCTACTCGACGGGTACGTCAAGTTGTGGAGCGTAACTGAGGATCTCCCGGTGGACGAGTTTTTGAATAGGCAAACTGCCACGGGTGCGGCGCTCAAAGCATCCGAGCGGGCCCTACAGGCCCGCCGAGAAGCTCAAGTGTTGCTGGTTCCTGAGGATGAACGCCGAGCATATCGCCGCCTCCGTGGTGTCTGGAATGTTCACGCGGCCACCTGGACCACCGAGGAACTCGCCGGCGGGCTGGATCTCGAGGTTGAGATCCCCGAAATCCGACAACCGGTCGACCAGAGGGAGCTCCTCGAGGGCCACGCCAAGTCACAAGCCCTCGGCAGCAAGTCCACGATCGACCTAATCCAGGCCGAAACCGGCGCCAGCCGAGCCGCGGCGATCCGGATTTACGAGCGCGTTGCACTAGACCGCGAACAATTTCCAGCCCCCGCCTCGATGGCCGTTGAGCAATCCGGCCCCAAGTTGACCGGGGTTTCCGAGGATGTGCCTCGAGCGGATCTCGACGGGGCGCCTAGCGTGGTTCAGTCGATCCAAAAAGCCGAGTAATCTCGGAAACATCAAAAATATTCCGGATCTGGTTTGCATAAGGGTTCGCGCTTTTGTAAGTTGAGCCCAGTGGCAGAAGAAACAATCCCCCCGAACGGTCACACCCCGGCGGGATCTCAACCTGCGGCGGCCCCCGAGTCGCCACCCGAGTGGTTCACGGCCTGGGAGAAATCCAATTCCGCGGCCATGGATAAACGTTTCGATGGATTGTCAACCAAGACGCGCGAGCGTTTTGACTCACTAGCCGCGGGCGGCAACGCCCCCAGCGCTGGCGAGCCGTCGAGTCAGGGCTCACCGCCCCCCGCCTCAGTCAGCCCGGACGCGCTGTCACTGATTCGGCTCGGACGATTGCAGGCAACTCTGCCCGAGAAAGCGCGCGAGCGTATCGACGCGATGATGGCTGACGGTGGAAGCGTGCAGGATGCGCTTGCCATGGCCGATTTTGCGTTGGACCTAGCCCCGGCCTCACCGGCTGGTGATCCGCCGCCCCCCACGGCCCCACAGGGTAGAGCTCCGCCGAGCCCAACCCGAACCTCGCCCAACCACCCGAAAACCACGGGTGAGTATGTAGCGTTGGCGGCGAAAGCTCGGACAGACCCATCGGCCGCGAAAGCGTGGGACGCCCTAAAGGCGGATGACACTTTCGATCCCGAAAACCTGACCTAGCCCCCACCACGTCTCGGCGAGATAAACCGAGGGTAAAAGATATGGCCGACGGCCGATCGAAAGCTGTGCTCGGCGAGCTCGCCGATCTTTCTTCACGTTCCAACTACGGCATCGACCTGGTGCGCAATCTCCGAGAGCCGCTCGGCGCCGGGGATATCATCGACGTACCGTCGATCTCCGCTCTCACGGTGGCAACTTCGGGTGCGTCGGATGTTTCCGCGCAAACGATCACAACCAACGTTCTGAGCCTGAACGCGAACCTCCAACCGATGATCAACATGGAGATCCCGTTGGTCGCCAAAATGCAGTTGCTAGACGGCAACTGGGCAGGCCAGGTTGCGGAACAGGCAACGATCCAGTTGAAAAACTCGATGGACAACCTTCTGATGCGGGACTACCTCGCGCTTTCGCTTTGCTGGGTTACCGGCGCCGCGGGTGCTGGGGATGTGTACCACATCAACCCCGAAGCCGATTCGTTGTCAGAGGACGACATCCTCAACGGCAAGGCCGCGCTCCTGTCCAATGATGGCGTCGAGGCCCAGAACATCATTTTCGTTGTGAGCCCATACGCCGAGGCGTCGATCGCTTCGATCGCCGGGTTCATTCCGAACGGCAAAATGGCTGAGTCCGGAATGCTGGGCATTCCTCAGATCGGGACCGTGTTCGGTGTTCCTGTCTTCTCGTCCAACTCCATCAAGAGGAACCAGAGCGTGGCAACCACCGCGGCCACCGCGGCCTCGAGCGCGCTCACATGCACGGTGGCAACTGGCCACGGGTTCGTTCCCGGGCAAGTCGTCACCACCGCTGGGCTGACGACAAATTCAACCAATGTCGTCGTTACGTCGACCACCGCCACCACGGTGGTGATTCCGACCACCGCCGGCGATGGCGCTTTCGGTGATGGTGTCGGAACGATTACCGACGCGAGTTCCCGAAATCTGATGATGGACAAATCGCAGATTTTCGCCGCGCAACAGAAGTTGCCGAGCGTTCGGACGGTTCCGTATTTCAATCGGACATCGGACGCGCTGCAAATCTCGAGCGTCTGGGGCCGCATCGGCCGCGCCGGCCGGTGCTACACGGTTCACAGCCCGGGATCCAGCGCATAGGGTGAACCGTGAAGGCTGACTTTTTCATCGGAACCAAAGAGGGCGCCTGGACCACATTTCTGGTCCCGCGGCGCTTTCATTGGGCGTGGCTGTCTAACGGGGGGCGTGTTGTTCGCGACGCGCTACCCGAGGACGGGACCACGGAAAAGCGGTGCGAGTCGCTTTCGCGGACCCGAAAACGGTTCTCCGCAAGTCTGACAGCAAATGTCATCCAAGCCCCGGCGGCGGTGGTCGCATCCCCCACCGCCGCCGAGGCGCCTCCTGCGAAGAAGCGCCGCGGCCGACCCAAGGGAAGCAAAACCAAACGAGGATCCGCAGGCGGTGAGACCAAGATCAAGGAGCGGGTCACCTAATGGCCTACGCTCGAGAGCTTGACTCGCTCCGTCAGGAGCTCCGCCAATCGGTCACCGGAACGATCGTGCATTGGCCTAAAGTGAACGGCGCCAATGTCGTTGGGTCCGCCGTCGCCGGCGAGGTCACTTTTCAGGTCTACGATTCATCCGGAACCAGCATCCAGGGCCCCACGAACCTCACGCCAACGACGGTCGGGGATGTCTCGCGGTTCGATGTTTCGGTTTCGGCAATCGCGACGTTGGATGAGGACTACTCGGTCAAGATCCTTTGGATCGAGTCGGGCGGCTCAACGACCTACATCGATATGGTCTATTTCGATGTGGTTTTGTATCCGTTCGGACCCCCGTCCGTGTCTCTGAATGACATGCTCGAGGAGCGTCCCGACGTCCAGGAAACGCTCGATCGCCACGGGCAGTTGCTCGGATACACTGCCGGCGATACCGCGAAAGAAACCATGGCCGCGATCTATGCGGTCCGCGCCCGTGTCGAGATGGACGCCATGCTCCGAGCTCAGGTGGCTTTGGACCAGGCGAACGCCAACGCCTCCCCGGCCATCCACCCGGCCACGCAATCCCGCTACACGCGCCCAAACTTGATTCTCAACCGCGAGCGGTTGAACAGGCTCGAGCGCAAGCTAGCGATGAAGCTCGTATATGAAGGCGATATGGCGCAACTCGAAGGGGAGTCGATGTTCCTCTACGAGCATTATAAATCCGCGGCAGAAAGCGCTTGGCGGGGTATCGGTCCGCTAAAGTACGACGCGGCCGAGGATCTCGTGGTTGATTCAACGCTCGAGGATGTGGGTCGGGTGGTCTACCAGACGAGGGCTCAAGGCTGATGGTCTACGCTATCGCATCCGGAACCGGCCGAGACTTCGTGTCGATCGCTGGGTTTGCTCCCACCATCACAGTGGCGGATAGCCCGCTTCAGTCATTCCGAAACCAGGTATCGAGCGATTGGGAGGCGTTGACGCCACCCGACCGAACGACCGTCAAATACCATGAGGTGGACGGCGCCCGGTTCCTGGCCGGATCTGCCGGAGCTCGTTCATTTACTTTCGATGTACCAGAACGCAGCGAACCGATCGGCCAGGCGGGATGCGCGGCGACCCAGGTAGACTGGATCCAGCCCATCCAGGTGCGGATCCCTAAGCGGGGCCGATCCGAAGCCGGGCACGTAGACGCGGCAAACAACGAGATCAATCTCCTCGCCCGCCGCATCGAGCTTCGCGGCGCCTGGCCGACCGGCGTGCTTGAGGTGCATACGGAAGAAGCGGTTCCAGATCGAGACGAGGAAACCAAGGGGGATACTGTGTACGTTTTGACGTGCCGGGTTCTCTGCAACGAAACAGGATCCTAACCATGGCGCTTGTCAGAAAATCCGCACTCTATTGGGACGTCGAGACCACCTATGCCACCGACGACGACGCCGACGGTAGCGATTACTTGCACGTTCCGGCCAACTCGATCGGCCCTGTGGTCGATAGCCGCACCCCGTTGGAGCAAAACTACTTTAACTCCCGCGACAACCCGTCCCAGTGGATCCCAGGCCCCGACGGCTGGGCGTTGGATGTTGAGATCCCGATCATCGGCCTCCCTGTGGTGGCTGACGATGACGAGGATCCTGGCACGACATCCCCCGTCGACTGGTTTGACGCGTTGCTTCTGCACCTTTTCGGATCCCAAACAGAGATCAACGGCGCCGCCATAGTTAGCGCAACCAATAACGGGATCGTGTTGGATGCCGACCTGTACGCGGTGGCTGATTTGATGCCTGTGTGGGAAACCGCGCTACCCGCCGCGGCTCCGTGTGATCGGAGCCAATGGGCCGAGGTTACCGTGCGGAATAGCGCGAGTGATTATGACGTCGCGCCCAATTGGACAGTCAACCCGAGTTCGAGCGGCCAAGCCAAGGGCTCCAGGTTCTACCGCCGAACGGACAACGGTGGGAGCACTCTATCCCTCGCAGTGGTTGAGGATGACGTGACAAAGACCCTGAGCGGAGGAAGGTGCTCGGCCGCCTCGCTCACCATTCCAGCGGGCGGGGCGATCTCTATGTCGTTGACGTTCCGCGGTGACGGTATCGTCACGAGCGGCAAGGGCTCGCTGGCCACCGCTGGAAACGCCCCGGCGGTTACCCCGTTGATTGGCACGCATTCCCCGATTTGGTTTGGCGGCACCAACTACCCAAGCTCAGAGGTGACGATCGATCTTGGAATCAACGCGGCGGTCCAACCATCAACGGCAGGTTGCTTCGGCCGCGGTGGTGATGATTCGATCTCCATGTCACCGGTGTACACGATGAAGCCTCTACGCACGGAGGCGATCCGGACTCTCCAACGGTCGGCGACAACCGGGAAGGTCCTATGTCAACTCGGCCAGGGCGCCCTTGGATCGTCGATTCTCAACACAATGGCTATAGCGTCGACCCTTGGCCAGGTTTCGGAGGCGCCCCTTGAGGACGAGTCCGGACGTTGGCGCAACGCGGTCACGATACGGGCGGTCGACCCCGGCGCGACCGGGCACCTAATCCAGGCATCGAGGGCATAGTGAAGAAACGACCCCAAAAAGGCGCCATTGCCTGGATCCCGCTTTCGGATTTCGCCGACGGATACAACGGCGAGCTCGTGGGCATCAAATACGTTGGGCCCAAGATGGCCAAGCAATGGCAAAACTTGGCCCACAAGACACAGTTTGAGGAGTCCAAACGGGTAGCTGAAACACGCAAGCCGTTCACGCCGACCCAGGCGCCCGAGATGTGGGAGTCTAACTTCATGACACCGGATGGTCTTGTGGCCTACGAGGACATGATTTGGGCTATTATCGCCGAGGCGGTGGGTGGGTTGCGGCACGCTCCCGACTGGGGCACCTCCGACGAGGAGGCCCTGGCGCTCGTGGAACATCTGGACACCCCGGCCCAGGCGGGTCTGATGCGACGAGCCCAAGAACTGCAACGGCTCGCGACCGATGAGTTTTTTCGTTCTGAGGATCCTGGCGACCTGGAACCCAAGGGATCTGATAGCACCTGACAAGTTTCCAGATGTTGAAACGCGAGCGGAATACGGAATGCTTCCCGGAACAGCAATTGAAGGCGGCCACCCGGGGAGATGGGACCGGCGCGCTGACTTCATCCAAGATGAGGCCCGCGATCTAGACTGGATCGGTGAGGACGTAAACGGTGTTTGGACCTCCCGACACCCGGTTGTGGCGCTCCTCGAGCTTCCCGAAATCTGGGACGTGTGGACTGAGTGGCAATTCGGCCAACAGGAGATCACGGCCGAGGATTTCGCAACCAAGAGTCACAAGGAACTTGAGGCCAAGTTGACCCTTGTGGCCGCGACCCAGCGCAAGCATATGCCAGATCAGGCGGTGACCTGATGGGGAACCCCACCGCAACGATCGACGTTGAGCTCGACACCAAGAAAACCAAGGCGGGGCTGAAGTCCCTAACCAAGGATTTCAAAAAGTCGGCCACGAATATCAACGCGTCGCTCGAGATCATCGCCAAAGCGGCCGCCGCGGTGACCGGCGCCCTGGGTGCGGTGGCGGGCCAGATCAAAGAGATGATCGAGCTCGCCAACGTTCAAGAGAAAGCAGAACGTCAGGCACTATCGGCGATCAGGCTCCGGACCAAGTTTACGGATCAGGCGTTCGGTTCCCTTAAACGATTCAATTCCGCCCTCCAACAGAAAATCGGGGTTGGAGACGAGGAACTCCTACAACTTCAGAAAATGCTCGCCACGATGGGCGTGCAGTCTGACAGGCTCGAGGAGGCCACCCGGCAAACCATCGGGCTCTCAGAAGCCACCGGTACGGGGCTGGCGGGCGCCGCTCGTTTGGTGGGTCGGGCGCTCAATGGCGAGGTTTCGGCCCTCAAGCGCTACGGCATCACCGCCGCGGACGCCACCGACGCCTCACGCCAACTCTCGGCGATGTTCTCGGTTGCCGAGGATACCTCGGGCCTGTTCGGGACAAAGGTCAACGTTTTGACCGCCAATTTCGGCGATCTCAAAGAGGAGATCGGGAAGCTATTCACCGAAAACGAGGACTTCGTAAAGCTCATCGATGATATCGGGAAATTTGTCCTAAACCTCGGCACCGCGGTGTCTCAGAACAAATCCGAGATCATGGCCTTTTTCAACGATCTCCTCGATACGATGGAGGGGATCGCTGACGCGGCTACCGTGTTTGCGCTCGCGAATCCGCTCACCGGGGTTCCCGCCGCCCTCATCGCAAACGCCCCCGGCGCCGTCGGTGGTGCCGCGAAAAAAGCGCTCGATGAGGCCGCCGATCAGGCGTTCTTGAATCGCCAGCTTGGGGCCGCGGGCCAGGATGTGGCCGGCCTTGGCGCGATTGGCGCATCTGATGTTCGCGACGTTGGTGGCGGCGGTGGTTTGGGTGGATTCGGCGGCCCCAAGAGCAAGCTCGGATCCGGCAAAAAAAGGCGCACCCGAAAGAAGCCCCGCGGTGACCAGTTTGGCGCACCGGAGGACCGAGGCGGCGCAGGACTGTTTGCTGACTTCGGAATGTTCGACCCCACGGGCGGCGGCCTAGCAACGCTCCGCGGGAGCATTGAAGCCGAGCTCGAAATGCGCCGCCTACGGACCGAAGAGATTCGGATCGACAACGCAAACGCGCTCGAGGCCGATCGAAACCGTGTCGCGGTTGGAAACGAGATTCAGATAGAGTGGCTCTCAAGAATCCGCTCGTTCACTGGCGCGGTCAAAGAGGCCGCCGCCGAGGTTGCGAGCGGTGTCGGTGGTTTGTTGGCGTCGGCTATTACATCGGTGGTGACCGGCACACAGTCTGTACTGCAGGCCCTTGGCGGATTCATCGGCGGGATCATCGTCCAAATGGGCACGCTCCTCATTCAACTCGGTACGGTCGGGGTTCTGGCTGGCACACTTGGAACCGTGATCCCCGCCCTTAAACTGCTCACCGGCGGCGAGCTCGGCATTGCTGCGGGCGCCGCGGCTATTGCTGCGGGCGGCGTCATGGTTGGTGTGGGTGCGGCCATGGGCGGTGGCGGTGGCGGCCCTGGATCCTCTGCGCCCGTGACGGCCACAACGACCGGCCGATCGGCGGCCACCGGCGCGAAAGCACCGGCGCCCCAGGTGCCGAACACCCTCGATCAATTGGCCGGCCTCGGTGGCGGCGCGGCTCAACCGCTTGTGGTGAACGTTAATTTCCAAGGCCCCGTTGGCTCTCCCCGTCGCGCCGCTCGCGCGGTCCGGGATCTGCTGCTAGACGGTCAGTCGCTATTGGTTGGGGCTGGATAATGGCCGGAACCCCGAACAATTGCATTCTGGCTCCGACGCGATTCGCGGCCACCGCTTATGTCCTGCGGGTTGAGGTAGACGGCGGCGCCCCCGAGGATCTGGACTTTCCAGCCACCGGCACGCTCTCCACAACCCGCAACTACTACCCGACGGGCGACGCCCAGGCTGACGGGGATGATGCCGTCAACGGCTCGGCCGACCTCCTAACGCTGCTCAAGGCCACCCTCGAGACACATTCGTTGGTGACAACCGCAACGGTCACGATCTCGAGCACCACGTTCCTGATCTCGGTCACCACCGACGCAACCACCCAGCAGATCTTGTGGGACCACGGGAACACGACTCTCGATAAAGCCATTTTTGGGTATGACGCGAGCACCGCAGATTCTGCGACCGTCACCGCAGAAAACTACCCCGCGGGCCTGTGGCGCCCCCAACAGCCGATCTCGTTCGATTCTCGCGACCGTCAACCAATCGTGGGCGGGATTTCTCGTTCGATGTCCGGCCAAAGCAGGACCTCGAATTTCGCCACCGCCAACAAAGAGCGGGAGATCTCGTTTCTCCGGGTGACCAAAGAGCGCACCCTCATCGAATACGAGGCCGCCGCCGAGACGAACAACTCTTTTGAATACGTCTGGAGCAACTCGATCGGCGTTGGTCGCAGGTTCCGGGTGTATGCCGATGAGCTCACGATCAGTTCCAAAGGGTATTCGGTATACTCCCCCGCGGGCCTGGATGACCCGATATCCCGCTCGGCCGATTTCATCACCCGTTGGGATATCACCCTGCCGATGGTCCATGAACAAACGGTGGCCGCGGTATGACCTATACCGTTGCCCAGACTGCCGCCAAGATCGATCAAAAGTGGGTGGCAGTTATCAAGATCGAGGGCGTGGGGCACTGGCTCTCAGGCGGCAACCTGTCCGCCACCGACGGCGACGGTCAAACCAAGTTCTTTTCCGAGGAGCCGGACTACATCACCCCAACCCCGGGCGGCCTGTCTATCGATAGACCGTACTTGCTCGAGGGTGAGTGGCCCGAGATTCTTTCGGAGCGCGCCGACGTTCTGGGTGGGTTGCCTGAATCTGGCGAGCTCTCTTTTTCAATCCTAGACGTTGGGAACTACCTCACCGATCTGCTTCGAACCGAGTCTGATCCGATCGCGGTCCTCGATGGTGACCTCTCGAGCACCGCTCTTACGATGGAGGTTCAGGACGGCGGCCAGATCGCCGAAACCTCGGTCTGTTTCATCGGTGGCGAGGCGTTGCGGGTGTCGTCTACCGACGGGCCTACCTCGATCATATTGGGGACCCCAAGGGGTTATCTGGGCACCACCGCCCGCCGCCACCTTGATGGCGATCTGGTTTACAACTACATCCCGTATCTTCGTTCCCGCCGTGTTGAGCTCCTCATCGTTCCGAAAGACGGGGCGATCACGGATGAGGTGTCGCTCGGCCAGTATGTGATCGATTCTGTCGAGTGGTCCCAGGACATGAACACCTGGAACTTTCGCGCAAAAAGCCAGCTCAAGTACCTGCACCGCCTCGCGCCGCCCGCTCCGGACCGCACCCTGCGGATCGTTCAAGCCCCCCCGTCCCCCTCGGCAAATCAGCCCGTTATTTTCGAACCGGGCGAGGATCGCCAATTTGCCACCCTGCTTAGGGTTTGGACCTCGGGCGAGGCCGACTCAGAGGACTGGTTCTATCTCCGCGCGCCATCTGGCGAGGTGGTGACTGTCAAAAACATGACAACGGCCAACGGCGGATACATCAACCGCCGCGGCGTTTTGGGCACCACGGTTGAGCCGCTCAAAGTCGGCGACCACATGAAGCAGGTGTTCTGCGCGGAGATCACGGGGCCGAGCTCGTTTCGTTTCTCTCCGGGTGGCTCGCCGTCTACCGCCAGAACCGGCGGAACCTGGACCAAAACAGCGCATTGGGTCGATCTGATGCTCTTGATTATGTGCTCGAGCGCCGACCCCGAGGACCAGCTTGAACTAGACAACCGAAACGATACTTTCGGGGCTTTCGATTCGTTGCCCGTGGGCTATGGGATCGGACTGCCTCACACCCTCGTAGATTGGGGCGCGTGGCTTGGCGACGCCGCCAGGGTGGGCGTGAAGCCGCGGACCCCCGAATACCTTTTCCCGTCCTTCATCTATGGGGACGAACCTATGGAGTTCGGCGAGCTCATCACCGAAAATTTCCTGAAACCGATCGGGGCGTACATCATTTCTGAGGGTGGATTGGCGCGGATCGCGCTCCCCCGAATCCCGCTCGAGGGTGACACCGTTGTTACGCTTGGCCCTGATGAGATTCTGCAAAAAAAGGTGGGTGGCCGCCAATATCTCCCGCGGCTCAATGTCCGCCAGAACGTCACAAACTTGACGGGATCCGTCCGGTATTTGCTGGGTTCTGAGGAGCTCCCGATCACGATCAACAACACCGCGTTCGATGGGACTTATGGCCAGCGCGGACTCTATTCGACGGCGGAAAAACCAATCGAGATCGCGGTTCCGGGCGTCCGGTACGGGGTGGACAACACCGAGTTTCTGGAGTTCTCGGCGATGCGCCGCCTTTTCCGGTTCTACCGTCCCACCATCGAGCTCGACGTCGACGTTGATATGGCCCAGTACACCACCGCGCCCGCCGATATCGTCGCGGTTACAGTCAACGAGCTTCCCAACCTGTCCACAGGAACCCGCGATTGGGCCTCGGTCAAAGCCGAGGTTTTGGAGCGGGAGGTGCGATTCGATGAGGACCTAGGCGCGCACGTCAACCTGCGGGCACTTGGGTACGGCGGTGGGCTTAAGGTCGGGAAGATCTCACCATCGGCCCGAGTGGTCAGCTTCACGTCTGACGGCGACGACAGGACCTTGACGGTCACCGCCAACCGATACACCCAAGCCGACGCAAACGGAAACCTCCCCGCCACCGACGCGGCCGGTTTCGCGGTGGGTGACATCGTTCAAGGGATCGACACATCGGGTGCCCTGGTCGACGCAGCCACCCAGGAGGTGACCGCGATCAGCAGTAATGACATCACGATCGATGGCGACTTCAACGGCGGCCTCGCTAACGATGTGATCATAATCTGGGCTGAATACGGCGACTCGGCGGCCCAGCAAACCGGGAACTATGTCTATTTCGCCGATCGTGAGGGCGATCTAGACATCGGGGCGAGCGGCGTTGCGCCGTGGCGGTATGGTGAACCATGACGATGGACACCCCAGAGATCGCGACCCTGTTTGGCGCACTGGATGATGATGGACTCATCGACGGCGCCCCCGCATCGGCCCACACCCTCCGAACCCTGGCGATGACCGCCAATCGGCTCGTAACAAAGGGTCACGTTTTGACGAACCTGGTTTGGCCGTCTGACAACACGGTGGCCGAGGCTGTTGGCCAACTGAGGGGGATTGCTTGGCCGTGGTGGCACCACATTTTGCCACCCGTCCCAACCCCCAAAAAACCCGGACTCACCACCGCCGATCTCGAGGTGGTGGCGACAGTTGAAACCAGAACGTCTGACGGCACTGTCGAGGTTCAAACGGTTACGGGTGCTGCCCAGTTCAGACCCAGTGCATCCACCACCGCCAACGTTCTAACGATGACCGGCGCCGGCGCAAGCGCGTTTGAGGTTTTCGGTATGGACAATATCCCGATCTCCCGCGGCTCGATGGATGAGGTTTCGTTTTTGATACGAGGCCGCCCTACCGACGACACCGCCCAGGCTGCCGACGGTGGAACCCCATCGACTGGCACCGTCGGCCGCTCGGGCGCCAACTGGTTCGAGCCAGATAGCGGCGCGTCGTGGACGTTCACCACACCATCAACGCTTGCGAATTGGGCAGACACCGGCCACTACGTGCAATTTCAGGTTTCCGGGGTGGATGTTGCTCCGATCGCCGCGGTCATCAACGTTTCGCAAGAGGGAAACGATCGCTGTTACTTCTACCCATATTTCAATAGCGATCAGGTGCGGATGATCAACGGGTCGACCTACACGCTCAAACAACTTCCGCGCTATCAGATCGCCAATCTGGCGCTTTACGCCAACGCGAGGACCGCCTAGTGCCGTTCGATGGGCGCAACTATACGAGCTCCGGCCTGGTGGGACCGTACCACGCACACCCGGAAGCGCCGATGACCCCTCGGGTGTTGTCGGGCGCCCTGCGTGGTTCCTACTTTTTCGGCCGCCATCATGCCAAGCTCGTTGGGGTCCAAACCTACAAGATGTTTCACGACATCCCGACGCGGTTTCACACCCAAGCAATGACATTCAATCAGTCCACCTGGACCGAGTTGACGGTGATGCGGCGGAACGTTTCTGAGCAGTGGACTCACATGGTGGCTCAGATCCGATTCGCGGCCACCTTTTCCACGAGCCGCGCGGGATGGCGCGCCAACCACAGGATCGTAGTAGACAACGGAGCCAAAACCGCAACCGGTGAAACCGTCACCACCGAGATCGGCCTGATGCCCAACATGTGGCACAGCACCCAGCCTCAGAACTTCAACCAATCGAGCCGCGCGGGGTTGGCGATCAACCTTTTCGATCCGGCTCAGGGAATTTCTATCCCTGAATTTGTGGCGGTGGCCGACATAGGAACCGGCGACGTGACGATCACGGTTGAGGGTTATTGCGACGATGCAGGATCAAACGCGGTCCGATACTGGCCGCACATGATCACCGTCTGGGCGGTCTCTGCTGAGGTGTAGCGATGGCAAAAACCCAAACCATCGCAACCGTCAACCCGCTCCGATTCGCCACGGGTTCCGGGGTATATTTTGAGGACCTCCAAACGGTGGCCCAGCAACTCAATTGGGCCTACGGCAACTGTCACGAAAGCCACGTTTCCGTCCAATGTGGCGCCGATGGGTGGGGCAGCAATACAAACGAGGTTGCGACTCACGGGGTTACTTTCAAGTCAAGCTCCGGCCTGGTCGAAAAGTACCAGTTTCGGATCAGGATCGACCCCGACACCGTGTCGGTTCTCATTGGCGCCGAATGCTTTATGACCGGATCGGACGTCGGCGACGTCAAGATCACGGTTGGGAGTACATCCGGCACCCTTTCCACGTTCAATGTGGCCGCCAACGGGACCGAGAAAACCACAACGCTTGCCACCAGTTCCACGGGAACCGGTTGGCAGACGTGCAAGGTTGAGTTAAACCACACTACGGGGTCTTCGGCCGTGGAGGAGCTCCGCTTTTTCAGGGTTCAGGATTCGCCGATTTCTAGCGGGCTCCCGAGTCCGGTGCTCGAGTAGGAGGGCCAAACTATGAAACGAACAATGATCGCGGTTTTGATGGTGCTTGGCCTCTCGAGCGAGGCAATGGCCCAGGCCCCGGCGTGGGGTAACCGCCAAAACTACGCGGCCGACGATACCGCGACCCCCATCCATCGGTTCCAGACGGCCACCTCAAGCCTGGCCGCGTGTATCGGGTTTGGCTCGAAAATGGCCCTTTCCGCCGACGGCGGGGATGCGTTGTGCGTGTTTTCCATGACATCCACCCTGACGATGACCGCACCCGACGCCGAGGCTGCGTGTTACGTGACCGACGGGGCGAGCATCAAAACCGGAATGGCCCCGTGCGTCTATGTTCGCGACGGCGCGCCACCGCAAAAGGTGACTATGCCCTCATACACCTATTTGGCCCGCTCTCCTGGCCCCCGAACGGCGGGCATTTGCTCAGGCTACACCGACCCCCGCACCCAGACGGTATTTCCTGGGTGCAGGGTGCCCGGGGACTGTCACGAGCTCCGCGCCGGTACCTCGTGCGATACGACGATCTCGACGGCCGATCGCGTTCGAATGGCGACCCGGGGTTGTGGGTTTGTGGTTTGCACGGTCGACACCGACGCCGCTGACGTGATCTTGACGGTTTTCGAGTAGGGTTGATCGTGTTCGATTGGGTAAAACTCGCAGCTTTGGTGCTAGGGTTTGTGGCCTGTGGGGAGTCTGAATGCCTCCACACCACCGACGCCGGCCCGTGTTTCGAGTTTTCCCCCTCGTCTGGCGCTCTCACGCGGTGTTGTGTGCTCTCGGTTGGTCCGCCCGAGCGGACGGCATGCCACACAAGGCGGGTCGATTAGATGGCATTTGACCGCGTCAGGCGCCGGGCCCAGCACTTCACCGATTTTTCGGATGACAGCCAGGCGCCCAACAAGCGCCGCCGAAAAATCCGGAACTGGTCAAATTTCAAAGAGACCAACAAGCCATGGGCCGAGAGCACGCCCAATGCAGAGGAGGCCGCCGGCACCCCGGACGGCTGGACGGGCCAATTCGATTTCAAATGGCAGAGCAGGCGCGGCCCGCTCCAGTGTTATTTCGGCCGGACCAACACCCCACGGCTCGAACCGCTGGTGGGGTGTAGGGTGGCCTCCCGTCGCCGCGCCTGGGTTAATTTCTTGCCCGTAGGTTTCGATCGCCAAGTAGATGGCGAGGTTCTCGGCGGCGGTTCCTCGGTCCGCTGGGTGGATCTGTGGACCGACACAAACCTCAGATACCACGTCGCCGGTCACAAACTCTCAAAGGTGCTTAGGCTAAAGACCCCCAACGCCCCAACCACGTTCGAGTGGACGGTTAGAATGCCGCCCGGCTCCACTTTGGAGATCGCCAACAACTCGGGCCGGATCCTTGATGGCGATGGCGTCGAGAGGATGCGGCTGCCGGCCCCGTGGGCTCATGATTCGGCAACAACAAACCCGACCACCATCGACGGAACCAACCCGATCGGCGTCACTCTGGAGGACGGGGGTACGCGCGTTGTCAATAACCGTACGTTACGCGTCATTCGGTTGACGTTGGATCCTGACGATATGGCGGGCGTTTCTTCGTGGCCGGTGATCTGCGACCCGGAAACAACGATCAGCGGTGACGCCTCCGTCCAGGACACCAGGATCGATAACCGCAACGCCTCGACAGTTGATCAAAACTTTGAGGACGTCAGCCTGGACGTCGGCCTTGGGTTCGGCGGCATCTTCAGATCTCTATATCGATTTGACGAAACCGAGATACCCTCTGGGACAATCAACTCATGCGCGTTTTTTGCGTACCGTTTCTCTTTCGGAGGCCAAGACACAGCAAGCTCCGGTGCGGCTTATCGCGTTAAGTCGGGGAACGATTGGGTAGTCGGTGATGCTACCTGGAATCACCGAAAAACGCCGGAGGCCGCGTGGCTCGGCGGCGTTGGTTCTGGGTGTGGGTTATCGGGGACCGACCACGATGCGACAACGATCGGCACCTACTCTTACACGGCATTCGAAAGCGGCGTCGACAAGCTATTCAACGAGGGATCGGGAGACGGGAGCGTAGCGCTTTCTGCGTCCTGGGTTACCGATATCCGCGACGCTGTCGAGCCAAACGAGGGCTTTGTGCTTCGGGATGATGACGAGTCTACGAGCGGCAAAATTATCGCGCTTCGGGACACGGTGGACGCGTCGGGGAATGGCCCCAGCTTCGTTATTGATTATTCTGCAGCAAGCGCGGTTCCACTCATCGCGCTTATGAGGCCCATCAACCTTTAGGAGAGAACCCCATGGCACTCGTACAGAATACGGTCAAAGACCTGATCGCCCTGGTTCTCCTCGCGGCCGACGGAACCCTCTACACCACCTCTGCAAATTGCGTGGTGCGGCTCGAGGACAATGGCCACGCCGACGATGGGAAATTTTGGGACGATGACGATGATACCTGGCAAGCGAGCCCCGTAGCGTGGCCATCCTCCACGCACACCAAGGCGGGCCTGCATCTGTTCCAACTCCCCGCCGCGGCAACCCTCGGCCATCTCGGCGGCCGGATCTTCTATACGTTCACGGACAACGCGACGGAGGCCAGCGCCACCGTGGCCTGTGCCGGCGGCGAGCACATCATCCTCCGCGCAGAGCTCGCCGACCTAGACGCGAGACTTGACCGAAACTTCGACTCAACAGAATCCCAACGCGGCGCCCACACAGGTCAAATGACGGAATATTTCTACGTAGATCCATCCGGCGGCGACACTATCGCCAATGGAAACGACGGATCCCGTGATTTGCCACTAGATACGGTGACCGAGGCACTCAGCCTGGTGACCGATTCGATGCACTCGATCATTTTCTTGGTCGCCGGGGCAGCGGCGGGCACCACAACCCTCACCGAGGCGGTCACGGTAAACAAAAGGTACACATTCATCCGTGGGCCGGGCCGTGACTTCATTTGGACCCGCTCGGGCGCTGGCGATACGATCTCTGTGACCGCCGACGGGTGCGAGTTCTCCGGGTTTCAATGTGAAACAGCGGCCACCGGCAACGGCGATGGAATCGCAATCTCTGGCGCGGATTTCACCCGGGTCCATAACGTGTGGTTCAACGCAACGCGTGGCGACGGGGTTTCGGTCTCCAACTCGGATCATACCCAGATCCATGACTGTGTATTTGAGGGCACAGGCGTCGGCGGTTCCGGCCAGGGGATCGATATTGTCGCGGGCGGCGGGACTTCCTCTCACACGTTCATTCGCCGAAATCACTTTTCCGACGTCCAGGGCCACAGCATCCAGATCAACAGCGCCGGCACAGACAGCATTATCACGGGCAACGAAATCCACGGCAGCACCGGCTGGGGTATCAACCTCAATACGGTGAGCGATTGCCTGATCGCTGACAATAAATTCAACAACAACTCGTCGGGCAACATCCAAGACGCCAGCGGCACCAACAACGCGCAGATCAACAACCAGCAATGGGCCAAGGACAGCGAGATTGTCCCGGTTGCGCTCGATGGTGGCGGCGCGACTCTTGGCGGCATGCTTACTAAGATGGCCGACGACAACGCAGGCGGAACCTTCGACGCCACCGCCCACAGCCTCGTATCAATCTCATCTCTAACCGCCGGGTCTACTCCGTGGGCTAGGGCCTCGGTCGCCTATGAGGATTCTACCAACCAGTTGCGGGCGCAGACATCCCTCCACCGCGGCGGGTCGGTGGTCACGTCTGGCCTGGTTGCGACAACGATCACCCTGCGTGACAGCTCAGATAATTCGCTTGGCACCGCCACGACAACGTCATTCAACACCGACGGATCATCACTTCTCATGACGATCACCCCGTCAACCGCCCTGACCCAAAACGCGGTCTACACAATCGCGATCAGCATCCGGGACGCCACCGGCACCGTGACGGCGAGCTCACACTTTGCAACGGGGCCAAGTTGACCTTTGCGCCACACTTTCCGCTGAGTGAGCTCCGCTGTAAGTGTGGATGTGAGCCACCAGACGAGGTTCTGAGCCGGCTCGAGGAGCTCTCGTGGAATCTTGAATATGGGTTCCGCGATGCGCTCAAGATGCCGATCAGGATTATCAGCGGCCACCGCTGCGCCGAACATAATGCAGACGTGGGCGGCGCCGCGGACTCGCGTCACCTATACGGCGACGGGGCCGATCTATCTGCTGGAACCCTTCACGGGCTCTGGTTGGCCGGATTCGCCGAGGCACAGATCTATCACCGTGCGTTGCGCCAGGGCGGCCTGGGGACCTACGTGAGCCGCCCCGGCACTCTTCACTATGATATGCGCGGCGACCGCTCGCGCTGGAGGTACTAGATGCACCCAAACCGAGCAGAGGGGTCCAACCCCGGCGTGGTTGTTGTCCAGCCCGCAAAAAACGGAAACGGAAACGGGCTTGGGCCGCTCCTGAGGGCGTTGCCTCTGTTGCTGACATTCAGCACGATCGTCGGCGTCTCGTATGTCGGCCACTATCGGATCGGCCGGAACGAGGAGGATATCACGAAGATCAGGACCGACGCGGTGGACCACGAAAAAACCCAGGCCGATTCGCTCGAGCAAATCAAGCACACCGTCGGTAATATGCAGCTCGACATAGCCTTTTTGTGTACAAGCCAAGCCATCAAAGATGGCAAGGATCCACGCGTTCAGTGTTTTACCTCAAGGGGAACCAGATGAAAAACCTAGACAAACCATGGCACCAGTCGAAGAAATTTCTGGCGCTTCTCGTCGGTGTGGCCGCCCTGGTCTCGGTCCTGGCGCTAGCCTTGCCCCTACGTCGGTTTGGCTACGAGCTCCCGTCCGAGGTTCCGATCCTTTTAGCTGGAGCGGTCGCCGCGGGCGTGAATATGTTTATTGGCGCTCAGGGGTGGGCCGACGCCCGATCGTCCGTAGTCCCCAGAGAACCCACATGAATTGGATAATCGGCGCACTGGCCGCCCTGGCCGCCGTTGTTGGCGCGTGGTTGCATGGCCGACACGGAAAACGTTCCCAGGGCTCCCGTCTGCCGATTCCATCCGTTGCCCCAACCCCCACCGCCGCCGCGGTGGCAGAGGTGACGGCGACTGTCGAAAGTTTGACATCCGAGGGAACCACTACCCGCCCAGACATAGACGCCGCGATCGTAGAGGCCGAAAAAGAGTGGAAATCCGACGACACCTAGCGACCCTGGCCCTGGTTCTCGTTCCGGCGGTGAGCTCGGCGCAGACCGTTACCTCCTCGGGGTCCTGTGCTCGCACTGAGCGGGCTCTGATATTTGCCAACGGGACATCGGCCAGGCGCCTGATCAAGCTCAGGGCGTGCCGTGTGGATGTCTCAAACCTAACCAGGCTCCCGCCACCGGATCCGATAGTCATCGAACCTGCCTGGGTGTGGCCTGGCCTCGCTGTTGTGGCCATCGCGTCATTCGCCGCGGGCTTCGCTTTAGCGAAAACCTCCACCAAGTAGCAGATTCTTTTTTCGTTGTACGCTTGACGGCCCCATTGTCTTTGGTTACACATGGCGCTGCATGGCGAACACGGACACCAACAAAGCGCCCGACCTGACTCGATACTGCCGCATTGAGCGCGCATGTGAGATCGGCGGGGCAATCTCCAAAACCCAGGCCCGCCGCCTTATTTCCTCGGGAGCCTGGCAAGCCAAAAAGTCAGACGGGATCTTGCTCATCGAGATCGAATCAATTCTGGCCTGGCAAGACTCGCTTCCAGACGTAGTCAAATAGTTCTCTCGGTCTAGCGCCCCCGGGCGCGCTTCCCCCGGCTTTTCCTGGGGGCGCTGGATTGAGGATAGGGGTGAACGATGGCACGACAAATTGACTTCGATTTCAGTGCGCCGATTTGGTCCGACCTGGACGCAGACTGGGCCCGATTCCACAAGGAGACCCCGGGCGTCTATCGCGAGCTCCTGAGGCTCACCCGCTCAAGGATCCACGCCCAACGCCTAGCGGGGAAAGAAAAGCCGTACGTATCCATCAAAAGCCTGTTTGAGGAAATCCGCCCACGGTTCCCCGGGCTCAACAACAACTACACAAGCCGCTATGCGCGCCACCTTATGGTTTCTGAGCCTGATCTCCGCGGCGTATTCCGGACGAGGGGGCTCCGATCATGACCCGAACCACCGACCCCCACCGCCCGGCGTTCTTTGTTGGGGTTCACACCCTCGGATTCGAAACCGCCGCCACCGTGCGCCCGCTCGGCGTTGGGGATGTGCTCGCCCATTACGACGGGGTGACCCTCACAGAAGCGCTTGAGGATTTGGCTCCCGAGATTCAACGGATGATAGTCGAGCGTTGTCGGCAACTCGGGGGCGATAGGTGAAGGCGATCCTTCTAGAGACCACCGTCCGAGAGGATTTCAAGATCGACGGCCTAGCCGATCGGCTTGAGATTGATCGCCAGCTTGCCCTGGGCAAATTGGTGGACCTCTGGACCTGGGTGGCCCACAGGAAGGACGAACACGATCTAGCCGACGGAATCACACCCCGAGACATTGAGCGCGCCGCTAAGTGGCAGGGGAAGCCGGGCGCCTTCATCGATGCTGCGCTTGCTGAGGATCTGTTGGAGCCGATGCCGGATGGTATGTACGCGATCCACGCCTGGGCGAAACACTGCAAGCACTACCGCCAAGCCCGCGAACGTCTCAAGCGATTTCGGTCTGACAAAGAAAAGAAAGAAATAAAGAAAGAAATAAAGGTAGAAACGCAGCCGGAACGTTCCGGCAACGTTTCACTGCCCTCCGGCGCCGTCGGCCAAGGGGCCGCGCCGAGGGCTCCCGCGAACGGAAAAACAGAGCATGTGAGCACTTACGTTTCAGATGATGTGGCCGATCTAAGGAAGAAATACGGAGTCCCCTCCTAGGGTGTTTTGCTAATGACTACCAGAACACAGAAAAAACCCAGACGGTCTAGAAACGGCACCAATGGGCCAAAAATCCAGCCTAGACGGAGATACATAGTATCTCGGAAAGTGCGACGGAGAAGGGGCCGAAAACCGGCCAGGACGATCACGTTCGCGGATTTCGCTTTCCTCTACCTCGACCACGCCGAGGCACAGACCCCGAGGTCAGTCCGAACCTACGAAACCAGGATCGCGCATCTCGTGGAAGGCATCGGGCGAAAGATCCAGTTGCGGAACGTTGGACACTCTCAAATCCAGGCAGTGATCGACGGCCTCACCGCCGCTGGGTTTGCTCCGAACACGGTCTGCCAAATCTACGGGGCGTGTCAGGGTTTGATGACATACGGGATCACCCTCGGAGTTCTCAAGGCGAGCCCATGCGTCCGGGGTGTCATCCGGCTGCCGAAGCGTCGACCCGTTAATCCCGCCCACGCTATCGAGGCGCTTATGACATCGGCCGAGGTTCGGAGGCTCATCGACTCGGGCGGTACCGACGAAGAGCGCGCCTGGTGGGCCGTGGCGGCCCTGACGGGGATGCGCGGCGGGGAAATTCGAGCTCTACGGTGGCAACGCTGCGATCTCCGTTATTTGCCGATCGGCCAAATCATCGTGGCCGAGTCATATCGGGCAGACACCGGCGTCACGAGCCCGCCGAAAACCGGCGAGGCCCGCGAGGTGCCGGTTCATCCGTCGCTTGCCCCGGTTCTCGATGCCTGGCGCTCGAGCGGCTGGGCGGGTGTCATGAAAAGAGCCCATCGAGCCAACGATCTCGTTTTTCCGGACCCCGATCGCCCGGATGGCCATCTCACCGATGGCCGGATGCGTCGGCGGTTCTACCTCGCTTTAGAGCGGCTTGGGATGCGCCGCAGGAGGATCCACGGCCTCAGGCACACGTTTGTGACCAGGACGGCCGAGGTGGACGGAGCGAGCTCAGAGGTTCTCGAGAGGATTACACACGGTCGACCTAGGGACGTCCGCGGGGATTATCGACAGGTGACTTTTGCAGAAATGGCCAGAGAATTGGCCAAGTGGGAGGTTTAGGGATGAGGGCACTGAAGAACAAGCCGGAGATCATCGAGCTCGGCCGGCGCGGTCCGGAGCAACGCACGGCCGATGCGGCGGCGGGGCTTCTGCTCCTCGCTGGGTTCGTGATCGGTCTGGTTGTCGGAATGGTGGTTGGGCCGTGGTAGAGACGTCCTACACCCCGGGAACCACCCGATTCGCCGACCGTATTCGCGCGATCATGCGGGAGCGGGGAATCACCAACAAGGCGTTGGCCACCACGTTAGGGGTCAAACCCCGCCGCCTGAGCCATTGGGTCGGCGGTCGCGCGGAGCCGAGCCTGGTCTACGTTCGACAGATAGCTACCGAACTCGAGGTCTCGATCGATGAGCTCGTGGCTGCGACGGAGCACGATTATCAGGTTGAGAAGTCTTGGCGCAGGGTCAGAGACGGCATGGAGAACTGGGTCCGCGCCTCGGCGCTGAATCTCAGGTATCCGGAGGCCAGCAATGGATAATGGCAAGATCACAAGGTTTGAACTGGCCCGGGCGGCCCTCGGCCTTTCGCCAGCCCAGGTCATCGATGTAGCCTACCCTCCGCCAGCGTGCCTCGAGCGAGACACGCTGGCGGCCGCTAGGGATGTTCTCATCCGTCGACCGATGGGCACGAAAGCGGAGATCCGCGCGGCCAAACTGGCGGTTGCGGCTCACAAGAAGACGTGTGAAGCGTGTCTAGAGTACGAGCAGCAACGAAAACGACACGTTCGAGTGTTGAGTGTTCTGGAAACCGGTCGGGGGTACAAAAAAACAAACCTAGACCTGGTGATCCGGCTCTGTCGCGTGGTGTCTCATGATCCGGCCCCCGCGCTGGCCGAGGTTGTTTGTGTGTGTGGTAAGCGGAGGATGCCCTCGTTCGCGGACATTCGTCCTTGCGCCTGCAAGGCCCGACAGTGCCTCAAGTGTGACACGAAATTCATGTCAGCTAACGCGGGCTGTCGGATGTGCGGCCCTTGTTCATCGTCTAGCGGCTCTGACTGGGGCCACGTATGAGGCGCTCGGCCGAAGAGTCATCAGAGAACATCCGAGCCCAACTAAGCATGAGCTCGACCAGACGCCTTTATCGGTCCAAAAACAGAGGATCGTGGAAGGTGGAGGGCCGTCGGCTCGGGTGGCACGGGTCGGCGGTGGCGGCCATGCTTAAGCGAGGAGAGCTTGAGATCTGCGTAGACGCGCCCTCGTTCGAATTGGCGCGTGCGCGATGAACATCAACGAACAGGAGAGAAGTGAATGAAGCCCCGTCTAGTTCAATTGGCAGAACGCGACGCACGTCGTCAGTCCGAGGGGAGGATTCCTGTTGCAGGTATCCCCAGGAGCGCAACGCCTCGGGATCGTGGGTTCGACTCCCTCACGGCGTGTGGTCGAGATATCGGTTCAAGTCCGGTGGCGGGGGTGGTTAGAGGTTTTGCGGCGATAGGGCTTCATCGTCCGAAGAACAACGTGAACGTCGGCGCGGTCCTTCGTGCTGCCTGGTGCTATGGCGCCGCACTCATCGTGGCTGACGGGACGCGCTATCGGAAGTCCAGAACAGACACGCATAAGGCCCACCGGAAAATCCCACTAGTCCAGACCGGCGACGTCTTTGACGCCATCCCCTACGACTGCGTGCCTGTGGCTGTGGACCTCGTAGAGGGCGCTCAGTCGCTGTTCGACTACGAGCACCCCGAGCGTGCGTTCTACATCTTTGGGCCAGAGGACGGGACGCTGGGGGCCAAGACGATCGACCGTTGCCGGGACGTCGTCTACATCCCCACGCAAGCGTGCATGAACCTGGCGGCTACAGTGAATGTGGTTTTGTACGACCGAGCAAATAAGCGCGGTCAAAAGAACCGAAACACGGAGGATTGAACTAATGGCTCAAGGGATATTGAACCTGGTCGCGCTCATGCTGGTGGGTTTCGGTGTGGGCGTAAGCACCCAGGACAACTGGCTCGCGGTGGCGGCGGTTGGCGCGGTCTACATTGTGGCCCCGTTTCACCCGGCCTCGAAATAGGCGCGGTCGAAAGCAACGCAATGGAAAACGACATGAAGGACCCAGCAGACATTGAGCGCGCCCTGTGCGTGGCATTCATTCGGCAACTGGCCGACGACGCCCCCGCCACCGCCGACATGCAAACCATGGCAAGGGGGCTCTATATGGTTGCCGATGAGCTCGAGAGCCTAGGCCACCACAATGGCGCATCGGCGTGGCGCGCCACGTGCGACTCGATCAAAAAAGAGCGCGGTCGGAACAATCGAAATGAGGGAGAGGGGAGCAAATAGAGTGCGCAGCTACGTTGCAAACCGGACCCCGGCCAAGAGTTTTCGTGGGGTGATAGGCCCGAGGCTTCTCGATGGCGAAAAAGCCTCAAAAACCTGCCACATGTTCGATGGGAGCCAACGCGATGCAGAAACTTGAGACATACCGACACCTGAAGCCGGGCGTCCGAGCTCGGTATGTGAATCCGTACGGTCGATACATCGAAGGGAAGCCCGCCGAAGTGCTGGGTCATCCGGAGCTTTTTGACTGCAAGGTGTTCGTAGAGATTCGGATCGACGGAGAAACCAAGCCCGACACCGTTCGAGCTCAGGACTTGTACCCGGAAGGAGGGGATTGGCAGTGAGCGACTGGGGCGTTGCCGTTTGTTTGCTCGAAGGCCGAACGCTGGCCTTGGATTCGGTGGCTGTGTTCGACAGCAAATCCGAGCGTGACGCGTTCGATGATGGCTTGAATCAGGGTGCGGGCATGTTCGCGGGCGACGCTCTCACGACGTTCCCGCTGCCTGAGGCAATCGAAGGCGACGGCTGGTTTGACGCACCAGTCGAGGCCATTCGAGAAGAGTGGGCGAAGCACGCAACGCGGGGCTCGCGATGACTGGTCCGGTCCGCGTCGACGTCGTTGATGATTGCACGGAATGCCCGTTTGCAGACTTCCATTGGGGTGTGTGCGCCCACCCTGAAACAGAGAGCGGAGAGCAGCCGTCCGTCTCGAGCAACGCTGTGCCCGATCATTGCCTGCTGCGCCGCGCCGCCGTTATCGTGCGGTGCGTTCACCTCAAACGAAACGAGGGCAAGGAATGACGGAAACAGAACGGTGGATGCTCAAATATGGCCAGCCGGGCGAATGCGGGAGATGGGGCATATCGAGCCCGACCCGATCACGAAACGATGGAAACGAAAGGGATAGACGTGGTTCCGCTTTTTTGCTAACTGACCGTTCCCGGTTGGCCGCGAACCGCCGGGGACATAGGAGGGACGACCTGTGAGCATAATCGACCGATTCAAAGAGATCGGCAAAGAGATCGAAGGCGCCGGAACCGCGGACGCGGATCAGATCCCGATCATCACTGCGATCCTGACCGGTGCCGAACACATCGCGGACGCGATCGCCGAAAAGCGCGGGGGCCATCACGAGCCTGACGACTACGCCGGCGAACTGGGGCCGACTCAGGCCGATCGCCACGAAGCATGGCGCAAAGGCGAGGGCTTCGACGAAGACGACGGTCTTTTTGACGGCGAGCCTGAATTCGATCCGCCGATCCTGTCTGGACGGCAACCCGTCTCGCTACTTCAAGAGGTCTGCCAAGAACGCGACTTCGATCCGCCCCGATACGAGATCACGCGCGAAGGCGGGGACGATCACGTTCCCAAGTTCGGCGGAACGGTGACGGTCGACCGCGATGACGACGAAGTGATGTCGAAAATCGATCGGGGTCTCAGCTCGAAGGTCAAAGCGAAGAAGGCGCTCGCGCTTGCCATGCTGACCGAGCACTTCGGGGCCAAGCAACACAGGGAGAAGCGATCATGATGATCGTCTGTCCGAAGTGCGGTTGTCTCTACTGGGAAGGCGAAGCCGATCCGACTTGTGGCGGTTGCGGTGAGCCGCAGCCCAAACACGACGGGAAGCACAACTTCCCAACCGGAACGATCGAGCGGCTCGAGATGTTGCTTCGTGCCTATCACTACGTCTTGAACAACCTTGCCGGGCTCTTCTGGCGAGACAATCGATCCCTAGGCGTTTTTCACAACGCGTTCCGAGTCATGGCCGCGGGGCTTCGGTTCGGAGCCGCGGATCGGATCACGGTGGCATTCAGTGACGAAGTCGAAGCGCAACGCGAACGAATCTTCGGCCCCATGTGCCCGCGGTGCTCTCGGCCGTTCGGGGGCGGGATCAGTTGCCAGTTCGACGGGTGCCAAGCGGGGCGAAGCGAGATCAAGCCGAAGCCGAAGCCCGAAGAGCTTTGGCTGATTCTCGACAAGCGACAGAACGTCGGGAACTGTCTTCTGTTTTGGGGGACGGATCGCGGGGGCTATACGACCGAGCTGAACCTAGCGGGCCGCTACACCGAAGCCGAAGCGAAGCAACAAGAGAAAGACCGGCCCGACATCGATCAAGCTGTTCCGCTGTCGATAGCCCGCCGCTTCATGGCGGTTCATGTTCGCGCCGATACGGGCTTTCGTGTCGCGCTTGCCGCCTTCAAAGCCAAAGAACAAACGCCCCCATATGATCCGATGCAAGATCTTCCCAACTTTTCATGGTGGGACGTGGCAGACGGAACAACTTTCACGATCTTTTGCATGGGGGAAAAGCGAACGATCGACGTGTTTCAGCTTCGCCGCGAAGACGAAGACCTTTCGATCGAGGCCGTCAGCGGGGAACTTTGGCTGATCAAAAACGTCAAGCTCACGCTGCCGTCGGCTGAGCGCATCGGTCGGCCGCCATGGAACAGACCGATCGCGTTTGAGATTCGTGATCCGGATTCGATCGAGCTTGTCGAAGGGGCCAAACCATGAAGGGTGCGTTCACCTCAAACGAAACGAGGGCAAGGAATGACGGAAACAGAACGGTGGATGCTCAAATATGGCCAGCAGCGCGCCCGCAACGCCGTGTTTATGCTGGCGATGGCCGCTCTGGCCCGATCCGGTGACCAGCCCTTTGCGAGAAAATGGGTCGACCGTGCCGACGCAGCGGCGGCGAACGTTCGTTTGGAAGACTTCGTAAAGGCTCAAACCAACCGCGGTTCAAACCAACTCGCCGGAAAGGAAACGACGGAATGACGCTCGTCATCATTGAGCAGATCACCGGGAAATCGCTCCTAACGTTGGTCGAGATGGCGGTCCGATGCGCAGGCCGTGGCGCCCAGCGTCGCGGGTCACGGTGGTGGCACGTGTCTGAGGCGTTGGGCCAAGGCTCGACGTCGTCCATCGCTCTCTGCCGGCACTTCGATCTGGACCCAGACGAGCAACTGGGCGGCTGTGAGACCTGTTATGACGCGCCCGAGGATAGCGGCGAGTTGAGCGAACGCGCAGACCCGGTCGGAGAGTTGTCGGACATGCTTCGAGACGCCGAAATCCCGACGCGCCTCGACATGGGCGGTTCGAACGACCGCGACGTATCGGGGGACAAGTGAGAGTAGCCTACGCAGATCCCCCCTACCCAGGCAGGGCTTACATGTACAAGGAGCGTCAGGAGGTGGACCACGAGGAGCTCATCGCCAAGCTGCGGACCTTCGACGGATGGGCGCTGTCCAGCTCGAGCTCGGCGCTTCGGATGCTTCTCCCGATGTGCCCCGAGCGGGTCCGGGTCATGGCATGGGTCAAGCCGTTCGCCAGTTGGAAGCCAGGGGTTAATCCCGCCTATGCGTGGGAGCCGATTCTCGTGGTCCCGGCCCGAAAGCGCGGCCGAGAGCTTCCGACGGTCCGAGACTGGGTGAGTGTCAACATCACGCTAAAGAAAGGGCTTGCGGGCGCCAAGCCCCGAGAGTTCTGCATGTGGCTATTCGAGGCCCTAGGCATGCTGCCAGGTGACGAGTTCCACGACCTGTTCCCGGGGACTGGCATCGTGACGAAGTGTCACGAGCAATGGGCGAACCCGCCCACCCAAGAGTCGCTCGAACTACGCGGTTCTGGTCATCGCGACTTGGAGAAAAACGATGGGTGATGATCCGCTGACTTGGGCCCACCGCCAACTATACGCGGCGTTCCAGCGCCTTCGAAAGATGGAGGCTGAGACTGTGCGCCTGGCGCGGGTTCGTGACGAGGCGGCATCTGACCGGCTGAAGACGCTAGAGGCCATCGAGAAGGAGTCCGAGCTTGTGGAGCAACTCAAGGTGAAGCTGATGCGAGCAGCGCTAAACAATGACCCGGAAACGCGCGGTTCCTGCAATCGAAACGAGGTGGAGTGATGGTGCTCAGGGCTAGGCCCGGGAATCAGTCGGGCGAGGATGGATGGTACGAGATCCCTCGCGCCAAGACACCACACGAGGCGGCGGAGTTGTGGCGGGAAGACACGCTGGGGATCGAGCCTGAGGAGAACATTCTTGTAGCGGTGACCGATGGGGCGATGGTTTGGCGGTTCTGGACCGTCGGCGAGATGGCGCCGCACTACATCGCCGTGAGGGCTGACCGCGAGGAATACAC
>Ga0316187_10000373_pt1 | contig 34259 bp, 33 predicted proteins | sample CroRivburrow1_MG_FD_204927 | JGI IMG/M metagenome (GOLD analysis project Ga0316187, IMG submission 204927) | Coastal sediment microbial communities from Maine, United States - Cross River worm burrow 1 | ecosystem: Environmental > Aquatic > Marine > Coastal > Sediment | place: USA: Maine... | reverse complement strand
GCGGGCGCCGGAATGAATATCGCGCACGAACCCGTTCCGGTTTTTGCTGACATCGATTTTCAGTTTGACCTGGAAGGGCGGCGAGGGCGTTTGTTTGTAAAGAATGTACTCGATGCAACCGTTTCACCGATCAGGAATCCGAAAGCTGGCGAGGATCATTTCATTGCAATTCGCCTGCATCGGGGATTCGACTTCCGTGAGGCCGAGATGGACAGCACATCATTCTGGAGCAAGGGTGAGCTTGAGTAACAGCACGAAGGGCGGTTTGCAGCGCTGACCTTTGCGAGCTATGGCCCCAAGGGAATTATTCCGGAAGAAAGTCTTCCGCATAGAGCCGCGTGACAGCCGTGTGAGAAGGGTCTGGACGTTGTTCTGAAGATCTCGGCTGTCGCTGCGTTGGCGTACTATCTCGAATTGCTGGCGAAATCTCCGTCAATCGAATGGGCCCGGTGACAATTGGTGACTGCAGTCGCTGCCGGCTCAAGGTTAAATAATTGCTGAACCGAAGAGTCATGTTGTGGTCCTTTGTTCAGAGCCCATTACCTGTATAGCTTCGTCAGCGACGTCGTCATAACCACACGCGAAATGCAACAGCAACGAGCCTCAACCATGGCAGTGGATCTGTATTCAAAGCTGACCAACGAGGAAGATGCGCGCGCATGCCGCGACATTTCCGATGCGGCTTGCAGGGAAACGCCAGGCAATTTCCTCCTGATCCTGACCACTTCCTTTCTGACCAAGCTTGGTGATTCGATCGCCAGCCCGAAGACGGTTCTCGCGTGGGTGGCAACGGCAGCCGGTGCACCGGCCATTGTTCTTGGCTTGCTGGTTCCGATCAGGGAATCCGGCTCGATGATTCCCCAGTTGTTTATCGGCGGGTTTGTACGCGCACTCCCCGTTCGCAAATGGGTCTGGGTTGCGGGCAGTGTGTTGCAAGCGTTGGTTGTCGCCGGCATCGGTTTTGTTGCGATCTCAATGACCGGCGCTGCCGCCGGCTGGGCCATATTGGGTCTGATCACCGTCTTCAGCCTCGCTCGGGGATTGTGCTCGGTAGCGTCGAAAGACGTGCTGGGCAAGACGATTCCCAAGGGCAGGCGTGGTCAGCTCACTGGATGGTCGGCAAGTCTCGCGGGGATGGTCACGCTTGTGTTCGGGCTTGCGCTGCTGCTGCCATCGTTGCGCAGTCTCGATGCGGTGTTGCTTGGTGCTGTTCTGATTGGTGCAAGTTTCTTGTGGTTACTGGCCGCTGGTGTTTATGCAATGGTTCGCGAGGAACGTGGCGAGACCGAAGGCGGGGCCAATGCGATTCGCCTGGCATTGAACAGTCTTGTCCTTTTGCAACGCGACAAGCCGTTCAGGCGGTTCGTGGTGGCGCGAGCTCTGCTGATGTGTTCGGCGCTGAGTGCGCCCTACTATGTCGCACTGGCGCAGCAACGGATAGGCCCCTCTGTATACGTGCTTGGCCTGTTGGTGATTGCAAGTGGGTTGGCAAGCTTGTTGAGTGCGCCCTTGTGGGGGAAGTTCGCCGACCGGTCCAGCAGGCAAGTCATGTTTGCGGCCGCAAGCGTAACGGCGGCCACCGGGCTTACCCTGTTTCTCGTCGATCGGGTGGCACCGGCAATGATCGGGACGATCTGGTTGCTGCCGCTCGCTTACTTTGTGCTCAGTATCGCCCACAGTGGAGTGCGGGTTGGTCGAAAGACTTACGTTGTAGACCTGGCGTCGGGAAACAATCGGACGGCATATGTGTCCGTCAGTAACACCGTGATCGGGGTCATGTTACTGGCGGTGGGCGCGCTCGGGGCCTTGGCCCCTCTTATCGGAAATGCTGGAATGATCGGCTTGCTTGCTGCGATGGGCGTTGCAGGCGCATTGCTTAGCTCGACTCTCAAGGAAGTATGAGGCTGTGACCCGTTTGGGGATGATGGAAGATCTGTATGCTTTGGCACGAACCGATGCAAGCTCTGAACTCGATGGGCGAGTGAATATATGAGGATGCAGGCAGAGAAATGCACCGCACGGTTCTCGAACGCGATTCGACTGCGCGGATTCACCGGATGGTTGATAGTGGTCGGTATTGTATGCGGATGTGGTGTATCGGAACCGGAGCCGGCTCGCGAAGCGGTCGCAGCCGACCCGGGCGCAAGCCCCTACTACGAGTTTGGCAGTGCCAGCCGTGACGGTATCGGCAAGTTCTACATGGGTCGCGAGATTTCCCAGGTCATGGGCCATCGCGGTGCGGCGTGGCTGGAGCGCCCAAACCGCCAACGCGAAGAGCGCACTGACTTGCTGGTGAGAAACCTGCCGCTGAACCCGGGCAGTGTCGTCGCCGATATCGGCGCCGGAACGGGTTACTTCAGCTTCAGAATTGCGGAGCGCGTACCGGACGGAATGGTGTTCGCGGTTGATATCCAGCAGCAAATGCTCGACATCATCGAATCCCGGAAAGCAGATGGTGCGCCGGGCAACGTTCAAACTGTACTCGGTACGGAGCGCGATCCGCGCTTGCCCAGCGCCGCGGTTGATCTGATTCTGCTGGTGGATGCGTACCATGAGTTTTCCTACCCCGGAGAAATGGGAGAAGCTCTGGCGCAGGCGCTAAAGCCGGGTGGACAACTGGTGCTGATCGAATATCGTGCCGAAGACCCTTTGGTTGCGATCAAGCCGTTGCACAAGATGACTGCCGCACAGTCGATCGCTGAGATGAAGGCAGTGGGTCTGGAATGGGAGCGCACAGAAGACTTTCTGCCGCAACAGCATTTTCTGGTGTTTCGTCGACCGGTTTCGGAGCATGATTTGCCGTGAGTGCTGACTTTGGCGGCAAAGTTCGCTGATCGATGATCTGGAGAATTGACTGAACAGGAGGAACGGTTTGTGGCACTTGTAGGTGAAACGGAACGGGTTCCGCGCATCGCTCGCTATCTTGGCTATGGTGGCGTGATTCCGTTTGTGGCGATGGTGATCAACGTGGTCGCTGAAGGTCCGCTGCCGGCCGCTTTCGCGTTCAAAGCGTTCGTTTACTACTCGGCGGTGATCCTGTCGTTTCTGGGAGGTATTCGCTGGGGCGCTGCGACGAATCTCGATGCAGGCATGAGCCGCGAGTTGGTGTTATCGATTGCTCCTGGTTTGTGGGCTGTGCTGTGCCTGTTGCTCGGTGACCCTGGTTTTTCGGTTTCCTTGCTGTTAGTCGGTTTCGTTCTGGCGGGATTGGTCGACGTTTACCGGCCAGCGCCCGGATTGGCACCCTGGATGCGTCAGTTGCGGAAAAGATTAACGATTCTGGTCGTTATCTGTCACCTGGCGGTGGCGGCGTCATTGGGCTTGTGACCTCCGGACCCCTGGTTTGCGCGGACTTGCGCATTGGTCCCTGAACACCGGAAGCCAGCGCAGCCCGGTTCCTGTTGGTTGATCCGCATTGCACCGTGACAAGGGAGATTGCGGCAATCATTATCGGAACGCGCAAAAGGCAGGAGCTTTTCGCGGCTGATGCTATTACGAGGCGCCGCTTGGCTGGCGCGCGATACTGTCGGTGACACATACAGAAAGCAGGTAGGCCATGGCGACCGATTATCAGCAGATCCTGAGCGCGATCTACGAAGAGACACGTTCACATCGTGGCGAAGGCAAGGTTGCAGATTACATCCCCTCTTTGGCCAGAGTCAGTCCCCGTCACTATGGATTGGCGCTTCAGACGCTCGTCGGGGAGAAGTGTCACGCAGGGGACGCAGACATCCCGTTCTCCATCCAGAGCATCTCGAAAGTTTTCGTGCTGGAAATGGTTTACCAGCAACTGGGCAGGGATCTGTGGCTGCGAGTAGGACGTGAGCCCTCTGGAAGCGCTTTTAACTCGCTGGTGCAGCTTGAACACGAGCAAGGTTATCCGAGAAATCCGTTCATTAATGCGGGTGCCCTGGTGTTGACGGATTGCCTTGTTTCACAAGTTCACGATCCACTCACCGCGATTCGTGATTTCGTGCGCCGATTATCCGGAAACGACACGATTGATTACGATTACGAAATTGCCGCTTCAGAACGGGCTGCCGGGTTTCGCAATGCGGCGTTGGTCAATTTCATCAAGAGCTTTGGCAACGTCCATAACGACGTAGATGTCGTTCTCGATGTCTATTTTCACCAGTGCGCACTGATGATGAACTGCTCGGACCTTGCTCGTGCCTTCCTGTGTCTGGCCAACGGTGGTATCAATCCGCTTGACGGGGGCATTGTTCTCACTCCCACGCGCACGAAGCGCGTCAACGCGCTGATGCAAACTTGCGGCTTTTATGACGAGTCTGGCGAGTTCGCATTTACTGTCGGATTGCCGGGGAAAAGTGGTGTTGGTGGCGGTATCGTTGCCGTGATCCCGAAACTCCTTTCTATTTGCGTTTGGTCTCCAGCACTTAACGCGCATGGCAATTCTCTGGTCGGAATGCGGGCGCTCGAATTGTTCACTACGAAACTGGGGGTTTCAGTTTTTTAGACCGTTCAAAATCCTGTAAGGGCATTTTGAACGCCAGTCGTTATGGCATGACCGGCGATTTTTGTCTAATTTTGACGATCAAGTAGCGGGGGAGCGAAAAAGCCATTTGCCGTTCGACCGCTTCCCCGCCTTGTTGCGCTAGCGCAGTATCGCGCTAGTTGTGAGTGATCGACGTAATGTCGGTGGGGCTGTAGTTGTCGCTGGAAAACCGGCCAATCTGCTTTTCTCCGGTGGTACGTGAGCCGTGCGTCACGGCTGACAGGTCGGTGCCGTTGAATTCGTCAGTGCCAACAATCTTTGTCCCGGAGGTTACGGTACCGTGTGTCACGGCGGTGATGTCCGACCAGTTGGTGGCAGAAGAGGCAGGGTTCATTGTCAGGGCACCGATCATCAGGGCTGCGAAGGTCGCAGTGATGGTGTTGTAGGTTCGTGTCACTTTTTGTTTCTCCTTTCACGATGAATGAGGAGTGTTCTTCGGGGCGCTAAAATCTGTTCGCCCCTCACATGCGGTCCACTCCTGCGTCCAGAGGTTTGAATCCGATCGCAGCAAGCGACACTGCGACTGAATAAGCAGGATTCGGGAAAATCAGTTATGCGTGACTGAAGTCAGATCCGACCAGTTCGCCGGTTTACCGCTCGGATGACCTATGGGCTTGACTCCAATGCCGACGCGGGCCGTGCCAAACGAGCCCTTGTCTGACCATTTGTAAAAGTCACCGGGCAAGCGGCCGAATTGCTGTTCCCTGGGTTCATCGGACGCCGCGCCGTGGGTGACGTACGAGATGTCGCTCCAATGCGGGGCGGCTGAGGCCGTGCTCATCGCCAGTCCGCTGACGAAAACAAATGCGAGCGTCGCGGTAGTGGTGTTTTTGCTACGAGTGATACTGAAACTCCAGTCTAAAAATACCAGGCTGTGTTTCTGCATCTGGCCAGGGGCTGCCCGCTCGTATGGTCGAATCTTTCCCGTGCGGGCAGCCGCTGCGTCGTGGCCAGCCTTAATCTGAAATTGATCTTTATCAGTTCGGCATCAGAACCGTGTCGATCACGTGGATCACACCGTTGCTCGCCATCACATCGGTCTTGATCACTTTGGCGTTGTTTACCATTACGCCGTTATCCGTCGTGATAGTGATGTCCGAACCCTCGAGCGTCTTCACCACGCCGGCGCTGACATCGGCGGCCATTACTTTCCCGGCGATCACGTGATAAGTGAGCACATCAGTAAGCGCGGCCTTGTCTGCCAGCAATGCGTCGAGCTTGTCTTTCGGGATCTTTGCGAACGCCTCATCAGTTGGTGCGAACACAGTGAACGGACCGTTGCTCGTCAGGGTGCTTACTAAACCCGCCTGCTGCACGGCGGCAACCAGTGTGTTGAATGAACCAGCCGATACGGCAACACCGACGATGTCCTGTTTCGGGGCCATCTCTGATTCTTTGCTGCTGGCGCAAGCGGCCATTGTTGCTGCGAGTCCGAGTACTGCAAGATATTTGAAAATTTTCATGTTGTTCCTCTTTGCTTTCGGTTGATAAGTGGTTATTGCTACTGCTCTGTTGCGGATTGCTGTCTCGTGCTTGTCCGGGCACCCGAGCCGGTTACGTGTGTAAATGACGCATTTCTCACGCACATAGCCGGGACATTTGTGATGAAGGCATTCGATTTCGACAAATCTGCGAAGTGATCCGGTTTTCTGTTAACGGGAAACGGTTGTTGTCGCGCATGCTGATCGCAGCACGGCGCGCATTTCGGCATCGACGGCGGGCAGGAAAGCCAGCCCAGTAACGTTGTTTTGATTCCATACCAACGCCCCCTGCCCCAGATTTTTTTCGAACATCTGCCATTCCGACATCGCGAGGGTGTTAGTGGAACAATCCACCCGATAGCTCAGGGTGACCGACCGGTGGGTGTAGAGCGGGGTACCGGACTGCGGATCGTTTCCGAGCGTGACTGTCTCAGCGAAGTCGCGCAGGACCTCGACGTCCACGAACTGCCCTTGCGTGTGAATGCTGGAGCGGTTGATAAAGGTGGTTTCGGAGTTGGCTCCGCTCAGAGCAACCCACCCGGAGGCAGCCTGGACACCAAAGGAGGCCGCAGCCGCCAGTGTTGCCATCACAATTCGTAAAAACATATGTATATCCTTGATAATAATAAATATTGGTAAAATTTTGGAGGTTCGCCCTTGTTTTCACTTGGGTGGAGCCAGCTGTTTTGTCCTAGACAAACGATATATTCAATAGGACATGATGTCAACGTAAAGGTTCAGGTTGACCAATATTTGGACGATATTTGGTCGTGACGGCGGCTACGCCATTCGAAGCGGCGTTACCGGGGAGGGGGGGGCTTGTTTGCGATGCCGCTATGAAGTTGCGGCGATGGGATGGTGATTGATGGTGTGTTGGTAATGGCCCGCTAGCGCTAGGTCACATCGATACCTTCGAACCGGGCGACGTGCAACAAGGCAGATTCCAGCATGGTGCGTGCGCGCCCGGCGGTCGTGTGCAGAAAGCCATGGATCTCGGCGTCCTCGGGGTTCTTGTGCTCACACTCAAGACTGTAGGTCTCGAATGCGGCCATGGCGTTGATGAGTTCGACAAGGTGCAGCGGGCATTCACACGCCAGCACTGGTGCCCGGGTGGAAATGCGGGCTAGCTGCTGCGGCGTGAACTGCCTTGGCAGTATCTCTCCTGGGCTGGTGGCATCAGCGTCCGGATTCGGTCGCTGGCTGATGCGCGTATTTCTGCATGCTTGCGCGATATCTGTCGAACTCACGGGTGCCCGGAGGCAGGTCACGCCGGCCGACTCGAGATCGAGTAACGCCTGACGTGTACCGAACCCGTAGACGACGACCGCTTTCGCGGTGCCAGAAAGCGCCAGCATCCGCCGTATGTTTCCGATGGTCTCCGCTTGCACCGTGGCTGTTTCAACCACCAGGGCATCCGCTTGCGGAAAAGTGTCCGATCGCTTCATGTGCGCTTCATCTTCGAACGCAGCCGCCAGTTCAAGCCGCGAAGTGTCACCGCCGGTGATTTTGGCTGCCAGTGTTCCGCCAACACCAATAATCCTGCAGGGGCCCGATTCATCCACGGCGGATTTCAGCTTCCGGGGAGATGTGGCGTCGAGGCGCACTTGCAACTGTTCCATCGACAGTGGTGCAATGGTGCTGATCTGGTGGCCGGCATCAACCAGGGTCTTGATCAAGGAAAGGTGGCGGATGTCTTCATCGCTGTAACGTCGGCTTCCGCCCTGGGAGCGTCCGGGACGAACGATTGTGTAGCGCCGTTCCCACATGCGAAGGGTTTCGGGGTGAATGCCAGTCAGTTTCGATACAACGCCTATGGCGTATTCGGGGTTGGTTTCGCCGGGTGATTTGGTTGGCATATCGCTCTTCCTGTCTGAAGCACGGGATATTTGTTGTGGCGTCATCGCCAGTTCCAACGCATCGTAACTGCAACCGCCGACTCTGGACAATGCTTGTACACAATCCGGGGGCATGATTTCCATACCAGCGAAGCGCGACGCGCGGGAGTCTGGCGCGCGATACAGAAGTCTCCGGATTACTTTGTTGGTGGCGCGGCAATGCGATAGCTTGTGAGGCAGACTCAACCATCGGGAGAATAAAACTCGTGTACGTTACGCCGTTATATGCCGCAGTTCTTGCGCTGATGTTTGTCGTACTCAGTGTGCGAACGCTGCGCTTGCGCCGTCAACTCCGTATCGCTGTCGGTGACAGGGGCGACAAGCAAATGCTCCGTTCAATGAGGGTCCACGCGAACTTCGCCGAGTACGTTCCGTTTTCACTATTGCTCATCTATATGTTGGAGGCCAACAATGGTACAAGCGTGCTGATTCATGCACTGTGCGTGTGCCTGGTCGTCGGGCGGCTTTCACACGCGTATGGCGTCAGTCGGGTGGCGGAGGATCATCGTTACCGTGTGTTCGGGATGTCAATGACGTTCACGGCACTGAGTGGGGCTGCGCTAGGGGTACTGGCAACCATGTCGTGCGCTACTTTCCCTGAGATCTGCTATGGCTGAAGATCATGCGTACGGCCGGTCGCGCCAGTTCATGCCTGTAACTGATATCAAATATCGGAATACGGTGGTTTCATGAGCACCGCTTTTGGCATGCGATATCCTTGCGACAATGTCGCGAGCGCCGACTCGCAGCGTCAGGTTTATTGTCCGAAACATCATCAGCCGTGGGTGCTTGGCGTTTCCATCCTCGGGTCCAGTCTGGCATTTATCGAAGGCTCGGTTATCGGTGTGGCCTTGCCTGCACTGCAGGCGGATTTCGCCATCGATTCGGCTGCGATCCAGTGGGTAAGCAACGCGTATCTGCTGGTGCTGGGCGCGTTTATGCTTATCGGCGGTGCCGCAGGCGATGCTTATGGTCTGAAGCGAATGTTCGTCGCGGGCACGGCGTTGTTCGGCCTGGGGGCTCTGGCGTGCGGACTTGCCGATTCATATTATGTGTTGATTGGCGCGCGTATCGTGCAAGCATTGGGTGCGGCAGCGCTGGTGCCAACGAGCCTCGCTATGGTCAGCCGTTACTTCGAGAAGCAGGAAAGAGGTCGCGCCATCGGTATCTGGGCCGGCGCTTCGGCATTGACGACGGCGATGGGCCCGGCGCTGGGTGGCTGGTTGGTCGATGCGTTCGGATGGTCTGCGGTTTTTCTTATCGTGCCTCCCCTGGCGCTTCTTGCATTATCGCTCGCCGTTTGGCGCGTGCCCGTGGATACCGCGCGCAAAGCGGGCCCACTCGACTATGCGGGCGCGGCGTTGCTCGCCGGAGCGTTGCTCGCGCTTGTGATCGCGATACTGGGTATTGATATTTTGCCTCCACCGATCTGGGTGGCACTTTCCCTGCTGCTCGGAGTCGCATTTGTATTCCGTCAACGGCAAGCACAGGTGCCGATGCTGCCGCTGGTGCTGTTCCGTATTCCGGCCTTTTCCGGCGTCAATCTGATGACGATACTTCTTTATGGTGCGTTGGGCGGCATCGTGTATTTTCTGCCGTTCAATCTCATCCAGGTGCAAGGATATAGTGCGTTGCAGACCGGTGCCGCATTCCTGCCAATGACGCTGCTGATCGGTTTCGGTTCCGTCTTTGCAGGTGATCTGATTCGACGGGTTTCGGAGCGCCATGTGCTGACACTTGGCCCGTTGATCGCGGGGCTGGGGTTTGCAGCTTGCGCATTGCCCGGAAGCGAAACGCGCTATCTGTCTGATTGGCTGCCGGCCGTCGTTCTGATCGGGATCGGCATGACCCTGTGTGTTGCACCTTTGACGACTGTTGTCATGAATGCCGTTGATGACACGAACGCGGGTGTTGCTTCCGGCGTCAATAACACCGCGGCGCGCCTTGCTGGCGTTCTGGCGATTGCATTGCTGACCGCGGTGGCGGTCAGCGCGTTTACATCGGCACTCGATGAACAACTGCAAAATGGTGGTGTTGAGCAAGCCGTGCGCGAACAATTGCTTGAACGATCCGCATTGTTGGCCGACCTCGACGTGCCCGAGGGTGTGGCCAGTGCGACTGGCGTCGCCGAAATAATCAAGAGCAGTTACGTTTACGCCTTCAGGCGAATTGCGGTGTTCTGTTCCTTTGCCGCCATGCTGAGCGCATTGGTCGCCTGGTTCACCTTGCGCCCGCGGCAATCTCGAATCCCGCGTCGTGCTGGTGGATCGTGAAGTTGCCGCGACCGGGGCCGTGAACCTTCAGGTCTTGCGTCCGTAGTTCAGCAAACCGGCATTCTCTCTGGGTGGATGGGCGCGAATCGCTTCCTCATTGGGTTCGGTGCCCCAGCCGGGCCGATCCGGCATGATGAGGTGGCCGCCAACTATTTCCGGGACGTGCGTAAATAATTCATGATCCCACGCGATGCGATCGATATCGGTTTCCATGATGCGAAGATTTGGTACCGCAGCTGAGAAGTGCGCATTCATCATCGTGCACAGATGGCCATAGAAGTTGTGAGGTGCCACGTTGACTTCGTGCGCCTCGGCCGCCGCCGCGATCTTCATGGATTGCCATACGCCGTTCCACGGTGTGTCGACGATGGCGACGTCCATTGCCTGCTCGCGGAAGTAGGGCAGAAACTCGCGCAGACCGAGTAGTGTTTCGCAGGAGCTGATCGGGTGCGGGCTTTGCCGGCGAATCAGTCCGAGCGCCTCGGGGTTGAAGCTGTCGATCTCGACCCAGAACATATCCATGTGTGAAATAGCACGCAGGATCTTGAGATAACCTTCTGTCTTGGCGTTGAAGTTGAGGTCGAGCAGAATATCGACATCAGGGCCAGCGCCGTCACGCAGTGCTTCAAGATGCATGACAAGGTTGCGCAGTACCTTGCGTTCGACATTGAGTTCGGGCGCAAACGGCACGCCGAAACCGGGTCGCCAGCCTCGCGGTTTGGTCCGGTCGTCGTCGTAGGTAAAGATATTGGTCTTCAATGCGGTGAAACCCTTGTCGCGAACTTCATTACCGATCGCCTTGACGCCGTCAAGATCGGTGATCGCTGGCTGGTAGTGACTGGGATGATTGATTCGCCAGGTAGCGCAATGCGACCAGTAAACGCGAATCCGGTCGCGTATCTTGCCACCAAGAAGTTCATAAACAGGCACGCCAAGCGCCTTGGCTTTTGCATCGAGCAGCGCATTCTCGATGGCAGCCATGGCGAGTGCGATGACGCCGCCTGTTCCCGGCCGGGTTGCACAAAACAGTTCGGCATGGATGCGTTCATGCTCGCTGACAAGTTGGCCGATGACGCGTGGCGCCAGCCGTTCAATGACAGCGCCCACGCCGGGGGCTCCGAAGCCTTCGTCGTACTCGCTCCAGCCGATGATCCCGGTATCGGTAGTGAGTTTGACGAAGTGGTAGTTGCGCCAGCCGGCGTCGCAGGCCAGCAATTCAATGTTTTTGACTTTCATGTATTCCTCCATGTCGCCGACCGGACCGGGGCCAGCGCTTTCCTGTTGCACAGGTTACGTTTGCGTCGTCCCCGGACCCGCGCTTTTTCCGGCTTGGGCAACCAAACAACGGGGTTCCGGCCTACGACCCGGACCAGATTCTGTTCCATACCATCTGGAGGTCATCCGGGTCGATCCTTGTTCCGATCCGTTCAGGCGGGATTGGCTTCCAGTGCGGATTGCCGCGTATCGCAACAGCGTGGCTGAAAATGTACTTGGGTTCGACGCCCATCCGAAGATCTCTCAGTATCAGCCTGTCGTTTCTGACCTCGGTCTTGACATAGTCGTGCGTAAACCAGCGCAGACGGGCAACAGCCGGAATATTGCTTGATGCCTCGAGGGAGGCATAGTCGGACGGGTAGGCCTTGAATCGCATCGGACCGTCGTTTGCGACCAGCGAATTAAATCCTTCCAGGTAACCGTCGTCGGTCATCACAACAACACGCCACAAAAGCGTATTAAACGGTGTCGGAATCGAAAAGCGGCGTGCGTCCTGGAGGTTCATCTTCGTTAGCGCGACAACCGTTTCGCGCTCAATCATTGATTTGGCGATCCACGACCAGCCAATATATGCAGTGCTAATCGCGAGCCCTGCGGCCAGCATCGTCCTGGCCAGCACTTTTCTCGGAAACATTACGGCTGTGAGCACGCCAACCAGAAGTGGAAGTGTGTAAAGCGGATCAATAATGAACAATGTCGACCACATCACCGGTGGTGTGGTCAGTGGCCACAGGAGTTGGGTCCCGTACACGGTATGCGCGTCCAGCAACGGGTGCGTGACCAATGTCAGCGTGATGGCTGCGAGCCAGGGCCAGGGCGCATCCTTGACCGGTTCCCACAATCGTCGCAGGATCAACCAGAGCAGAATTGAAAAAGGAAGCAGTACGAACAGCGAATGGCTGAATCCGCGGTGGTACGTGAAGTTTGAAACGGGATCGCCGTAATCGATAACGACGTCAAGGTCCGGCAGCGTTCCAAGTGCTGCCCCAACCAGTAATGCTTTGCGCCGATGGCCAACGGGGACGCACACGCCGGCAACGCTGGCGCCGAGAACGATCTGCGAAACTGAGTCCAAGTTGCTTTCCTGAAATTTGTGCAATCCACTACTTTAGCAGGGGAAAGGCGGTGGTAGTGTTTTCGCGGGCGTGCGTTTTCGTTAACCGGGTTTGCCGGGAAAGAGTGATTGGCATTGAACGCGCGGGTGTCTTTCCCGGTCTCAATCTCCATTCAAACTGAACGACGCCAAAGGGGATACGACATGCTGTCGAATATGTGCCGAAACAGCCTGGCCATCTGTGTTGCGCTGGGATGTCTGGTTTTGAGTGTGCCGGGATCGTTTGCGCAAAATATAGCCGCAGCCGAATCAACGTTGCCAGCGCAATTGGCGCAAGCCGAAGTGGAGCAACCGGAGTCAGCGCTGTGGAATGCCCTGCGATCGGGCGATCACTTTGCGCTGTTACGCCACGCGGTGGCACCGGGATCGGGTGATCCGGCCGGGTTCAATGTCGACGATTGCACCACCCAGAGAAACCTGTCCGACGGAGGGCGTGACCAGGCAAGTCGCATCGGTGCACGGTTCAGGTCTAACGGCATCGTGCCGGCTGCGGTTTTTTCCAGCCGATGGTGCCGATGCCTGGAAACGGCGCGATTGCTTGGTCTGGGGCCAGTCACGGAGCAACCAGTTTTGAATTCGTTTTTTCAGGATTTCGAACGCCGCGAACCACAGACACGGGCACTTCGGCACTGGATTGCGAAGCAAGAGCTGACCGCACCCCTGATTCTGGTGACGCATCAGGTCAACATCACGGCACTGACGAATGTCTTCCCGCAGTCCGGGGAACTGGTGATCGTGCGTCGGAGCAAGACCGGGACGCTGTTGGTGGTTGGAACGATTCGGTCCGACTGAATGCCTGGCGGGCCAACACCGACACGGCCTCTGCTATCTGTCCGCTGGAACCCATTCCTGCAGCGGTGTCCCGCCGGTGTAGTGGCCGGGGGCTGGAGTTTCCCGAAACAATACGTAAACGTCTTCCGGGTTGATCTGCAGTTCGTTCTTCAGAACCGCAGCGATCGCATCAACCAGGGCTTTCTTGCGCTCTGGTTCGCGCCCGGGTCTCAAGTCAACTTCGATTAACGGCAGCCCGTCGCCGATCTCTCCGAACACTTCGCGAATGGCGACATAGTCGTATTTTGTTTCTTTTGGCGCGAGTGTATCCAGTACGGCCTGTTTGACTTCCTCGCGGATTCTCTTTTTTGAGTTCAAGGCGGTTCCCTCGGGAACCTCAATGCGTATCACTGGCATGATCAGCCCTTCGTTTCCCTGGTGCCGGGACTTAACGCGTAACAAACGCAGCGAGCATTCGAAGCTGCGCTGATTCTGACCAATACTATATAGGCATATGCAGCAACGGTGAGTGAGCGTTCACGGTTGCATATCGTGTAGGATGCTTGCTCTCATTGCGGCGACATTCCACGAATCTTGTCTTATCTGCTCTATGTGCTGGCGAGCGCAATCGGTGGTTTGCTGGTCGGTCTCATTGGCACGGGAATGAGCCTGGTGGTGCTCCCGTCGCTGGTGCTGATTTTTGCCGGGCTGCTGGACGGGTACGACACCCTGCGACTGGCTGCCGGCACCACGATGGCAGCCATGGCGGCGGGCGCCATTGCCGGCGCCCTCGCGCAGTATCGGGCGGGGCATCTCGACTTTCGATTGTTTCGGTGGATGCTGACGCCCTATATTGCCGGTGCGCTGGTCGGGCCGTGGGTCAGTCGATTGCTGCCGACGCGCTTCCTGAGTATTTATGTTGCTGTCATTATCGCTGTTGTCGCATTGAAGATGTTGACGGCAAACCTTGGGGCACCATTGACGCAGCGTAACTACCACGCACACCGCTCCGAGATCACCGTCGTACTCGCGGGGATCGCTCTTCTGAGCAGTATTGCGGGCATTGCCTCGGGAATCTTCGCGATTCCCTACCTGATCGCGCGATTTTCGTTACCGGTTCACACCATTATCGGCACCTCGACAGCCGCTGCTGCGGTTTACTCAACAGTTGGAGCGATTGGTTATGTCAGCGCCGGTTGGTCAGCACCGAATCTGCCCGACAATGCACTGGGCTTTGTCTATTTGCCGGCGTTCCTGATCATGGCGGTTATGGCGTCGTTATGCACCCCGCTCGGTGTGCGACTGGCAAGCCACATCAATGAACGCAAACTGAGGCGCCTGTTTGCGGTGTTCCTGCTGGTCGCGGCGGCGGCAATTATACTGTCCTGAGTTTTCTTTCGCAGCGATTGCCATTCTGAAGCGTCCGCGGGCGGCATGCTGAATCAGTCCGCTCTATTCTGTGCTATGTGTAGCCCGACTAATCGTGCAAGCAGCACCGCGATAAATAGTTGGCCGGTAACCGCCTCCAGCGCAGACAGCGTTCGCGCCAGGGGTGACAACGGTGTTATGTCACCGTATCCAAGCGTCGACAGTGTGACAAGGCTGTAATAGCTGAACAGGCGCAGCTCTCCGTGATGTGCGAAAAACTCCGATTGTTCAGCATCCGGTGTTACAAGCTGAAAATCTTTCCCGGGTTCATGATGTTGTCCGGATCGAGCGCTTTCTTGATGGCGCGCATGACGGAGACGCCTTCGCCGTGTTCGGCGGTCAGGAATTTCATCTTGCCCAGACCGATGCCGTGCTCTCCGGTGCAGGTGCCGTCCATTGAGAGTGCCCGCATCACCAACCGGTCGTTGAGCCGCTCGGCTTCTTCAAGCTCTTTCGGATCGTCGCGGTCAATCAAAAAGCCGAGATGGAAATTGCCGTCACCGACATGACCGACCAGTGGCGCCATCAGGAAACTATCCGCGAGATCTTTCTTTGTTTCGAGAATACATTCGGCCAGACGCGAAATCGGCACGCAAACGTCAGTCGCCCAGATATCGCAACCGGGTCGCAACGCCTTGGAGGCATAGGTGACGTCGTGGCGTGCAGCCCACAGTTTGTTGCGCTCTTCGGCTTTGGTCGCCCACTTGAAATCGCCGCCACCGTTCTCGGCAGCAATCTCCTGCACCATTTTCGCCTGCTCCTTGACGCCCGCCTCGGTGCCGTGGAATTCGAGAAACAGCGTGTCCTTGACCGGATAGTCGAGTTTGGAGAATTTATTGACCGCATCCATCTCCAGATCATCGAGCAGCTCGATGCGCGCCACGGGAATGCCCAGTTGAATGGTCTGAATCACCGAGTCAACGGCGCCTTCCAGGGTGTCAAACGAGCAAACCGCAGATGCCATTGCCTCGGGAATGCCGTACAAGCGCAGCGTGACTTCGGTGATGATGCCGAGCGTGCCTTCGGAGCCAACGAACAGACGCGTGAGGTCGTATCCGGCTGCGGATTTTCGGGCCCGTTTCGAGGTTTTGATGATGCGGCCATCGGCCAGCACCACGGTCAATGCCAGTACATTCTCGCGCATCGTGCCGTAGCGCACGGCATTGGTGCCGGAGGCGCGGGTGGCAGCCATCCCTCCGAGGGAGGCGTCGGCGCCCGGGTCAATGGGAAAGAACAAGCCCTGATCGCGGATGTATTCGTTGACTTGCTTGCGTGTCACACGTGCCTGGACAGTACAGTCGAGATCTTCAGAACTTACCCGCAGAACCTTGTCCATGTTGGCAAGGTCCACCACGATGCCGCCTAGATGCGGAATCACGTTGCCTTCAAGACAGGTGCCGGTGCCGTAAGCGACCACCGGCAATTTGTACTTTGCGCAGATCTTGACGATTTCCGCGACTTCTTCCGTGGAGTTGGGGAAGACAACCGCGTCGGGCCGGTGCGGGTGATGCCAGGACTCATCCTTGCCGTGCGTGTCTCGCACGGTGGCGTTTGTGGAGATCCGGTCGCCGAACAATTCCCTCAGCTCATCGGTGGCAGATAGTGTTTTTTCGGCCGCAACGGTCATGACTTTCCTCTTCCTTTAGGCAACGGGCAACTGGATGAATACTGGCCCACTATGCAGATTCAGGTGCGCGATTGGCGCGTAAATACGTATGGTAAATACGTATGTTAGCCGACATTCAGCGATGCCGATGCCCCCGTCGATTATTCCGCCGAACGATTTGCGCTTGCCAGGTAGCGCTTATCCGAGCACGGTTTCGTAAGCGCTCTCGTCGAAGCCAACGAGCAGTTTCTTGCCGTGGATCAGAACCGGGCGCTTGATCAGGCTGGGTTGCTGTTGCATCAACCGTAGTGCCTTGCGCGAATCGACACTGTCGCGATCCTGTTCACTCAGTTTGCGCCAAGTGGTGCCGCGAGTGTTGAGCAGTTTCTCCCAGCCCACCTGCGACGCCCAGGATTCGAGCATGGCCTCGGTTACGCCGGCTTTCTTGTAATCGTGGAACGTGTAATCGACTTCATGATTCTTGAGCCACGCGAAGGCGCGTTTCATCGTGTCGCAATTTCTGATGCCATGGATCGTTGTCATTGGTTCATCTCGCCCGGACCGCGCCAAGTGTTGTTAATGGGAGGTGGTAATTTTCTCATCTGCGCGGTGTCGTGTGCCAACGTCCGCGCGGGCCCGAGCCCGGGAATCGTCTGGGGATCAGCATTGCGACATTAACAGCACCTGGATATCGTCTCGCCACAAGGTTGATACAGTCATCCGGATTGCGTATGACTGGCTATTGGCCTTGATCCAGATCAACTTTCGTCACGGTTTGCCCGGCTAGGCTCGGCCCACTATCGTCGTTAATGAAAAGAAGAAATCATGAAAACAGATTTGTTTGCCTTGATTTGCCGATCTCTTTTCGCGCTATCTGCGCTGGGGCTGCTCCCGCCAGTGGCGCTGGCGCAGGACAAGGCGCCAGGAGCCACGTTCAGCGACTGTGATCATTGTCCGCAAATGTTGGTTATCCCCGCCGGAGAGTTTGTGATGGGGTCGAGCCAGAAGGAAAGCGGCCATACTGACGAGAAGCCGCAGCACAATGTCACGATCGCGACGCCTTTCGCAGTCAGCAAGACCGAGGTCACCTTTGACCAGTGGGATGCCTGTACAGCAGCCAACGCCTGCCCGAAGGCCGGCGATGACGGATATGGACGGGGCAGCTATCCGGCGATCAACGTTTCGTGGAACGACGCACAGGGCTACGTGGCATGGTTGAGCGAAGTCACCGGGGCAAATTACCGGTTGCTCAGCGAAGCGGAATTTGAGTACGCGGCGCGGGCCGGCACAACGACGCCGTGGTTCTGGGGTGAGCCGGAGGCGAGTTGGGGTTCGAGCAAAGCCTGCGAATATGCGAATTTGCACGATGAGGCTGGCAAGGAAGCGCACCCGATGTACGTTTGGTCACATCACAAGTGCAACGATGGATATGGCGAGAATGCGCCGACCGGTCAGTACAGGCCCAACCCGTTTGGCTTGCATGACATGATCGGTAATGTGCGTGAATGGGTCGAAGACTGTCACCAGGAAGGCTATGCAGACGCTCCGATTGACGGTTCGGTACGAGCACACGGCCCCCCTTGCGAAAAAATGTGGGAGGGAAGGTGCATGGACAAATACGACGGCGCGGAATCGACCGGCGGTGAGGTCGCCTGCGAAAAGCGGGTGGTGCGTGGCGGGGCCTGGGTAGACGGAGCATCGACGGCGCGCTCGGCCTACCGCTACGCCGAAGCTGAAGATTTTCGCAACTATCAGGTGGGCTTCAGGGTCGCCCGTGATCTGAAGTGACGATCGTCTTCAGCCCATCATCGTGAGTGCTCACTCTCGCCCGATGGGCTGAAGAACATCCTGGTTACGCTACCGCGTAGCGCTTGACGGCATCTTCATCCCATTCGATGCCGGTCCCCGGTCGATCCGCTATCAACACATGGCCGTCTTTCACCTGCACGGGATCCTTGAGTACCGCCGTGCCCCAGTCCATGTACTCCAGCCAGTGGCAGGTCGGCGTCACTGCGAGCAGATGTGAACTGATTTCGGGAAACAGATGGCTCGACATGTCGAGACTGTGCACCTGCGCCAGCGTCGCAGCGCGCAACCAGCCGGTAACGCCGCCGATGCGTTGTACGTCGGGCATGTAGAACTCGGCCGACCCGGCGTCGATTGCCCGTTGCATTTCCATGCTGTTGAGCAGGTTCTCCCCGAGTTGAATCGGAGTATTGACGGCGGCTGCGATTCTTGCGCAGCCGGCATAGTCGTCATGGCGGACCGGTTCCTCGATCCAGTACAGTCCTTCGTCATCGAGTGCCTGTCCGCGCGCGATGGCTTCGTTCACGGTCAGTGACTGGTTGAAGTCACTCATCAGGAAAACATCATCGCCGATGCGTTTTTTGACGTTGCGCACCGCCGCCAGGTCGTCCTTGAAATCGGGGCGACCGATGCGGATCTTTACTGCGTTGTAGTTGCCTTCGGCGAGCAGCTCTTCCGCTTCGTCCGCCACCCTGGCCGGGTCCTGAATCCATAAGCCACAGCTATTGTAGGCACGTACCGGCCGGACTTCACCGCCGAGGCTCCTCACCAGCGGCATTCCCTGGGATTGCGACAGGGCGTCCCACGCTGCCATGTCGACTCCCGCCAGTGCCTGACCCAGAATGCCGTGCACATCGAGAATCGTGAAGCGCTTGCGCAATTTGGCGTCGATCGCCAGCGGGGCGACTTCATCGCCGCGCAGCAAATCGCCGAGCGCCTCGACGCACTCGACAGTCGGTTTGAGCATTGATGGCATGAACGCGAACAGATACGTCCGGCCGGTAATCCCGCCATCGGTTTCCAGATCGACCAACACCAGAGCGGCACTGCTGATCGCGCCGCTGGCCGACATTGGCGGCCGCTTCATCGGTGCGGCGACGGGGCGGGCGCGGATATTTGTGATTTTCAAAGTCATTTCGTTTTCCCAATAGTTATTCTCGTTACCTGCAAATGCGCGATCCATCACTGAGCCGCTATCGGCGTGACATTATGGAATCAGATTTGGGCTTCCGCCGGACGGCCGTTGGCGTAGAGTTTCAATGCAGCATAAACGAACTGGTTTGCCGGAGTCGGAATGCCGAGCTCCTTGCCCAGTTCCGCGACGGTGCCGGCCAGCCATGGCAGCTCCAGCCTGTTGCCGCGACGCAGGTCGCCGCACATCGACGCCACCATTGCGGGCGGATACCCGTCAACCACCGCCATCTGCTGTTCGATCGTGTCGTTTTCGAGCTTGGCGCCTTTTGCCTGCGCAATCGCGATAACCTCGCTCATTACCTGACGCAGCAAAGCACGGGTGTCGGGATCTTCGCGTATCGGTCCAACCGGCATGCGGCACAGCGCCGTCATCGATGACATGGTGACCAGGCGTATGAATTTGGCCCAGATGGCTGTGTGGATGTCGTCGACCAGTGACGTATTGATCCCGGCCTCGACGCAGGCGTCATAAAATGCTTCGGCGCGCTTCGATCGTGTTCCGTCCAGTTCGGCGAAGAACAGCGCAGCCATGGTGCCGTTATGCCGGATAACCCCGGGCTCCTCGATCAGCGCTGCGATGTTGGCCACGCCACCCATCGTATGCTCCTTGCCGTGAACCGGCAGAACGGTATCGACTGCGATGATGCCGTTCTGAAAAGAGATTACGGCAGTTTCCGGCCCGATCAGTGGTTTGGCCGCTTCGACGGCTTCTTCCGTCGACCACAGCTTGACTGCAATCATCACAATGTCCACCGGACCAATAGAGGCGGTATCGTCGGTGCAGTTCACCTTCTTCAGGTGTATGTCGCCGAGCGCAGAGTAAACCTTCAAGCCATGTACCTGCATTGCCTCGAGATGGGCGCCGCGGGCGACAAATCTAACGTCGTTCCCCGACGCGGCTAGACGTGCTCCAAAATACCCGCCCACGCCGCCGCTGCCGATTACTGCAATTTTCATTTTGAACTCCTCCGATATTCGATGGGGCGGCCTGGATGCCGCTACGCCACGCCTATTTTATGATCGAATGCACTACCTTTCGATTCGACGGGTTTGCGCTCTGCGCGCAGATCAACCGCCCCGAGACTGTCGGCTGCGACAGGGCGAGGGTAAAATCGGAACCGATCCTTCTCCAATTCTTCCAAGTGTGTCCATGAATCAACCAAAAGACTTGCTACCCGCCAACATACACATTGCTTCGAGGCTTGCGGAAATCGAACCGTTTCACGTCGTAACGCTGGTCACTCGTGCGATTGAACTGCAGTCGCAGGGGCGTGACATTGTCAACATGGTCATCGGTGAGCCGGACTTCCCGACACCTCCGGCGATCGTCCAGGCTGGCATCGACGCCTTGCGCAACAGGCAGATTCGTTACACGCCATCGCTTGGCAGTACGGAGTTGCGCGGCAAGCTGCGCGGCTGGTATCAGAGCCGTTACGGGGTTGATGTGCCGGAATCGCGCATCGCTGTGACCAGCGGTTCCTCCGCGGCCTTGCTTTTGACCATGGGTGTTCTACTGTCGCCCGGAGACGAGGTTATGCTGGCCGACCCGAGCTACCCCTGCAATCGCCATTTCGTCAGAGCGATGGAAGGGCGCGCGCTGACCGTGCCGGTCGACGCCGATACCGGTTATCAGTTGACGGCCGAATTGATCGAGAAACACTGGTCGCCGCGCACCGTGGCGGTGATGGTCGCAACGCCATCCAATCCGACGGGAACCCTGATATCGCCGGACGAGTTGAAGAAAATCCATGCGGTAGTTCGGAGCAAGGGCGGTGTGCTGATTATCGATGAGATCTATCATGGCCTGACCTACGGATTCGATGCTCACTCGGCGCTGGAGTTTGCTGACGACGTGTTCGTGATTAACAGTTTTTCGAAATATTTCTGCATGACCGGGTGGCGGCTTGGCTGGATGGTCGTGCCGCAGGCCTATGTTGCTTACGTCGAGAAGCTTGCGCAAAACCTCTACATTTCCAATTCGGACGTTGCGCAGCGGGCTGCGATGGCAGCGTTCGAACCGCAGACACTGAAGCTGCTGGAAGAAAACCGGGTGAAGTTTCAGCAGCAACGCGATTATTTGTTGCCCGCCCTGCGGGACCTGGGATTTGATATCCCGGTTGAGCCGCAGGGCGCTTTTTATATTTATGCAAACTGCAGCCGGTTTACCGACGACAGTTTCGGTTTTTGCCGCGACTTGCTGGAAAAAGCGGGTGTCGCCGTCGCACCGGGTATCGATTTCGGTCAGCATCATGCTGCACAGCACGTGCGGTTTTCGTATCCGAAGCCGGTGCCGGTTCTGCAGGAAGGCGTGCGCCGGTTGCGCGAGTACGTCAAGGTCTGATGCCGCCGTTACGGCGCAGCAAGCAAGAAGCGAAATCGACTTCCCGGTGAACTTCTCCCCGTGCAGTTTGCCTCAATTTGACTCCGGAGCAAATCAATGACTGACTTTATGCAAGGCATGTCCCGTCAAGCGGTGCGCGCGAACGGCATACGCATCAACGCCTGGACCGGTGGAGAGGGTCCGCCGCTGTTGCTGCTGCACGGGTACCCGCAGACCGGTCAGATGTGGCGAAAGATGACGCCGGCGCTGATCGAGCAGTTCAGTGTGGTTTGCCCCGACCTGCGCGGCTATGGTCACTCGGCCAAGCCGCGCGACGGATTCGACAAGCGAACGATGGCGCGGGATGTTGCGGAGCTGATGCGCGAGCTTGGCCACGAGCAGTACATGGTTGTCGGTCATGATCGCGGCGCGCGGGTCGCGCACCGTCTGGCGCTCGATCACGCGGCAGCTGTAAACCGGTTGGTGGTTCTCGACATCGTGCCCACGCACACGGTGTTTCGGGACACGGGCAAGGAACTCGCGGCAGCGTACTGGCACTGGTTTTTCTTTCAGGCGCCGGATCTTCCCGAAATCATGATCCAGAACAGTGCCGAGCCGTTTCTGCGCACCATGTTCAGTGCGCTTACCTGGCGAGCCGATGCAATCGACGAGCCGATGTTTCAGGAATACCTGCGCGCCTTCACGCTGCCCGGAACCATTCGTTGCGGGTTGGAAGATTACCGCGCGGCAGCCACCACCGACATCGCCGACGATGAAGCCGATCTGGACGCGAAACTGGCATGTCCCGTGTACGCGATCTGGGGTGAATACGGGAAAATGCATACGCTGTTCGATGTTGTTGAAACGTGGCGCGAGAAGGCTGACGACGTACGTGGCAATCCGCTGCCATGCGGACATTTCATTCCTGAGGAGGCACCGGAGGAGTTGCTTGCGGCGATCCTGCCCTTTCTCCTTGAAGGAAAGTAGACTACCCGGGCTGCGTAACGGGAATTTGCGAAGAGAGACATCATGAAACGACAGGTGATTTTTTCGACATTACTGCTTGTTTGCTCGCTCGGTGCGGTTGCTGCAGAGCCGCCAGCAGAATCCCGCAAGCAGGAGGAAACGTTCACTGATCTGAAACCGGGTCGCGGCATGCTCGATCCGGCCAACCTCTCCATGCTGGTCCAGCGCGGTGACGTGCGTGCCATGAACAATGTCGGACTGTTGTGGGCCAAGGGTTTTGACGGCAAACAGAGCTATGAAGAAGCGCTGCGCTGGTGGAATGAAGCGGCCCGTCGCGGCTATACCGTGGCGATGAACAATATTGGTCTTGCCTACGCCAACGGTCATGGCGTCGAGCCGGATATCAAGCAGGCGTTCGACTGGTGGCTGAAGTCCGCTATTGGCGGCAATGCGTGGGCAATGAACGCCATCGGCGATTCCTATGAAACCGGGCAGGGGGTAGAGCGCGACTATGTCATCGCGATGACGTGGTACCAGACTGCAGCCGAGGCTGGTGACCCGCTGGCACATTACAACATCGGTGCATTGTACGAGGCCGGTCTTGGCGTCGACCGCGACTATCCCGAAGCACTGATGTGGTACCGCGTCGCGGCCCGGCTCGGTGATGCCTCGTCGATGCAGGCTGTCGGTCGTTTCTACAGCGGCGGTCTGGGTGTGGAAGCAGATCTCGTAGAGTCCTACGCTTGGCATCAGGTGGCGGCACTGCGATTCAAACCACAGGAAGCCAGGGATGCGGAACGCAACAGGAAGCAGGCCGCGCGCGTGGCGGCGAAACTGTCGCCAGCGCAATTGGAGCAAGCGGCCGAGCGTCTGACGGAACTGGAAATCCAGACCCGTCCGCCAGAACCGGAAAAACCGCTCGAGCCCGGCGAAACCAGAACCTAGATGGACAGTGGATTGAACCTGCGGGGACAGATCTTGCGGCCAGCCTTGTTTTGCTTTTTGGCGCTTCTTGCACTGGCTTCATCCAGGGCCGCGCCCGCGCCGGTTCCAGGAGAAAAACCGGCGGCGGGTCCCGGTATGTACAGCAATTATGTCGACACGCGCAACAGCTACTTCAGCGACGACTTGCGCAAGACAACACCGATCCCGATGGAAGACTTGCTGCCCGAGTTGTTGAAGGCAATTGACCGGCTGTCGAAATATACCGTTCCAGACGAAGCACCACCCGTGCACCGGGTGCCACACAAGACAATAGAGCAGTTCACTTGTGGCACCGAGTGCGCGGCGCTAGCCGTATACCGTTCGGGAGAGGGAATCTATCTCGACGAAGCGCTGGAACCCGAAACGAATATCTTCGCCCGCTCGGTACTGTTGCACGAACTGGTGCATTTCGTACAGGACACATCGAATGAACTGGCGGATGCCAGGCCATGTGAACGCTGGTATCGGCGCGAGCAGGAAGCCTATGCGCTGCAGAAAGTTTTTCTGATGCTGGTCGGAAGCCAGATACGCGTCGCCTACGCGACCGGGTCGGCCTGTGAACAGGATGGCTGAATAACGATTGGCCGCCACTGCCCGGGAGCGGCTGTCGCCTGCATTGTGGCAGGATAGGCTTTCCTTAAATACTTTTCGCAAGGTGACGACATGGTTTCACCAACACCCGTTCCATTCAGACTGGAAGTCGAACAATCCATACTGGACGACCTACAGCGGCGTCTGTCGGACGTTCGCTGGCCTGACGAGGTACCGCAAAACGGCTGGAAGTACGGCACCGACCTTGCCTATCTCAAATCGCTGGTGGATTACTGGCGCACCCAATACGAATGGCGCAGGCACGAAGCGGTTATCAACAGCTTTCGCCAGTACAAGGTGAAACTCGCCGGCATCGATCTGCATTTCATCCATGAAGAAGGCAAGGGGTCCAGCCCCATGCCGCTGCTGTTGTCCCATGGTTGGCCCGGCTCGGTTTACGAATTTCACAAACTGTTGCCGATGTTGACGGACCCGCAGTCCCACGGCGCCGATGCGGCTGACGCCTTCAGTGTCGTAGCGCCATCGCTTCCTGGCTACACCTTCTCGTTCGAGCCGGGACAGCAGCGGTTTTCTCTCGAACAGATTGCGGATGCGTTCGCCGAACTGATGACCCGCGTGCTCGGCTATGACAAATTCGGCGCGCAAGGCGGAGACTGGGGCGCGTTTGTGACGTCGCGGCTTGGTTACGCCTATCCGAAAAACGTCGCTGGAATTCACCTGAATATGCTGGCAGTGCGACGCGAGTCAAAATTGCTCGAAGATCCCACGCCCGAAGAGCAGAAATTCATCGGCGAGCTGAACTATTTTCTCAAGGAAGAAACGGGCTACCAGTGGATTCAGGGGACCAAACCGCAAACGCTTTCCTACGGATTGACTGATTCACCGGTTGGTCTTGCCGCATGGCTGGTCGAGAAGTTCTATACCTGGACAGACTGCCGCGGTGACCTCGACGGGTATTTTGGCCGCGACACCATGCTCACCGACATCATGCTGTACTGGATCACCGGCGCCATAGGTTCGTCTTTCTGGCCCTATTACGCGCGCATGCACGGACCCTGGCCGATTCCGGATGGCGCCAGTGTTGATGTGCCTACCGCGTACATCGAATTTCCCAAGGAGATCCTGCGCCCGCCTCGCTCGGTGGCGGAGCGCATGTACACCAACATCCAGCGCTGGACCACACAATCGCGTGGCGGGCACTTCGCTGCACTCGAGCAGCCGCAGATCCTCGCCGAAGACATGCGTGCGTTTTTCAGTACGTTGAGATAGCCGGAAGAATTACGCGCGCGGTTTTTCGAAAAGTGAAATCAAACAGACGGAAAGGCTCCCGCTCTTTTGTGTGGGGTGAGCCCTTTCAGTCATGTTTGTGCCCGCCGGGCGAAGTCCTCCGATGCGCGAAACACCCGTTGCCATGGAGCCTGCAATCCCGGTGATGATTTTCTTGCCACAAAGGCCTGGATGGTAGCGACCTTGAGATTGAGCACAGTATTCGCGATTGGAGACGATGATGCGCAATTTGTTTGACGTGGTAGCAGTGGCGGTGGCCATGACCGGCCTGGTGGCGATTTCCGGCTGTGGCAACGATACGACTCAGCAGCAAGCAGTTACTCCGGGTAGCGCAGGGCAGGCAGCCGAGAAGGTCACGCTGAAAATGGCCAGTGTGTTTCCGTCTTCTTTGGCCTTGCTTGGCGACAGCGGGGTCAGATTGGCGCAGAGTGTCCATCGCGTATCGGGCGGGACACTCGAGTTGAAGTTTTTTGAACCTGGCGCGCTGGTGCCGGGGCTGGAAGCGATTCCTGCTGTTTCCAAGGGTTCTGTTGAAGCGGCGTGGTCTTCGCCCGGATTCTTTGCTGGTACTGACCTCACGTTCAACTTCTTTTCGACCGTCCCATTTGGGCCGGATGCTCCGGAACTGCTTGCGTGGTTGTATTACGGCGGTGGTCTCGAACTGGCCGATGAAATGTTTGCCAGTCACAACATCAAGGCCATTCCGTGCGCGGTGAACCCACCGCAGGGGTCCGGCTGGTTCCGTGAGGAAATCAAGACTGTCGACGACCTGAAGGGACTGAAAATGCGCTTCTTTGGTCTGGGAGCGCGGGTACTGGACAAAGTAGGTGTTGCGACCCAGTTATTGGCGCCCGGCGATATTTTCCAGGCGTTGCAACTCGGCACCATTGATGCCACGGAATTTGCGATGCCATCGAGTGACGAGGATTTCGGGCTGTATCAGGTAGCGAAGTACTACTACCTGCCGGGTTGGCACGAACCTTCGTCTCTTGTCGACCTGTTCGTCAATCTCGATGTCTGGAACGGTCTGTCGGATCAGCACAAGGCCCTGCTGGAAATGGCCTGCGGCGAGTCGGTGCGGGATAGTCTGGCCAGGGGCGAAGCGTTGCAGGCGCCGGCACTTCGACGGATGCAAGACAAGCATGGCGTTCATATCATGTCCTGGCCGCCCGAAATTCTTGATGCCTACAAAAACGCCTGGAATGAGGTTGTAGCGGAGGAGTCAATAGCTAACCCAATGTTCAAGAAGGTCTACGACTCCTATTCAACCTTCCGCGAGAACCATTCGATCTGGCGCGAGAAAGGCTATCTGCGTTGATTCTTTCCCCGGGCGGCTGATCGTATTGCGCGCCACGTCGTTCCCGCATTGTGGCGCGCGGCCCACCCTCATGCACGCAGAAAACGCGCTTCGCGGGAGACCCAACCCGGGGGAGCACACCTGACGTGAGCAGCCGGTAAGCCAGCCAAAGTGAGGCGAGCATGAGGAAGCCATCCAGGGTATCCGCGGTCTTTCTTGATGTTGCGGGACTCACAGCAGCAGTGTTGGGTTGCGCAGATCGTGGTTCAGGGCAAGAGGTTTCTAACGGTGGAAGTACGTCTGCTCCGGCAGCCCAGAAAAGTCACGCTGAAGATGACCAGCGTATTTCCCACCTCCCTGATCTTGCTTGGGGGCAGTGCGGTTGAATTCGCAGGTACTGACCTGACTTTCAATTTCTTCACCACCGTGCCGTTTGGGCCAGATGCGCCGGAGTTCCTCGCCTGGATTTATCACGGCGGCGGTCTCGAGTTATCGGATGAAATGTTCGGCGAGCACAACATCAAGGCCATCCCGTGCGGCATTATTCCGCCGGAGGCATCCGGCTGGCTCCGCAAGGGGATCACTTCGCTGGATGATCTCAAAGGCATGAAGATGCGCTTCTTTGGTCTCGGAGCACGTGTGATGGACAAGTTGCGGGCTGCGACCCGGTAGCTGACGCCGGGTGACATCTTCCAGGCGCTGCAACTCGGCACCATTGGCGCCACCGAGTTTGCCATGCCTTCCAGCGACGAGAGCTTCGGTTTCTACCGGGTCGCCAAGTACTGCTATTTTCCGGGCTGGCACCAGCCGGCGTCCGTGCTTGACCTGTTCATTAACATGACTTGAACATCAAGTGCTGGTCCTCGGAAATGCTCGCCGCGTTTGAAAAAGCCTGGGGGGTAGTTGTGGAGGAAGAGCCCAGGAACAACCCGAAATTTACAAAAGTCTGCGACTCCTGTGCGAAGTTCCGGGAAGACTTCAGGTTGTGGGGTGAGAACGGCTACCTGTAGCGATAGACCTTCGCCGGGCGGGAAGCACGCTGTCACCGCGTGAAAAGGCGCCTTATGACATGGGGCTTGTGCCCATGGTAGTGTGCAGGCGTGCGGAGCGCGCCTTCGGCCCCCTCATCCCCGTCCGGAGATGGTCATGATGAGCCCGCATGCAGTGGATCGGCGCCGCAGCACAAGGGCGCGACAAACCAAGCCAGATGTCACGGCCGAGAGGAGAAGAGAATGAAACGATTTTCCGAAATATCTGTGGCTGCCGCATGCTTTGCGGCACTTGTGGTTGTTGCCGGATGCGGCGACGAGGGAAGCGGGCAGCAGGCGCCTTCACCCGACGCCGCCATGCCGGCAGCGGCGCTTCCGAAAGTGACGCTGAAAACAGGCATGGCATTTCCTACATCGCTCGCCCTGATCGGTGAAGGCGCCATTACATTGGCCGACAAGGTCGACCGTGTTTCGGGCGGCAGTCTGGAAATCAAGTTGTTCGAGCCTGGCGCACTGGTTCCCGCGCTCGAGGCGATTCAGTCTGTCTCAAAAGGGTCTATCGATGCGGCCTGGTCGACGGCGGGATATATCGCCGGTACTGACGTAACGTTCAACTTTTTTACAGCAGTGCCATTCGGCCCGGACGCGCCGGAATATCTGGCATGGATGTACCACGGCGGTGGCCTTGAGCTCGCCGAAGAAATGTTCGCAGAGCACAACGTCAAATACATTCCGTGCGCGATTACCCCACCGGAAGCATCTGGCTGGTTCCGCAAGGAGATCAAGTCGCTGGACGACCTCAAAGGAATGAAGATGCGCTTCTTTGGCCTCGGTGCACGGGTCATGGACAAGATGGGTGTCGCAACGCAACTGCTTGCTGGCGGCGATATCTTCCAGGCACTTCAGCTCGGTACCATCGACTCGACCGAGTTCGCGATGCCCGCCATGGACGAGAGCTTCGGGTTCTATCAGGTCGCCAAGTACTACTACTTCCCGGGGTGGCACCAGCCGTCGTCCATTCTGGCGTTGTTCGTCAACATGGATCTGTGGAACGGCTTGTCGGATCAACACAAGGCAATCCTCGAAGTCACTTGCGGCGACATGGTTCGTCACGTGATGGCCCACGGTGAAGCGATCCAGTCGCCCGCGATGCAACGCATGCGCGACGATCACGATGTGAAGATCAAGTACTGGCCGCCTGAATTCCTGGAGGCGTATGAAAAGGCCTGGCGGGAAGTAATCGCGGAAGAATCTGCAACCAATCCACAATTCAAGAAAGTTCATGCTTCTTACTCGAAGTTCCGCAAGGAATTCAAGCTGTGGGGTGATAACGGTTACCTGAAGAGGTAATCGCGAGCAGCATGGGGAGCGGCAGCGCTCCCCTGTTTGCGCTGCTAACGGCCGGTTCGGATGCGGTCTCTGATGCCTGGGGTTTTTACCGGTTGCGAATGATCTGCGTAACGAGTTTCGCACCCTGACATGCCCGGCACTGCGAAGCGATTGACCATCGCGGCGTGATGATCCTGTGCAGGTCGCTTCGATTTCCCTATCCTTCCCGCCCCCCGGGTCGGGGCAATTGAACCCGAGTCAGGGCTTTATCAGAAAACCAGGGGAAGTTTGCGCGCACCGCTGGCGGCGCATTCGAATCTGGAAATCTGGCAGCGAAATTCGATATCTCAGGGATCCGGAAGGCTTCTGCGGGCTCCGGACGGCCTGTGCCCCTGTCATCGCAATGTGGCACGGGCCGTGGGGTCATGGTAGGGTTCGCCTTGAACAGGTCCGCTGTCGGCGGCGTCCGTGTATACGCAAGAAAGCAGTCGCAGACTGCGATAAAAGCCACGGTCCCCGGATGGGGCCTGAAACAAAATCGAAGGGCGAAAAGCCTGCTTAAGGAGGAGAAAATGAAGAAGTTGTTCGGGATATCCGCGGCTGCGGTGTGCGTGACCGCACTCGTGACCCTGTCTGGTTGTGGTGATAGCGGTCAGGAGCAAGTTGCCGAGTCCTCTGGCGCGTCAGCGCCAGCCGCCAAAAAAGTGACGCTAAAAATGACCAGCGTGTTTCCTTCCTCGCTGCAATTGCTTGGCGACAGCGCGATCAAGTTGTCCGACACCGTCGAAGTAATGTCGGGTGGTATGCTCGAGCTGAAGTTTTTCGAGCCTGGCGCACTGGTGCCAGGGCTGGAAGCGATTCCTGCCGTGTCCAAGGGTTCAGTAGACGCGGCGTGGTCGAGCCCGGGATTTTTTGCCGGCACCGACACGACCTTCAGCTTCTTTTCAACTACGCCGTTCGGCGCGAACCCGACCGAGTTCCTGGCCTGGATGTATTACGGTGGCGGGCTCGAGATCGCGGACGAAATGTTTGGAGAGCATAACGTCAAGGCGATACCTTGCCAGATGATTCCGCCGGAAGCATCTGGCTGGTTCCGCAAGGAGATCAAGACGCTGGATGATGTCCGGGGAATGAAGATGCGTTTCTTCGGCCTTGGTGCCAAGGTCATGGACAAGATGGGCGTGGCCACGCAGTTGCTCGCACCGGGCGATATCTTCCAGGCGCTGCAACTGGGAACGATCGACGCCACCGAGTTCTCCATGCCATCGAGTGACGAGAGCTTCGGTTTTTACCAGGTCGCCAAGTACTACTACTTCCCGGGATGGCATCAGCCTGCTTCCTTCAACAATCTGTTTATCAACATGGATGTGTGGAACGGTCTTACGGCCCAGCACAAGCGGATTCTCGAGGTGGCCTGCGGAGACATGGTTCGCGATGGACTGGCCAGAGGTGATGCCGCGCAGGCGCCTGCGTTGCGGCGGATGCGTGACGATCATGGCGTGAAAATCATGTACTGGAGCGACGAAATCCTCGACGCCTACAAGAAAGCCTGGGACGAGGTTGTCGCGGAAGAGTCCGCAGTCAATCCCAGTTTCAAGAGGGTCAACGATTCCTACGCGAAATTCCGCGAGGAATATGCATTGTGGGGTGATAACGGCTACCTGAAATAACTGGCAGTCGCTGGCGCGTGAGCGGGCACGTTGTATCGCCCGCTCCCTTTCATGCCAGCTGATGTCGTATCGACGATTCTGAGAGAAAAACAACATGGAACGAATGCTGAGTGCGAGCAACGCCATCGACAGCGTTTTGAACCGCGTGGCAATGACGGTGGGTTGGTTGTTCGTGGCCTGTACCATCGTGATTGCCTTTGATGTCCTGTCCCGCAAGTTCGGATTCCAGATGCCGGGAATGGGTTCAACCCGATTACAGGAACTCGAGTGGCACATGCATACCGCGCTGTTTTCATTCTGGCTTGGCATTGCTTACGTCAAGAATGCACACGTGCGAATCGACATTGCGTTTATCAATGCCAAGCCGCGAACCCAGGTCTGGGCAGAGTTCTGGGGCTGCATATTGCTGGCCATTCCATACTGCCTGCTCGCCATCTTTTTCAGTTTCGACTTCACCTGGATTGCCTGGGTCGATAACGAAGGTTCGGCGTCGTCGAACGGCCTTCCATGGCGCTGGCTGCCTAAAGGGTTTATCACTGCCGGGTTGCTTATGCTGCTGGCCGCGGTAATTTCGGTACTGATGCGCACCATCGTTTACCTGTTCGGACCTGAGGAGTTACGCAGCAAGGCGTCCGTCGCGGTGATCAAGCATCATAATGACGGAGCGGTGTTATGAACTGGATCGCACATCACATCGCACTGGTTCTGTTTGTTGTATTGGCGCTCGCGCTGTTTTGTGGATTCCCCGTCGCTTTCGTACTTGGGGGTATCGCAATTCTGTTCGGCGGGATCGGTATTCTTCTCGACGTGTTCGAGCCGATCCAGTTCTTCAACCTGATGCCAAGGGTCTGGGGCTCGGCAGCTTCGAACCCGATTCTGGTCGCGGTGCCGATGTTTATTTTTATGGGCACCATGCTGGAGCGCAGTGGTGTCGCCAATGACTTGCTGCACTGCCTGCAGGTAATCACCCGCCGCATTCCGGGTGGACTGGCGATGTCGGTCACGCTGATGGGCACCATCATGGCAGCAACGACAGGCATTGTTGGCGCGTCCGTTGTGATGCTCACAATGATCGCGTTGCCGTCGATGCTGCAACGTGGCTACGACAAGAAACTCGCTGTTGGCACCATTGCTTCCGCCGGTACCCTGGGGATACTGGTGCCCCCCTCGATCATGCTAGTGATCATGGGCGATCTGCTGTCGGTTTCCGTGGGCGCGTTGTTTGCCGCCGCAGTGTTTCCCGGCCTGGTGCTCGCATCGCTGTATCTCTTGTATATCGGCGTGGCAAGTTTCGTTAACCCTGATCGTGCACCACCCCTGCCTGCAGACATCGGTCCCAAGTCAACCGCTGAATTGTTCGCGTTGATCGGTAAGAGCTTCTTTCCACCGGTGTTGCTGATCACACTGGTGCTGGGTTCGATATTCGGTGGCTGGGCTACACCAACCGAGGCGGCCGGCGTAGGGTCTATCGGCGCGCTGTTCCTTGCATGGACGAACAAACGTCTGAGCATGCAGACGTTGAAGGACGTCATCGAACGTGCCGGTCTGACCAATGGCATGGTGTTTTTTATCTTCTTCGGCGCCACCTTGTTCTCGTATGTGTTCCGGTCTCTGGGCGGTGATGATCTGATTGTTGAACTGCTCGCCACAATCGGTATCGACACCGGGTGGGAGATACTGACATTCATGCTGGTGCTTACATTCATTCTCGGTTTCTTCTTTGACTGGATTGAGATCACATTGATCGTGCTGCCGGTCTTTGCGCCCATCCTGCAGGGTGTGGACTTCGGGCCGCACATTGGCGAGGGCGGCCCGATCGTGTTCCTGACATGGTTCGTCGTCATGATGTCGGTCAACCTGCAGACCTCCTTCCTGACGCCGCCGTTCGGATTCACGCTGTTTTACATGAAGGGTACGGTGCCGCCTTCGATTACCATGGCGCACATTTACCGCGGCATCATCCCGTTTGTTGTGTTGCAGCTGATCGGGCTATCGATCATTCTGGCGTTTCCGCAGGTGGCATTGTGGCTGCCGCGTTGGGCGGGTTTTCTGTATTGACGGCGCTCGGGAGTGATTCGGGCCGGACGGGGGGAAAACGGGACGCTATGCGTCCCGTTTTCCTTGATGGTTGGCGCCGCATCGTATTGTTCGGGTTTCGCGCATCGCGTCACTCCACCTTCACTCGCTCATTTCGTTCGCCGAATCCCTGAATATGCGTGATGTTCTCCGGCTTGTTTTACTCTGCCTTTTCTCTGTTGCTTCGGGGCAGGTGAGTGCTGTTGACACGATCAAGATTGCTTTTATCGACGCATTGAGTGGGGAGTACGCCGATATTGGCTTTGACAGCCTTAATCAGTTTCAGGCGGCCATCGCTTATACCAATGCCAATGGCGGAGCGCTCGGTCTCGATCTCGAACTGGTTCCGCTCGACGACCAGTCCAGTGTTGAGCGCGCTCTGGAGCATCTCGACCTGGCCCTGGGGCAGGGAATTCGCTACGTGACCCAGGGTAATAACCCGGAAGTGACGGTTGCTCTGGCGAAAGCGATTGATGCACACAATGCGGAGAACCCGGGTCGCGCAGTCCTGTTTCTGAATTATGGTGACGGTGCGCCGCAACTCGACAATCTGCATTGCAGTTTCTGGCATTTTCGGTTCGATGCAAGCCTGGAGATGAAATTGCGTACACTTGTTGACGGCATTCCGGCCGATGGCAGCGTGCAGAGCGCCTATCTTCTCAATCAGGACAACGCGTGGGGACATCAGGCCAGCCGCGAGATACAGCGGATGCTCTCGAAGCTGAGGCCGGAAATACAGATCGTCGGAGACGAAGTGCATCCGGGCGGAAGCGATCAGGATTTGTCTGTTTATGTTCAACAGGCAATGGCGTCGGACGCCGATGCGATCATTACGGCAGATCGTGGTGCTGACCTGGAGAGACTGATTTCAGCCGTCGCCCGTCTTGGCGGACGAACACCGGTGTTTATTGCCAGTAACGTTGCTTCCGGAGTGCCTGCAGCTATCGGCGTATCAGGTTCGGACCGCGTGACAGGAGTATTCACCTGGCATGCAAACATCGGCTCAAACCTGTTGAGCCCCTTCGCCCGATCCTATCGCGAGACGCACGGGGAAGACTGGAACGGATTGGCGAGCTATGTCACGGTTCAGATGCTTGCGGCCTCAATTCAGAACGCGCGATCCAGTGATCCGGTGCAGGTGGCACGTGTGCTCGAGGGATTGTCCTTCCTCGGGGTCGCCGGTCCAACTGCCATGCGCGAAGACAATCACCAGTTATTGCAGCCTCTGTTCCTCTCCCGTCTGGTCAGCCCCGGCAGCGGCACTGCCGAAAATATGGCTGTAGATTCCAGCCTGGCATGGCAGACATTGTCTCGAAGTGAACCTGATGAAACCGCGCTTGAAACGGCGTGCAAAATGCAAAGACCCAAGGTGTCGAACCAGTAGTTTCGCAGTCCGGTTACATTAATTTTGCGTTTATAAGCCCGGGTCT
>Ga0316187_10000372_pt1 | contig 34298 bp, 35 predicted proteins | sample CroRivburrow1_MG_FD_204927 | JGI IMG/M metagenome (GOLD analysis project Ga0316187, IMG submission 204927) | Coastal sediment microbial communities from Maine, United States - Cross River worm burrow 1 | ecosystem: Environmental > Aquatic > Marine > Coastal > Sediment | place: USA: Maine... | reverse complement strand
TTATTGTTAGGTAAGCCACTCGGTATCCTGCTGTTTGTCGGTCTCGCGGTTGGACTGCGCATGGTACAGCTACCCGACAAGGTCAGCTGGATGCAAATTATCGGAGTGGCCTGCGCCTGCGGCATTGGTTTTACCATGAGCCTGTTTATCGCCGGGCTGGCCTTCCAGCACGGCGGGGGTGAAAGTTTTGCCGGTGATCGGCTCGGGATATTGCTGGGCTCGATTCTATCGGCCCTGCTCGCCTGCCTCATCCTGCACATCAGCCTGCCGCGTGATAAAAACGTGGCGCAGGAGCAGATCGCAGCCGACTAGTAAAGTGAATCGACGGCCATCGGCGGTTAGCCGCGGTTGACGCTTATCGTTTTGGTAAAGCGGATAAATCCTGTGCCCAGTGTTGCGCAGAGCGGCAATAGTATTGATGACGTGGCGGCAACTGATCGCGCTGCGCAATCGCCCCGACCCGTATACCCAGCTCCCGCTTTGTCCGTCTATCGGCCCGGCGTAAATGGGAGTGCCACAGCGCGGGCAGAATGTCTGCTCACGCGGCGTGTCATCCTCGGCGATTTTGATGTAGACGCTGAGTTTGCCGGAGAGCAAGCGGAAACTGCCGGGAATGGCAGGCGCCACACTGCGGAAGGCCGATCCCGACAGGGTTTGACAGTCCGTGCAATGACACAGCAACACCTGTTGGGGGTCGACTTCGGCTGCGAAGGTGATATCGCCACAATGGCAGGCACCGTTAATTTTCATTTTCTATTCCATTCAAACTTAGTGTTCAAATCGTCCTATATAGTGATCAGCCGCAACCTGGCAGCGCGATCCAGCACAATAATCCAGCGAAAGATATTTCGAAAGCTAATAGATTCCGCGTTTACCGGGCTGCCGAACGACTTTTCCTGCCGTCCCCAGACCTGATACCATGGCGGACCGCAAAAAAGTAGCGCACCATGTCCAGTCACGAAAAATACCAGTCATCGAACGCCGACGCCACCAGGCTGCAGCTCATTGACCCGGAAGTCAAAGAACTCGGCGGTTTCAGCGTGCGCCGGCTGTTACCTGCCGATGCGTGCAACATGGTCGGGCCATTTATTTTTTTCGATCACTTCGGCCCGACGGAATTTCCACCGGGCGAGGGCGTGCAGGTGCGTCCTCATCCGCACATCGGGCTGTCTACCGTTACTTATTTATTCGAGGGGGAAATCATTCACCGCGACAGCCTGGGTTACGTGCAGGCGATTCAGGCCGGGGCGGTTAACCTGATGACTGCGGGTCGTGGAATCGTACATTCAGAGCGAGCCGGCGACGATCTCGACCGCGTGTCGCGGCTGCACGGTCTGCAGGTCTGGATGGCGTTGCCGCTGGCTGAGGAAGAATGTGCCCCGGAATTTACGCATTACCCGGCGAGTGAATTGCCGGGTTTTGACCGGGACGGTGTTGCGATTCGCGTCATCATCGGTGCAGCATTTGGTCATGAGTCGCCGGTCACCCAGTACGCGCCGACGCTTTATCTCGAATGCAAATTTCCGGCGGCAACGGTGCTGGCGTTACCCAACAGCCACGATGAGATTGCCGCCTACGTGGTATCGGGCGAAATGGGTATCGGTGAGTCAATCGTCACTGCCGGTCGCATGGCGGTGGCGCCAGCGGGAGAAACCCTGCGACTGCAGGCAGCAAGGGACAGCCATGTCATAATTATAGGTGGCGCCAGGTTTGGCGAACGCCATATCTGGTGGAACTATGTTTCCAGCTCGCGGCAACGTATCGAACAGGCGAAGCAGGACTGGCGCAACAAGCGTTTCGACGAGGTGCCGGGGGAGAACGAGTTTATCCCCCTGCCCGATTGAAGTTGCGCGAGCGCAGTACTCAAAATAGCAACACGAGGATCAACAAATGACGGAATTAAGTGAACAGGGTTGTGAAGCCTGCCGTGCGGATGCGCCACTCATCAGCGAGGACGAATTGCGTCGCTTGATGCCGGCGATTCCGGACTGGCAAGTGGTGGTCGTGGACGGTGTCATGCAACTGAGGCGTGAATTCGGTTTTAAAAACTTTGCCCAGGCGATGGCGTTTTCCAACCAGGTTGGCGACATCGCCGAAGCCGAGGATCACCATCCGGCGATCCTCACCGAATGGGGCAAGGTGACGATTACCTGGTGGAGTCACAAGATCAGGGGATTGCACAAGAACGATTTGATCATGGCGGCGCGCACGGACCAGGTCTATGCGGCTTGACGTCAAGGCCCTGGTTTCAGTGCTGATCATCGTCCTGGTCACACTGTCGAGTACCCGCGTGCTCGATGACTATGTCGATGACTATACCAATGAATCGATCCGTAACGCGGCGCTGACCTATGCCAGCGCGAGGGGTATCAATGCCCTGGTATCGGTGCTGCAGAGTACCCAGGTGGAGGCCGGAGTCATTGTCACCGGATCGATGACCATCGGCGAAGTGCTCGATCCGTTGAACGACATGATCGAGCGGTTTTCGTCGGTGATGATGTGGGTGCTGGCATCGCTTGCCGCGCAAAAGTTGCTGCTGTTACTGGCGTCGCATGTCCTGTTTCTTTACCTGGTTGCGGTGCTGGGCGTGGTGTCCCTGTTATTGATTTACTTCGGCCGTTCAGGTGCGCAAAGCCTGGTGTTTCGCTGTTTTCTGGTGGTCGTATTCGTGCGCTTCGCACTTGGGCTTGCGGTCGCGCTGAACAGTGCTGCCGACATCCTGTTTCTGGATCAGCAGCTACGTGAAAATGACCAGGAGATGGGGCAATTCCAGTCGAATATCATGCGCCTCGATACCACAGCCGCTACCGACAGTGACGATATTCGCGATTCGGTAATCGACTTCTGGCGCAGTCTGAGCCTGGCCGAGCTCGACCAGAAAATCAGCCGCGGGATTGAAAACTTCATCAACCTGGTGGCGATCTATCTGCTCAAGACCATCCTGTTTCCGCTCGGGTTTTTTTATATGGCAATCTTTGTCATCCGCAGCCTGTGGCGAATCGATCTGCAACCAGCCGCGGTCGCCTGAAACGCGTCATTGTGCTCCTGTTGACTTGTCGGTATCTGTCGCGCTAACCAGCAGACAGGTTTTCGAATCGGCTTATCGGCGCGGCCAGTTTCTGCTATTCTGCCAGGTCAATGGGTATTATCCCGGGTCCAACTACAATGATGTCCGCTCGCAGCCTTCTGTTTCTCGTCCTCGTGGCACTTGTTTCGCAGGGTTGTGCCAGCAGTATGCATTCACGTAGCAATCACCGCTTGCCCCCCGGCACCGGGTCGAGCGGGGGTAGTTCGCTCGACACCGGCCTGCTTGAGCCCAGTGTCGGCTACCGGGGTGACCGACTCGGTGCAGAGGTCGTCAACTCGGAGATTTCCGGGGAATTGCAGTCGATCGAAATCAACGTGCCGATCGAGCCGGGCGCGGTGGATCGGATTGAGGTAATGACGCAGTCGGGAGAGTCGATGCCCATGTCCCGGCAGGCGACGATAGTGCACAACTATGAAACCAATAACGTGGGCATATCGATCCAGGTGCCGAAATCCGAGAATCTGAGGTTTCGCCTCAAATTGATCGATGATCCCAGGGACGAGTGGTATCCCGTGCGCGACAGGTAAAGAACCGCTACCCCCGAATCAATGCCGCCTGCGGCGAAACGCGATACTGTAAAACAGCATGCCGATGATAAAGCCGATGCCCAGCAGGATGAGGATCAGCAGGGCTCGCGGAGTCGAGAAACTCCATACCAGGAACTGTATTTCAACCGCGGCAACGTTTTGAAGCGCAAAGATCAACACCGCGATGATCAACAACAAACTGATAATGGACTTGATGCTCTGCATGGCTCACCCCGCGGCTAACATTCCCGAGAGCAGGGTAGCAATTCCGAGAAACGACATAAAGCCGGCGATATCGGTGACCGTCGTCAGGATGATCGACGACGACAGTGCCGGGTCCTGACCCAGGCGTTTCAGCATGATCGGTACCAGTGCCCCGGCAACCGCGGCGATGAGCATGGAACTGATCATCGCCAGCGCAATGATTAGCGAAAGCCCGGTGCTGCGACTCCACAGGTAAACACCGCCGCCGCAGGTTATCGCAGTTGCGACGCCATTGACCAGCGCGGCGCCGGCTTCCTTCATTGTCACCTGCAGCCAATGGCGCACGGTAATCTCGCGCAGTGTTAGCCCGCGCATGGTGACCGCCAGCGCCTGTGCGCCGGTGTTACCCGACTGCCCGGCGGCGATGGGTAACAGGATGGCGAGCGCCGTGTACTGAGCAATCGTCGATTCGAACATGCCGACCACGGCGGCGGCGAGAAAAGCCGTCAGCAGGTTGATCTGCAACCATGGCAGACGTTTCTTGACCGCGAACCAGCTACTCGATAGTGCGCGCTCGTCCTTGCTGACACCGACCATGGTTTGCATATCGGTCGCCATGTCCTGTTTCAACACGCTGAGGATGTTTCTGCCACGAATCACGCCGACGAAGTGGTCGTTGCCATCGATGACCGGCAGCACGTCGATCTTGAATTTTTCCAGGATTTCGACGATTTCGCTTTTTGGATCCAGTGCGTTGGCCACGGCAATCAGCGGTGTCGATAGTGATTCGAGGGTTTGCGTTCCTTCGGCGAGGGCGAGGCGCTGTATCGGCACCTGACCCTGCAGGTAGAGGTCGTCATTCAACAGGAACAGGTAGCGCAGCTCAGCCCGCTTCTGATTCCTTAACTGGGTGAGCGCCTCGGCCGCGGTCATATTGGCGTTAAAGGCGACAATATTCGTCTCCATCAAGGCGCCCGCGGTGTCCGCGGGATACTCCAGCAATTCGCGCAATTCAGCGGCGATTGTCTTGTCCAGCAGGCCGAGAAAGCGCTCCCGTCGTTGCAGGTCGAAACGGCTCAACAGGCTGGCACATTGACCCGCGGCGAGTGCGGTCAGCAAAGCGGCGACGGTTTCGTCGGGAAGCTGCAGCAGCAGATCGTCGGCGACCCCGGGCGACAGGTTCGCCCACACCGGTAACAGCACATAAGTGGGCTGGTCGCGCAACAGCAGCGCCGACTTTTCTGCCACCATGGTCTCGATCTTGCGCGCCGCGTCGCGTGGATAATTCAACAGGAATGCCCGGGTTAATGCATCGAGGGGAGTAACCGCCTGGATTGATTCGGCCATCTTATCTTCTCTGCCGTGATTTGCTGCTGACGATATCGCTGAACGTGGCGAATAAAATCAGCAGGCTGCTGCCGTACACCTCGAAGATTCCAGCAATGGGATCGGAGTTCTGTGGCTGGCCAATCTGGTTCGAAATTTGCGCCAGTCCTTTGCGAAAATCCTGGTGGCGCAATATCCCGACCAGTTTCTGGTTGCGGTTGGTCACCGGAATGCTGTCGCGATCGGCCCACAAAGGATTGTCGATAGCCGACTTGAGTGCCGTGCGCGCCGATATCGACTCACTGGAACGCAGCATTATCGATGTGATCGGTGTGGTCGTCGGGGCGCGCAGCAGCGCGACCTGCGTGACCGTGCCTTTGAGGTGGCGCTGGCGATCGACGACCAGCGACATGCCGTTATCGATCGCCTGCCGATCTTCGGCGATCCGTGTCAGTGCCTGTTCGACGTTACATTCGTCGGGCAGGGTGGATACGTTTGCACTCATCCAGGCGCCTACGGCATCTTCCGAGTAATTCAATAATAGCCGACAGGCCAGTCGGGTTTTATCCGGCAACAATTCAAGCAGTTGCCGGCAGAGGTCAGTGCGGCAATGCCGCATGATCGTGGCAACCAGGCTGATGTCCATTTCGGAGAGCAGGCCAGCAGCTATGGTGGGTTTGAAAATCCGGCAAAGTCTCGCCGTGTATTGCGGCAGCATTTTGGCCAGTACCAGCGCGCCATAAGTATGCGGCAGGCCACTCAGAAACTCGGCGACCTGCGCCATCGGCTGTTGCTCGAGGATGGCCGCCGCTGCACCGGGTTGCGATTGCAGAAAAGCCAGCGCCAGATCGACCCTTTGCTCATCCATCCATCAATCCTCGCGCTTCACGATTTCATCCAGAATTTCATCGTGCTCCTCGGTGCGCGACTTGAAACTGCTGGCCTGCTCCTGGAATAACTTCGCCGGGATCACGGCGCGCCCATATTCGGTATCCAGAACGATGCAGGTCTGGGTAACCTCGACAATACTGCCCTCGATATCACCCAGGCGCATCTGTTCGCCGATACGGCAATGCTTGCGCAGGTATTGCGCACCGATGATATTGGCGATTAGCGTGTTGGCGCCGAGGCCGAAGGCGAGCGCGGCGCCCGCCAGCAACACGCCGACGATGACGATGAGCACATTGGTGAGAAAATCGACATTGATGCCGATCTGCTCGATACCGATTAACAGGGTGGTGAAGATGACCACGGTCTGGGCGATGCGGGCGAGCACAGTACCCTGGGTCATACCGGCGGAATCGGCGCCGCTGACGACGCCTTTTCTGACGACATTGCTGAGCAGAAATCCCGCGAGGATAATCAGCAGGCCGGAGACCAGGTTGGGCAGGTAGATGACCACGCTGTCCATCCAGTTGGACAGCATGTGCCAGCCGGCCAGGTTGGCCGCGGTGGCGATGAAAAAAATCAACACGATCCAGAAAACAACGTTGCCGGCGATGATCGCCTGGGTGCGTTTTGCGCGCAGTTGACCGGCATTGTCCTCGCCGACCCTGCTTGACCACAGGTTGTCGAGCCCGCGCACCAGCTTACGCGTCGATACCCGTAGCAGTTGGGCTACGAACCAGCCTACCAGCAGTACCGCAACCGCACCCAGCAACTGGGGTACGGATTCGATGAGCTGTGCGACAAACGCATCGTAGGATTCGACGATCGAAGCCTGCCAGCTAAAGTTATCGCCATTAGTCATCATCGATCTCCTTGCGCAAGCGGTCATTATAAGCGCTGGAGTCGAATTCAGAAATCGATTGCATCGCATCGAGCCAGTGTTCTGACGAGTAAACGGTCAGCCTGGCGGTATTATCAGCGGCGCTATAATTGGCGAATTCGGCCAGCCAGATTATGCCCTCGGCCTCGGCAAATTGATGTGCGGCCAGCTGTTCATCGAACAAACGCTCGAGAATGCTATGCGCGTCCATGGCGTCCGCCAGCATGCGCGTAACGAATGCGGCCTGCGGCGGCTGTGCGAGTATTTTGCCTGCCTCGGGGGTGCTTGCCTGAACCTCGAGGATAAGCTGCATCATGTCGGGTCGGGCGAAGATTTTCGGGAAGGCTTTTTGCAACAGCACGGCCGCGGCAAAAATCCGCGAATGCAGGCGAATATCCGCGGCATCTTCCCAGGGTCGTTGTTCCCCGAGCAAATCGTCGACGACGTTACGCCGTGCGCCGCTAGTCAGGTCGTGCTGGAGCTTGCAGGCCAGCACGGCGTCAGCCGCATCATCGGGTTCCATGTCCTGCAGGGCCATCAGCGTGATATCGAGCAGATCGTTGCCGGAAACATCGTCGACGCCATCAACTTCCAGCTGTGCCAGCAGTCTGCGATAGTCTGCATCCAGCCAGCTACCTGGCATGTCGTGTATAACTTTTACACTTGATACTTGAACGTGAAACAGAGGTTTTGTCATTTGATCAGGCCTATTCCAGGCGAGGTTAATCACACCCAGGCGAATTTAAACACACCCGAAACCAGGTCAACGAGGTTTTGCCGAATATGGGCCTGCGTTTTCCCGCTGTCATATTAACGTATCCCTTGCGCCGATGGCTTAATTTTATGATACCGCAGCTCGGTTTGTAAGCGCTGCCGCGGGGTTGCTTTGGCAGGGCTAGCGCTCGATGCTGAATAACACGTCGGCGCCCTGGTATTCGCCACTTTCAGCCTCCAGGTGCCAGCGCTGAGATAACTGGTAGCGCAGGTTGATCGAGTTGATTGATTCAATCAGGCCGACACCATAGCTGACGTACAAGTCTGGTGACAGGTAGCGCCCGACCACCAGTGATGCCTGGTCGCCGGTATCATTGCTTTCGACACGCATCTCGTCAAACCCGAAACGGTCGCCCAGTCGGCGGGCGATGTTATCGCCACCGGCGAGACCTAGTGCCAGGGCTGCCTGTGCCATGGCGGCGCCCTCGGTACCCGATGCCTCATTCATCGGTCGCCCGAATAAAAGATACGACAGCATATCGGTTTCACCCAATGTTGGAATCGAAAACAGCTCGACCTCCGGTTGTTGCAGCCGACCTAGTACTTTAAGTCCTACCGTGACCTCATTTACCTGGCGTACTGCGCGTAAGTCGAGGCCCGGATTATCCAGGGCGCCACCGGTAAACAGCACCCGGCCGTCGTTAATATCGAGCCGTTGCCCATAGGCCCGGTAGCGTCCCTCGCGGATGGTAATTTCGCCGGTACCACGGCTCAGTTGACCAGGAGAATCTTCAACCAGCAGGCGTCCTCCAATTCGACCCTCGAAGCCGAAACCGTAAAAGGTAACCCGTTCGCCCAGCACCAGGTTCACTCGAGTCGTAATTTTCCAGGGCTCCTCTTTTGCCGGCTCGCTACCGATGATGACGGTGTCATTGGAGACCTTTGTTGCGGTACTGATATCCTTGGGCTGCAGCTTGGCGTACGGGATGAGCAGGTCTCCTTCGATCAGGATAGTTCGCTTTGCGATGCTGATTTTAAGCTCGGGCGATGCCGTGACCACGGCCTCGGGAATGCGCGATACTTCAAAGTTCTCACCCTTGATGGTAACGCTGCTTGGCCAGCCACGGGCAGCATCGAGCTGACTGCTGCCCGCGATTGATAATTGTCCCTCGCCCGAATGTGCCGATAACTTGAAATCAAAACGATTCTGTTCATCGCTGCTGCCCAGCAGGCTGATCTGATCAATATTGAGGCCTAGGCGCGGAACTCTGAAAGCTGCCTGTTGAATCTCGGCGTTGACAAACACTTGCGGTTGCGCCAGGTTACCAGCCACCGTGGCATCGAGCGCAAGTTGCCCGGTGACCTTGTCGATATCGGGAATCAGGTACTGGATCAAATCGAGTTCCTTGAAATTGACGCGTACATTTGCTTTTAGAGGTTGCTGTTCAGGGTCCAGCGTTAACAGCTTTGCTGCGGGCAAGCTGACCTCGGCCTTCATGTCGCTGTTGTTACCCATGACAAATCCGGAACTCGCGCTGATGCCCTGTTCACCAAGCGTTACGGTGGCAAAGGCATCCTGGTAATCCCAGCGATCGACCTCGTCGGCCACTAACGGATAGGTCAGTTTGCCGCGAGCCGCTGAAAAGCGCACTTCGCCAAGCAGTTGATCGGGAGCGCGGAATTTGAGTTCGGCGCTGGCATCCAGTTCACCCTCGATTGCCAGCGGTTCTGCAAGCCACGGGGCGAGCAGTACTGCCAGATCGAAACCCTTGCCGCTGAGTGATATGTCGCTGGGCCAACCGGCGTTTTGATCCAGCAGGGTTTCTCCTTTGAGGGATATTTTACCCGCAGCAGCCACGGCATCGATGCTGAATTCCAGGCTTTCCGAACCATCGCCTTGCAGGGAAAGATGAATCTGTTCGACCTTCAGCTTTTGCGCGGGTAGCCGGAATGCGCCATCGTTAATGCGTGCACTGCCTTGCAGGCGCGGTGTGGCGATGCTTCCGCTTACGCTTATGTCGATCCCCAGCTCACCGCTGATGTCGTCAATTTGCGGGAGCATTTTGCCAAGTACCGCCCAGTTGCGCGCTGCGACACTGATCTTTGCCTGTATCGGCTGTGCGGCCGTGTCGAATTGTAGAATATCGGCTCCGGGCATCAGCAGCGATCCCTCGAGGTGATCTCCATTTTCCAGCGTCAGGCGTGTCGTCGTACTGATCTGGTCTCGCTCGAGCGACACAGCCAACTCGCCCTGCCGGTAGTCGAAGCGTTCTACTTTGCCTTCCTGTAATGGATAACTGACGCCGGCAGCCGGGAACGTCGCCTGCAACTTGCCGAGTAACTGGCCCGTAGGGTTGTATTGCAGTGCCGCGGTGGCGTTAATAATACCGTCGAGCTCGAGTTCCGGTGGAATCCATTTTCCAATCATGCGCAACGGCAAACTCGCCAGCTCAAGGCCGATATCCCAGCTTTCACCTGCTTGCCGGAGTGAACTGCAGACTTTGCCATTTTTCGCGGATACGAGGCACAGAGGCTCGCTCGATAGCGACTCGCGCTCGAGGCTAATCGCTACCGGCGTTTGCAGGCGCCAGGTGGAAAAATCGGAAGTGTCGATGTCGGCGTTTAGCAGTTTTCCGCGCCATCCCTGTTCGTCGAGTTTACCGGCAAGTTCGACCCTTGCCTTGACGCCGGTGGTGATCAGGCTGGCCTTTATCTGCTTCTGGTCGGCAGTGACGTCGACCGACTGCAGGCGTTGACCTTGAATGTCCAGGTTGCTGGCGGTGAGACGCACATCCAGTTGCCGCCAGTGCAACAGGTCCACGGCTATATCGCCATCGACGGTTTCCACCGCGTAATCGCTGAAGTGAAGCGCCGCGCCATTGAAAATGGCTTTCACCTCCGGGGCCTGCAATGCGCCGCCGAGATGGCCGCTTGCCTTGAGTCGTCCCCCTGCGCCGGGGTAAAGCTCGGCAAGGTCCTGGCTGTCGAGCGACCAGTCCAGGTCGAGATCATTGCCGATTTTGCCCGTGGCGGTAATATGGGTATTGCCGGAGACCAGATTGGCTGTTTTGATTGCGAGCGTATCATCGCCCCAGTGCAGTTTACCCTGAAGTGAAATCGGGTAGTCCCTGAGCGTACCACTCAACTCGGTGATGGTGGCGCTGGCGCTCAGTTGGCCGTCATCTATCTGCCCTGCGATTTGCATACGACTACTGAGCTGGCCCGGCCAGTCGGGCAGCAGGCTGGCCGGGTTTATATCGCTAGCGGTCACTTCGCTGGTCCAGCTCAGGGTCGGTGACCAGTAGAGTTGCCCGCGAGTCGCCAGCTTGCCGGCGAAAATGCCGAGTTTTAACGATTCGATGTTGACGCCGTCCCAGGGGCGGGCCTGATCGAGGCTGTGCAAATCAAATTCTGCATCAAACTTGCCGAGATCGCTGGAATCGGCATCGAGTCGTCCACTGACCTGCGCCGTGGTTAAATCGCCTTTTGCCGTGAGCGTCAGGGCACCACGCAAAACCGGCAAACTGGAGTCCAGCAGGCTGGTGTCGAAACTGGCCAGGTCCAGGCTCGCCTGCCAATTCAGGCTGTCGAGCAAGTCGTTCAATTGTAGTGACAGGTTTGCCGCCAGCACGCCGCGTGTTTCCTGCAACAACCGGGTGCTCTCGAGATCACCGCTGATGTGCAGGCTGTTGTCGATGGCCGCGCCCGAGGGTAAGCTGGTTTGCCAGTCGATGCGTAAGTCGTGCGCAAAGTTCTGCGCCATATCGATATCACCCGCCAGACTGATTTCAAAGTCATAGAAGTCCCTGTCGACGGCAATATCGACCACGCGGACATCAAGGCCTTCGACGCTGATCTGGTTGCCGCGGGCCGCGGCCCGCAGCTGCAGTTGCTGTAGCTTGACTGGCTTGCCTGCCTGGGTCAGCGTGATCTGGTCGATCGCCAGATCGCGTATCTGCACATCCAAAGGCAGACCAGGCGCTGGCAGCCCGGCGGCAGTGGGGGGCTTGTCTGCGGGATCATTCGTTTGCGCCAGGCGGATATCGAGCTGTTGAATGTGAAGGCTGGTGACGTCGACGCGCATCGACAGCAGGGCCCAGAAATCCCAGTACAGAACGACCTGTTCGACATTCAGCCCGATATCGGGGTTTTTAAATTCGATACCCTGCAGGGTAATGCGATCGTCCAGACTGCCTGAAACCTGCCGGACCTGCAGTGTGCCTGCGAGCGCAGTCTCGGCCTGTTGGAAGATCCAGCGCAAGCCGCTTTCACTGGTCAATAACCAGCTGAGGGCAAGCGCCAGGGTCAGCACCACCAGCAATACTCCGGTCAGCAGGGCACGCTTCACAGGTCGGGTCCGATGCTGACATGCAAGCGCCAGCTCTGATCAGTGCTGATCGCGTTGGCGAGATCGATGCGCACCGGGCCTACCGGCGATTTCCAGCGAAAACCGAAACCGGCGCCCTGTTCGAGATCGTCGTTAAGGTTGTCGATTGCGTTACCGGCGTCGAGGAATACAGCCGCGCCCCAGCTGTCGTTGAAAAAGTGCTCGAACTCGATGCTGCCGGTAAGCAAGTGTTTGCCACCGACAACGTCACCATTGTCATTGGTTGGTCCCAGGTCTTCGTAACCGTAACCGCGAACGCTTTGTGAGCCACCGGCAAAGAAACGCAGCGACGACGGTAGCAGGTCGAAGTCGGGCGTTTCGGTCGTACCGAAGCTGCCCCGTACTAGCAGCCGGTTACGCGAACCGAGGGAGGTGATGAACTTGATGCTGCCGCGCAGCTGCAGAAAATCCGTATCCGAAGCAAGGCTTGCACTGGCGCCGCGCACGCCGATGTCGAAACGCAGGCCGTCGAGCACATTGATGAATTCCTGGCCCCAGGTCCGGGTCCAGCTGACGCCTGGAATCAGCAGGTCGGAGTCACCGGAGTCATCCGCCACTTCGAAAGCTTCCCTCTCGTAAGACAGCGTCAGGACTTCACGCCATTTGCCACGGTTGTGGTTGAGGCTGATGCCGACGCTGCTCAGGGTGCTGTCGTTGCTATCGGTCTTCTCCCTTTCTTTGCTGATGCTGTAAACCAGCTGGTCGGTACGCGGGTTTAACACCGGAACACGGTAATTGGCGCCGAGGTTATAGCCGATTTCCGAAACCTCGATTTCGCTGTCGATGCGATGCCCCCGGCGGTTGACTCGCGGCATTTTCCAGCCAAATTTGGCGCGTGCGCCGGTGTCGGTGCCATAACCCAGTCCAAAGTTGTATCGATGATTTTTACGCGGCGTCAAAGACACATTGATGGGAATTTCCTGGCTGTCCGCCAATGGTTGTGCCGGGAATACTTCGGCGACCTCGAAGTAGTTGCTGTCGTTGAGGGCCTGTTGCAAGCGGATAACCTGCCCGAGACTGAAAGGATCACCCCTTTGGAAGGGAATATAACGCTGGAGTAATTCGGGCTCGAGAACATCCTGATCCAGGGACACCTCGCCGAAACTGTAACGCGGCCCGCTATCGAAATCGAGATACACGCGGGCCCCGTAAGCCTTGAGATCGATTTCCACCCGTGTGGTGGTAAAGCCTGCTTGCACGTAGCCCCGCTCACTTGCGAGACCGCTTAATTTTGACTTGACGCTTTCGTACACCGGGTGCACAAAAATATCACCCGGTTTCATCGCAATCTTCCCAATCAGCTCTTTGAATGCGGGATCTTCGCCTGCTTCGCCGCCGACGTTCAGGTTGAACTCGGTAATGGGTATACCCGGCCCTGTATCTATGATGTAACTGGCCAGCCAGCTGTGCGCTTCCTGCTCGGTCAGGGTAGAGGTAATCTCGGGTTGATAAAATCCGTAGGGTTGCAGCGCCGCGGCAATTTCGGCGTTGGCTTTTTGATGCAATCGACGTATGCGACTATCGCTCATCAGCGGATGTGCTCTTTGCTGCTCGATGCTCAGAAACAGGCGCACATTGGTTTCGAGCTCCGTATCGATGCCTTTGATATCTACCTTGACAACGGGTTGTGCCCAGGATTGAGTTGAAATAAAGGTGCCCAGTAACAGCAGCAGAAGCAGCGGGTATCTAGGGGTGCTCATGGATTGTAAGGTTGCAAGGTATTTCCGCGGGATACAAGGTCAGAGTGATCGATAGCGTAACGGCGACAGATTAACAGAAATTGACTGAACACTTTATGAATCGATCACTCATTGGGGTCGCCCGGTGCGACCTCGCGCCGCGATGGGCCAGTGCCATGCGCCAGCATCAGCAATGTCATCGCCTTCCCCTGTCGCCGCACTGTTTACAGGCGCAGACCTCCATCCAGTTCGAGAATACGCCCGCTGTAGTAGTCGTTCTCGATAATGAAACGAATCGCATGCGCCAGTTCCTCTACGGCCCCGGTGCGTTGCAACGGCACGGCACTGGTGATGCGTTCATGTGCCTCCGGTTTCATCGACGCCACCATTTCGGTTTCGAAGACGCCCGGGGCGATCGCCGCGCAGCGAACCTGGTAGCGCGCCAGTTCACGCGCCCAGGTGGTGGTTAGCGCCGCCACACCGGACTTGGCGGCGGCGTAGTTCGACTGACCGATATTACCGGCGCGGCTGATGCTCGAGATATTGATGATGACGCCCTGCTGCTGGTTGCGGATCATGCTGCTTGCTGCTTCGCGACCGCATAGAAAAACACCGGTCAGGTTGATGTCGATTACCTGCTGCCATTGCTCCAGAGACAGGCGATCGACGATTTCACCCTCTTTTACCTTCACCAGCAGGCCATCGCGTAAAATACCGGCATTGTTCACCAGGCCGGCAATCGCACCGAGGCGTTCCTCGATCGCGGCGAAACTGCGCACGACGCTGATTTCGGAGGCGACGTCGCAGGTGAAAGCGAAGCACTCGGCGGCGCCAACCTCCGTGCAGCGTGCCAGCACCTGGTCGAGCTGTTCCGCATTGACGTCGAGCAGGGCCAGTTTCGCACCCCGTTTGGCAAGCGAGATCGCGATTGCCTCGCCGAGCCCCTGGGCGGCTCCGGTAATGACAAAAGTATTGTTTTTAATTTCCAAGTCTGTGCTCCTCGAGTTTGTGTTGGTGCGCTAATCCCATTGCTGAAAAGCTGATTCTATGCGACCGGCAGGTGTAACTCACGATCAATTTGATATGGATCAAGCTTGCGGCTGCAGGACGGGCGTAGCATTTTGGCATGATATCGACAGGCCAAGCCAATAAGCGAGTGCTCGTGGTCAATGGCTCCTACCGCGAAGGCGGGGTAACTGACCAGTTGATAGCGCTTGCTATCGAGCAGTTAGACAGCGGCGGTGCCGAGACCGAAGTCATCAACCTGCGTGACTACCCGCTCGAGTTTTGTCTGAACTGTCGTGAATGCATGCAACTTCCCGGCAGCGCGCCGGGGAAATGTGTCCTCGACGACGGCATGGCGGCGCTGGTTGAGCGGATCGAGGCGGCCGATGCCTATATTCTCGCGGCGCCGACCAACTTTGGCTCGGTAAGCGCCTTGTTCAAGCGTTTCATGGAGCGCCTCGCAGTCTATGGATACTGGCCCTGGGGCCAGCCAGCGCCGAAGTTTCGCAAGGCCGGGGGCGTCGCTAAAAAAGCGCTGTTGATATCGTCGAGCGCGGCGCCGGGATTGATAGGGCGATGGTTGTATGCCTCGGGCAAACAGTTGCGCACGGCGGCCAAAACCATTGGCGCAAAGCCGGTTGGCCTGCTGTTCAGTGGCATGTCAAGCCAGCAGGCGCAGCCACGACTGTCACCGCGTACCATCAGCGCTGCTTCGTCGATGGTGCACAAGCTGCTATCCCGGTAGTCGCTAATAGTCGTCTTCCTGCCGTGTTCTCCGACACTGTCAGCGGCGCCAAAATCCGGTAAAATAGCTAGCCGATTGTCTTTTATCAGGTCGAGATGCTGTCCTTCAGGTTACTTTCCATGTGTGTTGTCATTGCCGCGCTGCTGACGGGCTGCACACAGCGCGGTGACTGGTATAGTGCGAGCCGCGAATCAGCCGGGATTGCCCCCGATCCGGCGCTCACCCGTGAGGCGGTGTTACACGTCTACGGTGCTGATACCTGGGGATGGCGCGGCTGGTTCGCGATTCATACCTGGATTGCCGCCAAGCGCAAGGATGAAGACTTCTATACCATTTACGACGTGGTCGGATGGCGCGGCTCCTACGGTCAGAGCGTGCTCGCGATTCGCCCCGATGTTCCCGACCGCTATTGGTACGGCGCCAGGCCTGAGTTGTTGCAGGCGCATCAGGGCCCGGCGGCAGAAGCACTGATCGGCGCGGTTGATGCGGCCGCGAGGAGCTACCCGTGGATAGATCAGTACGAGGCGTTCCCCGGACCGAACAGTAATACCTTTACCGCCTGGGTCGCGCAGCAGGTGCCGGCACTCGGACTGGATCTGCCGTGGTCGGCAATTGGCAGCGGTTATGTCGAGCGCGGCGAGTAATGTCACGCGCTAGTTGATTTCCACTCCTGCTATCGTGTTTCCCTCGATCACTTGCAGGGTCTGGATCCTGTGGCTTAGTCGGATTTTACTTCCAGCCTTTTTATCAGACCCTGATCGTCGAATTCGATACGCTCGATACCGCTGCGCTGCAACTGTGCGCCGCTTTGGTTATCGCTAGCCTGCAGGCTGAAGTCAAAGATGACGCGGTTGGCCTGGCAGCGAAAGTGTTCGCACAACCAGAAGGCGTCGGCATAGCGCGCAAAAAAGCTGCGCATCATGTCGGCGATGGCATCCACACCGTGGAATTCACCGACGACGCTGGAGTGGTAGACCGCGTCGGCGGCAAACATCGGACTGATCAGTTCGGCGCGGTGTGCGTTCGATAGTGCTATATAGGCGCGCGCGAGTTCGCAGGTTTCGGTTTCAGTCATAACAGGCTCCTCCCGATCGGTCGGGAACAAGGCCGAGGCCAACTAGTAGTGCGAGTTGCAGGACGTTAAGCAGTACGCTTTGCAGGTGCAGACGGCGAAACGCCAGTGCTGCTGCCGGATCGCCGTCGAGCTTGTGATCGCGGGCGCGATTGATCAACGGTAGCAACACCAGGCGGGCATAGACGAACATCGAGGCCACCAGGGCACAGATTATGGCGGCAGTCATATTGGTGCCGAAATATGCCGCGATCGTGCACAAAACGGATAGCCCCAGGCCCCACAGGTAATAGCGCGGAAATAGTCGACGCAGAAATGTGCCGGCTGCCTCGGCGGGGAGGGCGCGAAACACCGTGGGTGCAACGGTGGTGGCAAAGAACAGCATGCTGCCGGCGAGTGCGCCGAGCAGCCAACTTAGCAACAACGGCCAATTCATTTGCCTGAGCCACGTGTTGATAGCGGTGCTACGCTTCTGAAAGTCAGATTGATGCGTGGGCCGCAGCGAGACCTTTCGGCGTTGATCCCATGGCGCCAGTGCTGCTGTGTATGACCCCGCATCACCAGCAGGCTGCCAGCGGGCAGCGGCAGCTTGACCGTTTTCAGGTCCTTGCGCGTTTTATGCCTGAGCTGCAGGGTACGGGTTTCGCCGAGACTGAGCGAGGCGATTACCGGCTGTCGACCGAGTTCACGTTCGTCGTCGCTGTGCATGCCCATCTTGTCATTCTGGTCGCGATAGTAATTCAGTAGTACGCTGTTGAAATCCTGCCCAACCAGCCGTTGCACAGTTTGCCGAATGTCGAGCAAGTTGCGTGTCCATGGCTCTGGTTGAAGCTGGATGCCCGAGTAGCTGTAACCCAGATCGCCATACCAGGCGCTCAGCCGCGGTTGTCGATAAGCTTTACCATAGACAGTGATTACTTCCTGGCGCCAGGCGCTTTCGCGAATCAACCTGACGAGCAGGTGATCGTGATCCAGGCCAAGATCAACCTGTGGCCAGAACCATAACTCGGCGTCGACCAGCGACAGGCATTCGCAGCCTGTGTCTGCAAGCAGGGAGGTGGTCATTCCGCGCACAGTTCTACGGGCGGCTGTTGCGCCTGGGCGATCAGTTGCTGCTTGGCGCGGCGCGACAGTTTCTTGATTTCTGCCTCGCGGCGACTGGCGCTGACACGATCGTGACCATCTTCACGATAAAGGATCTTCAGCGGCTTGCGCCCGTTAAAATAACGGGCACCTCGCGGCCCCTGCAGATGTTCGCCGAAACGGCGCTCGACATCGGTGGTAATACCCGTGTATAGCGAGGCGTCGTTCGCTTCGATGATGTACAGCGACCAGTTGTCAGCAAGTTTCGTCATGAGAGGTCTGCGGATTAATCCGTGATATTGTAACCGGATTGCCGAATCCTTTCAGGGTCATATGGCGCTGCTCGGGCACATGGGCTTGCAGTATTGCATTGTGCAGCCGGGCGGGATTGCTAGGGCCGGGTGAGGGTGATTTGCAGTTGCTCGGACTGCCCGGGCAGCGAGTGCGTGCTTTGCAGTTTATTGAAGCCGTTGGCGTATACCGAGAGCCGGTGATCGCCATGAGCGATGTTGGTAAAGCTGAATCTGCCTTCGCTGTCGGTGCTTAGCGAGCGATAGGAGGAAAATTCGACACCATCCCGGGTAATCGTTGCGTCCAGGGTGACCATCGCCTTTTCCACCGTGATGCCGTTTTCATCGCTCACCCAGCCACTCAGGTAGCTATCGCCCCGGTCGACTATCAGCACCAGGTTGGCATAGTCGAGTTCGGTCAGGTCCAGCCCTGATATTTTGAAAAATTCGGGGCCGCGAGTCGACAGGCTGACTTCTCCCAACGGGAATCGCTCCAGGGTAAAGAAACCGGATGAGTCGCTGACGATTTTTCGGCTGTGGACACCGGTACTCAGGTTATTGATATAAATTTCGAAGTCCGCGATCGGTGCCGATTCGGGATTTTGTATCATCCCGGCGACGTTGACGAACTTTAGCGATTTCAGCTCGATCTGGAGTTGTTGTGGACCCGACCCGAGGTAATAGTCATCGTCGCTGTAAACCGGGTACTCGGGAGCCAGTGCAGCGCTCAGGCGGTAGTGGGCCATGGCGGGAACGCCTTCAAGGACGAAATTGCCACGTTCATCGCTGAATACGGTTAAATAAAAGTTATCTTCCGCGGCGGACTTCAGTGTGCTGATATCGATGCGTACCCCCTCGAGTGCGACGCCGATGTCATTGGCCACCCAGCCACTAAGCTGCAAGGTATCGGTACTATCGGCAAGCGTCACATCGAGCTCGATAAGCGGATTTTCCAGCAACTGTGCTCGCGTCAGTTTTATGCGTTTACCCGCGAATCCGGCGCGCAGAAAATTGAGGGTTGGCAAGCGGTTGCGTGGCAGATCGAGCCGAACACGGTATTGACCCGAGGAGTCGCTGCTGGCAGTGAAAAAGTAACGCTCCTCGGTTATCAGCACACCTTCGACAGGCTGACCGATGGAATCGGTGACGCTGCCGAAGACTTCGATGAACCGGGAACCGGCAGCAACCGGGGGCTGGCTTGCTGCCGCAATGGCACTGGTCGTACTTGTCGCAGGAGCAGTTACCGCCGGTTTTGCGGCGCTCGCCGTAGCGAGTTTGCCGCTGGTTTCACCGGGGCGCGATTTCACCTCGCTTTGCCTGTCCTCTAGCAAGGGCAAGGCGATCGACAGGTAGAGTGATAGCGCTAGAAATGCAACGACTAAGCTCGACAAGGTGATCCGCAGTAATGTCATGGCCGATCGAATTATTCGCTTAACTGATCTGTTTGACAGGAATCTACCTTAGCATGAGGCCGGATTTTGCGATACGACCGGTGCTTATACCCGTTGATCTTTGCTGCAGCCGCGAATATGCAATATTCTGCCAACGAGGTAATATACTGGCATTTTTGGTGCGCCTGTCGTGCCCGGTATTTTTCAATTCTGGCGGGCAGCTTTCCATTCTTGCCGGACAGTGGCTTGAGGTAGATGATGACGCAGCAGAATGCATACGGCCAGGGCGACAGCACATACAGGGCCGCCGGTGGCCAGCCTGGAATTCGCCAGTTGGTGGATTGCTTTTTCGATATCATGGGCAGCGAACCCCGCTACCAGGTTATTTATGGCTGGCATCCCGCTGATAAAGATGAGTCCCGTGATAAGTTGGCACTGTTTCTTTGTGGCTGGATGGGTGGCCCCAAGCCCTTTATCGACAAGTATGGACCGATCCGCATCCCCGCTGCGCACAGTCACTTACAGGTGACCGAAGTCGAACGCGATCTGTGGCTTGAGTGCATGGGTCGTGCATTGCATCAGCAGAATTATCCCGTGGCACTGATAGATTACCTGCAGCAGCAACTGTTTATCCCCGCGGAGCGGATACGCCAGGCCTGCATGAGCCAGTAAACAGTGATGCAAACTGCGCTTCGATTACCTTGAGGATTGGCCTGAATTCCTGATCTGACAGGCGCTTAATTTACCAGGCTAATATTACCAGCAGGAGCCGGAACCCGGGGCATGGAAAATGCATCTCTCACGCCGCCCTCACCGGGCTCACCCGTGAGGTCGCGAAATTGCGGCGCAGGGCACCATCGGTGCAGATTGCTGTATCCCTGTTGCGCCATGGCTCGGCAGTCGCCGCGCTGCGAAAGCTGGTGAGAATCAAGGGCTAGCGCAGGCGATCGAGCAGATAGTCGGCAATCCAGCTGCCCAGTCTCGGTTGTGCCAGATAACCAAAGGATTTATGCGGATTGCGCTTTTCGCGCTTGCGATTGCCGGCGTGGGTCACCACTTCGAATGGATTGTGCAAGCCAACATAATCGATGCTGCGAAACTTTTTGTTGGCCGGAAATAGCTTCAGCTCACGCATCGGCGCATAGAATATATCGTGAAAATTCTTATGATGCGCTACCACGTCGCCAAGGCAGGCGTAGTTATGCCAGAAATCAATATTGGTCGGATACTGACGTTGGCGCAGGCTGTGGCCTTCGTGGTGGCGCGCAAACAACAGGTTGCGCACCGACTCATCGCCCAGTGGTGAGCCCATGGTGATGAACATTTTGACGCGGCGTTTATTGTAGTTGCCGAAGCCGACCGTGCGCCGGTGGGAAAATCGCCACAACACATCGTAGCCGATGAAAGTACCCATGCTGTGCCCCAGCACAATGGGTTCACGGCCCTCGTCCCAGGCGCGACGCAACGCATTTTCCAGCGGTGCGCGCATCTGGTCGGCGATATACTGATCCTTATCGTAGAGTTCGGTTTCGCGCAGGAAGCGGGTCATTACGTCATCTTTAACGGTGAGCGCGCCGGCCAGTAACTTGACCAGGTCTAGCCCCCGATCCTTGAAAAAGCCGCTCACTTTTTCGCCGGTGCCGACGTGGAAGCGATCCTTGATCTCGCGGCGCTCGGCGATCACCTTGTCGACCTGTTGGCCCAGTAGTTTGCTGTAGGCGGCGTCGTCCGGGATGTGGTGGGGAACCATGTTTGCCCAGTAGGCAGATTCGAAAATATCCGGGTGCGCCTCGAGGCTGCGTGCCAGCAGGCGGTGACTGACACGAATGTTTTCGGTCAGCGTACGGCGCCACAGTTCGTGCGCAATCTCAGGTGGCGGTTTTGCTGCCAGGCCGTGAATCATGATGATTTTTTTATTACTGAGATCGACTGACATCTTGTTTACTTTGCAGGGACTTCTAATCGCCTGCTCGTTTTTTCGGACTGTTGTGAATGGCTATATTTATACGCCTGTTGCCGGAGCGATTCAAATTCGCGCCGCGGCCGCGCACATATTCTTCAGCTTCGCCATGGCGAGCGATCGCCCCAACATCATCAGTCCGCAGTCGGGGGCGGCGAGCAGGCGCTCGTTGTCGACATGTTGTAACGCCTGGCGTAGACGTTGTTCGATAGCGTCGATGCTTTCGATGTGGCTACTGGCTATGGTGACGACGCCCAGAATAATCGCGGTGTTGGAAAATGCTTCGAGCAGCGCCAGATCATTCAGGCAGTGCGCGTCCTCGATCGATACCTGGTCTACGCTGCTGCGATCGATTGCTCGCGCCAGGCGTTGATAACCGTCGGGGTCCGCTTTCAGGTAGTCCGCATCGTCGAGATGACCGGGATAACCACAGCACATATGCATCACGCGGGTGACATCTGCCGGTACGCCGTCGAAGCAGCGGTCCAGGCATTCGACGCCATAGGCTAGTGCATCTTCCACCTTGCGCACGAACAACGGCTCGTCAAGCTGTATGTATTTACAACCGGCTGCGGCCAGCGCGCGAATTTCGAAATTGAGCGCATCGGCGAGATCGAAGGCGAGCTCCTGATCACTGCTGTAATGCCGGTTTGCGGTGGTATCCATGATCGATAAAGGCCCGGGCACCGTGATCTTGACAGGCCTGGCGCTGAAATCCTGCGCACTGCGGAAGTCGCGGTCGAGGAAATGATCGCCCCGCGGCTTGATGGCGGCATGGATGGTTGGCAGGTCGGCCACTGCAGCACCATTGCGATGCACGCGGTTGGTCAGGTTGACGAAATCGATGCCGTCCAGGTGGCGACAGTGATAGTGAATGTAATTTTCGCGACGTTGCTCGCCATCCGTTGGAATATCGATGCCGCAATCGAGTTGATCGCGTATGGCTGCGGCCGTTGCCCGCAGCAGCAGTTCCTCGGGCACCTCGGCGGCACTGTCCTGGGTATAGCTGAAAGCGCGCGTTGCGCCATCATCGGGGGCGCCGGTTTCGGCGAAGTTGCCGATCTCGACATAGTCGGGTTTAGGGTAGGCGCCGATGCAGGTCGTGGTGATGCTCATCAGTGGATGATAGTGAAAGTGGCGGCGTGATAAAAGCCTGATCTCGAGCTGTGCCTGTCAATCACCGCGGCGCGTGCCGCTTAAGCCGGCGCTTTGCAGGCCCGGGAACTCTCAGGGAGCTATCAGGGGGAGCTATCAGGGGGGGCTCTCGGGGGGGCTCTCGGGGGGGCTCTCGGGGGGGCTCTCGGGGGGGCTCTCGGGGGGACGCGCACTTTCCCTCAACCTCGATCGGCCCACATGAACAGACGATAAGCTGCGATCGCATCAGCTCCATTGCGAGTTTTGGTTGTGATAGTATTCTCGACCTTGTACCTATTCGGGCTAGCAATGGCAAAGGATCGTCTTTCGGGCAAACTCGCTGTAATCCTGCACGCGGATGTTGTCGGCTCGACCAGGCTGGTTCAGCAGGATGAGCAAAAAGCTCACCAGCGCATCCAGGATTCTTTTCGGCGTTTCGGCGATATTATTGCGACATACCATGGTCAGGTTCGCGAACTGCGTGGTGACGCGCTGCTAGCCGAGTTTGAACGCGCTTCGGATGCGGTCTGCGCCGCCCTTGCATTTCAATTGAGCCAACGTGAATACAACGCGGGTCAGGATGCCGACATCCGTCCGCAGTTGCGTGTAGGGATAGCATTGGGTGAGGTTATCATCGCCGATGACACTATTACCGGCGCGGGCGTGGTGTTGGCGCAGCGCCTGGAACAAAAGGCGGGTGCGGGTGGGTTATGCATTACCCCGGCGATTCGAGAAGCGCTGCCGAGACGCCTGCCATTCGAACTGCAGAATCTGGGTGAGCAGGAGCTGAAAGGCTTTGACGAAGCCATTGGTGTTTATCGGGTTGCACTGCAACCCGGTGCAGCGATACCGCCGCCGGAAGGGTATCGGGATGGCGGCCGACCTCGCAGTGGGCGCGACAATATGGCTGTCATCGTGGCGGTGGTAGTTGTGCTTTTCGGTGTCGCCGCCTATGGGTTCCTGTCCCGGTCTCCGCAGCAGGCTGATGTACCTGAAGCTGTTGCACAGAGCCTGCAGGTAAGGCCATCCATCGCGGTGCTACCGTTTGAGAATATGAGCGGTGACCCCGAGCAGGAATATTTTGCCGACGGAATTACCGAGGACCTGACCACTGATTTGTCGCGTATCTCGGGTTTGTTCGTGGTCGCGCGCAACTCGGCATTTGCCTATAAAGGCAGGTCGGTGGATTTGCGCACCGTCGCTGCCGAGCTTGGCGTAAGGTATTTGCTGGAGGGTAGCGTGCGGCGCGTCGGTCAGCAGATCCGCATCAACGCGCAGCTGATCGACGGCGAAAATGGGGGCCATATGTGGGCTGAACGTTTCGATGGCACCATGGCCGATGTGTTCAACCTTCAGGATAACGTAAATCGTAAAATCGTTGCGGCATTGCAGGTTAATCTTACCGTTGCTGACGAGAAAAGGTTTGACCAGGTCGAAACGACCGTTGCGGGCGCATATGATCTGTTATTGCGTGGCGTCGAACGATATAACCTATTCAATAGAGTAGCGATGGTGGACGCGCGTGACCTGTTCAGGCAGGCTACCGCGCTCGATCCGAACTATGCCAGAGCCTACGCCAATATTGCCCTGTCCTATGCGACCGAGGTTAATTTTTTCTGGACCGGGAATCGCGCGGAATCGATCAGATTGGGACTCGAGTTTGCCGACAGGGCGTTGGCGCTGGATGACAGTATTCCCCAGATATACCTGACCCGCAGTATCCTGTATTTATCTCAGCGGCAACACCAGGCTGCGCTCGAGGCGGCCAGGCGAACCATCGAAGTGCATCCGAATTATGCCGACGGCCAGGCCACCCTGGCTTTTATCCAGAGCTACTCGGGGAAACTTGAGCCCGCCCTGGACTCCCTGGCCCGCGCCAAGCAGATCAACCCCCAGGGTACCGGCGTTTACCTTGCCATCGAGGGCAGAATATTATTTTTGCTGGGAAGGTATGAGGCGGCACTGGGTATTCTTGAACAGGCACTGGATAGAAATCCAGCCTTTGATCGTATTCACCTGCATATGGCTGCCGTGAATGCCGAACTGGGTCGCCTCGATGAGGCGGTCTGGTCGGTAGAAGAAGCGCTGGCGATCAGCCCTGATATCTCGCTGACGAAAGAACGCCGTGAGGCGCTATACCTGCGTGAAAGCGATATCGATCACTATATCGAGGCTTTGGCTAAAGCAGGTGTTCCCGAGTAACGGGATAACAGGTTAAAACGCAGAGATTCACGAACATGCGGCGAGCGCGGTCGAGTTCAGGGATCCTATTTTCACCATTCCACTGGTAGCTGAACCGGGGTTGGCGACGCCGTCATGCCCTGGGACAATCGAATTTAGACTGAATCCTGCCGACATGCCCATTATTGCTTCTTGCCACTGGTCGATCCCGCCACAAGCAGTCACCAGCAATGCCGATTACCTTTTGCGGCTCTTGCTAATTGACGTGAGCGCGAGGGTTGCTTCAGGGTCGTAAGCCCTGTCTGGCAAACAGATCCTGAGGACCTGTTTTCTGCGATTGCAGTCGCTAGTCGAGCATGGCAACATCGCCTGGCAATTGCTGCTAGCCGGCGCTTTGCAGGCCCGGGGCTGTTAAACTATTCGCGTGAAAGATCAGTTAAATCAATTTATTGCCAGCCATCGACGACTGTTTGTGCTGACCGGTGCCGGTATCAGTACCGCGTCCGGAATTCCCGATTATCGCGACAGCAGTGGTGCCTGGAAACACCAGAAACCGATGGATTATCGTGATTTCGTGGCGAGTCACGCGGCGCGCCAGCGGTACTGGTCACGTTCCTACTTTGGTTGGCAGCGCTTCAGCCAGGCTAGCCCCAACGCCGCCCACAAAGCCATCGCAGGATTGGAACGGCTGGGTTGGCTGGTCGGCACGGTCACCCAGAATGTCGACGGTTTGCATCAACGCGCCGGTAGCCAGCAGGTTACCGAGTTGCACGGTTCGCTGGCGACGGTAAGCTGCCTGGCCTGTGGACACTCGATGGCCCGCGCCACGATGCAGCAAGCCTTGCTGGGTCGCAATCCCCAGCTCGTTGCTGCAGCGGGAGCACTGGCGCCCGATGGTGATGCCCGCTTGCGCTCCTTTGATGAATCAGGGCTGGATATCCCCGGCTGCGAATCCTGTGGCGGGGTGGTGAAGCCGGCGGTGGTATTTTTTGGTGAAGGCGTGCCGCCTGAACGCGTGCAGCATTGTCGCGATTTGCTTGCGAGCTGCGATGCGGTGCTGGTCGTGGGCTCGTCTTTGATGGTTTATTCCGGGTTTCGCTTCATCCGTGAAGCCGCCGAACGGGGCGTTCCGATAGCCGCCATCAACCGCGGCAAGACCCGTGCCGATGAATTGCTGACACACAAGTTCGAAATGGATTGTACTCAAGCACTGGCGATGGCGCTGCAGCATCTCGGCACTGACCCGGCGGGATCGTCTGCGCTAACTGATCCAATGTGATCTGGCGCACGTGTAAACCCCGACCCAGGTCACAGGTTGTCGTCAGGGCGACCGACTGGAGCGCGCGATCAGGCTGTAACGGAATTGGATCACAGATTTTGGCCGCGTTGAACTTTATAAATGTACTCAGTTCAACGAGGTACATCATGAGTCAGACCAGTATTTACATCGACCCGCTTACCACCGTTTGCGTTTTGAAGAACATGGGCCTCGCGATCGATGAGATCAAATTGGTGCGCTCGATCAACAGTATCAGCGCGCAGGTCGAAGCGCCTGACGCCGCGCAGATGGAATCCGAGCGCCGGCATTACCTGATAACGGAATTACGTTTCCTGAACAAGCGCTTGCAGGCAGTCCGCGAAAAAGCAGAGCTGGACTGAGCGCAGAATCCCCCTCGCCAGGGACGGCGAACCTTTTATGATCCTTGGCGCGACAGTCCAGCACATCGGCTGCCGCTTTTCTATACCCGGCTTGTGCTACAGGCGGTGCGGGGTTTAAGCAAACCAGACATTTCAATCGATACGCGATTCCATTAGAGTTCGCGGATGCCAGCCAACAAGACCATACCTGCCAAGCTGACGTTGATCAAACTGTTCATGCCCTGTTGCCACAGATCTAACGAATGCATATTGTCGCCGGCAACGCGATTCCGTCCTCTGCCATGCCCGGGACTGGACTGGACCTGCTGATGGCCAAGGGCATATTTTATCTGCAACGGGCCCTGCTTATGCTGGTGGACCTTGGCATCATGTTCATCCCGCGCCGCCGACCACTGCGCGCAGCGCTCGTCGACTGCAAAATAATTTCTCATCGCGGTGAACACGATAACCGTCGGGTTCGCGAAAATACGCTCGCCGCTTTTGCCTCGGCGGCCGAGGCCGGATGCTGGGGACTCGAGTTCGATGTGCGCTGGACGCAGGATTTGCAGCCAGTCGTGTTTCACGATCTAAACGCGCACCGCGTTTTCGGTATCGATCTCGTTATTTCAAAAGTGAGCCTTGCGCAGTTGCAGCAACGCATTCCGGAAATCCCGACGCTCGAGGAAGTTGTCGATCGTTTTGCTGGGAAACTGCATTTAATGGTCGAATTGAAGCGCGACCACCTGGCGTCTTATGCGCACCGATCCGAGCGCTTGCGCGAGATTTTCGCGGCGCTCGAGCCCGCTACCGATTATCATTTTCTGGCCTTGCAGGCAGAGCTCTTCGACCTGGTCGAGTTTGCCGGGGCACGAGCCTGCCTGCCGGTGGCTGAATTTAATATTGCTGAACTCAGCCGTATCGCGTCACAGCGTGGGTATGCCGGGGTTTGCGCTCAGTACCTGTTGTTGAGCCGGGCACTGATCAGTCGTCATCATCGCCAGGGGCAACAACTGGGCAGCGGCTTCGCCGCATCGAAGTTTGGTCTGTTTCGTGAAATTAATCGGGGCGTCGACTGGATTTTCACCAACCATGCGGTTCGGTTGCAGGCGATACGACGGGAAATGCTGCGCGGTGAGTGAGCTGTACTGGCTTTTCCCAGAGAAAACCGATGCGCGCCAGGGGGTTTCATGTCACTATTATTTCCACCGAAATTAAATCTACCTGAGAGGCTTTATTGGCTGCTACAGACATACAGGAAGCGTTGGTCAGGTCACATCTGTTTTCCGCCCTGAGCGAAACCCAGCTCGAACGCGTGCGTCGCCATTGCCATATCACCGACATGGTCGAGGGCGAGTCGCTGTTTTTCCAGGGTGACAATGCGACCAGTTTCTACCTGGTGCTTTCCGGCCGGATCAAGTTGTATCGAGTTTCGCCCGAAGGCAAGGAAAAGGTAGTCGAAATCATGGAGACCGATGCAACTTTTGCTGAAGCGCTGATGTTCATGGATGCACCGCATTACCCGGTGACCGCCACCGCGCTTGCGCCCAGCCGGGTGATCGTCATCAATGGCCGTGAATTCAAGGCGATGTTGCGCGAGTCGATCGATAGTTGTTTCCTGCTGATGGGCAGCATGAGTTATCGCCTGCGTGGCCTGATTCGTGAAATCGATGCCTTGAGCCTGGACACGGGAACCGTGCGCACCGTTGCCTATTTGTTGCACCACGCGCCGGCGGATGCCAACCACTTCGAACTCAGGGTCGCCAAGAGTGTCATCGCGTCGCGGCTGTCGGTCAAGCCGGAAACCTTTTCGCGTATTTTGAAAAATTTGCACGAGCGCGGCATCGTCAGTATCGACGGCCGCAATGTCACCATCCACGATCGCGATGCGATGATCGGTATCTGTTCGGGTTAGCGGGGCCTGCAGGTCGTCAAGAGGAGCGCAGTTCCTTGTCGGCCTCGCTCTGGCGCCGGTAGGGAGTCAATGCGATGCGATCAGGCATGTTGACGACACCGATCTCTTCGTCGCCGAGATAACAACCCGGATCTTCCGCCCAGGGATTACCGGTTAACTGCCAGGCGCGGGTACGCGAATTTCCGCCACAGATCGCCAGGTGTTTGCAAATTGCACAGCGCCCCTCGAGCGGTCGCTGCGCGGCTTTCAGTCCCGCCATCAACGGATCGCTGGTGTCTTGCCAGATTTCCGAGAACAGGCGTTCCCTGACGTTGCCGATACTGTAATCCCACCACATGGTGTCTGGATGAACGGTGCCGAGATTGTCGATGTTGGCAATGTTTACACCGGATGAATTACCACCCCAGCGCAATAATTGCCTGCGCAGCGCTGCGACGTGTTCGGGTATGTGTTGCGCGGCCCATTGCAGCAGGTAGACGCCGTCGGCATCGTTGTTGCCGGTGACGAATTCACGCTTGATGCCGGCCTGCACGTCCTGCCAGCAGGTCGCAAACATCAGGTCCATCGCCTTGCGGGTCATCTGGTGGTGCAGATCACTGGCTCGATTGCGATTGCCGCGACCGGCATAATTGAGATGCGACAGGTAAAACTTGTCGATATCCTCATCGCGCATTAGCTGCAGTAACTCGGGCAACTCGGCAGCATTATCCTGGGTAAGCGTAAAGCGTAGACCGATCTTGATGCCGGCCTGGTGGCATAGACGAATACCATGAATTGAATCATCGAAGGCTCCCTGCTTGCGGCGGAAGCGATCATGGGTGTCGCGCATGCCGTCCAGGCTGATGCCCACGTAATCGAAGCCGACGCGCTCTATGTCCGCGATATTGCTGTGGTCGATCAGCGTACCGTTGCTGGAAAGTCCGACATAAAATCCCATTTCCTTCGCACGCCGTGAAATGGCGAAGATATCCGGACGCAGCAGTGGTTCGCCGCCGGACAGGATCAACACCGAAACCCCGAATTTCCGCAGATCGTCCATTACTGCGTATACCTCGTCGGTACTCAATTCACCGGCAAAGTCGATGTCTGCCGATGTCGCATAACAGTGCTTGCAAGCCAGGTTGCAGCGCCGGATCAGGTTCCAGATAACTACCGGGCCGCTACCCAGCATCACCGGCTTTGGCATGGGGGCAACGCTTTTCCCCTGTTGTAGCGCGTGTAGATAACGACTTATTCGAAACATCAGGCAACAAACCTCAATCCGGTTTTTTTAAGAATTCGCGTGCTGTACAGCACGTCGCTCTGGCGGCAATGGGAACCCAGTAGTTCAGCAACCTGTGCCTGCTTTTGCATGACTTCCGCGCGATCGTGGCCGTGTATCATCGCGAACAGGTTATAGGGCCATAGTGGTAGATGACGCGGCCTTTCATAAGAGTGGCTGACAAAGTCGAGCCGGCCAACACGAGATCCCAGTTCCAGCAAGCGCTCGTCATCCACATCCCATACCGACATACCGTTTGCATGCAGGCCGAGGCGGTAGTGATTGGGAACCGCACCAATGCGCCGAATGACACCGCGCTCCAGCATACGCTGCATACGTTGAATGACAGTTTGCGTGTCACAGCCACAGGTATCGGCAATCTCGCCATAGGGTTCGATTTGCAGTGGCAGGCCGGCCTGCGTGGCTTGCACGACCTTGCGATCCAGTTCATCGATAATCATCCCGCCCTGCTTGATCGGACCGGGTACAGGAATGGTACTGACCTGGCCGGCTGCGTCGAGATGCAGCCATAGGCCCAGGTAAAAGGTTTGCAGCTTGGGAAAGTTGTATACCGGCAGATTGACTTCCTGTTCGATACGATCGATTGTGGCCTGCAGTAACTCAGGGGTTTCGGTAGCGATTACGAACCACATGTTCAAGTGATGATCGCGTTGGTAGTTGTGCGCGACTTCGGGCAGCGCGTTGATCATTTTTGCGGTTGATTCGTAGTTCTCCATGGGTACGGAAAGTGCCGCCAGGGTAAGGCCCCCACCCATGCTGGAGGCGTCATAGAGAGGGCCGAAACGAGTCAGTACGCCCTGTTCCAGTAAGTCCCGAATCATGGCGATCAGATCTTCGCTATCCATGTCGAGGTCGGCGCCAACGACCGCAAAGGGTTGCTCGACGAGCGGGAAGTTGCCCTGCCAGCGATTGATGAACTGACGCCACAATTCATTCATTTACGGCGCGCCCCGATGATATTGACGGCGGGTCGACCCGGTAGTTCGCACCGCGTTGCTTGAAACAGCGGTTGCTGAACAAAATTTCATGCTCGATGCCCTGCAGGCCGCACTGCTGCACGATGAACGCTACCTGGTCGATTACCGCGGCGCGATCCCGACCGTGGATCATGCTGAACAGGTTGTAGTGCCACTCGGGCAGGCGCCGTGGGCGTTGATAACACAGGGTGACAAAGGAATACTGTCCGATACAATGCCCGATCTCGCTGACGCGGTTGTCGGGCAGGTCCCAGACTACCATGCCGTTGGCGCGATAGCCGAGTTTACGGTGCCGTACGACGACCCCGAAACGTTTCAGGTCGCCGCTTGCGATGATGGACTTGATGCCGTCTATGACTGCGCTTTCGCTGCAGTTCAGTTGTTTCGCGATCTCCGCATAGGGTTGTTTCACCAGGGGCAAGCCTTCACCGATAATCTTGATCAGCGCTTCATGCAGGCCGGGGATCGGGATCATGTCGGCAGGACTGCTGGCTTTCATGTCCATTTTAGGTCAAATCCCAGGTCGATGAAGTACTCGTTCAACAATGGCAGGTCGAGCAATGGGTATGCACAACTGCTCTCGATCTCGGCGAGGACGTCTTGCAGGTGCTGCTCGTCAGCGGCCACTACCACGAACCACAGGTTGAAGTGGTGTTCGCGCTCGTAGTTGTGATTGACCTCGGCAAAGCTGCTGACGATAGCGGCGATGTCCTCGAGCTGCTCCGCTGGCACCGCCATTGCAGCCAGGGTGCTGGCGCCGATGCGATTGGGGCGAAACACGGCGCCGACACGACTGACCACCCCCTCTGTTTGCAGACGATGCAGGGTTTCCAGTACGGTCGTTTCGTAGACTCCCAGCTGGCGGGCGATGTCGGCATAAGGTTCCGATGTCAACGGCAGCCCTTGCTGGAATTCGTTGAGCAGGCGTTGCTCGAGTTGGGAAAACTCTCTCATAGCCCGATCCGATGTGCGCGTGCGGTAAAGAATATGCCACTGGGTTTCGTCGCCGGGATCGTCGCCTTGCGTTCGAAACTTGTGGTGTCGTAGATCTCGACGCGGTTCTCATCGCGTACCGATAGCCAGACTTCCTCGCCACGCGGCTCAAATTCCATGTGCAGTACGCCCTTGCCGGGCTTGAGTTGCTTTATTACCGCGAGCGACTGGGTATCGATAACCTGAATCGTATCGTTGTCGGGCAGCGCGAAGTTAACCCAGACCTGGCGACCATCCGGCCGTGCCATGACAAACACCGGTTGCCCGTGAACCGGGATGCGTCCGGCCTGTTGCCAGGTTCGCAGGTTGATGACGAGCACTTCGTGATGGCCTACCGCGGGCACGAAGGCGAGATCACCGGCCACCGCCCAGCCTTCCAGGTGCGGCATCTTGTAGACTGGCAGCTTCTTTTCGCCCTTGCCGTAACCCGGCAGGATACGCTGCACACCGGCGGACAGGTCCCACAGGTCGAGCATGGCCATGCCGTCTTCACCGAACAGGCCTGCAACGTAGTAACGCCCGTCCGGAGTGATCAGTGCATCGTAGGGGTTATGGCCGATATCTGCGAAACGGGTGACCTCGGGATTTCCCCGATCCGACATGTCCAGTACCCAGATTTCATCGGCATCCCACAGCGAAAACACGAACTTTTGTCCGGGTGCATCAACCAGGCCAACCACCTTTGAGCGGCGCTGCTGGTTGCCATAGCTTGCGGGAATATCGGCCACCAGTGCCATGCTTTCGGCATCGAATACCTTGACGCCTCCGGGATCGTAGTTGGAAACGGCTACCAGTCTGCCATCCTGCGAAATCGCACCGCCGATGCTGTTGCCCGACTGCAGTTGGCGATGGGTAATTGTGGCGCTCAGAATGTCTACCCTGGTAAGGCCACCGTCGCGCCCGAAAATGTAGGCAAAGCGCGCGTCGCGAGAATACACCACGGAGGCATGCGACAGATCACCGAAGCCTTCGATACGAGCGATACTGGTATTGCCACTGGTTTCGATGATCTGGATGCTACTGCTGGCCCGCTCGATGATCAGGCCGAGGTCTCCGGTGCCCCGTGCGGCCTGCAATGAGCTTGCCAGCGGAGCGCATAGCAGAGCGAGGATAAAACGCTTCATGATCCTTGCTCCGGCAGCAGATCACCGCGCAATAACAGCTCGGCTATCCAGTGGGCTTCGGCCTCGGAAAGCAGTGGCCGCCAGCCAGGCATGGCGCTACCCGGCCGTCCCTCCAGTATCATCGTGCTGATGTAAGCCGCGGACTTGCCTCGTAGCATCGATGGTAACAGGGCGGGTCCGAGGCCTCCCCGCAGGGTTAGCCCGTGACAGGAACCACAGTCCTGGATCATTAGATTGCGTAATTCCTGCTGGCGCTCGGCAGTAACCGGATTACCTGCGAGCACAGGGCCCGCAAGCAGGCAGCTAAGCGCGAGCCAGTTTAATCGGGTCATAGTGATCAATTCCCTGGTCTTGCTGTCCGTCTCCCTGAAACCAGTCGAGCTCGGCACTGAGGGCAACCACCTTGCCGACGATCGTGGTTACGGGTGACTTGAGATCGGCGCGGGCAACGGCTTCGGCGAGATCGGCCAGGGTCGCGATGACCTTACGTTGCTGTTGGGTGCTGCCCCCGTGTATCGCTGCTGCCGGCGTGCTGTCGGGCAGTCCGGCGTTGACCAGCTCGCTGCAGATGGATTGCAGGTTGGCCAGTCCCATGTAGATTACCAGCGTGCAATCGGGATCGGCGACTTTGCTCCAGTCGATCGCCAGGTCTTCGTTGTTTTGCTGGTGCCCGGTTAAGAAGCGAACTCCGCGGCTGAGTCCGCGGTGGGTTAATGGAATGCCGCCGTAGCTGCTGCAGCCCGCGGCAGCAGTCACGCCGGGCACTACTTCGAAGGGAATGCCGTGCTGACGTAGTACCTGTGCTTCTTCACCACCGCGCCCGAAGATGTATGGATCACCACCCTTGAGGCGTACCAGGCGTCGTCCGGAACGGGCCAGGCTGACGATAGTCTCATTGATCTGATCCTGCGGAACACAGTGTTTGCCTGGAGACTTACCGACTGAAATCTGTCCCACGCCATGTGGAATCAGTTGCAGGATCGCGTCGCTGACCAGGCGGTCAAAAACAACCACGTCCGCCTGTTGCAGCAGACGTAGCGCTTTCACTGTCATCAGTTCCGGGTCTCCGGGACCCGCTCCCACCAGTGATACAAAGCCGATCGGTGCCATCGAGTATTCCTGCGATTATTCCTGGCGCTCGTCTGAGCGGTGAGGATTTTCAGTGGAACGCCAATACCAGTAGCGCTGCTCTAATAATGCTGACCATTATTGATAGCGGTGGCCTTTTTGTATTTGATAAAAGTCAACCACGGCCGGCACTTCGCCTGGCTAGATTGACTGCTGTCGCGCGGACTGATCGAGTTGCTTGATTACCAAAAATCGAATTTCGAACAGGAACAAGACCTGATGGAATAGAATGGCTACGCCGATTTTGAATCATATCGTCACCAACAGACGCGGGTACCAGCCTGTACTCGTAGCGCCGGAAGTTCCAGTTTGCCGTGCTTGTGATATCCTAGACGGCATTGGCGGGCGGGTTCTGCCCTGGCAATGTAGAACCCAGGTTCATGCCGCGACGCTCGAAGGAGGACAGTCTGCAGCAATCCTTCGATGTCGTACTGGCGCTATCTGTAGCAGCTGTCACGGGGTTGAGAGGATATTTCGATGTTGCGAAAAATACTGCTTCCTAGCATTTTGGGAATTCTCGGATACGGATTCTGGGTCAGTCCCGATTTCAAGGAAATCGCTGCCGGGGTCTCTATTTTTCTATTCGGCATGTTGTTCCTGGAAGATGGTTTCAAGTCGTTTACCGGTGGCATGCTGGAAAAACTGCTACAGAAAACCACCAACAAGACCTGGAAGAGCCTGCTGTTCGGC
>Ga0316187_10000371_pt1 | contig 34310 bp, 37 predicted proteins | sample CroRivburrow1_MG_FD_204927 | JGI IMG/M metagenome (GOLD analysis project Ga0316187, IMG submission 204927) | Coastal sediment microbial communities from Maine, United States - Cross River worm burrow 1 | ecosystem: Environmental > Aquatic > Marine > Coastal > Sediment | place: USA: Maine... | reverse complement strand
CGTGTCATGCGATCATCGGCTTTGCTGCCTCCACTGGCACTGCGATTGGACATAGTCTTGGCATCTTTGGGAGCCTTCTTGGATGGGGATTTCTTATCATCAAGCAAAACCACATCCATGATCTGAGGGATATCCTTTTTCGGCAGTGGTTTATTGCCATCGACATAATCGACCAACACCACCAGCAGAACATGCAGGGCGATCGAAGCGATAAAGGCGAAGCCAATACGACGCTGGTCGGTATTCAGGTCAATTTTATTCATTAGGAAACTCGAGTCTCGCCGCAATATACCCTGCCAGAGCCCCATTTAGCCAGCCGGTAGTCGTGGAGAGCAGTAGAAGAGGAGGCAAAGCAAAATAGAGAACGCCCTGCTGGATAAAAAGGGTCTCAACCGTAACAAACTGAGCCACCATATGGGCAATTGCCCCCAGCAGGCTTACGCCGATCAGGCTGATGCCCGGAATGAAACGCCATGCAGCAATCATCACAACTGCTGCAGTAAGGCCACCGGCCATGCTGATGACGAACGTCGGGGTGAAGAGAGTACCGATAAAAAAGCTGCCGATAACCACACGCCCGATGGAGAGCAGTACTGCTGCCCTTGGCCCAAGCCATAGCAAAGCAAGAAGTGTCACTAGATTGGCAAGTCCGGGCTTGAACCATGGTCCTAGACTGGGAAGTGCGGCCTCGAAAACATGCAGCCCGATCGCCAGCAGCAAAAGTGCCAGCCAGTTCGCCTTCTGCTGCAGTTCGGCCAAAGGTGGACGCAAAATCACCGGTCCCATGGTTTACTCAACAATGGCATCGAAGCGACGCTTCGCACTACCACGAATTGTGATCAGGATACGATTTGGGACACAGGCAATCATGTCACCGGCATGACGATGGGCGCCTGAGTAGACGCAGCGTTGAGCACTACACGGTGAAGAGGTGATACGCACACCATCTTCATTCAGAAGGATTTCAGAAGGCCCCAGTTCACCATCGATTTGAAAAGATTTAGGTGTCTCTCCCGCTTTTGGTAACGGATAGGTCGCAAGCAGTGTCTTGCCGTGGTAAATCTCAGCTACGGCGGGGCCGGAGGCAACCACTGCCTGAACGGCAAACCATGCAGCGGCAATGCCCGCTAGAGAAATGAGAAGCAGGATACGGTCGGTTAGACTCCCCTTAAGCAGTCTTGCCATGCTCTGGCGGGGAATTCGGGGGTTCACTGAAACAGCCATGGGCCCTATGGTAGCAGCAGCAGGCGGTACGACGCTAATCGGAGGAAATATGAACGTAGTCATTACTGGCGCAAACAGGGGCATCGGGCTGGGTTTTGTTCGCCACTATCTCGAACAGGGGGCCGAGGTCTGGGCCTGTTACCGTAGCAATTCGGGGGAGCTTGCTGGAATTGATTCGGAGAGACTGCACACGGTTTGCTGGGATGTGGGTAGCGATGATCTGCCGAAGGGTGGATTCCCGGAAGCTATTGATCTGCTTATTAATAATGCCGGCATCTATGGGCCGGGTAAGGATGGGCAGTCGCTGAACAAGGTGACTGGCCGGGCGATGCTGGATGTATTCAATATCGACTGTATCGGGCCGCTGCGGGTGGTGCAGAGACTTGCCAGCCAAGTGGTTGCAGCAAAGGGTATTATTGCCAATATAAGCTCGAAGATGGGCTCATCAGATGATAACAGCAGCGGTGGCACCTATGCCTATCGCGCTGCCAAGGCAGGATTGGTGATCGTTTCCAAATCGATGGCTGTTGATCTTGCGCCATCCGGCGTACATGTGATCACCCTGCATCCGGGCTGGGTGGCCACCGACATGGTAGGCAACGTCGGTCTGATTGATGTCGAAACCTCGGTGGCAGGTATGAGCAGGGTGATTGCAGATGCGCGCAAGTATTCCGCAGGACAGTTTGTTGCCTTTGATGGTATTATTGTGCCATATTAACGCTTGTAACAGTTTCTTTTACTAATTATGGGGAAAACTTATGCCTGAAACATCAAACATCCAAGAACTGATCAATCTCTATGCTATTCCGTGGGGCATCAATATCGTCATGGCACTGGCAATATTTGTCGTCGGGCGCTGGATCGCCAAAATTTTACTTGGTGTAGTTGATAAAATGTTTAACAAGGCTGGCATGGATCCAATGTTGGTTAAATTCGTGCACTCCATTCTCAATGCTCTGCTGTTGTTGTTCATCATTATTGCGTCACTCGATCAGCTTGGTGTTGATACTACCTCCTTTATCGCCCTGATCGGTGCTGCTGGTCTTGCTGTCGGCCTGGCCCTGCAGGGCTCGCTACAAAACTTTGCTGCTGGCGTACTGCTGATCGTATTCCGCCCTTTCAAAGTGGGTGATTTTGTCGATGCGGCAGGTGTTGCCGGCACAATTGAGACCATAGGGATATTCACCACCACGATGAAAACTGGTGATAACCGTGAAATTATTATCCCAAATGGTGCAATCTATAACGGCACGATCACTAACTTCTCAGCGCGTGATACCCGCCGTATCGATATGGTGTTCGGTATCGGTTATGACGATGATATCCGCAAAGCCAAGGAGATCATACAGTCTATTATTGATGCGGATGATCGTATCCTGAAGGAGCCTGCAGTGCTGATTGCAGTGGGCGAACTGGCCGACTCCAGTGTGAACTTCAATGTTCGTCCCTGGGTAAATTCAGGTGATTACTGGGCAGTTCTTTTCGACCTCAATGAGAAGATCAAACTTGCTTTCGATGACAATGGTATCTCCATCCCCTACCCGCAGATGGACCTGCATATTACTAAACCGGAATAAGCTAGGGATCCTCAATCGACAAAAAGGGACGGTAATTACCGTCCCTTTTTTATTGTCTCAAGTTCATGGAGTCACTTAGAACGCATGGCAAAGGAGAGCGCTTCGCCGGGTTCATCGCCAAGGCAGATAACTGAATGCCAGACGCAGTTATCTAGATCCCGCTGCGGCATCAGCAACAGATCGCCAGCATTAAGGATGTAGCCATAGCCTTTATTAACAAGATATTCAGTGAATAGGGGCGAGCGATCCAAAACCGCCTCAACCAGTTCGTGATCGAACTCATCCATATAGGTGGAGAGGGCAGCGCGATCATCCAGCAGTGCTGCCAGCTGTTCACGATCGGCTGCTTCCGGCATCAGTCGGCTAAGCTCACTGCTGTTTTCTGGATTTCCCGCAAATGCAATCAGTGTATCAATCAGCTCAGGCTTGGAGAGCGCCAGCCAGAAGGTGGAGCCTGAAAGCTGGGCGAATACAACACCATCATGGCCGCGTTCAACATCGTGGTGCATCTGAGCGCCACCATTGGGCGCATTGAAATAGACGATACGCTCTACAAAGGCAGGTTCGCCGCCGACAATCTTCTCAAGCAGGGGAAGGATCAGAGTGTTTTCCGTAATGGCTTTCGATTCGGGGAAGATTGCATCGCAGAGGCGAGCAGCCCAGAGCTGGCGCTCGGGATCGGCTGCAACATCCTCAAGGCACTCCATGCCGAAGGAGAAGCGGAAGCGCAGCGAAGCATCCTCCTCAATAAAGGAGAGCCAAGAGGCCTTGCACCAGAGGCTCTCAGCAACAACATCGCCATCCTGCTCTACATCGAAATAGACCTTTTCAATCCCCTGCTCGTCATGCTCCTCGAATGAGGAGGCAACCAGCGGAAAAAGCGATCCAAGGCGATCGATGTAAGGAGCTTGTTCCAGTAGTGGGGCAACCTCATCGGCATCGAGGGTCGCTTTCATCAGCTTGTGCGCTTCAGAGATTTCATTCTTCCAGGCATCCACATCGATAATACCCGGCAGCATCACCGCCTGATCATTAGACCAGCGGGCTACGGTATCGTCTGCATCAGGCATGACGGGGCGTTCGTCATCAGCTATCCAGCCGAGCTGAAAGTCACGCCGCAGCAGGGGCAACCACTGCTGTGCCTGTGATGTTGGGATCTGTTGAGAGTCAGTAAGATATCGCATAATGCGAATCCTTCATGATCAGGCGCAATTTGTATATCAGAGCCACTTGGTCGTTATATTAGCCGGGCAGGAAGCGCTCGCTGAACAGGCTGGTGTGCGGCAGGCCAAGCTCTTCAGCTACCTTTTCAGCAGCATCTATCAGTCCCGGAGGGCCACAGAGATAAACATCAGGTTTAATGCCTTTGGCAAGATCTGCCTCCAGATCACGTTTGAATGCGTCAACAGGAGAGCCCCTGAATCCCTGCCAGGTTTCCGTCGGCTTCCAGATGCACACTTCAGCCGTGAGGTTGGCAACAGAAACTTTCAGCTCTTCAATCTCATCAATTGCAAACAGGTCCTCTTCTGAGGTGAGACCAAAATAGAGATGTGACTCATGTGTTTCCTGAAACTCCGCCATCTGGCGCAGCATGGAGAGCATTGGTGCGATACCTGTACCTCCGGCAACAAAGCGACGGGGAGCAATGCCTGCCTGATGCAGGAGGAAGCTACCTTCAGGACCTTTGGTGTTCAGTTGATCGCCGATTTTGGCATCATTGATGAGCCAGCTGGAAAATTTACCATGCGGTTGCAGGCGAATCATAAACTCCAGTTCACCACTCCAGTTGGGGGCGTTGGAAATTGAGTAGGCGCGGCGAATATCGGTGCCCGGAATTTCAAGCTCCATGAATTGTCCCGGTTCAAAATCTGCATTGATAGCGCCCTGTTCATCCGGCAAGACCCTCAGCAGCAGGCGACATACCTTGCCGCCCATATCATCGACAACCAGAACTTCACAAACCGGCTCCGGCACCGGGCCTGAGGTGAGATGCGACAGGTCGGATGTTACCTCTACAATCATATCGCCACGAGGGAAGGTGCGGCACATCAGGATGCCGCCATGCTCTTCATCCCCTTTGGACAAAGCACCGCTGCTGTGTGATTTCAAATCGTAATCACCACCCTTACAGTGGCCGTGACAGGCTCCGCAGTTTCCTTCATTACAGACTGCAGGCAGTGTGATATCTGCCTTGGCTGCAGCATCAATCAGGTTTTCATCTGCACTACAGTCAAAACTTATCTCTTTACCATCCTGTGTGTTGAGGCAAATGGAATAGGTCTCGCTCATCGAATCATCCTTTCTATTCTGAATTGAAAAGAGAACTGGAGCGACATCTGCCGCTCCAGTTTCTTAGCCTTTACCTGCTGAATAACCGCATGCAGTTATTCAGTTATTCTTTGATCTCTTATGCAGCCAGAGCTGCAGCCAGATCGGCTTCAGGCGTGGTATTGGCCTTGATATCAAAAGCTTCTACCAGCGTATTCAGCACTGGAGGCGTAATGAACGCTGGCAGTGTTGGCCCAAGGGTAATGCCTTTGATGTTCAGTGCCAGAAGTGTCAGTAATACTGCTGCAGCCTTCTGCTCGAACCATGAGACAAACAGGGAGAGTGGCAGTTCATTTACTTCGCACTCAAATGCATTGGCCAGCGCCACAGCAACCTGAATCGCTGAATAACTGTCGTTGCACTGGCCCATATCCAGTACGCGTGGGATGCCGCCAATCGCACCGTAATCCTTTTTATTGAAACGGTATTTAGCACAACCAAGTGTAAGAATAACTGTGTCGTCCGGTGTCTGGTCAACCAGGTCGGAGTAGTAGTTACGACCTGAAGCAGCACCATCACAGCCACCAACAAGGAAGAAGTGTTTGATCGCACCTGCTTTCACGGCATCGATAACAACATCAGCAACACCAAGAACTGCATCACGACCGAAACCAACAGTGATGCTCTCCTCTTCAGAATCTGCAGCAAAACCAGGCATAGCATTGGCAGCTTGAATCAGGGTTGAAAAGTCATGGTTCTCTATGTGACGCAGGCCGGGCCAGCCAACAGGGCCAGCGGTGAAGATGCGGCGGCGATAGGATGCTGCCGGTTCGATAATGCAGTTGGAGGTCATCAGAATTGGGCCGGGGAAGTTGGCAAACTCAGTCTGCTGATCCTGCCAGGCACCACCGTAGTTGCCGGCCAGATGTGCATGTTTCTTCAGTTCAGGGTAGCTGTGTGCTGGAAGCATTTCGCCATGTGTGTATACGTTGACACCTGTTCCAGCAGTCTGTTCCAGTAGTGCTGCCAGATCTGCCATGTCGTGGCCGCTGACCAGAATCGCTTTACCAGCAACAGGAGAGATGCGTGCAGCTGAAGGCTCAGGGGTGCCGAACTTGCCGGTATTACCTGCATCCAGCATGCCCATCACTGTCAGATTGGTATGGCCCAGAGCCAGGGCCTGCCCGACCAGTGCATCGACATCTGTCGGATCACTGGCAAGGAAGTCCATGGTGCTTTCAAGGTTTGCATATACCTCATCACTCTGCTCATCGAGCATCAGTGCGTGATAGGCGTATGCACAGACGCCTTTGGCGCCATAAAGAATCAGCGCGCGCAGGCCGACGATATCTTCACCGACCTCTGCTTCACCGGCACGGACCGAAGCCATTGCAGCCTGAGCCAGCAACTCGTTGGTTTCAGTTGGGATATCCCAGACGGCAGCGCCGCTAAGCTCTTCAGCAGCAATACCCTGTGCTGCTGCAGCCTCTTCATAAGCCTTTTTTACTCGCGCACGAATCTCTGCCGCTTCTGTCAGCATGCTGGTAAAGCGGGCTGGGTTGAAGTTCACATTGGTGAGCGTGGTAAACATGGAATAAAGGATGAATTTACCGGCATCATTATCACCGGCACCGAGGTCACGGGCGCGCTTGGCATACTGGGCGATTCCTTTGACGGCATGGATCAACAGATCCTGCAGATCAGATGTCTGTGCATCCTTGCCACAGTTTCCGACGGCTGAAGCACATCCATTAACACCATCAACACGGGATGTTTGTTCACATTGATAACAAAACATAAGCAGCTAACTCCTCTCGATTAAAAATAGTAATAAGTAAACCTGTGTGCTTCTCAAAATCCATCTAACACCGGATTCACTTGTTTCTGATGCCCTTTACTTTCCTTAAAGATGCATTGGCAGTGCAAGTTAGAGTCGAGAATTAAACATGTCAATAAAATATATCTTTAAGCGCACTCAAGGGGCGGGTAATGAGAATTATAAAAGAAGCTTTAAAAATTAGACGTTTGCATAATATATAAACAAAATATACCTTCAGCTTATGCAGTTAACCTCATACACCGATTACTCGCTACGAGCCTTGCTTTATATAGGTAAACATCCAGATCGCCTGGTCACAGTTTCCGAGATTACCGAGCATTATGGTGTCTCGCGCAATCACATGGTGAAGGTAGTGCATAATCTGGGAGCGCACGGCTTTATCCAGACTGTACGCGGCAAGTCCGGTGGCATGCGTATGGCCAAAAAACCGGAAGAGATCTTCATCGCGGATGTGGTTCGTTTGACTGAACCGCACATGAATATACAGGAGTGCTTCTCCCGCGAGACAAACACCTGTCCGTTGATCGATAGCTGCCATTTGATGGGCGTACTTTATAAAGCGCGACGTGCCTTCATGAAGGTGCTGGAAGAGCAGTCACTGGCTGATATGCTTTAACAGTACCGCGCCAGCGGTCGAGATAAACCTTGGTTTAGAGCCAGCTGTATAAAGTGCAGAATCAAGCAGTCTACGCGCTAGTCAGGACTATATCGGTTCCGTCGTTGAGGCAGTTGGACTAGTGTGCGCGGCACCCATGCATGGGTTTCGGGGTAAATGGCAGTGAGTACAAGCGATCTGATTTTCTTTGGCGTCTTCTTCTGGGTTCTATTTATAACAGCCAGGCTTGCCGTGTTTGCGATCAATATCGATATTCAGCTCAAGAAAAAGCTGTGGCCAATGATTATCTTCGGCCTGGCTGGTATCTTGCTGGTTATGGCCTATATGCTGGAGTTTCCGCCCAAAGGTTATGCGATTCTGCTGCCGGCACTGTTCGTTATTGTTTATAGTAACCTTAAGGGTTTTTACTTTTGCGAATCCTGCGGGAAGATGCTGGCTAATAAGAAAATCGTGACCAGCGTAGAAACCTGTGACAAATGTGGTGGCAAAGTTAATCGCTAAGGGTGCTCTGAAAAAATCAGGTTACACCCAGGGCCACGCTTTTTAGCGGCGCCTCGGTCCTCCGCGACCATTTCGGTTTCCACCGGGCCTACCGCCGGTTTTTGGTCGATCATGCTGCTCAGCTTTATCCTCTGCCTTCAATCCTTCAGCTGTGGCTTTCGGGCTGGTCGGCTTGCCGATCTGCAGCATCTCATGTTCGATATGACAGATCGGAACCTGGCGGCTGATGTAGGTCTCGATATCGGGCAAACCAAAGCAGAATCTCTCGCATGAGAAGGAGATGGCGGTGCCCTTTGCTCCTGCGCGGGCAGTGCGGCCAATGCGGTGGACATAGTTCTCCGCATCTTCCGGAAGGTCATAGTTGAATACGTGGGAAACCCCATCAATATGCAGGCCACGGCTGGCTACATCGGTGGCGACAAGAAGCTGTAGCTTGCCGTTGGTAAAGTCTTCGAGGATGCGCGTGCGTTTCTGCTGGCGGACATCACCGGAGAGGATGCCGACGGAAAAGCCGTAGCGAGCCAGGTTGCGCGCCACTTTTTCCCCAGTGCGCTTCTGATTGATGAAGATCATTCCGCGTTTGACATCGGCTTCGCGTAACAGGTGAACCAGAAGCGGGAACTTGTCATCCATACTGGTGTGGTACATCGATTCGGTGATGCCGGAAGCGGTCAGGTCACCTTCTTCGGCGCGCAGTTTCTCAGGCTCATTCATGTGCTCGTAGGCCATTTCCAACACGCGGTGAGAAAGGGTGGCTGAGAACATCAGCGACTGGCGTTGGTCATACTTGGGCAGCCGGTGCAACATAAAGCGCAGGTCATTGATGAAACCGAGATCGAACATGCGGTCGGCCTCGTCGATAATCAGCATATCGGCCTTGGTAAGTGAATAGACCCGCTTTTTCAGGTAATCAATCAGGCGACCCGGTGTGCCGATCAGGATGTCGACACCATTTTCAAAACCCAGTCGCTGCTTTTCATAATCAACGCCGCCGTACACGGTATGTAATTTCAGGCCGGTGTGTTTTGCCAGCTTGGCAGCATCATCGGAGATCTGCACTGCAAGTTCGCGCGTCGGTGCGATAATCAGGGCGCGCGGATGATGATTGGTGCGCCCCTGTTTAGGTTCAGTGGTGAGCAGGCGATTGATTGCAGTAATCAGGAAGGTGGCTGTTTTGCCTGTGCCGGTACGTCCCTGCCCTGCCACATCTTTGCCTGCCAGTGTTATCGGCAAGGCAATCTGCTGAACATCTGTCATCTCCGTAAAGCCAAGATCCTCAATGCCTTTTAGTAGCGATTCAGGAAGATTAAGCTCGGTAAATAGGGTCGGTTTGATGACTAGGGTCTGTTTCATGGGCGGGAACTGTACGCGCTGATCGGTTGCCTTGCCACAAATGTTGGTGACATCTCTTTCTGGAGCGGCTAATTCCCTTCTCTTCTTGGGATTGCAGTCCGGGATTATACGCCCTAGTCTGCCCGCCTCGTGCGGAAACGACGGGCTCATGGCGCAATTGGTTAGCGCTACCGGCTCATAACCGGTTGGTTCCAGGTTCGAGTCCTGGTGAGCCCACCAGTTTCTGCTGAAATTTCAACCCCTACAACAGGACGTTTATGACACCGACACCTGAAGAAGTAGCAGAGCTGGTCCGGCAGGGTATTCCCGGTGCCGAAGTAGATGTGCGCCTGTTTTCTGGTCATGACCATTTTGAGATGGAAGTTGTCTCCGCAGCCTTCACAGGCAAGTCACGCATTGCCCAGCATCAGATGGTGTACGCCACACTGGGCGACAAAATGAAAGAGGCGATTCACGCACTGGCGTTGAAAACCTCGATTCCCAAGGAGTGAACATGAGTGAAACCGTGTTGCAGCAGATTGATCAGGTAGTTAAAGGGAACGACATCGTTCTGTTCATGAAGGGAACCCCCGATTTTCCACAGTGTGGCTTTTCCCAGCGCGTTGCCGGGATACTCTCCAGTTACAATATCCCGTATGCTGCGGTGAATATATTGCTTGATGAAAATGTAAGGCAGGGCATCAAGGACTACTCGGATTGGCCGACGATTCCGCAGCTTTATGTCAAAGGCGAATTCATTGGTGGATGCGATATTGTGACGGAAATGCAGGAGAATGGTGAGTTGGCCGAACTTCTGGCACCGCTGAAAAAAGAAGCGTAATATCTCCAGACAAGCCACGGCTCAGGAGAGTTTCGGCTTGATGTTTTGTGCTGTTTGAGTTATAACAAGGATGTTGATGGTACTCTATTCGGATTTCAAAAGTGACTCTTTGAGCGGGCTCCCTCCGCAGCAGCAACAGCACAACCTGAACGATAATAACTTCCCCATGGCGTTGACTCACTTTTGATGGAAACCAGACTTTCCCATAAGCTTGGCCAGCGACTGGCCATGACCCCACAGTTGACCCAGAGCCTCAAGGTTTTGGCGATGAACGCTATGGAGTTGGAGAGCTATCTTGAGGAGGCCATCGAATCCAATCCGATGCTGGAGATCGATCGGGATTCGATAGTCACACCCGATGCTAAAGTTCAGGAGCAGCATGCGATTGAACGCGACGAGCGCGAGCAGTGGAAGCAGGACGACAGTCGCTGGGAAACCATGTACAGCGCATCTAGTCGTGACGATATGCCTGATCGCGAGCAGTCATGGCAGGGAGAGTTGAGTCTGGGGGATTCGCTGCATGAGCAGGTGGATCGTCAGCCAATGCATGAGACATGGCGGGAACTTGCCCATGCACTTATCGATTCCCTTGATGATGACGGTTATTTTCGCAACGATCCGACAGAATTTGCCATGGAGTTGAAAGGGCAGGTTGATACCGATGGTGAAACCGTCGAGAAGGTTCTGGTCGAGGTGATTCAGCAGCTTGAACCGGCAGGCCTGGGTGCAAGAGATTTGACCGAATGCCTGCTGATGCAGCTCGATGAGGAGTCCGAGATCGATCTCTGGGTGCAGCGCCTGCTTCTCCACTTTTCACAAGATCTCTTAGGCTTAGATGCGGAACTTGCCAAAAAGGCAGGCTGCTCTGATGAGGTTATCGCTCAGGCTCGGGCACGCATGCGGCGTCTCGACCCCTTTCCCGGCCACGGTATGCGCGGCGACAACAACTACTATATACGTCCCGAAATTATTTTCCGCCGCACCAATAACAATGAGATTGAAGTGGAGGTTCCCGCTTCGGGCTGGCGCGGCATTAAGCTTAATGAGCAGTGGCAGGAACATGAATGGTCCGGTGCGGACAAGGATTTTATGAGTCAGGCGATGAAGGAAGCCAAGTGGCTTCTGCATGCGCTGGATCAGCGTAGCGAAACACTTATGAAGGTGGCACTCTATCTGGCCCGTTGCCAGCGCGCTTTTCTAGAGTACGGTGTGCTGGGATTGAAGCCGCTGACACTGCAGGATGTTGCAGATGATGTTGGGTTGCACGAGTCGACGATCTCACGCGTTACCAATGGTAAATATGCCGATACACCGATCGGCGTGATCGAGTTGCGCCGCTTCTTCTCGGCCGGCTTGCCGACGCGTGGTGGAGGCACGATTTCCGTGTATCGCGTACAGCAGCGGGTCAAGGCGCTGATTCATTCGGAGCCGCCTGGAAAGCCGATTTCCGACCAGGCGATTGCTGATCGCCTGCAGGCTGAGGGTATTGAGATTGCGCGCAGAACAGTGGCTAAATATCGCGAACAGTTAGGGCTGCCTCCGAGCAGCCAGCGGCGGCGTGGCGCATAATCACGTTAGGCTGATCTGGCAGTCAGCCGTTTCGAGAGTCAAAGTAACAACGGCTGTCGAGCAATCGGGAAAGTGGCAGAACGCGCTATCCCAAAAGTAGGAAGACCAAGGAGAGACTTTCTACTATTATTCAATCCAAAGTGGAGGTAACACCTATGCAAGTATCCATCACCGGACGTCATGTAGAACTCACGGACCCGCTCAAGGCGTATGTGGATGACAAGTTGCAGCACCTGAAACACTCTTTCGACCATGTCGTGGATGTTCATGTTGTATTGTCGGTAGAGAAGTTTCGCCAGCGTTGTGAGGTAAGCATGCAGGCCAGTGGAATCAATATCCACGGCAGTCACGAGACAGAGGATATGTATGCATCGATTGACGGCGTTGTCGATAAACTGAACCGTCAGCTCAAACGCTACCGTGCAAAACTGCGCCGCCATCAGAATGGTGGCCAGCGAGAGGGTCGTGAAATCAAGGTGACGCATCGCGTTCTCAATGTCTCACATGAGAAGGAAGAGCTGACCGAAGACCATCAGCATGAAACATTGCGCCATGAGCAGATTGATGCCAAACCGATGAGTGTGGACGAGGCCGTGATGCAGCTTGAGCTCGGCAGCCGCGATTTGCTCTTCTTCACCAACGGACAGACTGAGCAGCTGAATGCGGTTTACCGTCGCTCCGACGGTGCCCTGAGCTGGATCGAGCCTGAAGCCGCTTAATGGCAAGGAGGTAAGCTTCCTGTGGAGCTATTAACGTTCGAGCATGTACTGCTCGATTCAGAAGCTCGTGGTAAACGGGCTCTGATTACTGAGTTGGCCAACATGTTGACCTCCATCGACCCGGATCGGGTGATGGAGGTCGTCATGGCCCGCGAACAACTCGGCAGCACCGGTATTGGCCATGGTGTAGCCATTCCCCACGGGCGCATGCCCGACCTGTCCTTGCCGGTTCTGGCTCTGGCAAGGCACCCGGAAGGTGTCGATTTCGATTCGATTGATGGCAAGCCTGTGCATATTGCTGTGTTACTGCTGGTGCCGGATTCGGATGACCGGCAACACCTTGAGTTACTGGCGCAACTGGCCAGAACGCTACAACAGGAGAGCATCAGGGAAGAGGTGATGCAGGCTGATAGCAGGGAGAAGATAGCAGCCCTGTTTGCCGATCGGGTGAGACTGGGATAATGGCGCAGGCCCGCCGCATCACGATTCGTGAACTGCTGGCCGCACAGGGCGATGCTGCAAAGGTACGGCTGCTGACCGGAGAGGCTGGTTTGGATCGTTATATTGACCATCCGCGCATCCAGAAGCCTTCACTCGCATTTGCAGGGTTTCTTGAAAATCTCAGTGATTACCGTTTACAGGTGATCGGAAAAACGGAACTCAACTACCTGGCCACCCGTTCACCGGAGGAGCAGAAGCGCGTCGTAAAAGAGGTCTTTGATTTGCGACTTGCCGGTGTGGTGATCACCCGTAATCAGATGCCTCCCGATATTATTTTAGAAGCAGCCAAGCGTACAGATACGCCGCTGCTTATTTCCGAATTCCCCAGTTCGACATTCATGACCAACATGATGCTCTATCTTTCCCATCGGCTTGCGCCGGTGGTATACCAGCATGGCGTCTACATGGATATCTTCGGCCTTGGCGTGCTGATTACCGGCTCCAGTGGCATTGGCAAGAGCGAGGTTGGGCTGGAGTTGATCAGCCGCGGTAGCCGCCTGATTGCGGATGATATGGTTGAATTCTCGCGTAAAAGCCCGACCGCCATCGTTGGCCGCAGTCCCGATACACTTCGTTATCACATGGAGATTCGTGGTCTGGGTATCCTCAATATTCGTGACCTCTACGGAGCTGCCGCAATTACAGATGCCAAGCGCCTCAGCCTTGTCGTTGAGTTGGTACCTTGGGATCAGGTCGCAGCCGAGGATCGTGTGTTGGGCGAAGATAGTGAGACCGAAATACTTGAGGTTCGGATTGCTCGTGTGCCGATCCCGATCCGAACCGGAAGGTCGCTGGCTATCCTGATTGAGGTGGCAGCACGTAACCAGCTGCTCAAGCAGCGCGGCATTCATAGTGGCGAGGCATTTGTACAGTCGTTGCAGGATAAAATTCAGAGAGGTGGGTAACAATGCTTCTGATTAGCGGTCTCTCCGGAGCAGGCAAGAGTACTGTACTGCATGCGCTGGAGGATGCGGGTTTCTTCTGCACCGATAACCTGCCGCTGGAGATGCTGCGTGAATGGTCGATGATTATGCATACGCGTAAACGTCCTGCCGCTGTCTGTCTTGATGCACGCAGCGGTTTCACTGCCAATGCGATTTGTGCCACAGTTAAAGAGACGCTCGCTGAATATGAGTGGCAGCTGATATTCGTTGAGGCCGAGGACAATGTGCTGCAGCGCCGCTTCTCCACGGTTAAACGCCGGCACCCCTTTCCGATAGGCGAGGATTTGATGGACTCGATTCGCAAGGAGCGGGAGAGCCTGCTGCCGATCCGAAATGTCGCCGATCTCGTCCTCGACAGTAGTCACCTTACGCCTTACGAATTGGCCGAAAATGCTGAACTGTTCTGGCATAAGCCTGAATCGAAAAGCCACCGGATGAACTGCACGGTGATGTCATTTAGTTACAAGCATGGCCTGCCAGCTGTGGCCGATATGGTATTCGATATGCGCTTTCTTCCTAATCCACATTATGTACCTGAGTTGGCGCAGCAGACCGGTCGTGATGCTGAGGTAATTGAGTTTCTGGAGAGCAGCAGCGAGGTGATGGAGGCGCAGGAGCGTATTAGGCAGTGGTTTGCCTACTCCTGGCCGATGATCCTCAAGGAACGGAAACAGTATTTTACCGTGGCTTTCGGCTGCAGTGGTGGACGCCACCGTTCGGTTTATATGGCCGAGAAACTGGCCGACTGGCTAAACGGGGAAGGCTTGGCGCTGCCGGTTATCCAGCACAGGGAGCTGGGTATTGTTGAGCGCAGGCATGCCGAGCAGACAGGAGTCGTTTCATGATTGGAATTGTATTGGTCGGCCATGCCGGTATCGCTTCCGAAATGCGCAAGGCGCTTGAACATGTTGTCGGCGAGCAGCCATTGATTGAAACGTTGGATGTACTGAACGGCAGCTCTCCGGAAGATCTATCAGCAATACTGGAGTTACGAATTCGAGCCTGCGACGTTGGCAAGGGCGTGTTATTGCTGGCCGATATGTTTGGCGGAACTCCATGCAATGTAGCGATGGGTGCACTTGAGAAGGGGCGCGTTGAGGTGGTGTCAGGATTCAACCTGCCTCTGCTGATCAAGGCGGCAACGTTGCGCAAGTCTATAAAGGATCTCCCAGAACTTGCAGCCCAGGTGGTGGAGTCAGGGCGGCACTACATGCGAGTCGTACCGCATATAACACGGCCTGGCGGTTAAGAGCGTGGCTGAGCGACTGATCAGGATACAGAACAAGCTGGGGTTACATGCACGAGCTTCAGCCAAGTTGGCAACCCAGGCCAGCTCTTATGATTGCGAGGTGATGCTCATTAAAGATGAGATCGAGGTGAATGCTAAAAGCATTATGGGCATCATGATGCTGGCGGCCTGTAAAGGCACAGAGCTTGGGCTTCGAGCCGAAGGCAATGATGCAGATGCGGCACTGGATGCCATCGAAACACTGGTAAATAACCGTTTCGGAGAGGAGCAGTAGTGCCTACTGCAGATGCTTATCCGACTCAAAGGTCCAGGCGAGAGGGCAAGGCTGTTGCATCAAGCTCCGGTATCCTCATTGGATGCGTTCAGAAACTGCTCTATGGCAAGAAACCAATTCCAGAACATGAGATAGAAGAGTCACAGGTTAATATTGAACTGTTGCGCCTGCTTGAAGCTATTGATGAGTCACGGGCTGAGGTCGATGTTGAGCGCGCCCATCTGCAGAAGAGCGGTGCAGACGATATGGTGGCGATGCTGGATGTACATCACATGCTCATTGCCGATCCCGAGCTGCTTAACAGAGCCAGTCGTCGCATTACCGCAGGACGAATCAATGCCGAGTGGGCGCTCAGGCAGGAGATGGATGCGATAAAGAGGACATTCGAGCGCATCGAGGATGAGTATCTGCGCAATCGCAAGGATGATGTCGAGCATGCAGGCAAAAGAATTCTCCGCCACCTATTAGGTAGCCAGCCCAGTGTGAAAGAGAGGCTGAGAGAGGTTGGAACTGCCGGCTGCCCCGTCATCTATGTCGGTGATGATTTCTCCGTTTCCGATATGGTAAATTTGTGGCGCCATGGCGTCTCCGGCGTGGTGATCGAACAGGGCGGAATTGATGCGCACAATATCATCGTTGCCCGTGGCATCAGTATGCCTGCACTGGTCGGTGCGGTTGATATTCTGGCCGACATCGATGATGGCGACAGGCTGATCCTCGATGCCGAAAAAGGTGTGTGGATTCTTAACCCTACAGCTGAAGAAGAGGCCTCTTACGCCGATTCGATTGAGGCGTTCAGTCGGGCCCAGGTGGAGCTCAAAGCCTTTGCCAACATTGCATCCAGAAGCTGCGACGGCCATGAACTCAAACTGATGGCTAATGTTGAATTCCCGGAGGAGCTAGAGATTGCGGATAACATCGGCATCGACGGCATCGGCCTCTACCGCAGCGAATTCCTCTTTTTGAATAGTTCCGAGATGCCCAGCGAGGAGCAGCAGTTTGAGCAATACGTCTCACTGGTGCGACATATGGGTGATAAACCGGTCACCATGCGGCTTCTCGATATCGGTGGCGACAAGCCATGGCGCTACCATGATCTGACCACCAATATCGATGGTGGGGCTAACCCTGCAATGGGATTGCGAGGTGTGCGCCTGCTGCTGCGCTGGCCCGATGTATTGCGCTGCCAGCTGCGCGCTATGCTGCGCGCCGGAGAGGAGGGTACGGTTCATATCCTGATTCCGATGGTGACCACATGCGAAGAGGTGCAACAGGTACGTGAGATCGCTGAGCAGTGTCATCGCGAACTGGGGCTGAAGAAGCCGCTCTCTATCGGAACGATGATAGAGGTTCCCGGCACCGCCCTGATTGCCGATGAAATAGCCAAGGTGAGTGACTTCTTCTCCATTGGCACCAATGATTTGACGCAGTACACGCTGGCTGCTGATCGCACAGATGAAGAGGTAGCCCATCTCTACCAGTCCGGCCACGCCGCTATACTGCAGTTGATCAAACTTAGCGCCGCAGCTGCCAAACGCGCCGGTATCCCTGTCTCCGTCTGCGGTGAGCTATCCGCCGACCCTGAGTGGACCGCAACATTCCTCAATCTCGATATGGATTGCCTGTCGATGAGTCTGAATAAGGTGCTCAAGATTCGTCGTGAGCTGAGCCAGCAGAAGTACGAACCGATCCTCTGATTATTACATCCTGCTTATTTCATTCTGTGTTGTCCGCTAACGCCCCTAAGAACAATAGTATTGCTCTTAGGGCTTGTTGTTTCTTTTGCCCAAACGCCACTCTCCGTTTACCCTTCGCCGCCCAAAGGTTAACAGGAGAGATGTATGCGTTATGACTGGAGTGTTGATGAGATCACGGAGCTGTTTGAACTGCCGTTCAATGATCTGATGTTCCGTGCCCAGCAGACGCACCGTGAAAATTTCGATGCCAATGAAGTTCAGCTCTCCACCCTTCTCTCCATCAAAACTGGCGGTTGCCCGGAAGATTGTAAGTACTGTCCACAGTCCTCGCGTTACAACACCGATGTCGAATCCGAACTACTGATGAAAAAAGCGCAGGTGATTGAAGCCGCTAAAACAGCCAAAGAGAAGGGCGCTTCCCGCTTCTGCATTGGTGCCGCATGGCGTGAGCCTAAAGGTCGCGCATTTGATCTGGTTTGCGACATGATTTCCGAGATTAAGGAGCTGGATATGGAGGCGTGCGCCACACTCGGCATGCTGACCCCTGAGCAGGCCACCAAGCTTAAAGGTGCAGGCCTGGACTACTACAACCACAACCTCGATTCTGATCCTGAATACTACAAAGAGGTGATCTCCACCCGCACCTACGATGAGCGGCTCGATACCCTGAAGAATGTTCGCGCCGAAGGCATGAGTATCTGCTGCGGTGGTATTGTTGGAATGGGCGAATCACGCCGTCATCGCGCTGGTCTTGTAGCCCAGCTTGCCCGTATGTCCCCGCATCCGGAATCAGTGCCAATCAATATGCTGGTCAAGGTTGAAGGCACCCCAGTTGCCGAAGATGAGCAGTTTTCTGATACCCTGGATAACTTCGAATTCATCCGCACCATCGCCGTTTCACGCATCACCATGCCGGGTTCTCATGTGCGCCTCTCCGCAGGTCGTGAAGAGATGAGTGAAGAGATGCAGGCTCTCTGCTTCCTGGCAGGTGCCAACTCGATCTTCTACGGCGAGAAACTTCTCACCACCGGCAATCAGGAAGCGAGTAATGATCAGAAGTTGTTTGAGAAACTTGGTCTGCGCCCGATGGAGAACCCAACCCCATCAAGCCGCCGCATGGCGAACGCTTAAGTCATTTACCAGTCAGTCGGGCAACAGTGTGATCGTTGCCTCGCCTGACTCTTTATCGAAATCGATCATCACTTCGCAATGCTCGTTGCACTCATCAATGGGCGTAGGATCATCGGAACAGCTGCAACCAGCAATGACCGCTTTGTAAAAGATACCCGCTTTAACGTGAATGAACTCATTTGATTCCCGCACATTCAAAATCATCGCCTCGATATCCTTATCAAGTGCATAGCTGCCCGTCGTCAGCCCTTGCTGCAAAGGCAAGTCGCTAATCGGAAGCTTCTCAATTTCCTGCTTAACCGCTGCCTTGAATTCGGCCGTGCCCCAAGCGTTAATCGACCGTGTGAATGGGTTCACGATTTACACCTCACTTGCATTGGCAGTTGAATCAAAGAATCAATCACTTCACTCATAACTAGGAACAGAGTATAGACGCAATATAAAGCAACACAGCTATTCAATTCCTAGGAGGTGTATGTAACCTTTCTGCCAAAGGAGAAAACATGGTCAAACATATCGTGATGTGGAAATTGAGGGATAAGGCTGATGCGGTGGAGATTAAGGCGCGGCTGGAGGCTTTGGCCGGGAAGATTCCGGGGTTGATCAAGATCGAGGTCGGGATCGACTTTCTGGAATCGGAACAGTCTGCCGATGTGGTTCTATATTCCGAACTTGAGAGCCGTGAAGCATTGAATGCTTATCAGGCGCATCCTGAACATGTGGCTGTGATTCCTCTTGTTAAGGGTGCTGCGATTGCCCGCACCGTGGTGGATTACGAGATTTAATCTTCGCTTGGGATGATGAGGTCAGCGTAGGGTGATCTGAAGGCTTCCTTCAGAATCGCGGCGCGAAGCTTGTCGATGCCCAAATCTTTCAGGCTTGAGGTTGGAAGCGGACTGAGAACGCCACCCATTGCTTCGGTCATCTCTTTCAGACGTTTGGCACGACCGTTGCCGGAAAGTTTGTCGGCTTTGGTGGCAACAGGAATCCAGCGCAGGCCGGCTTCATTAAGCCACTCAATCAACTGCATGTCGGAATCTTTGGGACCGTGACGAATATCGAGCAGCAGCAGTACCAGTTTCAGGTCGGTATTGGACATGTAACCTTCGATCATGCTGATCCAGCGTTTCTGCTCCTTCTTGGGAGCGCGAGCATAACCATAACCGGGCAGATCGACGACCAGCAGCTGACCATCTACATCGAAGAGATTAAGCAGGCGGGTGCAACCGGGATTCTTTGAGGTTTTAACCAGTCCTTTGCGGCCAAACAGCGAATTCATCAGTGATGACTTGCCAACATTGGAGTGGCCGGCCACAGCGATCTGCGGCAGTTCAGTATCGGGGAACTGTTCGGGATCGGCTACCGATTGAATGAAGTGGGTGCTGGGCCAGTGAATGGTCTGTTTATCGTTGCTGCTCATGGGCCAAGGCTGACGATTGCTTAAAGTAAGTGCAATTAATGTTTATAACACTGGTGCAATGACTCTCTATCAGTAAGCTTGCCCATTAATTAGGCAATATGACTGGACGGATCTTCAATTGAACGCTGACAAACACCTTCTCCCGGGTTTCAGACTGGGCAATTTCAATATCGACGTGCCGCTGGTGCTTGCACCGATGGCGGGAATCACCGATCTGCCGTTTCGCAAGATATGCAAACGCTTTGGCGTAGGTCTTATGGTGACCGAGATGATCGCGTCGCGGGCTGTGGATATGGGGCGTGTGCGCACAGAACGTATGGCTGAACTGGGGCCTGATGAACATCCGATCTCAATCCAGGTTGCCGGTTCCGATCCTGTCTTTGTGGCCGAAGCTGCACGCTGGGCGGTTGGCCATGGTGCCGATTTCGTTGATATCAATATGGGTTGCCCCGTAAAGAAGATATGCAAACAGAGTGCTGGTTCTGCGATGCTAAAGGATGAACCGTTGGTGGCACGTGTGCTGGAAGCGGTGGTGAAGGCGGTTGATGTGCCGGTAACGCTGAAGATTCGTACCGGCTGGGATGAGTCATCAAAGAATGTGGAGAATATCGCCCGCATTGCCGAAGAGTGCGGTATCCAGCTGCTCACTGTGCATGGACGCACGCGCGCCCAGATGTTCCATGGCCATGCTCACTGGGAAGATATCGGCCTTGCCAAGGCTGCCTGCTCGATCCCTGTGATCGGCAATGGTGATGTGGTTGATGGCGATTCGGCAAAAGAGATGATCCGCATCTCCGGTTGCGATGGCGTGATGGTCGGGCGTGCTGTGCAGGGCAATCCGTGGGTGCTGGGCGAGGTTTATGCTGCCCTGACCGGTCAGCCGAAACCGGCAGCGCCAACAGCCTTGGAGCGTTGGCAGATCGTTTATGAGCATATGAACAATCTGGCTGAACACCACGGTGTTCAGTTCGCCTCCAAAATGGCACGCAAACATGTGCTCTGGTACAGCAAGGGGTTAAGAGGTTCGGCTGATTTCCGTGGCCATTTCCAGATTGAGACTGACTGGCAGAAGATGCTCGATGTCTCTGAAGCTTATTTTATGAGCCTTGATGGCTATGAAGCCATTGAAGGCGTGGCGCATGTTGCCTGATCCGATCTCCCTCTCAGCGGTACCTGTGCCGCTGATTCTGCTTGATGCGGATGCGCGGGTGCTGCGTTGCAACGTTCCGGCGCAGGAGGCACTGGGCACATCGGAACGCAGGCTTGTCGGCCTGCATATTACCGAGCTTTTTTCTCCCAAAACCGGGATCGAGAAGTTATTTTCCCGGCTGACACCCTACAGCACTGTCTCTGATCATCAGGTTTGTATCCGCAGCAGCAGTATGCCGGTTTCACTGCATCTGGGTTGTCATGAGGATGGGCTCTCGGCGCTGTTTGTGCCCGAAGCCAACCGCACGGAGGTGGAGCAGCACAGTAAACGCCATGAGATGGCTGAGGCGGTCTCTCGCATTGCGCTGGAGATGGCCCATGAAGTGAAGAATCCTCTGGCAGCTTTGCGGGGGGCGGCACAGTGGCTTGCCGAGCAGAAGGATATCTCTGAGACAAACAGGGAGGCGGTGGCGCAGATGCTCACAGGCGTAGATCGCATTCGCGATCGCATCGATGCATTTCTGCAGGTGGGACCACGCGCGCAGGTAAAAATGGAAGCAACCAACCTTCACACCCTGATTCAGGATGTGACCAGTTATCCTGATGGTATACATGTTCGGCGCGTCTTTGATCCCAGCCTGCCAGAGATAGAGGCCCATCCGGCACGGCTCAGGCAGGCGTTCGAGAATCTCTGGCAGAATGCTGTGGAAGCTGCTGATAGTAGCATCGAGTGGCAGACCCGCATGGCGCCACTGGTGCATCTGCCGGGTCATCGAGGGCTGGTGGTTGAGGTGCGTATTACCAATGACGGACGCACGGTACCCAAGGAGCTGCGCGAGCGGTTGTTTGAACCCTATGTTACCGGCAAGACGCGTGGCAGCGGCCTAGGGCTGGCATTGGTGGAGCGGGTGATGGTAGAGCATGGTGGCAGGGTGAGTGTGAAAAGTGAGAACGGGCGCACAATCATGACACTGCACTTGCCAGTGAAGCAGATAGAGAAGCAGGAAGGGGATAGGTAATGCGGGCATTGGTTGTTGATGATGATGAGGGAATTCGCTGGGTTCTCGACCGGGTGCTGAAAGAGGAGGGGCTGGAGGTTATCCAGGCAGGTACCATCGGCGAGGCAGAGAAGGCACTGGCTGAAGAGGAGATCGACATGGCCTTCCTCGATGTATACCTGCCTGATGGAAACGGCATGGACCTGCTTGCTTCCGGTGTTTTCACCATGCCTGTGGTGATGCTGACGGCTGAGACCACCTTCGGTCATGCCGCCGAGGCTTACCGGATCGGGGCAATGGAGTATCTGCCTAAACCGTTCGATCTCGATGAGGTACGCCAGCTGATCCAGCGTGTGCGTCCTAAAAAGAAGGTTAAGGCGAAAGAAGCGAAAGCTGAGATCAATGTACAGCAGAATATGATCATTGGTCGCAGCCAGTCGATGCAGAATCTCTTTCGTACACTTGGTCGTGTGGCTGCATCCGATCTGACTGTGCTGATTACCGGAGAGTCGGGAACAGGCAAGGAGATGGTGGCAAGGACCCTGCATGATCGCAGTCTGCGGGCAGACAAGGCCTTTGTTGCGATCAATACGGCGGCAATTCCAGCGGAGCTGCTGGAATCCGAACTGTTCGGCCATGAGAAGGGATCATTTACAGGTGCCGATAAAACCCGCGAGGGACGTTTCGAGCAGGCCGATGGTGGCACACTCTTCCTCGATGAGATCGGAGATATGCCTGCGGCGCTACAGGCCAAGCTGTTGCGCGTGCTTGAAGAGGGGCGGGTTCAGCGTGTTGGCGGCAGCCTCTCCAAGGTGGTGAATGTGCGGCTGCTGGCGGCAACCCATCAGCATCTGCCGGAGAAGATCAAGAAGGGTGAGTTCCGTGAGGATCTCTACTACCGATTGAATGTGATTCCGGTGCATATCCCGCCTCTGCGCGAGCGCCGGGATGACATCAAGGAGCTGGCTAATTTCCTGCTCGATCAGGCGGTAGATGAGCTTGGTATGGAGGCGCCGATCCTGCTGGATGATGCTGCCGATCTGCTGACCCGCCACGACTGGCCGGGCAATGTGCGCGAGCTGAAAAATGTGATGCGCAGGCTGGCGGTGCTGACTCCGGGAGCGAGCATTACCCTCTCTGATGTGGCTTTGGCACTGGGCAATGTTGATACTATGCAGAAGGGGGAAGAGACGCTCTCCGATGCGGTGACCCGCTGCACGCGCCAGTATCTGCACCAACTTGGTTACGCCAAAGCGATCAATATGCACCAGTATATGCTGGAACAGGTGGAGCCACCGCTGCTGCTGCTCGCCATGGAAAAATGCAATGGCAACCAGCTTAAGGTAGCCGAAATGCTGGGGCTTAATCGCAACACCATCCGCAAGCTGCTGCGCAAATACAATATCGACCCGCAGTACTTTAGATAACAGCTGTTGCAGTTGATTACTGCGGCTGTTTAGAGTTATGTTGCCCCTGCTTCGCTGGGGGCACTTCTTTCTTTAATTCGTTTCTTTTCTGGAAAAGAAATGAACAAATAATCCCACCATAATAGCAAGAGAGGAAGCGCCTTCAGTTCTTATGTACTTAAGACTGTTTTCCTAGGCTTCCGCGATGAACCTTTTTAAATCATACCCGCTACGGCAAGGCCTGCGGTGTAGCCTGATGACCAGGCCCACTGGAAATTGAAACCGCCGAGATGCCCTGTCACATCAACCACTTCGCCTATGAAATAGAGGCCGGGAATTTTCTTGCACTCCATTGTTTTCGATGAGAGTTCGTTGGTATCGACCCCGCCGACGGTTACCTCGGCGGTTCGATAACCCTCGGTACCGTTTGGCTTAAGGCACCAGTGGTGCAGTCGATTGGCTAGGTGTTCAATCTGTTTGTCGTTAAGTTGCTGCATACGTTCGTCGTGAATGTATCCATTGGTTAGAAGCTGAACCAGCCGTTTCGGCAACAACTCGGCGAGCACAGTAGATAGTTGCGCCTGAGGCCGCGACTGTCTTTTTAACTTCAGAAGTGAGGTGGTCTCCTGCTCAGGCAGCAGGTCGATCTCCAGTTCATCACCCGGTTTCCAGTAGGATGAGATCTGCAACATGGCAGGTCCTGAAAGGCCGCGATGGGTAAAGAGCATCGCCTCCTTGAAGAGCTTGCCCCGACAGCAGACAGAGACATCGAGCGAAATACCGGCCAGCTCCTGTAGTGCCTCCTTCTCCTTGCCGGTAAAGGTGAACGGGGCAAGTCCGGCCACTGGCGGAACGATCTTCAGGCCAAACTGTTCAGCAAGCTTCAGTCCGAACGGCGTGGCTCCCATCTTGGGGATGGAGAGGCCTCCGGTTGCAATCACCAGCGAGTCAGCCTGAAACACGCCTCTATCGGTTTGCAGTTCAAAGGTCTCATCTTTCTGTATGCTGCTAATGGTGGTGTTCAGCTGAGCCTTCACCCCAAACTCTCTGCATGGCTGCATCAGTAGCTCGACAATCTGTTTTGCCGATTCATCGCAGAAGAGCTGGCCGTGGCTGCGTTCGTGGTAGGCGATACCTGCCTCTTCAACCATGGAAATGAAATCGCCAGCGCTGAAACGGGAGAGTGCTGATTTGCAGAAGTGGGGGTTTTGCGACAGGTAGTTGGCAGCAGTGGTGAAGCGGTTGGTGAAATTGCTGCGACCACCACCTGAGATTAGGATCTTCTTGCCGACTTTTTCAGCGTGATCCAGCAGCAACACCGATTTCCCACACTGGGCTGCGGTTCCGGCACACATCAGCCCTGCTGCTCCAGCTCCGATTACAATCACATCATATTTGCCCATGCCCGGATTGTGCACATCAAACCTCGATTATTCATCTGAAATTCAGAAACCTTCTGTAATGATCTGCTTCTCTGAGCGTCTAACAGGGCAATCAGGAGGTTTCATGAGACGAATTATCTTGTTAACAGTGGTGGCTATGATGGCAATGGTGAACAGCGTGGAAGCAAAAGAGACGGAGAGAGCAACCTTTGCGGCGGGCTGCTTCTGGTGCATGGAACATCCGTTTGATGAGCTTCCCGGGGTGATCTCGACCACCTCGGGTTATACCGGTGGGCAGAAGGATAACCCGCGCTATGAAGAGGTGTCGGCAGGCACGACCGGGCATACTGAGGTGATTCAGATTGTTTTTGATCCTGCAGTGATCGGCTATGAGAAGCTGCTGCAGGTCTACTGGCGCAACTCCGATCCGACAACGCCAAACCAACAGTTTTGCGATGTCGGTTCGCAGTATCGCCCCGCTATATTCTTTCATAGTGAAGCGCAGAAACGACTGGCTGAGGCATCGAAAAAAGAGATTGAAAGAAGCAAATCGTTTGCCGAACCGGTTGTTACTGAAATAGTGGAAGCCGGGACCTTCTGGCCTGCTGAGGATTATCACCAGAACTACTACCTTAAGAATCCGATTCGCTATAAGTTCTACCGATATAACTGCGGTCGAGATCAGCGCCTTAAATCGCTGTGGGGGGCGGATCATGAATAGACGTGGATTTCTGAGGACGGCAGTTGCAGCAGGGTTGCTGCTTGCTGCGCCGCGCCTGCTTACGGCAGGAAGTGAGAGGAGTGAAATGATGGTTGAAAAGATTCATAAATCGGATGCCGAGTGGCGCACACTGTTAACGCCTGAGCAGTACGATGTGTTGCGCGGTGAAGGTACCGAGCGCGCCTTCACAAGCGAATTGAACAAGGAGTATCGTGAGGGGGTATATCATTGCGCCGGGTGCGATTACCCTCTCTTCCCTTCGGACACAAAATTCGACAGTGGCACAGGCTGGCCGAGCTTTTATGCGCCGATCGAGGGGCATACTGAGACGAAGCGGGACTTTAAAATGATACTTCCGCGCACTGAATACCACTGCGCCCGCTGTGGTGGGCATCAGGGGCATGTGTTTAATGATGGTCCGGAGCCTACTGGTCAGCGCTGGTGTAATAACGGCGTGGCACTGAAGTTTGTAGCAACAGGCTAATTTCCAGCTTCTCTGAACGATCTGAAAATGTCAGAGTAAGCTTTATGTCTGAAACAGTTGATAACGCACAGATTTATCGGGTTGAACTGGGCGCCCGCTCCTACGATATCCACATCGAGCCTGATTGTTTGGAGCGACTGGGTGAGGCGATGGCTAAACTGTTCGCTGCACCGACCCGCTGCATGGTGATCAGTAATGTGACGATCGCCCCACTCTATATGGATGTTGTACGCAGTTCGCTGGAGCAGGCGGGCTGGCAGGTTTCCGAGTGCATCCTTGCCGATGGAGAGCGCTATAAAACCATGGAAAGCTTTGGCTTTATCATGGATGCACTGATGGAGAGCAAGCTTTCACGTAACGAGCCGGTAATTGCACTCGGCGGCGGCGTGGTCGGTGATATGACCGGCTTTGCGGCCTCCTGTTATCGGCGAGGCATCCCCTTTATTCAGGTGCCTACCACGGTGCTGGCGCAGGTTGATTCCAGCGTTGGCGGCAAAACAGCGATTAATCATCCACATGGTAAAAATATGATCGGGGCCTTCTACCAGCCGAAACTGGTCTGGATTGATCCTAAGGTACTGAACACACTTGAACTGCGCGAAATCAGGGCAGGTATTGCCGAGGCGATTAAATACGGATTGATTCGTGATGCAGACTTTTTCGCGTGGATGCAGAAGAGCGCAAAAGCAGCCCTGGACCTCAATGCCGCTGTGCTGGCGCAGATGATTCACACCTCCTGCCGTCATAAGGCTGAGGTGGTGATGGCGGATGAGACCGAACAGGGGCAGCGCGCACTGCTCAATCTTGGCCACACATTCGGCCATGCAATTGAATCAATGACCCACTACAGCACCTACCTGCACGGTGAAGGGGTGGCGATTGGAACCTTGATGGCAGCGCGTCTCTCCGAACAATTGGGGCATGCACCGGCGGGTACGGAAGATGCGATTCGTGGCTGCTACAAACATGTCGGCCTGCCTGTTGATGTGCCGGACTTTTCAGCCGAGCAGTGGCTCGATGCCATGGGTCACGACAAGAAGAATGTCGGAAGTCGTATCCGTTATATCCTGCTGCGCGGTATCGGCAATGCATTTCTGGCTGAAGATGTGAGTCCTGATGCGATAAAGCAGTTGGTCGACTCCTATCGGAAGCGTTGAATTTCCGGCAGGGTCGCAAAGGTCGAATTTCCGGCTATACTGTTTGAAGGCATTTTTTGCATGTTATGCTGGTACAGGAGGAAGTGAATAATGGAAATTCCTGCCATTAATCCGGATAGCGAACACTACAGCACGCTTCTTCAGCCTGCAGGCTGTATGAGTCGGCTTGAGGATGTTGCGAACTGGTTTGCCAAACGGCAGGGCAAGGAGATTCCAGATTATCTGAAGCCTGCCATTGTTCTCTTTGCTGCTGACCACGGTGTTGCCGCCTCTTTCACCTACCCTGAATCACGCCTGACCACGACAGCACGAGTTGCCCATGCGGCATCTGAGGTCTCGATTATTAGGAAACTTGCTGATGAGGCTGGAGCATCGCTACGTATTATCAATCTTGGCGTTCGTGGTGAGCTCTCCGGTGTGGAGGTTGAGATTGTACGCGAATCAGGCTCGGCCGATATCAGGAGTCACCCTGCCATGAGCCAGGAGGAGTACTGGGAGGCAGTGGGTATCGGCGAAGAGCTGGCTGCAAGCGCGATTGCTGACGGTGCAAACCTGCTCATCGCAAGTTCCCTTACATCCGGTGATCATGTGTCGGTTGCTGCTGTAATCTGCGAGCTGGCAGGCCTTACATCCGAAGAGACGCTGGCATCCGGTAGCGATGAGACCTATGCCGATGAGTTGGTAGCACTGGAGGCTGTTCTGGAACGCGCGCAGGGAACGCCCTCGAACGACATCCTCAGAGAGGTTGGCGGACTTGAACTGGCTGCTATGGCTGGTTTCTATCGGGCGGCTGCTCGTAAAGGTGTGCCTGTGCTGCTCGATGGTATGGCATCGGCTGCTGCGGCTCTTGGCGCTGCTGCATGGGATATACGCATTGCAGGCTGGTTACTTGCAAGTTTTGCATCCGATAAGAGTGGTCATGGCCTGGCACTCGAGGAGTTGGGCCTTGAGCCTATGGTGCATCTGCACCGGGGATTGGGCGGCGGTAAGGGGGCGGCCCTGCTGATTCCTGTGTTGAAGTCGGCAATTTCCCTACAGCGAGGGCTGGCCACGATCGAAGATTAAGGCTTCTTTTTATGATCCATTATCACACAGCCGCCATAAGAAATGGCGGCTGATTTTTTGAGGTGTTTTTCATGACTGCATGGACATGGACGGTATTCGGCTTTGCGCTGCTGGCGACAGTGACTGGTTTATACCTCTCTTTACGACAGAAGCGTTCGGTTGAGGCCAACAGGGAGACAGTACCACCACGTTTTGCTGAAAAGGTTTCTCTGGCCGCGCATCAGAAGGCGGCCGATTATACCGCAGCGAAGTTGCGCATGGGGCATGTTGGTGGCATCTGGGGTTTGATCCTGCTGTTCGCCTGGACGCTTGGTGGTGGACTTGGCTGGCTGGGTGATATCTCAGCAATGTTTGAGCTTTCAACGGTCTGGACTGGTGTCGTTTTCATGCTGCTTTTCTTCCTGATCGGTTCACTGCTCGATCTGCCGCTGGAGCTCTATGGTACCTTTGCTATCGAAGCCCGCTTTGGTTTCAATAAGATGACACTGCCACTCTTTTTCAGTGATATGGCCAAACAGCTTCTGCTGATGTTTGCAATTGGTGCGCCTCTGGCATGGGTGATCCTGACCCTGATGGGCAGTGCCGGTGAACTATGGTGGCTCTATGCATGGCTTTTCTGGACAGTATTTATGCTGCTGATGATATGGGCCTACCCGACATTTATTGCACCTCTGTTTAATAAATTTGAACCGCTACCTGATGGTGAAATGAAGTCGACGATCGAAGCGCTGTTAAAGCGGTGTGGTTTCAGAAGTAACGGCCTGTTTGTGATGGATGGTTCCAAACGCTCCAGCCATGGCAATGCCTACTTTACCGGCCTTGGCAGTGCCAAGCGCATCGTTTTCTTTGATACGCTGATCAAGCAGCTGGTGCCACTGGAGACCGAGGCAGTGTTGGCGCATGAGCTGGGTCATTTTCATCATGGGCATGTTAAAAAGCGGTTGATTGTTATGGTATTCAGTACACTTATGGGTTTTGCCCTGCTCGGCTGGCTGATTCAGCAGCCATGGTTCTATTCCGGGTTGGGTGTAAGTCAGGCCTCCAATCATGCGGCGCTGGTGCTCTTCATGCTTGTGATGCCCGCCTTCACCTTTGTATTAACGCCTGTGATGAGCTATTTCTCTCGTAAAGATGAGTTTGAAGCCGATGCCTATGCGGTGGCCAACAGCAGCGGCGAGGCGCTGGCATCAGCGCTGGTGAAGATGTATGAAGATAATGCCAGCACCCTGACGCCTGACCCTGTTTACAGCGCATGGCACGATTCACATCCGCCGGCCCCAGTCAGAATCGATCATATCGAATCGCTGCTCGCCAAGGTTCCATCTCAGGCATAAAAAAAGGCACCCCGAGGGGCGCCTGATCTTCTCTTCTTTTGTTGAATTACTCGTAAACCGAGCGTAATCCCTTTAAGAAACGATCCCCGCGGGTCTGGGTCCCTTCCAGAATGGCATAGGGATCTTCGCCCAGGGCTTTAACCGATTCGTTGGCATAGGCGTGTTTGGCATCTTCGGTCATATTCTGCCAGTCCGAAGCATCAACAATACCATCGTTGGTCAGGTCAAAACGGGCATCAACACTGAGCCCTCCTGCTGCCCAACTGCTGCCTGCAGCAATCAGACAGGTAAGGGTAGTAGCCAAAAATGTTTTTTGCATAGCTACCACCCTCCCTCACTTTTTCTTAGTAGCGGTAGTGGTTCGGCTTGTATGGGCCTTCCACCGGCACACCAATGTAATCAGCCTGTTCCTGAGTCAGAGGGGTCAGGTTAATACCAACCTTAGCCATGTGCAGACGCGCTACCTCTTCGTCCAGCCTCTTTGGCAGTGTGTACACTTCATTCTTGTACTCACCGGTCTGGGTGAACAGCTCAATCTGCGCCAAGGTCTGGTTGGTGAATGAGTTGGACATCACGAAACTCGGATGGCCGGTTCCGCAACCCAGATTCACCAAGCGTCCTTCAGCCAGCAGCGTGATGCGCTTGCCATCAGGGAAGATGATCTGATCTACCTGCGGTTTTACATTGTCCCACTCGTATTTCTTCAGGCTGGCAACATCGATCTCATTATCGAAATGACCGATGTTACAAACAATCGCCTGATCTGGCATGGCCGCGATGTGATCATGCGTGATAACGTGATAGTTGCCAGTTGTAGTGACAAAAATGTTACCCTGTTTACATGCATCATCCATATTCACAACACGGTAACCTTCCATCGATGCCTGCAGTGCGCAGATTGGATCGATTTCAGTAACCCATACTGTTGCACCCATGCCACGGAACGCCTGTGCGCAGCCTTTACCCACATCACCATAACCGAGAACAACGCAGATCTTGCCTGCGATCATCACATCAGTCGCACGCTTGATGCCATCCAGTAGTGATTCGCGGCAACCGTAGAGGTTGTCGAACTTGGACTTGGTTACAGAATCATTCACATTGATAGCAGGGAATGGCAGTTCGCCGCGCTCAAACATCTGGTAGAGACGATGTACACCAGTAGTGGTCTCTTCGGTTACACCACGGATCGCATCACGACGGGTAGTGTAATATCCAGGCTGAGTGGCCAGACGCTTTTTGATCGATGCGAAGAGATACTCTTCCTCTTCTGAGCCCGGGTTATCCAGCACAGATGCGTCCAGCTCAGCCTTGGCGCCGAGCACCAGCAGGGTTGTAGCATCGCCACCATCATCCAGAATCATGTTTGGCGTGCCGCCATCATGCCATTCCATGATAGAGTGGCAAAATTCCCAGTACTCTTCCAGCGTCTCACCTTTATGAGCAAATACCGGGATGCCTTCTGCAGCAATAGCTGCAGCAGCGTGATCCTGCGTAGAGTAGATGTTACATGATGCCCAGCGCACTTCAGCGCCAAGTGCAGTCAGTGTTTCAATCAACACGCCGGTCTGGATGGTCATATGCAGTGAACCTGCAATGCGTGCACCCTTCAGAGGCTGGGAAGCAGCATACTTCTCGCGGGTAACCATCAGGCCAGGCATTTCAGTCTCTGCAATGGTCAGCTCTTTACGGCCCCATGCAATGGTTTCAGCGGACATTTCCGCTACTTTGTAATCTGTAAATTCAGACATTCTCATACTCCTATACACGCCTTTTCAGGCATAAAAATATGAGCACAGTTAAATATGTTTATTAGCGACTGAGCCTGGCAAGTCGACATGCGAACCTGCTGCAGTGCTCCTCAGTCTGAAAGTAAAACCAGGCGCCATGCACCTGGTTTTATATTTGTCAGGGGAGTGCGCAGGGCACTCCCAACTATTCATTAAATACCAGCGGCATCCTTGAGGGCATCCACCTTATCGGTCTTCTCCCAAGTAAAGTCAGGAAGCTCACGGCCAAAGTGTCCGTATGCCGCAGTCTGGGCGTAGATCGGACGCAGCAGATCCAGTGACTGAACAATACCCTTCGGACGCAGGTCAAAGATTTCACGGACGATTTCTGCCAGTTTTCCATCATCAATTTTACCAGTGCCGAAGCTGTTAACCATGACGGAGAGTGGATGTGCTACACCGATGGCGTAAGCCACCTGCACTTCACAACGATCGGCCAGACCCGCGGCCACGATATTCTTGGCCACATAGCGCATCATGTAACATGCCGAGCGGTCTACCTTCGTTGGATCTTTACCGGAGAATGCACCGCCACCGTGATGGCCGAAACCACCATAGGTATCAACGATAATCTTGCGTCCGGTTACACCGCAGTCGCCCACAGGTCCGCCGATCACAAAACGACCGGTTGGGTTGATATGGTAAGCGGTGTCTGCATGCAGCAGGCCGGTGTCACCGAGGATCGGATTGATTACTTCATCCATGATCGCTTCGGAGAGTTCCTTATGGCTGACATCAGGATCGTGCTGAGTGGAGAGTACCACAGCATCGATAGCAACAGGTTTGTAGTTTTCGTAACGTACGGTCACCTGAGATTTTGCATCAGGACGCAGGAAATTGAGCTTACCTGCCTTGCGTACGGCGGCCTGTTTGGCTACCAGCAGGTGTGACAGGTGGATCGGAGTCGGCATCAGCACTTCAGTCTCGTTGCTTGCATAACCGAACATCAGTCCCTGGTCACCTGCACCTTGATCCAGATCAAGCCCCTCACCCACATTCACGCCTGCAGCAATATCAACAGACTGTTTATCGAGGCTTACCAATACGGAGCACGACTCCCAGTCAAAACCCATCGCGGATGAGTTGTAACCGATGTCTTTGATCGCGTTGCGTACGACATCCTGATAATCGATCACGGCTGATGTGGTGATCTCTCCGGCAATTAGAGCCAGACCGGTGGTGACCATGGTTTCGCACGCTACGCGTGCATATTTATCCTGCTCGAGAAGCGCATCCAATACGCTATCAGAGATGCGGTCAGCGACCTTATCCGGATGTCCCTCAGAGACGGATTCGGATGTAAATACGAAGTTGTTGCTCATGAATGTCCTATCCTATTGTTGGAATGAAAGTGAATTATAGAAGCTTTGGTGCGGAGTATAGACGAAAGGTAGAAAAGCGCCAAATTTTGGTCAGGCGCGATTAATCGTCAGAATGAAACCGAGCCCCATCACAGCTGCCGAGACTATTATCATGCCGGTTCCTGCATCATTGACACTGTTCCAGACCAGCCAGCCGCCACCTGCAGCGGAGAGCATTGCACCCATTGTGGCAGTGAGAGAAGATGGTTCGCTGTTGAAGGTGACACTGCCGTCATCGATGCGGGAGAGTACACCATCAATTTTGGCTGGAAGCCTCATCCAGTCATGTAGCTGGTCACGGATCTCTTCGCCCACAGCTTCGGCTTTACCAATCGGTCCCATATGGCGGGTCATCCACTCGGAAATCATCGGTCTTGCCAACATCCAGATGTTAGCCTGATCAGCCAGTTCTCTGGCAACCCCTTCGATAACTACCATGGTCTTCTGCAGCAGTAGCAGTTGTGGCTGCGTCTCCATTTTGAAGCGCTCGGTAACCGCAAACATTGAGAGCAGCAACTCAGCAATTGAAATGTCACCCAGTGGGCGGTTGAAGATTGGTACGGCAATTTCACGCAGGGCATCCTCAAAGGCGGAGATGTCGGTATCGGCTGGCACATAACCGGCCTGAACATGTACCTCTGCAGCGCGATGGTAATCCTCCTGCAGGAAGGCGAGCAACATACCGGCAATGTAACGACGTGATTTGATATCCAGCCTTCCAACAATGCCGAAGTCGATAAAGATCAGGTCACCATTGTCGCCTACGAAGATGTTGCCAGGGTGCATGTCTGCGTGGAAGTAACCGTCTGTGAAGACCATGCGGAAGAACTGGGTGGCAGCACGCTCGCACAGCTTCAGGCAGTCATGACCTGCCGCCTCGAGTTTTGCCCTCTCATCGATCGGTGTGCCGGAGATACGCTCGGTGGTCAGTACCTCGGTCTGGGTATAGTCCCACATCACCTCAGGTACCCGCACGCCTTCAACTTCGGCAAAGTTTTCGGCAAAACGACTGGCGTGAGCAGCCTCGGCACGAAGGTTCAGTTCGCCGCGAATGGTGGTGGCAAACTCCTCGATCACCTGTGGTGCTTTCAGGCGGTGGTATTCCGGAAAATAGCGATGAAAGAGACCGGCTAGCAGCTTCAGGATGGCGAGGTCAGATTCAATGGTGCGGCTGATATGATTGCGACGCACCTTCACTGCAACCTGGCGCCCATCCTTTAGTTCGGCAAAGTGAACCTGAGCGATTGAGGCTGCGGCAACCGGGGTTTCATTAAAGAGAGCGAACACGCCATTTTCGCCAGTCAGTGGTCGTTTAAAACTCTGCTCGACGACCTGTCGGACCTTCTCAAACGGCTCCGGCGGCACATCGTCCTGCAGTTTTTTAAGTTCCAGCGCCACCTCTAGCGGCAACAGGTCAACACGGGTGGAGAGCATCTGGCCGAACTTGATAAAGGTGGGTCCCAGCTCCTCCAGCACCAGTCGAATCTGTGTGCCGAGATCTTTGGGTAGATCATCGCCGCGGAACAACTGCACCAGCCAGACATAGGGGTAGAACAGGCGCAGGCGCACAGCAAGAGCAGCCATACCGTGGGAGGCCAGGATATGGCCGATGCGCATCAGGCGCAGATTGCGTCGCAGGTTGGCAGGTAGTCTCATGATTTAAGGGCCATTGCCACGATCAGGACTCGGCCTTCTCTTCCATGAGGTGTTCGTGTCTGTGTTCAGCGCGGGTAACGCGCCCTTTGAGCTTGCTGATCTGG
>Ga0316187_10000370_pt1 | contig 34313 bp, 31 predicted proteins | sample CroRivburrow1_MG_FD_204927 | JGI IMG/M metagenome (GOLD analysis project Ga0316187, IMG submission 204927) | Coastal sediment microbial communities from Maine, United States - Cross River worm burrow 1 | ecosystem: Environmental > Aquatic > Marine > Coastal > Sediment | place: USA: Maine... | reverse complement strand
GACCGCACACCCGCTTCGAGATGCAGGGGCTTCAGCACCGGTATGGCCACCATGGTGGTGCAGTTCGGGTTGGCGATGATGCCCTTGGGCCGCTGGGCGATGGCCTCGTCGTTGACGTCGGCCACCACCAGGGGAACGTCGGGGTCCATGCGCCACGCCGAGGAGTTGTCGATGACCACCACACCGGCCGCAGCCACCATCGGAGCCAGCTCCCGGGATGTACCTCCACCGGCGGAGAACAACGCAATGTCGAGCCCACGGTAGTCGGCGGTGGCCGCCTCCTCGATCGTGATCTCGGTGTCCCGCCAGGCCAGCGAACGCCCAGCCGAGCGGGCCGAGGCGAACAGTCTCAACTCCTCGACGGGAAAGTTCCGCTCATGCAATAGGCGGCGCATCACGCCGCCCACCTGTCCGGTTGCTCCTACGATGCCTACTCGCATGCCACCAACGGTAGACGATCAGACCGACAACACCGCTGTCGATTTCGTCACGATGCCCTCAGGCCGCGTCGAGACCAAACGCACGGTGCAGAGCCTGCACCGCAGCGTCAACGGCGTCCTCACTGACCACACAGCTGATGCGGATGGCCGACGTCGAGATCATCTCGATGTTGATACCTGAATCGGCCATGGTCTCGAACATGGTGGCCGCCACCCCCGGGTTCGATTTCATCCCCGCCCCGATGACCGACACCCGGCCGATGGAATCATTGACGGTGAACGACTTCGCTCCCAGCCCGGCAACGATGCCCTCCTCGAGAATCGACGAGGCCAAGGTCAGGTTCTCCGTCGGCACCGTGAACGAGATGTCAGTTCGACCCTGCTCGGATACGTTCTGCACGATCATGTCGACGTTCACGTCGGCCTTGGCCAGCGCCCGGAACAGGGTGGCGGAAACACCCGGCTTGTCAGGCACATCGGTCACCGTAATCTTCGACTCCGATACATCGTGGGTGACGGCTCGAATGATCGGTTGTTCCATGTCCTGTTCCTGTTCGACTACGTAGGTTCCCTGTTCCCAGGTGAAAGCGGAGCGCACGTGCAGCTGCACCCCATGACTGTGAGCCACCTCAACCGAGCGCATGACCGGCTTGGGACAGCCCGTGGCCGTCATCTCCAGCAGTTCGTCGAAGGTGATCGTCTGCATTTTCTCCGCCGAGGCGACGACTCGGGGATCGGCGCTGAACACCCCGGAGACATCAGTGTAGAGCTCACATATGTCAGCCCCCAGCGCCTTGCTGAGAGCCACCGCCGTGGTGTCACTACCACCACGACCGAGAAAGGTGACGTCGCGGTCGGTGGAGACACCCTGCGACCCGGCGATCACCGGAACGATGCCGGCATCGAGCGTCTCCACGATCCGACTGGGGTTGATTTCCAGGATCTTGGCGTTGCGGTGGTTGGTGTCGGTGAGGAAACCGGCCTGGCTTCCGGTGAAGGAGCGGGCAGGCACACCAATCTCCTCCAGAGCCATGGACATCAGGGCGATGGCCTTGCGTTCACCAGCGGTGACGAGCATGTCCATCTCCCGCCCCGACTGGGTTTTTGACACCCGATCGGCCGCGGCCAACAGGTCGTCGGTCTCCTTGCCCATGGCCGACACCACGATGGCAACGGCATTGCCGCGGCGGCGGGTACGGGCCACATTGTCGGCCACCTCCCGCATACGATCGGGGTCGGCGACCGACGTTCCTCCGTATTTCTGCACAACTATTGCCACGGCACATCACCGTAGCGGGTGAGGAAAGCCGACAGCGCCGGTTACCTTATCCCTTCGTGGGTACCGAGAAGAGAGCCAGACAAAAAGCCAATCGGGCCAAGAAGCTCGAAGAGGTGCAGAAGGTCCAGAAAAAGGACCAGTGGCGCCACTACGTCATCATCGGCGTGCTCGCCGTGGTCGGCATCGGTGGCGCCCTGCTGCTGCTATCGCTCGGCGGCGATGAGACCGCAGGTGAGACCACCACCGACCTCACCCTGGGGACCACCCCGGAGACCACACCGTCGACGGTGGCCGAGGATGCAGCCGCCGTCTCCGCCCCTGAGCCGGGCGGATCCATCGAGGGCACCCCCGAATGCCCGGCCGCTGACGGGTCGTCGGAGCGGATCACCAGCTTCACCGAGGCCCCGCCGACCTGTATCGACCCGACCGCCACCTACCGGGCCGAGATCGATACCACCCTCGGCTCGATCGTGGTCGACCTCGACCCGGCCAAGGCGCCAAACACCGTCAACAACTTCGTGTTCCTGTCGCGCTACCACTACTACGACGGTGTGCCCTTCCACCGCATCATCCCCGGCTTTGTGGTCCAGGGCGGCGACGCCACCGGGGACCCCCTCGGAACCGGCAACCCCGGCTACCTGATCGACGAGGAACCACCCGAGCCCGACGAATACCAGGTCGGCTCGCTGGCCATGGCCAAGGGCTCTGGGGCCGGCTCCACCGGTAGCCAGTTCTTTATCGTCAGTGGTGAGCAGGGCGTGGCCCTCCCCAATCAGTACTCCCTGTTCGGCCAGGTGGCCGAGGGCCTCGACGTCGTCAGCGCCATCGAGGGGCTGCCGACCAGGTCCGACGATGCTCCAACCGAGGAGATCTACATCAACTCGGTCACCATCACCGAGAACTGATCAAGTGGGGGCGTAGTTCCAGGTAGGCGTAGGTTTCGATCGAGAGCGTGCCGGCGGTGAACCGGTCGGCCGCTTCGATCGCGAACCCGGCCAGGCGCAGTTCACGGGGCAGGTCACGGTTGAAGTCGAGTCCGAACCGACGCCGCAGCAGTGGTGTCGCCAGCCGCTGCCCCGCCCTCCGCAAACCAAGGGCCGATACCGGCTCAACCGCGATCAGGCGGCGGGATCCCAACTGCTCGCGCAACTCGACCAGGGCCCGGTGGTCCCACGGCGGTGCCCACAGCACCATCGTGCTGATCACCCCACCCTCGCCACTGAGGTTGGTAATGTTGTCGGGGGATAGAGGCACCGACTCGGCCTCGCCACCCAGGCGCTCCTGGGCCCGGGCCAACGCCCGCTCGACCGACAGCCGGGGGCTGAGCGCCGATTCGACCCCGATGGTGGCTCCTGCCGACAAGTCAGCGAGCCTAGCGTAGAGGGTCATGGTTCTCCGCCGACGCCCCTTCCGGCCCCCCGCCCCATCGACCACCCACTGGTCGTTCCCCACCGTCAATGAGCTGCGCGGGGCCGACGACATGGTGGCGGTTGGGGCCGATCTCGAACCGGCAACCATCCTCGCCGCCTACACCAGCGGCTACTTCCCGATGCCCGTCAACCGCAGGACGATCGGCTGGTTCCATCCCGACCCCCGAGGGGTGATCCCCCTCGACGGGCTCATCGTTTCGCGTTCGCTGCGCCGATCAACCAGGCGCTACACCACCACCGTCAACCAGGCCTTCGATGAGGTGCTAGCGGCTTGCGCCGACCCCAGCCGGCCCCTGGGTTGGATCGACAATCGAATCATGGCCGCCTATTCCCGCCTCCACCAACTGGGCTGGGCCCACAGCATCGAGGCGTGGGACGACGACGGCCTGGCCGGGGGCCTGTACGGTCTGTCAATCGGCGGGTTGTTCGCCGGGGAGTCGATGTTCCACCGCCGCACCGACGCCTCCAAGGTGGCGCTGGTGACCCTGGTTGAGCTGATCGCGGGCCCGGCCGACGCCCTGCTCGATGTGCAGTGGGTGACCCCCCACCTGGCCGGCCTGGGAGCGATCGAGGTTCCCCGGGAGGACTACGTCCCCCTGCTGGAGGCGGCGCTCCAGCTACCGCCACCGACGGCCCTGGTTGAGGCCGCCCCCGTCATCCCCGCCACCGGCGACGACCAACATTCGTGAATCGCCGGCGCGGCATGCACTATGGAGTGGTGAACAGCATGGAGTGGTGGACAGCGTGAGTGTCAACGGAGCAAACCAGGATCGCCGACCCGACCGGCCGTGGATGATGCGGACCTACTCGGGCCACTCGTCCGCGTCGGCCTCGAACGAGTTGTACCGCACCAACCTGGCCAAGGGGCAGACGGGGCTGTCGGTGGCGTTCGATCTGCCAACCCAGACCGGCTACGACCCCGATCACATCCTGGCCAACGGGGAGGTGGGCAAGGTCGGCGTTCCGGTGGTCCACAAGGCGCATATGGCCACCCTGTTGGACGGGATCCCCGTCGGCGAGATGAACACCTCGATGACGATCAACGCCCCCGCCGCCTGGATGCTCGGGTTGTACATCGCCAACGCCGCCGACCAGGGCGTAAGCCCTGATCAGCTGAGGGGCACAACCCAGAACGACATCGTCAAAGAGTACCTGAGCCGGGGCACCTACATCTTCCCGCCCGCCCCCAGCCGTCGCCTGATCGTCGACATGTTCGCCTTCTGCACCCACCACGTTCCCCGCTGGAACCCGATGAACGTGTCCTCGTACCACCTCCAGGAGGCGGGGGCCACGCCGGTCCAGGAGATCGCCTACTCCCTGGCCAACGCCATCGGTGTGCTCGACGCGGTCCAGCAGTCGGGCCAGGTCGAACCGGCGCGGTTCACCAACGTGGTCGCCTCGATGTCGTTCTTCGTCAACTCGGGCATCCGTTTTGTGGAGGAGACCTGCAAGATGCGGGCCTTCACCCAGATGTGGGACCGCATCACGGCCGAACGCTATGGGATCACCGACCCCAAGGCCCGCCGATTCCGCTACGGAGTGCAAGTCAACTCGCTGGGGCTGACCGAGAACCAGCCGGAGAACAATCTGCAGCGCATCGTGCTGGAAACCCTGGGAGTGACGCTGTCACGCGATGCCCGGGCCCGCTCGGTCCAGCTACCGGCGTGGAACGAGGCCCTGGGCCTGCCCCGGCCGTGGGATCAGCAGTGGTCGCTGCGTATCCAGCAGATCCTGGCCATGGAAACCGACCTGTTGGAGTACGACGACATCTTCGCCGGCTCCCATGTCATCGAGGCCGCCACCGCCGACCTGATCGAGGCGGCAACGGCCGAACTCGACGAGATCGCAGAAATGGGTGGGGTGTTCGAGTCCATCGACGAGCTCAAGGGGCGCCTGGTTCGCTCCCACGCCGAACGCCTGCGCCGTATCGAATCGGGCGAGCAGGTCGTCGTTGGGGTGAACGCCTTCACCGAGTCGGCGGCGTCGCCGCTCGGTGGGGCCGATGCCATCATGCGGGTTGATCCCCGGGTTCAGGGCGAACTCATCGCGGATGTGGAACAATGGAGGACCGAGCGTGACGGGGCCGAGGTGGGCCGGGCTCTCAAGGCGCTGGAAACCGCCGCGGCTGGGACCGACAACATCATGGAATCGACCATTGCCCTGGCCAACGCCGGGGGCACCACCGGCGAGTGGGCCGACACCCTACGACAGGTCTACGGCGAGTACCGGGCCCCCACCGGGGTCAGTTCTTCGGGTGGGGCTGCCGTCGGGAGGGGTGGCCTGGCCGCCATCGCCGAGCGCATGCGTGCCGAACCCGATGGCCCGCCCCGAATCCTGATCGCCAAGCCTGGCCTCGACGGCCACTCGAACGGGGCGGAGCAGATCGCCGTTGCCGCCCGCGACGCCGGCATGGAGGTGATCTACGAGGGCATCCGCTTGACCCCCGAACGCATCGCCGCGGTGGCCCGCGACGAGGATCCCGATGCCATTGGCCTCTCGATCCTGTCGGGCAGTCATCTGGAGTTGGTGCCCCAGACCCTGGACTGGCTTCGCCGCGAGGGTGTCGACGCTCCTCTGGTGGTTGGGGGCATCATCCCCGGCGAAGACCACGAGGCGCTGCTGGATGCCGGAGTGGCCGCCATCTTCACCCCCAAGGACTATCAACTGGCCGACATCGTGGAACGTCTCGCCGAGTTGGCCCTTACCCACCGCCACCAAACCACAACCAGCCTCGGCTAATGGGTGCCGCTGGATATTTTGGCCCATGGATGTTGTTTTGACCATGGATGTTTTGGCCCATAACCAAAACTCCGGGTGCTGCTTGCGGCACACTAGATTTAGCTAAGCGGTCGAGATCGAGTTGTCGCATCCAATCACACCGATCGGTCGGACCGTACGCCGTGCAAAAAAGTCGCCCGCAGTCCTCATCCGGGCGCACCAACCGCCGATGGAGGATCGAGATGAATAGTCCGAGATCGGTTACAACCGCACGCGCCGGTTCTGTCCTCAGCCTGCTCGGTCTGATCACGGGTGCGGCCGCCTTCATGTCGGGCACCAACCCGGCAGGCATCATGGCCGCCGTTCTGGCCCTGATCGCCGGGGGTTTCTGCTTCTACCTCGGCCGCAGTCTGCAGGACCAGGCCGCGGCGCAAACGCTAATGGAAAACGAGTTGCGAACGCTTCGTGCCGCCCGGGACAAAGCCAACAAGAACCTTGCCGCCCCCCCGGCAGCGCTTGGTCCCACGGCCCGACCCACCCCGAAGGTAGGGCTGCTCTCCGACCAACCACGGATCATCAACGATGACTCCGCCGACGCCGCAGGCAACGATTCCTCCTCGGGACAAACCGCCGAGGACTCGACGCCTCCGGGCCATGCCATGGTGGATCCGGAAACCTCGCTGTTCAGCGAGGGCTTCTTCCAGGTGGCGCTTGAGTCACGCATCGCCGCCGCCCGACGCCACCTGCGCCCAGTGGCCATGGTGCTGATCGAGGTGGTGCAGGGTCTGCCCGAGGCCGAGCCCAGTCCGGTCGAGGCCAACCTGGTGGCCAAGACCATCAAGACCACCCTGCGCGAAGCCGACACCGCCTGCCGCCTCGAAAGCGGCCACTTCGCCCTGCTACTGGAGGACACCCCGGAGAACGGGGCCATCTGGACCGTTGAACGCATCCGCCGCCAACTCGCCGAATCCCGCAGTGGCATGACGATGTGGGCCGGCGTTGCCTGTTACCCCGCTCACGCCTTGAGCACCGAAAAGCTGCTGGAGGCCGCCAGCCAGGCTCTCGTCACCGCACGGGACTGGCGCCAGGACCGAATCGAAGTGGCCATCGCGGCCGAGTAGGCCTCAGCTTGAGGGCCCGCCGGCCGGTCACGCTGCGCCCGCTAACCCTCGGGCCAGCCTTCGGCGGCGAGGATGGTGCTGCTGTCGGCGCCGCGGGCCCGGCCCGGCCAGCGGACCTGCCCCGGGGTGGCTGAGAGCCGGGCCAACACCCCCTGCATGGGGAAGCCTTCGGCTTCGATGAACAACTCCCGGTCGACGGCGTGGGGGTCTTCGGCCAGGGCGGCGATGTCGTAGACGGGGGCCGCTGCGGCGTCGGCGGCGTCGAACTCCGCCAGCGCTTCGGCTGCGGTGCGTTCGGCCACCCATGCAGCCATGCGTTCCTCGACCAGGTCACGGTGCTGCATACGCTCGCTGGTGGTCGCCACCCGCTGGTCGTCGCCCAGTCCGATCATCTTCATGACCCGGGCCGCCACCGAGTCGGCCGACGTCGAAACCGCAATCCACTGGCCGTCGCTTGCCTGGTAGGTGCCGCGGGGGATGGAGTACGGCAGGCCCGAACCGAGTCGAGGTTGCTGCTCACCGCCCCTCAGCCACAGCGATGGCAGCGGCCCCATGATCTGCATGAGGCTCTCTACCAGGTTCACGTCGACCACCTGCCCGACCCCGGAATGCAGCGCCACCATGGTGGCAAAGGCCCCGGCGAGTGCGGTCACCTCGTCGGTGAGGGCCACCGGGGGCAGGGTAGGCGGGCCGTCCTCGGAGCCGTTGAGGGCGGCGAAGCCCGACATGGCCTCGGCCAGGGTGGCGAACCCCGGACGGTCGCGGTACGGGCCCGTCTGACCAAAAGCGGTGACCCTGGTGATGACCAGCTCCGGATTGTGCTCATGGAGCACGTCGGGTCCGAGACCCAGCGCTTCGAGCTTCCCCGGTCGCATGTTCTCCACCACAATGTCGGCTTCGGCCACCAACGACAGCAGCTTGGTCCGATCGTCATCGGCGGTCAGGTCGAGTTCGACGAATCGTTTGTTGCGGTTGGCCAGCTTGAAGAAATAGGTCTCGCCGTCTTCGGGGTCCCGCCATCCCAGGTTGCGGGCGGTATCTCCCAGCCCGGCCCGCTCGACCTTGATTACATCGGCGCCAAAATCAGCCAAGTGGCGGGCGATGCCGGGCCCGGCCAGCACCGCCGACAGATCGAGCACCCGCACATCGGCCAGTGGTCCCGTCCTCGGTTGGGTTTCGTTCGCTTCGCTCATGGCACCAGACCCTACTGGGGTGACTTGAGGTGGGCCCCAGCCGGTTCTAGCCTTGAATCCATGACCGGGTCTGCGAGGCGCTCAGCCAAGCCCGCCTTCCGGCGCCAGTCGGGGGCCGACATCCGGCGTGTGCACCGGCGGCCCTTCGTCGCCTGGAACCCGGCGGTGGAACACTCGACGATCCTGGTCAGGACGGCGGGTGGCGTGCTCGGCGCCGCCTTCACCGCCGCCGTTGGGCTGTCACTCGTCGACCTGGCCCAAACGCCCGTGGGTTGGGCGTTGGTTGCCGCCGCCTCGCTGGCCGGGCTGTACCCGGTTGCTTCCCACCTCCGTCGGGGCCACAACGAGCAACGGCTGGCCGTTGGTGAGCTGAGCGCTCCTGCCGCCGATCTTGTGACCAGGGCCGTCACCCAGGCCGAGCAACTGCGGACCCTCGCCGCGGCCTCACCCGATGGCCCGGTGGCCGAGCACTTCGACCATCTGTCGGCCACCGCCGACCGGTACGTGCTGACCCTGCACGCCACCCTCCGCCAGACGTCCCCGGCCCCAGCCTCAGCCCGGGCCCAGATCGGAACCCAGACACAGACCCAGGCAGGAACCCATACTCCGGCTCACGACGCAGCCGGCTGGCTCAGCCAACAAGATCTCACCGCTGATGTCGAACGGCTCGTGGCCGATCTCACGGAGCTGACCGCCGCGGCCATGGAACTCCGCCAGGCGCAACGGCGACACCTGGAGGCCTCTCCCCTGTCGGCCATGGCCGAACAAACCCGGCGGTGGGCCGAAATCATCGCCGCTGAGAGCCACCCGGAGCGAGACTGCCAATAGCCTTGTCTGGTTTACCGCCTCAGGTCACGACGTTTCACGGCTCGGAGGTGAGGGGAAGCAGGCAACGGAGGTACTTCTTATGGCAACTGGCGGGGAACATGGAAGCAAAGCGGTGGTGGCGGCCCTCATAGGCAACTCCGGCATCGCCATTGCCAAGTTCATTGGGTTCTTGATCACCCGGTCCTCGGCCATGCTGGCCGAGTCCATCCACTCGGTGGCGGACGCAGGCAACCAGGCGTTGCTGCTGTTCGGTGGCCGTCAGTCCAAGAAGGCGGCCGACGCCGAGCACCAGTTCGGCTACGGGCGGGAGCGCTATTTCTGGAGTTTTGTTGTCGCCCTGATCCTGTTCGCGCTCGGCTCGGCCTTCGCCATCTTTGAAGGCATCGAGAAGATCCTCCATCCCGAGCGCATCGAGAGCTTCGGTGTTGCCCTGGGCATTCTCGGCTTCGCCATCCTGCTCGAAGGGTGGAGCTTCCGCACCGCCATCAAGGAGGCGATTCCACTCAAGGGGGACCTGTCGTGGTGGCAGTTCATCCGCCGTTCCCGGACTCCGGAGCTGCCGGTCGTACTGCTCGAGGATCTTGGGGCCATGGTCGGCCTCGTCATTGCCTTCAGCGCCATTTTGGTCTCCGAGGTGCTTGATGCTCCCATTTGGGATGGCATCGGCACCCTCACCATTGGCCTGCTGCTTGGTGTCATCGCCGTGATCCTCGTGATCGAGATGCGCAGTCTCCTTATCGGCGAAGGGGCCGATGTACGCGACATGGACAAGATCGTGGGAGCCATCAACGCCGCCCCTGGCGTGGACCACCTGATCCACATCAAGACCCAGCACCTCGGCCCCACCGAACTGTTGGTGGCGGCCAAGGTGGCGTTCGATCCAACGTTCAGCATGGCTGAACTGGCCGCGGCCGTCGACCAGGTGGAAGCCGACATCCGTGTGCTCGTTCCCTACGCCCGCCCGGTGTACATCGAACCCGATCTGCTGCGTGACCCGTCGACGCTGAGTCCAGTCGACGCCTCCTGATCGGGGCCCGCTGCGGTGGGACACGTCGAGCTGTGGACCTTGTCCACGCCCTCCTGATTGCGCCACGTCATAGCGACAAACGGGGCTGAACGGGGCTGGGCGTGGCTTGGCCCGCTCGGGTGACGGTTGATTGGTTGATGCCCCGCTTGGCCCCTTCGGGGTCGAGCCGGGGTAAAACTAGGGGGTGCTGATCGTTCTGTCTCCGGCCAAATCGCTCGACTACGAGACTCGGCTTGCCACCAGAAAGTCCTCCGAGCCCCGCCTGCTTGATCGCGCCGCAGAACTGGTGAAGGTCATGGCCGAGAAAACACCGGCCGAGATCACCAAGCTGATGGGTGTGTCCGAATCGTTGGCGCTGCTCAACTTCGAACGGTTCCAGGACTGGGAGACACCGTTCACCCCGGCCAACGCCCGGGCCGCCATCCTGGCCTTCAGCGGCGACGTGTACCTCGGCCTGGACGCTCCTGCCACCTTCAGCGAGCGCGACTACACCCACGCCCAGAAGACGATCCGCATCCTGTCCGGCCTCTACGGTGTGCTGCGCCCCCTCGACCTGATGCAGCCCTACCGCCTCGAGATGGGGACCAGGCTCACCACCGACGCCGGCCGTGATCTCTACACCTTCTGGGGCGACACGATCACCGACCTGCTCGAAGCTGACCTCGCAGGTAGTCCCGGCCCTGATGTCGTGGTCAATCTGGCCTCGAATGAGTACTTCGGAGCGGTTCGTCCCGAGCGCCTTTCCCGCCCCGTCGTCAGCCCCGCCTTCCTCGACGCCAAGGCGGGCGGCGACTACAAGATCGTTGCTTTCTTCGCCAAACGGGCCCGTGGGGCGATGGCGGGCTGGCTGGTCCGCAACCGGGTCTCGTCGCGTCGCGCCATCAACGACTTCGACGGCCTCGGCTACCGCTACGCCGCCGAACGTTCCACTCCTGAGCGCCCCGTCTTCCTGCGCGACAACGACTGAGCCCACCCTCGTGAGATCGCAGCAGCGAAGCTTCCGAAGCCTTCCCGTTGGTGCTGGTCGCTGGATCCAGGCCTTGGTCTCGGGTCGGGTTCAGTTGGCCAGTGAGGGAGTGGCGGCACGCGGGTGGTTGGCGTAGTCGATCTTGGTATCGATGGTTTGAGTGACGGCGAAGAGGTCGGATCAGGTGAGTTCACCACCGTGTACTCGGCTGTCGACGCAAGCACCGGTCGCCGGGTGGCGGTCAAGGTGTTGACGGCGATCGATGAGGGTGGGCGCCGCCAATTCGACCGTGATCGTCTCAGGTTGGCCGAGATCTCCGACCACGCCCCATATCGTGTCCCTCGTCCGCACGGGCTACACCAGCCCCGATGACCAGCCCTATCTGGTCATGGAGTACCTGGCTGGCGGGTCGCTCCAGGACCGTCTCGACAGCCATGGACCCGTCGGCTGGGAGGAAGCAATCGGGCTGATCATCCGGTGGTGGACGCCCTGGCGGACAGCCACCGCGCCGGGATTATCCACAAAGACGTCAAACCGGCCAACATCCTGGTCTCTCAGACCGGGGTGGTGAAACTCCCCGACTTCGGCATCGCGGCGATCAAGGAGGCAACGGCCACGAGTCGGCTGACATCTTCCCTGGCCTACACCCCACCCGAGAAGTTCGCGGCCCACCAGGATCCCATTGCCGGCGAGTTGACCGACCCCCGCGATGAACGCTCCGACCTGTACTCTCTGGCCGCCACCCTCTACGCCATGGGCACCGGGGCCCCACCGTTCCACAGCGACATCCAGGCCAGGCTCATCAACGACATCCTCGCCGAACCCGTCCCACCCACCGGACACCGACGACCTCGCTGGGGTCGACCCGGTCGTCTACACCGATCCCACTACCGGCGTGGTGGCCGTGACACAGCTGGCCGACGGCCGGATCGCCTCCGCAGGAGCTGATGGCACGGTGCGAGTCTGGAATCGGTATGACCTGAGTCTGTTGTCGCAGCAGCCAGCGAGCTGGACGTCAGTAGCGTCGGGGGCGCTGGCGGCTGGAGGCCACCGATCCGGCCCACCAGCGACCGCTGAAACGCCAGCGGGGATCAGGATTGTCGACGTTGGCGGGGGTCGCCGCGGGGCGGGGCCACGCGGCCATGACGGCGGCGGTGATGGCTGCCGCCTCCTCGTCGGTTGGGGTGGGGGTGATCATCATTGGTTCGCTCACTGGGGGGTACTCATCTGAACTGCGGGCCTACAGGGGGACGTTTCCGTGCTTGCGCTGGGGTAGTTCTTCACGCTTGGAGCGCAGCATGGCGAACCCGGCGATGGCTTTGCGACGGGTTTCGGCCGGGTCGATCACATCGTCGACGTAGCCCCGCTCGGCCGCGATCCATGGGTTGGCGAAGCGTTCCTTGTAGTCCTCGATCAGCTCGGCCCGGCGGGAGTCGGGATCGGCGGCGCTCTGGATCTCCCGGCGGTAGACGATGTCGGTCGCTCCCTCGGGGCCCATCACCGCCAGTTCGGCCGACGGCCAGGCAAAGGACAGATCCGAGCCGATGCCCTTGGAGTCCATCACCACGTACGCCCCGCCGTAGGCCTTGCGGGTGATCATCTGGATGCGGGGCACCGTGGCCTCGCAGTAGGCATAGAGCAACTTGGCGCCATGACGGATGATGCCGCCGTATTCCTGATCAACGCCGGGCAGGAAGCCGGGCACGTCGACGAAGGTCAGCAAAGGGATGCTGAAGGCGTCACAGGTTCGCACGAACCTGGCCGCCTTGGACGAGCTTTCGATGTCGAGCACCCCGGCCAGAACCATGGGCTGGTTGGCAACGACCCCAACGGTGTAGCCGTCCAGGCGGATGAAGCCACAGATGATCGATTTGGCCCAGTTGGCGTGGTACTCCATGAACTCGCCGTCGTCGGCGACCTCGGTGACCACCGTCTTCATGTCGTAGGGCATGTTGGGGCTGGGGGGCATGATGTCGCCCAGCGAGTGGACCAGACGGTCGGGGTCGTCGTCGGTCTGGACCCGGGGGACTTCCTCGATGTTGTTGGCCGGGAGGAACGACAGCAGGTAGCGAACGTCGTCGAGTACCGATTCCTCGTCGACGGCGACGAAGCTGGCAACACCCGAGCGGGACGAGTGACTTCCGGCCCCGCCCAACTCTTCGAGCGTGACCTCTTCACCGGTCACGGTCTTGACCACATCGGGGCCGGTGATGAACATGTGCGAGGTCTCGCGCACCATGAACACGAAGTCGGTCATGGCCGGGCTGTAAACGGCTCCACCGGCGCACGGGCCCATGATCACGCTGATCTGGGGGATGACGCCGGAGGCCTGCACGTTGCGGTAGAAGATCCCGCCGTAGCCATCCAGGCTGACAACGCCTTCGGGTATCCGGGCCCCGGCACCGTCGTTGAGGCCAATGAAGGGAGCACCGACCGAGAGAGCCAGATCCATCAGCTTGTGGATCTTCTCGGCGAAGACCTCGCCCAGGGAACCACCGCTGATGGTGAAGTCCTGGCTGAACAGGAAGACCTTGCGACCGTCGATGGTGCCCCAACCGGTTACGACACCGTCGGTGTAGGGCCGGTCGGTGGCCTCGGGGTGACGGCTACGGGCCAGCATGTCGAGTTCGTGGAACGAGCCGTCGTCGAGCAGGTAGTCGATCCGCTCCCGGGCCAACATCTTGCCCTTTTCGTGCTGACGCCGGACCGCACGGTCGGGGCCAGCATTGCGGGCCTGTTCCTTACGCTTTTCGAGATCAGCGATCCGTTCGCTGAGAGGATGATCTGCCACCCGTGGCAGGGTACTGCAACATCACCCCGCACCCCCAAGCCACCCTCCCCCAAGCCACCCGCTCCAGTCCCGGAGACGTTTGCCGCAGGTGACCGCAGGCCACACCCCAACTCCAGGTGGCCGCAGGCCACACCCCAACCCAGGGACGTTTGGCCGCAGGCCACACCCACACCCACACCCACTCCTCGTAAGGTCGCACGCGTACAATTGGGGCGATGAGTGACGAGTTCTGGGACATGGTTGCCCCCCTGCTGGCTGAGGGCCTGATCGACGAAGGCACCCTCATGGGTGGCCCCTGTGTACGGGCCAAGGGTGAGTTCGTCGCCATGCCCAACCACAAAGGTGACGGCCTGGTGGTGAAACTGGCCAAGGACCGCGTGGCCGAACTGATCGACGGGGGCCAGGGCCAGCCGTTCGCCCCAGCGGGCAAGGTGTTCAAGGAATGGGTCCTGGTCAAGTCCTTCGACGAGGAGCGCTGGCAGAACCTGGTGCGAGAATCCGTCACCTTCGTGACGGGCTGAGGATCATGGATCTGCCGGTGACCCCTCCCATCAAGCCAATGCTGGCCAAGGCGATCGCCGGCATTCCCGATCGCCACGATCTCACCTTCGAGCCGAAGTGGGACGGATTCCGCTGCATCATCTTCCGTGACGGCGACGAGGTCGTACTCGGGTCGCGCAACGAGCGGCCGCTCACCAGGTACTTTCCCGAACTCATCGATCCGATCCGCTCGATGCTGCCCCCACGCTGCGTGATCGACGGGGAACTAGTCGTCGCCACCGCCGACCATCTCGACTTCAATGCCCTGCAACAACGCATCCATCCCGCCGAGAGCAGGGTCAACATGCTGGCCGAGAAGACACCGGCCGCCTTCGTTGGCTTCGATCTCCTGGCCATCGACGACGAGGATCTGCGCCCTACCGAGTTCGCCCAACGACGGGCCCGCCTGGAGCAGGCCATGGCCGACGTCGCTCCTCCCCTGCACCTGACCCGCACCACCACCGATCATGGGATCGCCGCCGACTGGTTCCAACGTTTTGAGGGCGCGGGCCTCGACGGCCTGATCGCCAAACCCCACGCCGACTCCTACGTCGAGAACAAGCGAACCCAGTTCAAGATCAAACACGTCCGCAGCGCCGACGCCGTCGTCGCCGGCTACCGCTGGCACAAGGACGGCAAGGGTGTCGGTTCGCTGCTGCTGGGCCTCTACGACGACGAGGGCGAGTTACGCCATGTTGGTGTCGCCGCCAGTTTCACGGCCAAACGACGGGCGGAGTTGGTTGCCGAGTTGGCCCCGCTGACCGAAGGGGCCCTGGAGGCCCACCCCTGGCGGGATTGGGCCGACGCCCAGGCCCAGGCCGACGCCGACGGTCGCATGCCTGGCGCTCCCAACCGGTGGAGTGCCAAGCGCGATCATTCCTGGGTGCCGTTGCGCATCGAGCGGGTGGTCGAGGTGAAGTACGGCAGCACCCTCAACGGCCGCTTCCGGGAAGTGACCAAGGTTCTGCGCTGGCGGGACGACCGGCTTCCCGCCGACTCGAACTTCGAGCAGCTCGACGAACCTAAACCAGTAGGGCTGAGCAGTGTTCTCACTGCCCAGCCCCCTGGTCCCTAGCTACTCCGCCGTGCGTCCACCGAGGTGGACCGTAGGAGATCGCCACACCAACGAAGGTCCGCTGTAACGCTTCGTCAGTATTAAGTTTATGTCGCGCACAGGCCCCGAAAAGTTCCCAAAGTTTGGGTTTTTCTTTCAGATTTCTGAAAGCCAGTACGGTGAATCGATGCCCGGCGAAAACGTGATCATGGAACTGGCAGGTCGCCAAGTCAAAGTTTCCAGTCCCGACAAAGTGTTCTTCTCCAAACGGGGCGAGACGAAGCTCGATCTGATCAACTTCTACCTTGCCATCGAACAACCCTTGATGCGGGCAATGGCCAAGCGGCCGACGCTATTGCAACGCTTCCCCGACGGAGCCGGGGGCAAGTCGTTCTACCAGAAGCGGGTCCCCAAGGGAGCGCCGGATTGGCTCACGACAACCACGGTGTCCACCCCGAACGGCACCACCTCGAATGCGCTCGTGGCGGCCGACATCGCCCACCTCATGTGGGCCGCCAACCTCGGGTGTCTCGGGTTCCACCCCTGGCCCTACCGGGCCGACACGCCGGGTTTCACCGATGAACTGCGGATCGACCTCGACCCGTCGCCCGGGATCTCCTTCGACGACATCCGGGGTGCCGCTTCAGCGGTGAAGGGCCTGCTCGACGAACTCAGCCTGGCGTCCTTCCCCAAGACGACCGGCAGTCGGGGGCTGCATGTCTTTGTCCCCCTCCAACCCCATTGGGACTCCTACGACGTGCGGCTCGCGGCCGTAGCCCTGGCCCGAGAGTTGGAGCGACGTCACCCGACGACGCTCACCGCCGCGTGGTGGAAAGAGCAACGGGGGCAACGGGTGTTCATCGATTTCAATCAGAACGCCCCCCACAAGACGGTGTTCGGGGCCTGGAGCGTGCGCTCCCGGGTTGGGGGGCAGGTCAGCACCCCATTCCGGTGGGACGAACTGGCGACCATCCAGCCCGAGGGGATGACGATGGATGTGGTGGCGGCCCGGGTTGCCAGTGACGGCGACCCCTGGCTCGACAAAGCCGACCCGGGCCGGGCCGCGTCGTTGGAACCACTGCTGGCCCTGCACAAAATCGATCAGGCCAACGGTTTGGGCGATGCCCCGTGGCCGCCCGTATATCCCAAGATGCCGAACGAACCACCCCGGGTGGCACCCAGCCGAGCCGCAGGCTAGCTCGGGCAGGCGCCGGCCGAGCCCGGACACCCCGCCCTGGCGCCGTCCAAGTCATGGCACCGGCCATGGAGCCACCCAAGCCTGCAGCACCGGCCCGAGCCTGGGCACCAGCCGCAGGGTCAGAGGGTCAGAGGGTCAGAGGGTCAGAGGGTCAGAGGGTCAGAGGGTCAGAGGGTCTTGACCATCATCCCGACCCGGTGGTCGGCGGTGCCCTCCGGCTCGAACTGGGCCACCATGTCGAACCCGTACACATCGTGGAAGCGCAACGATCGTGGATTTGGGGGTTGGGTGTTGACCTCAGCGCAGAGCATGGGGCGTCCGGCGTCGCGTGCCCAGGCCTCAAAGGCCCGGTACAACGCCGGCCCCCAACCTGCACCACGCTGGGCATCCTCGACGGCCACCCGGTCGACGTAGGCGAACGAGGGGTGCCGATCAACGAACCAACCGAAGTTTGGACTCCCGTAGGGTGCCTCCTCGGTCAATCCGATGAGGAAGCCGACGATCCGGCCTTCGACCTCCACCACCGAAAAAAACGGTGCCCACTGAGCGAACTCCGCCAGCTTGGCCTCGTCCATCGACCCGACTTCAGGCACGCACGCCTTGTTCAGGGCCAGAACCTGGCTTGCATCATCCGGCCCGTATCTTCTGATCACCCGCGCACCTCCGCCAGCTTTGCGGTCCGACTTCGTAGGTCGGCCACGTCCAGCAGACCAACAACCGCTTCGAGGTCATCGGATGGACCCTTCCATTGCAGTTCGTCGACCGAAGCAATGGTTGGGGCTTCGGTGTCGAGTACGGCCAGTCGGCGGTAGAGCAATGCATCCTCCATGTTGTCGGCCAGGGTCTTGGCCAGTTTGGCCCCGCCCCGGACGGTGATGTCCCACTGACCGGCGGCAGCCGGGATCGACTCGATGTGTCCGTAGCGGGCCAGCACGGCGGCGGTCGATTTGGCCCCCCAACCGGGAAGGCCGGGGAAGCCGTCGGCCGAGTCGCCGACCAGGCCCAGGTAGTCGGGGATCGATTCGGGCGGCACTCCGTACTTCTCGATCACCTCGGCCACGTCGAGAATCTTGTTGTTTCGGCGGTCGAACTGGAGCACCCGACCCGGGCGCACACACTGGGCCAAGTCTTTGTCCGGGGTGCAAAGCAGTACCCGATCAACCCGTTCGTCGGCGGCGGCCACGGCCGCCAGCGACGCCATTGCATCGTCGGCCTCGTGGTCGACCATGGGGAAGGTCGCCACTCCGATGGCCATGAGCCCCCGTTCCAGGGGCTCAAACTGGGCCAGGATGTCCGGATCGAGGCCTGAGCCGTCCTTGTAGCCGTCGTAGAGGTCGTTGCGGAACGACGTGATGACGTGGTCGGTGGCCACCCCGATGTGGGTGGCCCCTTCCTCCAGCAACGCCACCATGCCCCGAACCACGGCCCGGGCCCCCGCCACCTCCAAACCATCACGGTTGGGGTGGGAGGGGCGGGCGAAGAACTGGCGGAACAGCTCGTAGGTACCGTCTACAACATGAACTTGCACTCGAACATCTTGCCTTACTGACGGTGACTTGACTGCCAGCGTCGCTATTCGACCGCGATGTCGCCGCCGGCATTGTCCACAAATTCACCTGCGGGGATGAGGCCAGCCGCAACCGCGACCGAGGCCCGACCGTTTTCGGCGCCGCCCCACTGGATGTAGGCCACGATGTCGTCGGCCGAGTCGAAGGACTGGGAGGTGTAGAGAGCGGTTTCACCGGATGCGGCGTCGAGTTGCAGGCCGCTGACGTCGATGTTGGTGCTTGCCCCCGGGGCCAGGGTCTCATCGGGCAGGCCGGCGTAGTTCGGCCGGTTGCACATGAACATTGAACCCAGGGCCACGTCGGCGGCGCCGTCGTTACGCACGGTGATGGTGGAGGTGGCGAACGACACCGCAGTGATCTTCAGCACGGGCTTGCCCGCCGCTGGCTCCGCAGCGGTTTCAGCCGGAGTGTCAGCGGCGGAGGCGGCAGTTGCTTCGGTTGAGCCGGCGGCGTCAGTGTCGTTACCGTCGTCGCTGGAGCAGGCGGAGAGGATAGCGAGCATGGCAAACATGATGGTCATGGCGCTGGGTCGGTTTAGCATAAGCGCCGACCCTAACGGAAATCCCCGCCGACATTGGCGCGGGGCCGACTTCACGGCGTGAAGGAATCCAAAACGTGAAGGAAGTCACCGCATGAAGCGATTCACAAGGTAAAGGTCATGTCGTCGACGAGGGCCCCGGGCAGGCGGTGGCTGGCCGAGGACCGGCCACCGTAGGTGCTGGGATCGAGCATGGTCTCCACCTCGGAGCTGAGACCGACCAGGTTGGAGCCGAGTAGGTGGAAGGCGGTGTCGTCGAAGCGCATCACGTTGGCCGGGGCCACGATCTCGCCGTTCTCGACCCAGAACGTGGCGAAACGGGTCATGCCGGTGGTCCGACACGCCGCCCGGTCGGAGAAGTTGAGATACCACAGGTTGCCGACGTAGAGGCCGGTGTCGAGGGTCGACAGCACATCACCGGCGCCCAGGGTTCCTCCTCCCATGGCCAGCGCCATGGGCCACTCCCCGGCCGAGGCCCCGTTGGTCGGCACCCCGTACTCCTTGCTGGAGCGGGGTGAGACCAGCCAATCGTTGTAGGCACCGTGGTCGATGAGCACCACCTCGTCGGGCCGCAGGTACCCCTGTTCCTGGAAGTTGGGGGCCACCCCATGGGCGATGTCCTCCGAGATCCGGATCGCAGGGTCGAGGGTTGCCCCCTCGGTGACCATGCGCAGCAGGGGTGTCTGTTTGGTGCGGTGGGCCTCGAGCCCGAAACCGCCCCAACTCATCATGTCGATCAGCTCGGTTACCGCCGTTGGGGCCAGGTAGGTGCGGTAGTGGCCCGGGTCGAGGGCCACCGGGGGCCTGGCGAGCACCGCAAGTTGGTCGGTGGCCCAACGGACCTTGGACTCAAACGCCGCCTGGTCCCACTGGTGGCCGGCGTAGAGGGTCTTCACCGCCTTGTCGGCTTGGAGGTAGAGGCTCCAATCGAAGTTGAACGTCGAAGACTGGAACCAGTTGCGCTGCCCCAGGGAGTTGGCGAACCCGTGGTAGACGTCACCGGCGGCGTAGATGCCGACCAGATCGTGGTCGGCGGCGGCCCGCTGGATGGTATCGAGGGCCCACTCCGGTTCGGGAACACCTCCACCGTCGGCCACCACATCGGTTGAGACCACGTCGGTGGCGTAGGCCAGGTAGGGGTCGGGTGGGGCCAGGGCCCGCTGTTCACGGAGTTGGGTGATCATTGCGGTGATCCGGGCCCGGTCAAGGGTCGGATCCTGGGCCAGTTGCACCGAGGCCTCGGCATGAGCGGTGCCGGCGGCAGAGCCGTCGCCCGAGCCTGCACCATCGATCAGGTCGAGGGTGACCATGCGCTGGCGAACCGAGCCTGCCTGGCGCACCTCGCCCCGGTTGAAGCGCACAAAGTCGGAATCCTCGGCTGACAGTGAGGCGGTGAGTACCTCGTCGCCGGTGAGGGTGGAGGTGGCCCAGGAAACGAGCTCGTTGAAGTAGGTCTGAACCGATCGTGGTGAGTTGCTGCTCATGATTCTCCTCCGAAGACCTCGACAGCGGCGAAACGACACGGGGGTGAGGCGTGCCCGGTGCCGATCATCTGGTTCGGTTCCCCCTTGCCGCAGTTCGGGGTACCCATCACGGTGAACGTCGAGGCGTCACCGACCCCGCTGAGGCTGCGCCAGAACGTGGCCGAAATGCCCCGGTAGCTGGGGTTGCGGACCACGGTGGTCAGTTCACCATTCTCGATGAGTTGTCCGTACTCGCAGCTGAACTGGAACTTGTTGCGGCTGTCGTCGATCGACCACGAGTTGTTGGTCTGGAGGTACATGCCCGACTCGATCCCGCCGATCAGTTCGTCGAACGTCGACGACCCCGGCTCAACGTTGAGATTCGCCATGCGGTCGATGGCAGGACGGTTCCAACTCGACGCCCGGGAGTTGGCCACCCCCTCCATACCCGCCCGGGCCTGCGACAGCGAACCGCCCAGGGGACGTTCGAGCATGCCGTTGCGGATGAGGTACTGACGTTCGGCCGGGGTGCCGTCGTCGTCGAATCCGTAGCCCGCCAGCTGGCCGCTGACGTTGGGGTCGAAGGTGACGTTCAGCAGCTCCGAGCCGTAACGGTAGGAGCCGAACATCTCAGGGGTGACAAAACTGGTACCCGCGTAGTTCCGTTCGTCGCCCAGGATGCGATCGAGCTCCAGGGGATGGCCGATCGATTCGTGGATCTGGAGGATCATCTGGTCGGGGGCGAGCACGATATCCATGGCCCCGGTGGGGGCGTTGGCGGCGTCGAGCAGTTGCAGGGCTTCGACCGGGAGCCGATCGATAGCGCCGTCGAAGCCGTGACGGTCGAGCACCTCCTGACCGCCTTGTCCAACAAACGATCCCCGGCCGTAGGTTCGGGTCTGGGTATTGGAACCTTGGTTGGCCGTTGCCCGCAGACCGGGGTAGGTGTTGCGGGTGTTCTGCTCGATACGACCCCCGCCCGAGGTGATGATCAGGGCATCGGTTTCGAGGCGCCCCAGGGCAGCGGAGGTGTCGACGATTCGGTCGTCGATGGCCAATCGGGCGTCGGCCCGGCGCAGTATGTCGATCCGCTCACCCAGGGTGGTGTCATCCCAGGAGCGTTCAACCGGTGAGCGGTAGCTGCCGACCGGGTGCCCGAACGGCACGGACTCGGCCACCGAGCGGCTCCTGGTCCGGGCCACCCATTGCCGGGCCCGTTCGACGGCATCGGCCAACCCGGCCGCCGTCAGATCCGACGTTGCGGCGTAGCCCTGCCCGCCACCGTCCCAGATGGTGACCATGACCCCGACATCCAGGGTGGTGGCCACCGGTTCGACCACGCCGCGGCTAACGGCCAGGCGCTCACCCCGCTCCTCGCTGAAGCGCAGCGACGCATAGTCGACGTCGCCTGGCAACGCCGCCCGGAAGCGATCTTCGAGCTGCTCATAGGTTGCGGAATCAACAGAAGCCATGAACCAAGATCATAAACGACCCTTGTGACAGTGCGGGCGGCCCAGCGGGTCGCCGGGCTACGAGAGCGCCGACAACTCAGGACCCTTGGCCCCATGTCCGGTGGCCGCTTCGACGGCCAAGGCGGCCTGCAACACGTCGAGATCGCCCCACGGACGGCCGATGAGTTGGGCCCCGACGGGGAGCCCGGCAGAGGTGAACCCGGCGGGCAACGACAGGGCGGGCAGACCAGCGATGGAGATCCGGTAGTTCGACCGCATCCAGTCGAGGTAGGAGTCCATGGCCACCCCATCGACCTCGGTCGGGTACTCCTGGTCGATGGGGAACGGCGACACCTGGGTTACGGGGGCGATTAGGAGGTCGTAGTGGTCGAAGAAGGTAACGCTACGGCGCCACAGGTCGTTGGCCTGGCCCAGGGCCAGGGCCACCTCGTCGGCCGACAACGCCCGGCCCCGGGCCACCTCGTCCTGCACGGTGGCCTTCACCTCACTCAGGCGGGCGCCGAGCGCGCCCGTTGGTCCGTTGGCGAACATGAAGGCCCGCAGTGCGACGAAGGCCTCGTCGGCCCCGCTGAAGTCGGGTTCCGCCTGCTCGATCGTCCAACCCAGACCGCCGACATCGGCGATGAAGCGTTCCAACACCGAGGCCACATCACGCTCAACCGGCAAACCACCCAGGGTTGGGCTCCAGGCCACCCGCAGCTTCCGGGACGGCTCGATCACCTCGGGCAGCGGCAGCGCCCGGTTGAGGGGATCGGCGCCATGGGGCTGGGCGAGCACTCGCAACAGAAGCACGAGGTCCTCGACGGTGCGGGCCATGGGGCCCTCGATGGGGATGGTGTTCCAGGCGTTGCCGGGTCCGACCCGGGGGATTACCCGCGGCGAGGTGCGGAACCCCACCACGTTGTTCCATGCCGCCGGGTTGCGCAGCGAGCCCCCGGCATCGCTGCCGTCGGCCAGGGCGACCATTCCGGTGCGCAGAGCGGCGGCCGCCCCGCCCGAGGAGCCACCGGCGGACCGGTCGACATCGTAGGGGTTGCGGGTGACCCCGTAGACGGGGTTGAACGAATGTGACCCGGCCCCGAACTCGGGCACGTTGGTCTTGCCAATGGCAACGACCCCCGCCGCCTTCTGGCGGGCAACCAGCAGGGAATCCCGTTCCGGTCGGTTCCCGGCGAAGACCGGCGACCCATAGGTGGTGACGAAGTCGACCGTGTCAAACAGGTCCTTGTGGGCGGTGACCAGGCCGGCCAAGGGGCCGGGGTCCTCGCCTGCAGCCACCCGGTCGTCGATGGTCTTGGCCGTGGCCCGGGCCACGTCCTCGTCGATGGCGACCACGGCATTCACCGCCGGGTTGACGGTGGTCACCCGCTCGAGGTGGGCGTCGAGCAACTCCCGGGCAGAGACAGAACGGGCCGCCAACAGGCGGCGTTGCTCAACGGCGGTGGCATCACAGATCAGGTCATCCATGGAGCCTCATACTGGCCCATGTCTCGGGCGGGGGCCAGGTCTCCCGGGGCGGGGACGGGTCGAGGTATCCGCAACCGGCCCAGTTCCCAGCCCGGGTTCCGGCCGGAATCCGACCGTTCCGGCCTCAAGTTGGAAGCGGGCCGAGAGGGCCGTCATGCGCTTGGCCATGTCCGACAGCGTCGCTGACGCCTGCAGGGTGGCATCGGCCGATGTGGCCTCAGCGGCGTTCGGCCCCACCCAGGCGGCCGAACGAAGTGAGTGCCGCCTACCTCCTCAGCCCACCGGGTGGCAATCAGGCAATAGCCCCGGCGATGACGAGTTCGGCGATGCGGTCGCCGTCGTAGCCGAGGATGCCTTCCAGCACCTCCATGTTGTGCTGGCCGAACATCGGGCCGCCCCAGTCGACTCGTCCCGGCGTACGGGACAGGGTGTAGTTGCCGCCCTCGACCCAGGTCGTGCCGTGCTTGGCGTGGGCCACCTGCTGAAAGTGGTGGCGGTGGGCCAACTGTGGGTCGGCTACGGCATCGGCGGCGTCGTTGACCATGTGGGCGGGTATGGCCGCAGCCTGGAGCCGCTGTTGAGCTTCGGCCGGGTCGAGGGCTGAGGTCCACTCGTCGATCAGACGGTCGATCTCCTCGCTGCGTTGGCGTCGCTCGTCGACACCGAGGCCAGCGAGGTCGGCCGCCCCGATGAGCGGGGCCAGGGCCTGCCACTGCCCGTCGGTCTCGCAGACCACCGCCACCCAACGGTCATCACCGGCGGCGGGATAGACGCCGTGGGGGCTCATGATGGCGTCAGCGTTGCCGTTGCGACCGGCAGTGCGGCCGTTGATCTCCTGGTCGAGAAACTGGGGAGCCAGAAAATGCAGAGCCCCTTCCAATTGGGCGAAGTCGATGAGCTGACCGGTGCCGGTGCGGTCCCGCTCCTCCAGTGCGGCGAGGATGGCAGGCACCGACAGACGGGGTGAGACGTAGTCGGTGTAGGCGGTGAAGGGCCCGGCCGGGATGCGATCGGGCCAACCGGTGACGGGGTAGAAACCGGCGATGGCGGCGGCCATGGTCCCGAATCCGGCGTAGAGGCGCATCGGCCCTGTCTGGCCCATGAGACAGCTGGAGAACATGATCAGGCCTGGATTGATCTTGCGCAGGTCGTCGTAGCCGAAACCCCAGTTGGCCATGGCCTTGGGCGAGAACGACTCGGTGAGTACGTCGGCCCAGCGCACCAGGTCGAACACCACATCACGGGCCTCGGGCAGGCCGAGGTCGAGGGTGAGATCCAATTTGTTGGCGTTGAGGGAGTGGAACTGGAGGGCGTTCTCCTGGCCGCCCTCCTCCCCGATGAAGGGGTTGACGCCCCGCAATACGTCTGGTTTGGACTCGCTCTCGATCTTGACCACCGTGGCCCCGTGATCAGCCAGGACCCGGGTGGCTCCAGGACCGGCCATGGCCCACATGAAGTCGACCACTTTGACGTCGTCGAGGGGGCGCTCCAGGGCTGGGCCGGTGGGTTCGATTACCGGACGACGCCGCTGTTCGTTCCTCACCTCGACGGTGTGGGCTCCAAGCGCCGGGACCGCGGCCCCTGGGGTGACAGGGGTTTCGGAGAACTTGGCGATAGGGCCAGGGAACCGCACCTCCCGGGCACCATCGGCCCCGTCGATCTCGACCTGCTCCCAGTACTGCCGGTCAGCGAGCTGATCAAGAGCCAGCACATCGGCGGTGGTGGTGATGGGCGCGATCAGCAGGTTCGACTCCAGCGCCCGCTCCAACAGCTCGGCCTTGGTTTTGGTCACGGCGAAGGCGCTGAGGGCCTTGATGGCGTCGTCGAACACGTCGATGCTTTCCCGCCCCTCAAACACGGCCATACCGAAATCGGCCCAGTCCCGGTCGCGCATGGCGTCATCGACAAACCCCTCGTCGTGCATCCAAGACAGCAGACGGACAGTGAACGGCGCCATCATCGGCCCGAACAAGAAGGTGATGGTGACGTGGCCATCGGCCGTCTCGTAGACCCAGGGGATGAGGAAATCGCCGAGTTGAACGGCCCCGGGCAGCCGCTTGGGTACCGGCATCCCCACCAGGGCCGTCATGAGCTGGAATTGGCTGCAATCGACGAAGGACTGCTGGGCCGAGGTGTCGATGTGCTGGCCGAGACCGGAGTGGCGCCGTTCGTGAAGGGCGATGAGCACGGCGCCTGCGGTGTCGGCGGCGGCGTTGAGCCAGGCCTGGGGCGGACCGATGCGAATCGGCGGCCGGTCGCGATCACCCGTGATCGACATGGTTCCGCTGGCGGCCACGATGGTGAGATCGGTGGCGGGCCAATCGGCCTTGGGCCCGCTCTGGCCGAAGGCGCTGATGGAGGCCGTCACCAGAGCGTGGTCGGCGGCCCGCATGGCGTCGAGATCGACTTCGATCCCGGCGACGTCGAGGGCACCGCTGTCGATCACGGCGTCGGCCGTGGCCGCCAGGGCCGCCAGCTGGTCACGGCCGACGGAACCGCCGTCGAGCACGACCGAGCGCTTGCCCCGGTTGAAGGCGTGGAACTCGACCGAGCGATCGGGGCCTTCCACGTCGTCGATCCAGGGGCCTCGGTGGCGGGTACGGTGCCCGCCCGGAGGTTCGACCAGGACCACGTCGGCCCCCATCTGGGCCAACAGAGCCCCGGCCATGTGGCCACGGTCATCGGTGAGATCGAGGATGCGGTACTGCGAGAGCATGCCCTACCTTGGTCCATTGTCGGGTCATGATCCAAGTGGATGGCTCCGTGTAATCATCGACAAAGTCAAGCGAGGACGAGCCAAACTTGACCACCCCACCAAACCCGCCACAGACCACCAGCCAGGCCATGAGACCCCACGGGCACGACCGTCAGTGCGCCGAACAGTACCTGGCCGAGGTGTTCACCGACCGGCTGCAGGTCTCCACCTCAACCGGGCCGGACCGTGTCTCGACCTTCGAGTTCAGCTTCGCAGAGGGGACGCTGCGGGTCGCCATTGCCGACGATGACCCATCGTTCCCCCCGGCCACGCCGAACACCGACCTCCCGGCCACCGTGATCGTCACCCGACAAGACCTGGAGCGGGCACTCAGGGGCCGGGCGCCGAAGCCAAATCTCTCGATGAGCAATCGCTCCGCAGTCGTTTGGGGCGATCCCTCCAACGTCGACGTGGTTGCCTCACTGGCCATCGACCATGCGCTCCAGACCCGCCATCTCGCCGCCGGTGAGCAGATCGAAGAGGCCGTGGATCTGCCATCAGCACAACCCAAGCCGATCTCCGGAAAGCGTTTGGGGGTCGAAAACGCTTACCGGAGGCCGCTCGCCGGGGAGGTCTCGGGGAGCTCGATCCCGATCGCTGCCATCGACTTGGCGCCGGGCGAATCCACGACGTCTTCGCCGTTGAGATCGAGCGACGATCCTATGTCGTCCAGCGAATCAACGAATCGGTGATCGCAGCCGATGACGTGGTGGCCAACACCAACCTGGTATTGCAGTCGATGGGGACGAGCGAGAGATCAATGGTCTGGCCTGAGGTTGACCAGTACGTATTGACCCTCGATTCGGGTCCCTGGATCCTGCGGGAATTGATCGAGGGTAAAGCCCTTCAGGCCCGGTGGGATTGGCGGTCGTCGAGCAGATGGCCTCGTGCTTGCGAACCTTTCATCTGAACATGACCGCCGGCACCTCGCCCTCTCACAACTTCGGCTCGGTCGACCCGTGGGACAGAGGCTTGGACCGCGCAATGCTGAACCTTGTTCGTGAACCCACCGCCCTTACCACCGCGGCCGAGTTGGCGACCTTCGCCCGTGTGGAGCGGGCACGCCTGACCACGGACCGGGCGCTACCGCCGCTGAGGGCAAAGACACCGGCGTGCTCCACCGCGATCCGAAGCCGTCGAACTTCGTGGCCAGGAATGACGGGAACTTGGAACTCGTGGATTTCGACACCATCGGGCGGGGACGTTACGCCGACGACGTGGAACTGGTTCGATCGATGGTGACGATCGATGAGGGCCCCGAGGGGCTACCGGTACTCAACAACGACCAGGCCATGGCCTTCGTCGCCGCCACCAGTGGCTACGCCGCCCGAATCGACTCCGCCGCGGTGGCAGCCGCCGGGCACCGGGCCGCGCTTCGCCAAGCCCAGAGGTTCCTCCTCGACCATCTCGATGGCGACCGGTACTACCCCGCCAAGGTGCACGGCGACAACTTGGCTCTGGCCAGCCGCAACCTGACTGGTTACCACTCGCTGGCCAGTGGCCATACCCACCGAGCCGACAACCGGCTGATCGTCTACCTGGCAGCCCCCAATGACGACGAAGGCCGGCTCGGCCAACCAGCTCGGAATCGGCTGCAACGTTTCGCCGCCCTGGCCAGACAGGACCCTCGGGCTCGACTGGCCTTGGCCGGGGGATTCGGACCCCCGTTCAACCGATCGGAGGATCCTCACTACTCCCATGCGTTCAAACACCTGAAGAGCCGGTGGCCCGATATCGCCGAGCGGATCGAGGTGTGCCTCCCCACCAGCCACTCGTATCACGACGTTCTCATGTCCAGCTGGTACGCAGGAAGCACCGGATCGAGTGAGGTCACCCTCGTGACCTCTCCCTACCACCAGCGACGGCACTACAGAGAGGCCGGAGACTCCGTCTGATGTCGTCGCTCCAACTCGAAGCCGAGATCTCGGATCGGCGATAGCCAATTCCTCCTGCACACCTGACGGGGCCGGGCACCACAGCAACATGCGACCGTCGCCGGCAAAGTCGGTGTCGTGGAAACGGCAGATCGACTTGCCGCCGCGCACGTAGAAGCTCGGGGCACCATGGCTCAAGTGCTCCGTCGCCTCGGGCAGCGCGAGGGCGATCTGGCGTACTCGCTCAAGTTCAAGGCTGCGCGATGGTCACGAGACTCCCATGGCTCGCAACGTCGAGGGCCAAGAGCCAACCGCGTTGAGATCACAAGACCCTGATCTCAGCCTTGAGCTTGAGATCACGAGACGACGGCCACCTCCGACCGGTCGTGACCAGGAGGTCAGCTTGCAGGATTCGCGTCGTGGCCACGACCAATGCATCGGGCAGCCTCAGCGAACGGTGCGTGGCCCGAATGGATGCCGCGTCGGCGGCAATGGCCTCATCGAGCGGGACAACGACAATTGGCACACGGGCAATGAGCTTGCGAACAATGTCGACGGCCTCCGGCCCCCGCCGGGACGGACCGACAAGGGTCTCAGTCAGCGCTGACGCCGGGAGCAGCAGCTGCTCGTTGGTACTCAATGCCCCCGAGAGTTCGATGTGAGAACGACCGCGATGAGCGTCGTTGGCGTCCAGAAACCCGATGAGCACTCCGGCATCGAGGACGATCAGTCCCACTCGCGCCGCAAGCTGTCGAGTTCGTCCCTCTCGTAGGTTCCGGTCAGAGCACCGACAAAATCGGCGAGCACGTCAGTCTCTCGTTCAAAAACGATGCGACCCGGGCCGTCGGCGTGAGCGATGAGGCGTTCACCCGCTTTCAGACCTGCATCTCGCATGGCGTCGGCGGGAAAGTCCGCCACCGCCACCACAAAAACCAGACCATGCAAGCCCACTGCCTCAGCCTCGTCACCAACGCCTGCATCCTGTCGACGACCACTTACCTCCAGGACGCCATCGACGCCGAACGAGCCGAGGGACGCCTGATCCACGATGACACCATCGCTCACTTGAGTCCGGCAAGGTTCGAGCAGATCAACCCCTACGGGCAGTACCGATTCGACATCACCGAAGTCCGAGAAACGCCAACGCCACCCACTCCGAGACCCCCAACACGCGTCAGTAGAACAATAATCCGCCACTTTGGCACCGTTACCCCGGGGACCCCGACCTTCATCGCAAACAAGAACCGGGGCGACGCGACCCGCACCACAGGTCCAGGGGCCTCGAAGACCACGGTCTCGTGGATGAAGACACCACGGTTGGCGATCTCGGGTGGCGTGTTCACCATCGCTGGTGCATGCAACGGTTCGTCGAACTCGGACACGAACCACCAAGCCTCACAGAAACGATCAGCGGTGCTGATCCATGCAGGGGCCCGAAGTCCGGCCAGCCTCGTCTCCCTCTCAACGACACCACCGATCAGAGCGTCCCACCGACGAGCGCCGGTGGACCCCGGGTTGGCCGCGGTTAGCCGCTCAAGGCTCGGCGGTGACCCCGGCCGACGCCGATTCGGTACCGACCAGGCGGTGGTAGAGGTCGGCGTAGAGCCCGCCGGTGGTGAGCAGATCCCGGTGGGTGCCCTGTTGCACGAGGCGGCCTTCGTCGAGCACGAGGATCTGGTCGGCCTGGGTGATGGTCGACAGGCGGTGGGCGATGACGATGGCGGTCCGCCCGGCGAGGGCGGTGGCCAATGCCTCCTGGACCTGGGCCTCATTCTCGGAGTCAAGGTGGCTGGTGGCTTCGTCGAGGATCACCACCGACGGGTCCTTGAGCAACATCCGGGCGATCGACAGGCGCTGCTTCTCCCCACCTGACATGCGGTAGCCCCGCTCCCCCACGATGGTGTCGAACCCGGCGGGGAGCGATTGGATGAGGTCGTAGATCTGGGCCGCCCGGGACACCTCGATCAGTTCGGCGTCGGTGGCCGAGGGGCGGGCGTACCGCAGGTTTTCACCAATCGACTCGTGGAACAGATGGGGGTCCTGGACCACGACCCCCATGGCCGCCCGCAGCGACTCCTGGGTCAGGGTGCGGACATCGGCATCGTCGAACAACAGCGCCCCGTCGGTCACGTCGTAGAGACGGGGCACCAGTGAGGTGAGCGTGGTCTTGCCCGCCCCGGAGGGGCCGACGAGGGCCACCAACTGGCCTGGTTCGATGGTGAAGCTGATGTTGTCGAGCACGGGGGCGACGTCGCGCTCGGCCTCGGCCTCGGCGGTCGTGGCGCTGGCCGGGGTTTCGAGGCCGGGCACGATCATCTCATCGGAGCGGGGGTAGCGGAACGAGACGTTGCGCAGCTCGATGCGGCCCTTCGGGTTGGTCACCGTGGCCGCTTCGGGAGCGTCAACCAGGGGGCTGGGGGCATCGAGCACCTCGAAGACCCGGTCGAAGGAGACCAGGGCGGTGAGTACATCGATGCGAGCGTTGGTGAGCCCCGTCAACGGATTGTAGATGCGGCCGATGAGCAGGCCCATGGCCGCCAGTTCGCCAACCTCGATCGAACCGTCGATGGCGAACAGCCCACCGAGGCCGTAGACCATGGCCGTGCCGATGGCACCGAGCAGAGCCAACATGGTCATGAACCCACGGGTGAACAGGGCAGAGCGCACCCCGATGTCACGCACCCGTGATGCCCGACCGGAGAACACCTCGGTTTCGTCGGAGCCCCGTCCGAACAGCTTCACCAGCAGCGCTCCCGAGACGTTGAACCGCTCGGTCATGGTGGTATTCATCTTGGCGTTGAGGTCCATCGACTCCCGCGTGATCGACTGTTGGTAGGCCCCGATGCGACGGTAAGGCAGGACGAACACCGGCGTCAGGATCAGGGCCAGCAGGGTCAGGCGCCACTCCAGAACAAACATGGCAGCCAGGGTCGTGACGAGGGTGATCACGTTCGACACAACCGTTCCCAGGGTGGTAGTGAGGGCGCGCTGGGCGCCGATCACGTCGTTGTTGAGGCGACTGGTGAGAGCTCCGGTCTGGGTGCGGGTGAAGAACGACAGGGGCAGGCGTTGCACATGATCGAACAGGGCCACTCGAAGGTCATAGATCACGCCCTCGCCGATACGTGACGACCAGTACCGTTCGAACAGGCCAACAACCCCGGCCAGGAGGGCCGCCCCGATGATGATGATGGCGAACAGGGCGAGCTGGCCCCGGTCCTCGTTGGGGATGGCGGAGTCGATGATTTGCCCGAACAGCAGCGGTGGCACCAGGCCCAGCACGGCCGAGGCCACCACCGTGGCCAGGAACCCGAAGACCAGGCTCCGGTAGGGGGAGGCAAACCGCCAGACCCGGCGGGCCGATTCCTTGTCGACCTTGGCTCCCTCAACCGACTTGGGGTCGCGGGGCCACATCATGTGCATGGCCATCATCGGAAACGGCCCCCTGTTGAGGCGGGGCCGGGATGCGGGGCGTGGGTGCGGTGTTCAGTCACTGCAATCAGGGTAGGGGCCTGCTCGACGGAGGCTCGTATCAGCGCAGATCGCTACGACTCCGGCTCACCGTCGATGAAGAGGTCGACCTTCTCGTTGTAAAAGCACATCCGGCCGGTCACGCCGACCGATTCGGCCAGTGGCGTGTCGTAGCCCCAGACGATGTCGGTGTGGGTCTGAGCGTTGATGGTAGCCGTCCAGTAGCGAGCCGTGCCCTTGTAGGGGCAGGACGTGGCCGAGTCGGTCGGCGTCAACAGATCAAGGCGAACATCGAGTTGGGGCACGTAGTAGCGGGTCGGTAGGCCGGTCTCGAACAGCAGCTTGGCCCGGTGGGTGTTGGCCACCGTCACCCCGTCGATCTCGATCCGGACGTGGCGATCGCTGTCGAGCACGTCGACCCGCACATAGGGGCTGCGGGGGTGGACGAAGACCTCGACGTCCTCCTCGAACCAGGCGTCGGCCGTCGACCAGTCGAAACGGACCATGGAGCGCAGCGATTCAGGCCTGGCCTCCGGATGCTGCCACGCCCCGTCCACCACCTCGCGACCGCCGGCCTTGACCGTAAACCACTGGGTGGTACCCATTGGTTTGCGCTCGGCCACCGTCTCGCTGGGGATCAGCGCATCTTCGGCCACGTCGACCTTGGGAACGTAATATTGGGGATAGTACCGATGCTCCCAGACCAGCGCAGCGTTGGTGGAGTCGACGATGACCTCGCCGCCGAGTACGGCCCGAATCCGCTTGCTCGTTGGCTCGCAGTACAACTCGCCATCGACATTGGGGGTGAGCGCAGCAGCCGGACCGGAAAGTGCCGTCATAACTCCACGCTCATTCATCGCCCCCGACTTCACCGCGCTGTACCCGTCAACGCCCAGATCACCGACTTTAGTCGGTTGATACCGGTGGTTGGGAGGCAAGGCCGTGAGCGGCTTCGCGATTCCCTCCGTTGACGCATACCCGTACAATGCGTTGCCAGATCAACAAGGCGACCAAAGGCTTCCCATGGCACCCCCTGCTTCTGCTGCGTACAACCTGGTGATCGTAGGTGGGACGGCGGCAGCGGTCTCGGTTGCCATCTCCTCCCAACGCAGCGGCCTGGGTCTGGTCCGCATCGTCGAGGCGGGCTCCGAGGTGGCATTCCCCCAGTTGGTGGGCTCAGAGCAGCTCGATGTCGGCTACGGCGAGTCGGTGACCTCCATCGAAGCCGACGGCGAGAGCCTCACCGTCACCACCTCCAAGCAGACCTACACCACTCGGGCCGTCATGGTGGCCGACCAGATCGCGATCGCAGGGTGGACGCCAACGGTTCCGGTCCCCGACAGATCCGATCGGGTCCACATCGACACCGTGCCCGAGCACGTCGAGGAACAGGATGTGCTGGTGATCGGCACCAACGACCGAGCGGTGGAGGTCACGGCCAAGCTGGCCGCTGCCGGGGGCCGGATCGTGCTGGCCGGGGGCGGTATCGATCCCACCAAGTTGTCACCGGCAGCGGAGAACGTGCTGCGCCGACTGGAACGGGACCGCAAAGCGACGTTGCTGTACCGCTCCATGCCCGACTCCATCGGCGACATTGACGGTTTCCCCATGGCCTTCTTCAGCGACCGCCGGGTGCCCGACCTTGAGTTCGACCATGTGGTGTTCGTTTCCCCCACCCGGCCTGTCGGCCCGGCCGCGGTCGGGCTCAGCGCCGAGGGGGCGGCCTCGAAGTGCGTCTGGTTCGAAGGAACCGAGCCCCCGGCGGGAGCCGACAACGTCCAGGTGTCGCCGGGCTGGCAGATCGGACTCGACATCGGGTCGACCGCCTTTCCCGAGCTCGACCTGGCCGAACCGGCCCACCCTGCGGTTCGTCGTCGGCGCCACACGACCGCCATCGAGGAACTACGGGACGAGCACTACAACGCAGTGATCACCAAGTTCGAACCAACCCACTCCGACCTGTGGGTTTTGCGGGTGCGCCCCGAGCAGGGCGACACCTCCCACCTACCGGGCCAGTACGCTTCGCTGGGCCTTGGCTTCTGGGAGGAACGCATCGACGAAGCCCACGATGAACGGCTCGACGAGCGCTGGGAGCGCCTGATCCGCCGGTCGTACTCGATTTCCAGCCGGATCTTCGACGGCAACGGCTATCTGGCCGACGACACCTCGGGCAACGAACTCGAATTCTACATCGTCCTCGTGCCCCCTACCGAGGACAACATCCCGGCCCTCACCCCCCGCCTGGCCCTCAAACGGCCCGGCGATCGGCTCTATCTCGGGCCCCGCGTGGCCGGACGCTACACCCTGACCTCGGTTGATGATCCCGCCGCCACGGTAATCCTCCTCTCAACGGGCACAGGTGAGGCGCCCCACAACGCCATGGTGGTCGAGCTGCTGCAGAAGGGCCACTACGGGCCCATCGTCTCGGCCGTCTCGGTTCGCCAATGGGCCGACCTGGGCTACATGGACAAACATCGGAAGTTGGAAGAGCGCTATCCCAACTTCCACTACCTTCCGATTCCCACCCGCGAGTCCGATGTACCCAAGCGCTACATCCAGGATCTCATCGCCAACGATGAGTTCGAGCAGCAGTTCGGGGTAACCCTCGATCCTGGCAACACGCACGTGTTCCTGTGCGGCAACCCAGCCATGATCGGCCTACCGGAGGCGACCGACGACGGTTCGACGTCATTCCCCGAGACGGTCGGCGTGGTTGAACTGTTGACCAAGCGCGGTTTCACCCTCGACCTCCGCCGCCAACCGGGCAATATTCACTACGAAGAGTACTGGTAGAGCGTCGGGAGATATGTCGGCGTGGATGTAACCAGTCAGGTCATACCGCGCGACCCGCGCGATATTCACCACTGTGGGTGTGGGGTGGAGTAGAACGGGTGGGTGGAAGCGGATGCGCGGGTTGGGGAGTTGGAGGCGGAGAACGCGGCGTTGCGGGCTCGGGTTGGGGAACTGAACGAGCAGGTGGCGTTGTTGGTGGGCAAGATCGTTGATCTGGAAAGGCGGTTGGGGCGGGATTCGTCGAACTCGTCCAAGCCGCCGTCGAGTGATCAGGGCTCAGCGAAGTCGGCTTGAGCTGAGAACGCCAACCGTAAGGCCCGTCGGGC